>Ga0335075_10013442_pt1 | contig 12320 bp, 10 predicted proteins | sample Lox_Sample_24_FD_206723 | JGI IMG/M metagenome (GOLD analysis project Ga0335075, IMG submission 206723) | Soil microbial communities from Loxahatchee National Wildlife Refuge, Florida, United States - Lox_Sample_2.4 | ecosystem: Environmental > Terrestrial > Soil > Wetlands | place: USA... | reverse complement strand
CGCGAGGCCGGGTTCCGCCCGCTCGGCCTGGTCCTGGGCAGCTCCATCTACCACGTCGGGCTGCAGGTCGGGCGCTGGGGCAAGAACCAGGAACTCGACGTGCTGTCCCAGGCCATGTACCACGCCCGCGAGCTGGCCATGACCCGGATGGAGGCCGAGGCCCAGGCGCTGAAGGCGGACGGGGTCGTCGGCGTGCGGCTGGACGTGGAGCTCAAGGAGTTCGGCTCGGACATCGCCGAGTTCATCGCCGTGGGCACCGCGGTCCAGGCCGAGGAGGGCGCGGGCGGCGGGGGAGTGAAGGACTGGCGGAACAACAAGAACCTCCCGTTCACCTCCGACCTTTCCGGCCAGGACTTCTGGACGCTGATCCGGGCCGGCTACGCGCCGCTGGGCATGGTGATGGGCAGCTGCGTCTACCACATCGCGCACCAGAAGCTGGGCAACAAGATGGGCAACATCGGCCGCAACGTCGAGCTTGAGCAGTTCACCCAGGCCCTGTACGACGCCCGGGAGCTGGCCATGTCCCGGATGCAGGCCGAGGCCGAGGCACTGCACGCCGAGGGCGTCGTCGGGGTGCAGCTACGGCAGCACAGCCACACCTGGGGCTCGCACACGACCGAGTTCTTCGCGATCGGGACCGCGGTGCGGCCGCTGCGCGAAGATCACGTCATCGAGCGGCCGACGATGGTGCTGAGCCTCGACGCCTGACCTGGGCTTCAGGCTGCGGGTCAGTCGACCCGCTCGCCGCTGATCGCGTCGAGCAGCCGGGCCAGCCGGGCCCGGACGCCGGCCGGCGCCCGCGCCCGCGCCGGCTCGCCCGCGGCTGCGCTGACCAGGTGCTGGGCGGCGTCAAACGAAACCGGCGCCAGTCCGGGCGTCACGGTGAGGTACTCGTGGGCCATGTCGTCGAGTTCCGGGTCGCCGGCATCCAGGGCCAGGATCGTGGCGCCCACCCGGCGCGCATCGTGGACCCGCTCCAGCAGCGGCACCGGCGCGGCCTCCGGGCTGACCACGAACAGGGTCTCGCCGCGCCGCGCCTCCTCCAGCCGGGAAAGCCCGACGCGCAGGTGCGCCGGCGCGCCAGGCGGCGGCGCCCAGCGAACCAGGGTGGGGGCCAGGCCCGGTATCCCGGCCAGGCGGCTCTGGAGATCCAGGTGCGCTGCGAGGTGCCAGGGCTCGTCGTCCGGCGTCCCGACCAGCAGCAGTTCGCCCGGGGCGCGGGGCTTGCGGCCGCGTAGTGCGCGCGCGAAGGATTTGGTCTGGTCCAGCCACCCGCTGGGGTCGAGCAGGATGCGCAGCGCAGCCACCTGGTCGGCATCCATCAAGATCGCGGGGAACGGACTGACGCCTTCAGGCGGCAGGTCGAACCGCGCTCCTCCCTCCGGCGTATCCGAGCCCGGATGTCGGTACCGGGCCGTATGCTCGGCCTGTGGGTGGCTCGGGGCGGCACTCTCGTGCCCTTGATTCCCATCCCATACCGGGGTCGGTGCAGGTGAAAAGAGCGTACAAGTTCCGTGCCTACCCGACGCGTCCTCAGGAAGGCCGCGCGGTCCATCTGCTGGCCGATCACTGCGATCTCTACAACGCCGCGTTGGAGGAACGCCGCGAGGCATGGCGGATGCGGCAGGCCCGCATCACGTATGGGACCCAGTCGGCTCAGCTCAAGGAGATTCGCCGCGGCGACCAGGACGGGCAGGGCCGGCATTCCTTTACCGCGCAACAGCAAACCCTGCGCCGACTCAACGTTGTATTCGCGGCGTTCTACAAACGGGCCCAGGAGGGCCGCGCCGGCTATCCACGGTTCAAGTCGCACAGTCGGTTTGATCAGGTCATGTTCGTGGCCGGGGACGGCGCCGGGTGGCAGCCAGCCGCCGGTGGCCGATGGGCGCGGGCCAGATTCCAGGCGGTCGGCGACGTGAAGGTCCGCCAGCACCGCGCCATCCGCGGCATCGTGAAAACCCTGCAGCTCAAGCGAGAGCACCGCCGCTGGTACGTGATCGTCGTCGCCGAAAGTGAGCCGGTGCCGCTGCCGTCCACCGGCCGGGAGGTCGGCATCGACATGGGCGTGACCCGCTTCCTGACGACCTCCGACGGCGAGATTGTCGCTAACCCGGAGTTCCTCAAGGTGTCTGCTGATCTGATCGCGGGCCTCCAGCGGCGGATGATGCTGATCCGCCAGTGCAACAGGATCGGGGTGGAGCGACTGAAGACGGCCAACATGACGGGCCGACCGAAGCCGAAGCCCGCCCCGGGCCAGCCTGGCGCCTTCCTGGCGAACGGCGCGGCAGCCAAGGCCGGGCTGAACAAGGCAGTGCTGGACGCGGGCTGGGCCCAGTTCACTCATATCCTCGCGGGCAAAGCGGAAGAAGCTGGTCGGCGAGTGATCTTGGTGAATCCGGCTGGCACTAGCATCGGCTGCCATCAGTGCGGGGCACGATGTACCCGCCCCCGGCGGGACACCGTCGTCCGTCCCGTGCACGGACCGATGGACGCCGACGTCAACGGGGCACGCAACGTTTACGCCAGGGCCGGGCTGGGCTCTGGTCAGGCCGCGCATGCGGCCTGAGAAGCTGCTGGCTTCAGTCAGCAGAGCAGTCACGCCTTCATCGTGCCCGTTCTGGGCCGCGTTCGCAGCAGAATCGTGATCGAACGGCTACACCCCGCTTTGCTAGCGGGACGGCCGGGGCGTGCCCGTTCATGCGATCTGGCAGGATCAGGGAATGGCCTACACGCGGGCGACACAGGAGACAGCCGAGGAAGCGGCCTCGGCCACGGTCGGGATCCTCGGCGGTACCGGCGACCAGGGACGTGGCCTGGCCCGCAGGCTGGCCATGGCCGGCAACCGGGTGATCATCGGCTCGCGTGACGCCGGGCGCGCCGCCGACGCCGCGGCCAGCGTGGGTTCCCCGCCGCAGGTGACCGGCGTGATCAACGAGGAGGCGGTCCTGGCGGCGGACGTCGTGATCGCTGCGGTCCCGTACGAGGGCCATGCCGACCTGCTGCGGCGGCTGGCCAGCGGGCTCGAGGGCAAGATCGTGATCGACTGCGTGAACCCGATGGCGTTCGACTCCCACGGCGCCTTTCCGATCCCGGTGCCGGAGGGGAGCGCGGCCCAGCAGGCCGCGGCGGTCCTGCCGGGCTGCTCCGTGGTCGGCGCGTTCCACCACGTGTCGGCCCCGCTGCTGCTCGATCCCGATGTCGCCGAGCTCGACATGGACATCCTGGTCCTCGGTGACGACCGGCACGCGACCAACCTGGTCCAGGCGCTGGCCGAGCGGATCCCCGGGGTACGCGGCGTATACGCGGGGCGGCTGCGCAACTGCGGCCAGGTGGAGGCGCTCACGTGCAACCTGGTCTCGGTGAACCGGCGCTACAAGGCTCACGCGGGCTTGCGCGTCACCGACATCTAACCAGGCCAGTTGCGGCTGCCGCCGCTGCTTTGAACCCGGGTGCGCGATTCAGCCCGTGGTTTGGTGGCTGGTTTGGTGGCTGGTTTGGTGGTGGCTCAGTGCGCGCCGGCCGGCGTCGAAGCGGCGGGTGGCCGCGCCGACCGCCGCCGCCACGGTGACCTCGAAGATTTCGTCTTCGGTGTGCCCGGCGGCGGTCAGGCGGTCGATGTCGGTGCTGGTGATCTTGTATGAGGCGTCGCGGACGGTCGTGGCGTAGGACTGCCACGGCTGCGGGAGCGGGCCGCCGGTTGCGGCCGCGGCCCGCAGCGCCGGGTCGGTGGCGGCGGGCGCGTCCAGGACCGCATGGCGCAGGTTCTCCACGGTATCGCCGTGGCCGGCGTTGTCGCCGCCGGCGAGCAGGAAGCCGGGGAAGCGGTAGCCGAACCGGTGCAGGGCGCGGGTGCCGCTGTGCAGCTGCCCCTCGCGGAGCGTGAAGCCGAACGCGTTGGCCAGCCGGGCGATGATGTTGAACACCAGGCTGACCCGCAGCGCCTCCAGCACCGCCTGCTCCGGCAGGCCGGCGACCCCGGTGGCGTCGGCGCGGTCCGGGGTGCCGGTGACGGTGGCCAGGAAGTCGCGGACGGCGCGCAGTTCCGGACGAACCGAGGCGGGATCGTCCGGGTCGATGTCGCCGTGGCCGGCGATGCGGGTGAGCTCGGCGTGGGTGTCGATGCAAAACGGGCACTGGAGCAGCTGCGCGGCGGACATGGCCAGGTACTCGCGTTCCCCGGCCGTCCAGTACGACGGCCCGCGCATCGCATCGGCGGTCAGCTCAAGCAGCGGGCGGGCGGCGAACCCCGGCCGGTAGAGCAGCATCTTGACGATGTCCGGGCTCTCCACCCGCGACATTGCCGAGGTGAGGGTGAGGAACAGCTTGGCGCGGCGGCGGTGTCCGTGGTCGAGGATGGACAGTCTCATCGGAACTCCTGGACGTCGAGGTCATGCAGGCGGCGAGCGAGAAAGCGCCGGTCTGCCGGGTTGATGGCGAGTTCGTGGGCCCGGCGGTACGCGGCCGCGGCGGCTGCGGTCCGGCCCAGGCGGCGCAGGAGATCAGCGCGGGCGGCGTGCAGCAGGTGGTAGCGGTCAAGCCCGTCGATCCGGTCGATCAGCGCCAGCCCTTCGTCCGGCCCGGTGGCCATGGCCACGGCGACGGCGTGGTTCAGCGCCACCACCGGCGACGGGGCCACGGCCAGCAGTTCGGCGTAGAGGGCGGCGATGCGCGGCCAGTCCGTCTGGCCGGCCGTCGGTGCCTGGGCGTGCAGGGCGGCGATGGCGGCCTGCAGCTGGTAGGGCCCTGGTAGCCCGGCTCTGCCCAGGCACAGCGCCCGGTCCAGGAGCCCGATGGCTTCGGCGATCCCGGCCCGGTCCCAGCGGGAACGATCCTGGTCGGCCAGCAGGATCACGTCGCCGGCCGGGCTGTACCGGGCTGCCGCGCGCGAGTCCTGCAGCAGCAGCAACGCGACCAGGCCGAGCGCTTCGGCCTCGCCCGGCATGAGGGTGGCGACGAGCTTGCCGAGCCGGATCGCTTCCTGGGTCAGAGTGTGGTGCTCGGGCTGCTCGCGGGCCGCGGTGTAGCCCTGGGTGAAGATCAGGTACACCACCGCCAGAACGCCGGAGAGCCGCTCGGGCAGCAGGTGATCGGCGGGAACCTCGAGACTGATCCCGGCGTCGCGGATTTTCCGTTTCGCGCGCACCAGGCGCTGGGCCAGGGTCGGCTCACTGACCAGGAACATCCGGGCAATCTGCCCGGCGGTCAGCCCGGCCACCGCCTGCAGCGTCAGGGCGACCCGCGCGTCCGGCGCCAGGGCCGGATGGCAGCAGGTGAAGATCAGGCTGAGCCGCTCATCACCCATGCTGAGCAGGCTGTCCTCAGCGAACTCGGTCCTCGTATTCACCACGCCCGGCTGGCCGGCGAGCTGGGCGAGCTTGTCCCGGCTGACCTGGGCCCGCCGCAGCCGGTCGATCGCGCTGTTGCGGGCCGCGGTCAGCAGCCAGGCGACCGGATCGTCGGGCCCGATGTCACCCCACTTGCGCAAGGCCAGGGCGCAGGCGTCCTGCAGCGCGTCTTCGGCGAGCTCAAAATCGCCGAGCACGCGGATCAGCGCGGCCAGCATCCTCGCCCGGTGCTCGCTGTATACCTGCTGCAGGACCGGCGCCGGGCTCATGCGCCGGTGGCCGCCTGATCCGAGGGCGCCTGATCCGAGAGCGCCTGATCCGAGGGCGCATGGTCCAGGCCCGGGCCGCCGACGACCGGCCGCACCTCGATCGCGCCCTGCTCGGCAAACGGGCACAGCGTGGCCAGTTCGAGCGCTACGTCCAGATTGCGGCAATCGAGGACATAGACGCCGCCAAGGTGCTCGTGGGTCTCGACGAACGGGCCATCGGTGATCAGCGCCTGGCCGTCGCGCACACTGACCGTGGTGGCCGTGCGCTCGGGCTGCAGCGGATGCCCGGCCACGAACGCGCCGCGTCGGTGGCACTCGTCGGCGAACGCGTTTACCCGGGCCAGCGCCTCGGCGAAGCCCGGATCGTCCGGTTCGGGCCGTTCGCAGTTGTAGATCAGCAGCATGTACTGCATATGTCCTCCACCCGTACCTGGTCGGCCGTAGAAGATGACGAATAGGCGGACCGTATCTCGACACCCCGGCCACAGTCATTTGGTGGGCTCCTGGGTCAAGCCCGTAGAGTCAGCCCGGTGACGACCATCGGCGCCTTGCTCGCCGCCTATGACGAGCAGATGCGGGGCATAGGATCACACCCGCCCGCGGGCGTGACCTATGAGCACGACGGGCCGCTGCTGCGCGTCGTCGGCGAATACCGCGGCTACATCTCCGGCCCGCGTGACCTCGGAGTGAGAGGAGCGGAACTCGACCGGCTGATCGCCCGGCAGCGTGACTACTTTGCCGCGCGCGGTGAGGCGGTTGGGTGGCAGATCCGGGCGCACGACGAGCCGGCTGATCTCACCGATCGCCTGCGCGCCGCGGGATTCGTTCCCGAAAAGCCGGATACGGTGCTGGTCGCCCTGGCCGCGGAGCTGGCCACCACGCCGTCCCCGCCCCCCGGTGTCGTCCTGCGCTGGGTCACCGCCGACGCTGACATGCGCCGGATCGCCGCGATGGAGTCCGATGTCTGGGGCCAGGACTGGAGCTGGCTCGGCGAGAACCTGATCGGCCGGATCGCCGCCGCGCCGGACGACATCGCCGTGCTGGCCGCGGAAGCCGGCGGTGAGGTTGTCTCCGCCGCCTGGCTGGCCGTCGTCCAGCCCGGAGCTGACGGCGTCGGCCGTTTGCTGGGCGGCTCGACCCGGCCGCAGTGGCGGGGCCGCGGGATCTACCGGGCCCTGGTCGCGGCCCGCGCTCAGTGGGCGGCCGCCCGCGGCATCAAATACCTGCAGGTCGACGCCTCTGACGACAGCGCCCCAATCCTGCGCCGCCTGGGTTTCCACGCGGTGACCACCGCGACCGCCTACGTGTGGACACCGCCCCCGCCCGCCAGCCCGAAATGACCTAGCCGCCCGTTACCTGGCCGCGCGTGGGATGGTCCGCCGGTAGATGGTGCCGCCGGGCGCGAACCAGCCTGCCTTCTTCCGGACCACCGGACTCGGGTCCTGGGCGCGGGACGCCTCCAGGGCGGTGACGGCGCGGTCATCGGCATGGACGAACTTGCCGACGAGTTCGGCGGCCATGGCGCGGACGTGCGGGTCCGGGTCGCAGGCCAGGTGCTGCAGCGCGGGTCCGAGGACTTGGTCCGCACCCGGTGCGCAGGTGTCACCCTTGCACCGGTCGCAGGCCAGGGCGTGGAACGTGGCGGTCCTGACCCGGGCGTCGGGATCGTCGATCATGGCGATGAGCTGGCCCATGGATTCGGCGTCGACCAGGTGATCGAGCAGACGGCAGCAGCCTTCACGCACGACCGGATTGCCGTGCTGCAGGCCAGCCCGGATCGCGCCCGCCGCGTCCGGGCCGCGCCGCATCAGCTCGCGATAGGCGGCTACCGCCCGCTGCGGGTCGCCCAGGCACGAGACGAGGGCCTCGTTGTCGGTCCTGACGAATCCGAGCACGACCTCAGTGTCCGGCCCCAGGGCGAATCGCGGCAAAGGGATTTTCGGCCAGGCAAGTCTTCATGATCCCGGAGGATTTTGGCCAGATACGGGCAAAAATCCTCCGGGATCATGGATATTCGGCCGTTCGTGGGCTCCATCTGTCGCGGGTTGGCTCGCGTCCGCACGACTGGAGCGGCTGCGGGGGCCGCTGGCCGCGTGGGACTCAGCGGTAGGAGTGCTCCTCGGTCGGGAAGGTGCCGCTCACGACGTCCTCGCCGAAGGAGCGGGCGGCCTGGCCGAGCACGCTGCCAAGGTCGGCGTATTTCTTCACGAACTTCGGGGTTCGCGGGGATAGGCCAGCCATGTCCTGCCACACCAGCACCTGGGCGTCGCAGTCCGGTCCGGCCCCGATGCCGATGGTCGGGATCGACAGGCTGGCGGTCACCCGGGAGGCCAGCTCGGCGGGCACGGCCTCGAGCACCACCGAGAACGCGCCCGCTGCCTGCAGCGCCTTGGCGTCGTGCAGCAGCCGCTCGCCGTCTTCGCCGCGGCCCTGGACCCGGTACCCGCCGAACGCGTTGACCGACTGCGGCGTCAGGCCGAGGTGGGCCATGACCGGTATCCCGGCCGCCACGAGATCCTCCACCTGCCTGAGCACCCGGTGGCCGCCCTCCAGCTTGACCGCATGCGCCCCCGCCTCCTTGAGGAACCGGGTGGCGGCGGCCAGCGCCGCGTCGGGGGAGCCCTGGTAGGAGCCGAACGGCAGGTCGGCGACCACCATGGCCCGGCTGGTGCCGCGGACCACCGCCGCGGTGAGCGGGATCAGCTCGTCGACGGTCACCGGGATGGTGCTGTCGTAGCCGTAGACGACCATCCCGGCCGAGTCCCCGACCAGCAGCACCGGGATGCCCGCCTCATCGAAGACCCGCGCGGTCAGCGCGTCGTAGGCAGTGAGCATCGGCCACTTCTCACCGCGCGACTTGGCGGCGGCGATGTCGCGGACGGTGATCCGGCCCGATGTGCGGCCTCCGTACAGCGGCTCTGGCGTCCCGGTCCGCGCGCTGGTCGCGGCCATGCCTGAGTCACCTGCGTGAGCAGTCATCTGGAACCTCCATGCCTCGAGGCGCCCCTGCGGCGTACCCGGACACTTCGATCATCGCACGGCGGGACCAGCGGGAACAGGCCGGGCCGTTAGTCGGCCGCGATGGCGGCCAGCACGTCCAGCCTGGCCGCCCGGCGGGCGGGCCAGCTAGCCGCCACCAGGCCGAGCACGGCGGACAGCAGCAGGAAGACCAGCAGACTGGACGCCGGCACCACGGTTTCGGTGACGCCCTGCTGCCGCAGCGAGGAGACGAAGGCGATACCCATTCCGGTGCCGATGATGATCCCGACGATGGCGCCGAAGATCGCGAGGATCACCGCTTCGGACCGGACCATCGACCGGACCTGGCGCCGCCTCATGCCAACCGCCCGCAGCAGGCCGATCTCCCGGGTGCGCTCGAACACCGACAGCATGAGCGTGTTTACGATGCCGATGAGCGCGATCAGCACGGCCAGGCCGAGCAGGGCGTAGACCAGCCCGAGCAGCTGGTTGACGCTGGCCGTCTGGGCCTGCTCGAACTGCGCCCTGGTCTGGACCTGCAGGTTCGGGTAGGCGGCCAGGGCGTGCGTGACGGCGGTCCCGGCCCCGGTGCCGCTGGTGCGCAGCAGCAGCGCGCCCAGCGGCGGGTTGCTGACGTGGGCGGCCAGGAACGCGGCGCTGACCAGGTAGCTGCCGATAAGCGCGTTGGCCTGGTAGATGCCGCCGATGCGCATGCGGGAAGAACCCGTCCGGGCGAACTTCACCGCGGCCGTGTCGCCGACCGACAGGTGCCTGGAGTTGGCCGTCGTGGTGTCGATGAGCAGCTCACCGCGAGCCAGGGCGGCCGGGCTGCCCGCCGCCATGCGCAGGATCAGCGTGTCGGCCAGGTGCTGCGTCGAGACCGCGGTGAGCGTGACCAGCAGGTTCTGGAACTCGAACGGCGACTCATACACGGTGGTGGTCGCGGTGACACCCGGCACGGCCGAGGCCCTGGCCGGCACCGACTGGCTGAGCTGGCCCGACCCGTTAGCCGTCGTGACCAGCAGGTTGCCGCTGATCGCGTCGTCCACGCTGCTGGTGGCCGACTCGGATGCCGACGCGCCGAACACCGACATCGCGGCGACCAGGGCGAGGCCGACCATGAGCGCCGCGGCGGTCTGGGCGGTGCGCCGGGGGCTGCGCATGGAGTTCTCCCGTCCGAGCTTGCCCGGCACGCCCAGCAGCCCGGCCAGCGGGCGGCCGATCACGCTGGACAGCGGGCGGGCGACGGCCGGGGCCAGCATGGCGGCACCGACGAAGATGCCCGCCGCGCCCGCGCCCACGAGCTGGATGGCCGGCCGGGCCAGCCCGGCGGCCAGCATGACCGCGCCGGCCAGGGCCACGGCGCCACCCCAGGCGAACCGGCTGCGCAGCGAGGCGCCGGGGCCGGACTGCCGGTCATCGAGCGCGGCCACCGGGGAGATGCGCACGGCGTTCCTAGCCGGGCCGATCGCGGCCACGACCGTCACGCCGACGCCGACGGCCAGCCCGACCAGCACGGTGCGTGGCTCGAACACCAGCGCGCCCGGCGGCACCTTGAACCCGAACCCGCTCAGCAGCGCCCGGAGGCCGATCGCGGCCAGCACGCCAAGGCCCAGGCCGATCAGGGAAGAAACCAGTCCCACGATGGCCGCCTCGGCCAGCACCGAGACAAACACCTGGCGCCGGCTCGCGCCCACGATCCGCAGCAGGGCCAGCTCCCGGGTCCGCTGCCCGACGATGATCGAGAACGTGTTGAAGATGGTGAACCCGCCCACGAACAGGGAGATGAACGCGAACACCAGCAGCGCGGTCGAGAAGAAGGACAGCCCCTGGGTAATCGCGTCCGTGCTCTCTGCCTCGACCGTCTGCCCGGTGACCACCTGCACCCCGGGCGGGAGCACCCGGGCGATCTCCCGCTGGACCACGGGCTGGCTGGCCCCCGGGGCGGTCACCACGTTGATGTCATCGAGCTGGCCCGGCTGCTGGATCACGGCCTGCGCGGTCGGGAGCGTGAACGCGGCCAGGGTCGCCCCGGCCAGATTGTCCGCCGACCCGAACTGGGCGATGCCGGTGATGGTGAACGTCCGGGCCGGCCCGGCCAGCAGGACGCGGACCCGCTGTCCGACGGTGAAGCCGCAGCGCTGCGCCGTCCCGGCGTCCATCACCACGTCATCGGCGGCCCGGGGCGGGCCGCCCGCGATGAGGTGCAGGTCGGAGATCTGCGCGTCGGGGTCGAAATTCACGCCCAGCGTCGGCGCGCCGCCGGTGGCGATCGCCTTGCCGTCGTGGGCCACGAACTGGGCGTAGCCCTCGACCTCGCCGTCGGCCGCCTCGACGCCGGGAACGCGGCGAACCTTGGCCAGCAGGGACTCGGGCATCGGGTTGCGCACCGCATTCCCGCCGCTGCCCAGCTGCGCGACCCCGCGGACCTGGAAGTTTATTTTCTGGTAGATGTCGCCGAACAGCACGGAAAACGTGTTGTTGAGGGTGTCGGTGAGGACGTACGTCCCGGAGATGAACGTGACGCCGAGCACGATCGCCAGCGCGGTCAGCGCCAGCCGCAGCTTGTGCGCGAGCAGCCCGTTGATCGTCACCTTGCCCATGTCAGGCGCCCAGGGTCCGCATCCGCTCCAGCACCGAATCGGCGGTTGGCTGTTCCAGTTCGCCCACCACGGTCCCGTCGGCCAGGAAGACGACCAGGTCGGCATGGGCGGCGCCGCGCGGGTCGTGGGTCACCATGACGATCGACTGGCCGAACTCGGTCACCGACCGGCGCAGGAACGCGAGCAAGCCAGCCGAGGAATTGGAGTCCAGGTTGCCGGTGGGCTCGTCGGCGAAGATCAGGTCTGGCCGGTTGATCAGCGCCCGGGCGCAGGCGACACGCTGTTGCTGCCCGCCGGACATCTCACTGGGGCGGTGGGCCAGACGGTCGCCGAGGCCAAGCTGCTGGACCAGGTAGTCGAGCCACTCCTGGTCGACCTTCTTCCCGGCCAGGTCGGTGGGCAGCGTGATGTTCTCGGCCGCGGTCAGCGTCGGGACCAGGTTGTAGGACTGGAAGACGAAGCCGATCCGGTCGCGCCGCAGCTTGGTGAGCCCGCGATCATCGAGCTTCCCGATGTCCAGGCCGCCCACGAACGCCTGCCCCGACGTGGGCCGGTCCAGGCCCGCCATGCAGTGCATGAGCGTCGACTTCCCCGATCCCGACGGGCCCATCACGGCGGTGAACCGGCCGCGCTCGAAGGTCACGTTGATCCCGGCCAGGGCGTGCACTTTCGCCTGGCCAGCTCCGTACGTCTTGCGCAGGTCCACCGTGTGCGCGGCCGGCCCGGCCTGCACGCCTTCGGTCGATGCCTCAGCGACGACCATCGCGGGTCCCGCCGGCCAGCCCGGCCCGGCGAAGCGCGTCGGCCATTGCTCCACGGCCGGCGTCCGCACCGGGCCCGCCGCTTCCCCCGCCACGCCCGCCCCGCGCGCTGCGGTCACCGCTGGGCTTGTCGCGCCCGCCACGGTCGCGGGGGGCACGCGCTGGCCCGCTGGCGTCCCGTTCAGGATCGTCCTCGAGGCGCAGCGTGAGCGAGATCCGCTTCCGGGCGACGTCGACGCCCAGCACCTTCACCCGCACGATGTCGCCCGGCTTGACCACGTCGCGCGGATTGGAGACGAAGCTGCGTGACATCGCGGACACGTGCACGAGACCGTCCTGGTGCACGCCGATGTCGACGAAGGC
>Ga0335075_10013441_pt1 | contig 12320 bp, 10 predicted proteins | sample Lox_Sample_24_FD_206723 | JGI IMG/M metagenome (GOLD analysis project Ga0335075, IMG submission 206723) | Soil microbial communities from Loxahatchee National Wildlife Refuge, Florida, United States - Lox_Sample_2.4 | ecosystem: Environmental > Terrestrial > Soil > Wetlands | place: USA... | reverse complement strand
AGGCCTTCGAGCTGATCGGGGCAGCCATCCCGCTCACCCTGCGCAAGTAGCCAGAAACCGCCGCCAGGCTCGCCGCGAAAGCGCAGGCCAGCGGCGGTCTCGGCATCCAAACCACCCCTAACTTCGGGTTAAACGAAATGATCGCGTGTAGTTTTGCCCCCTACCAGGCTCTGGCTCAAATAACGGGATGGTAACTGCAGGAGGTCGTCGGGCTCGCCGCGCGGATTGACCGCATCTCGTGCCGCCAGGAGAGGTCATGCGAATGATCGTGTGTACTTACACCCCTCATCAGGGGTGTAAGTACACACAGTGATCGAGATCAGTCGTCACGTGCGCCTTTTGACCTGATATCTGCCAGCCGCCCGCAGCGCCTGCGCAATCATCCGATAGTGGGAGCGATGCCATCATTGTGCACCATACCGAGCACGTTCGAACGGGCTCCGGACCAGTCCTTAAGGGGTGACCCACGCCCCACGCGACGCTTTCGCCGCACCGTAGCTGGTATGTGGTCCGGGCGCCGTAGGTGGTATGTGGTCCGGGGCCGCCGTCAGATTTCGTCGCCGGCTTCGTAGCTGCCGCGGATGACCCGGTCCAAGGCGCGCAGGAAGTCTGGGTCGTCGTCTGGGCCCTTCGGTCCTATGGACGCATCGCCGTTGCGGGCGCGGCCTGCTGGGTGGCGGGCCACTGCGTCATCCTCGTCGGTCCACCGCTGGCTGTCCGGGAGATCCTCGTCCTCGATGGCGTTATCGCAATCCCACCTCGACGCCATGTCGAGGGGTGACGGAGCAGTGCGGACAGGCTGGCGCACGATCAGCCATGCGACGGCACCGCCGATGAACGTCGCCGCGATGACGGCGATCCAGGCCGGCTTGGGCATCCCCCTGCACTCCGATGCTGGTGTCAATAGTGCGTCGGTCAGGCAATACAGCCAGAAGCCCCCGAGGAACAGGGCGAACAGGGCGCTGGCCAGCAACATGCCGGAAGCCTAACCTCGTGGCGCCGAGCGCGTACCCGGTTTGATCAAGTTGTAGTGCCTGTGGATATTACGGACAGCAATCGGTCACTTCGGGTGACATAGCATGCGATCTGGGCTTACGCTGGCGAGAAAGCAGGTGCAATAGGAGAACGGTAACTATGCGGCTTGGGCTGTTCGATCGGGTCCGCCGCTTTGCCCGGCTTCATGGCCGTATCCGCGGCCGGTCTGGACGTCCAGTGGGTCCGCCCGGACCTACGGGTCCGGCGGGCCACACAAGTCACGTAGCGCCGGGTTACCCGAGCCAGGCATCTCCCTATGGCGTGGTGTCCTCGACTCCCTATGGCGTGGTGTCCTCGACCGGGCAGGGTAGCGAGCCGTGGCAGAAGACGAGCGGCGCGGGTCGCCATCGCAGGGACGGGGAGTCGGCCAGCGGCGCGGTCCGGGCCGGTTCGGCGCGGGCCCGAGTGCGCGAGGCGCCGCCTCCCGGGCAGGCCAGCACGGCACAGGCCGACACGGCACAGGCGAGCGGTGCGCAGGGCACGGCACAGGCGAACGGTGCGCAGGGCACCGCGCAGGCAAGCACCGCGCAGGCAAGCAGAGCGCAGGCAAGCAGAGCGCAGGCGAGCGCGGCACGTGCGGGCCGGGCACGGTCGGCCAGGCCCCGGATATCGGCGCAGGCACGTCCCGGTCCCGTGCGCGGCGCCGTCGCGTCGGCGCACGCCGCGATGAAGGCCCGGTTGCCATTCACGGCCCCGCGTGTGCGGGAACAGTCGGCTAATGCGGACGGCCGGCGTCATTGCGGCTCGCTTGAGCGCGTCATCTGGCGGCAGTGGGACGAGGCGACCGCGCCACCCGCGGCGGTGGTCGCGGCGATCGACCGGCTCGCCGAACTGCCGGAGCGGATCAAGGTCCGGCTCGCCGACGGGCTCGACGCGATCTTCATCGGGCCTGGCGGTGTACCTGAACTAGACGACATGACCTCCTTGCGCGGCGTGCGGCTACCCTCTGGCCACGCGTCCTGGGACGTGTGCGCTGGCGCGTATGGCGAGCGAAAAATAGTTGTCGGATCGCGGCCCTCACCGACGCCGGATGTCATGTGTCATGAGATCGGGCACGCGCTCGATGACATCGACAGCCCTCCGGGTACATGGCAAACCGACTCCGCTGAGTTCCGGGCGCTTTACAATCTGTGCCAGCCGCACTTTGCCAGCGACTTCCACCGCCAGCCAGGCGGACTCGGGCGCAAGGAGTTCTTCGCGGACGCGTTCGCCGCGATCGCGTCCGGACAGCGGCCAGCTCTCGTCGACATGTTGAGCGGTGAGACGCGAACCGCACTGCGGGTGATGCTCTACTTCAACCGGCGCTACGACATCTAGGGTGATCGTGCGATGTTCGTCATACGACTACCGAACGGGAACCTCATGGTTCCGCAGACCGCCATCGGCCACGAAGGGCGTGTCATCGGTGACGCCTACGTGGAGATCGGCCCGCAGGATGCCGATTACGCACGGCTCGCCGCGCAAGCGCTCACGCCTGAAGAGGCGGAGCGGCGCAGGGACCGCTGGCGGCAGGACGACGAGGCGCTTCGCCAGGAGTTCCTTGAGTTCGCAAGGATGAACGGCGAATCCGCTTGGCCGCAGCCAGATGGCGACGATGCCTGAGCCATCGCGAACGGCAGACTGAGCCATCGCGAACGGCAGACTGAGCCATCGCGACGCGAACGGCAGCCTGAGCCGTCGCGAACGGCAATGACCGCCGGGGCCCAAGCCCACGGCGGTCACTCGGATGGGTGCCGAGTCTACGGTTCCGGCGGTAACGCGGCCGGATGCGGTTGCGGCTGCGGTGCCGGTTCGCCATCGCCGCGCAGCAGCGCGCGTACCTCAGACTCGCGGAATCGCCGATGCCCGCCTGGGGTGCGAATACTGGTGATCCGCCCGGAGGCCGCCCAGCGGGTGACGGTCTTCGGATCCACCCGGAACAGCGCAGCCACCTCTCCCGGCGTCAGCAAGCGCTCGTTGTTGCCGTCCACGTTCAGTCTCCTCCGACTGTGTCCCCTGAGCCTCCGGTCAGGTATCCCTATATTTTGGCGCTGAACGAGTACTTTCTGCCTAGATTTCTGGAAATTAGACGCCTCAAGACAGCGAAAAATGTGAGCCCCGGCAACAAGCACTCGCGGTGGGTAATCAACATGGCCGCCCTGACCGCCATGCGTGACGCACGAGATGATCGTGGTCATGCCGAACGCTCACGATGGACTCGTCACGCTGCCGGAGATCGAGGATGCGGCGGCGCGGATCGCACCGGCGGTCGTGCGCACGCCACTGGTCCCGTTTCCACGGGTGACGCCGGCCGTCTTGATCAAACCCGAGTCGCTGCAGCCGACTGGCGCCTTTAAGCTGCGCGGGGCGTACGCCGCGATCAGCGCGGATCTGGAGCAGGCGCGCGGGCACGGGGTCGTAGCGCACTCAAGCGGCAATCACGGGTCCGCCGTGGCGTACGCGGCCGCCCAACTCGGTGTGCGCGCGGTCGTCGTCGTGCCCCGGAACGCGGCTAAGCCCAAGACGGACGCCATCGCGCACTACGGCGCGAAACTCGTCAGCGTCGAGCCGACGCTCGCCGCTCGCGTCACCGCGATGAACGAACTGGCGCGGGCGCACGGCTACCTGCCAGTCCCGCCGTTCGATGACCGTCGGGTCATCGCGGGCCAGGGCACGATCGGGCTGGAGATCGTGGCCGACTGCCCGGCGGAGGACCCGGTCGTGCTTGTCCCTGTGAGCGGCGGCGGACTGATCTCCGGTATTGCGACCGCGGTCAAGATGCTCCGCCCGGAGGCGACGGTAATCGGAGTGGAGCCCGAACTCGCCGCCGATGCCAGAGAGTCGCTGCTGCGCGGGGAACGGGTCGCGTGGGCGGCCAGCGACGTCCAGCGCACCGTTGCGGACGCGCTGCGGTCGGAGCGTGTTGGCGAGCTGACCTTCACACACATCCGCGAGCTGGTGTCCGGTATCGTGACGGTCACCGAGCAGGAGATACTCGACACGATCGCACGGCTGGCCCGCGAGGCCAGGCTGGTCGCCGAGCCCGGTGGTGCGGTGGCGGTGGCGGCGTGCCTGTTCAGGGACGGTGAGCTGCCGGCCGGCAGGCAGCGCGTGGCGGTGCTCTCCGGCGGCAACATCGATCCCGCGCTGCTCGCAAGCGTCCTCGCCACGGTCTGAGCGCTCGGTGGCTGCGGGCCGGGCCTATGCTAGACGTGTTATGCGTACCGCATTTGCCTATACCACCGCCCGGATCCTGCTGTTCGTCGCGGCGTTGGGTCTGCTCTACCTGATGGGTGCCCGCCAGCTCCTGTTGCTGGCGCTAGCCCTCGTCGTGAGCGGCATCGCCAGCTATGTGCTGCTGTCAAAGCAGCGCGACCGTATGTCCGGCGCGCTCACGAACAGGCTGGGGAACGGAAGTCGGCGTGCCCGCGGGTTCAAGGCCAGGCTGGACGAGGGCGCTCGGATGGAAGACGACGACGAACTAGAGGCGGCGGACAGCGGGACCGGGTCTGCTGGCTGAGCGGGGCGCCGTCCCGTTGTCCGGCTGACCGGGTGTCTCAGCGAGCCAGCCGCCCGCCGTCAGCAGCTTGAGCACCGCGCTAACCGCCTCGGTTCGGGTCATCATCGACGTGTCGAGCACCAGGTCCGCGTCCCGCGGCTCCTCATAGGGGTCGCTCACGCCGGTGAAGCCGTCGATCAGCCCGGCGCGCGCTTTCGCGTACAGGCCTTTCCTGTCTCGCGTTGCACAGACGTCCACCGGAGTGGATACGTAGACGAGCAGGAAGTCGCCGGTCTGCTGCACCATCTCACGCGCCACTGCACGCGCGGCAGCGTAAGGAGCGATCGGCGCGCAGATGGCGATGCCGCCGTGCCTGGCGACCTCGGCGGCGACATAGCCGATGCGGGCAATGTTGGCGTCACGGTCGGCGCGGGAGAAGGCCAGTCCCGCCGACAGGAGCTGGCGCACGTGGTCGCCGTCGAGCAGTGAGACTGTCCGGTCACCGCGCTCGATGAGCGCTTCGGCGAGCCCGCGGGCGATCGTGGATTTCCCTGACCCGGACAGCCCGGTAAAGAACACGACGAGCCCTCGCTCGCGTCTCGGCGGGCGAACGCGCCGCAGTTCGGCGGCGACCTCGGCGGGGGTGAACCAGGCGGGGATCGGCTCGCCGGAGTCGAGCAGAGCGCCGAGCTCGGCGTCGGACAGTTCGGTCCGTTCCGCGCCCGGCTCGATCAGGGCGAGCGGGCGCCAGACCTCGGAGAGGGGGTCGTACGCCCACTCGGCCTCGCGGATGACCGGAATCGGCACGCCGGGCAGCAAGAGCTTCCCGTTTCCCGTGCCGCCCGGCAGCCCATTCGTATCCACAGGGTCCACCAACAGGTGGGTGGCACCATAGGCGGCAGCGACGATGGCGCTGGCCCGCAGGTCGGCATCGGGTTCCGCATCCCGTGTGGCCAGCGGAACTGGCACCACTAGAGTGCCGGCGGGCAGCTGGGACGCCGCCGCGAGTATGGCGCGGACCAGGGCCTCTGGTCTGGTCACCACCAGGGCCGGCCCTGTTATCAGCGGGAGGACGAGCAACCGTGCGTTCAGCAGGCCGGCGTAATGCTTGAGCTGACCGATGTGCCGGCTGTGCAGTGGTCGCCGGGTGGCGTAGGCGAGGACCGCCCGTCCTGGCGATGCGGCGTCGAGCTCGGCGCGCACATCCGCCGGGCTCCTGCGTAGCCCGCGAAACGGCCCGTGCTCTGGCAGGCGCAAGGCCGTGACCGGACCAGCGAGCCGTGTCTTCTCGCCATCCGATATCGCCTCGGTGATAGCGATGACGGCGAGCGGGGATCCTTCCTGGTCCCGCAGCACGAGATGATCCGCGTCCGCCGGGACCGCTGACGTCGGCACGTCGAGTATCACCGGTACCGGCCACGGCGTGCCGTCGGCCAGCGTGCCGTTCGCGGTGACCGCGGCGAGATCGGCCATGCCCATGAAGCCGGTGAGCGGCGCGAAGGCACCTGAAGTGATCAGCTCAAGGTCGCCGATCTGGACGTCGTCTAGTGTCCACGTCGGCCAGCTGGCCAGCGTTACGGGCAGAGGAGTCCCGTCGATGTCAGTCACGGGCAGTACGCCTTCCGGGACGCCTGGGAGTTAACACGACTCGTGCGAAGCGGTCTTCTGGCTTTCTTATCACGAAGAGCATCTCATCGTGCGCATCGGTGAGCCTGCCGCGGCTCAGCCATGCGATCAGCTTGCGTGTCACCAAGAGCAAGCGGGCCAGCCGCCCTGGCCGGGACAGCGCCGTTCTGGCAGTCCTGCGCTGGGTGATGACCAAGCCGCGCATCAGCACGTACTCGGCGACGCCGCGCCCGGACACGATCGGCTCATAGACCGCGGGAAACGGGCCGGGCTCGCCGGGATACAGCCGGGTCCACAGCACGCGGCGTGCCAAGCGAGGCAGGCGGCGGTCGAGAAAGCCGGTGGCGGAGTCCCGGTCACGAATGCGCAGCAGCAGCAGGCCGCCAGGCCGCAGCGCGGCCGCGAACCGGTCGAGCACGAGCTGTGCGTGACTGATCCGGTCCAGCAGCAGCGAGCAGTACACGACATCGAACGAACGGGGTGGCAGCGGGATGCAACGCAGATCACCGACCGTAACCTCGTCCTGAGTCCCCGGCACTGTCCGCGCCCGGCGGCCATGGTCAGCTTCAACGGTGACCACGCTGACGTCGAAGCCACCCTCGCGGAGCGTGTCCAGGCCCAGTTCGGTAAGCGGGGTGACGCAGCCAGCGCGCAGTAGGGTGACCGGGCGGCCCAGGCCCCGGTACACGTAGTCCCGCACCGGCTGGGCGAAGAAGTCCAGCACCAGCGCCTGACGGTGCGCCTCGGTAGCTGCGTCGCTGCGCACTTTCCGCGCGGCTCGCCGCGCTCTGCTGATCGCCTCCGCGACCGGCTCGTCGGCTGCCCCGGCGGCCGGTTCGGCGGTCGCCTGCGCTTCGGCAGCTCCGGCTGCCCCGGCTGGCTCTCCTGCGGCCTTGCCGTCAGCCGTACGCCCGTTCAGCTCGGTGGCTGAGGTTCCCCCCGACGTCATAGCATCGCATCGTAGCGTAACAACTACTCTCCGCATAGAAGCCGAGGTCCAGCAGCGCTGCAGGGCCGCTGTCCTGACACGTTTTCGGCCCGTGAACGGCACCAGGCAGCAGCGCGACCGAACTGACCGGTCACAAGCTGGTGCTGGTGTGCTGGAAGTGCTGAACGGGACATTAGTGCATCCTCTAGGCCGTCCCGAGGCCGGAACGACACGCGGATTGACTGCATCTCGTGCTGCCAGGAGAGGTTGTGCGAATGATCGTGTGTACTTGCACCCCTCATCAGGGGTGCAAGTACACACGGTAACCGGAATCGCTGGCCATGCGGGTGTTATGTCCCGTTCTGGCCGCTCACCGGGCCCGCGGCGTCCGTGTCATCGGAGACGATGTCCCATAAAGTGGGCTGGAGCCCGTTATCGAGGCGTGCCGGTGGTCGGCGGAGGCGAACAGCGGGCCGCAAAGCGGCATGTCCCGACATTTCGCCTCGCGCCGGCTGGCCAGCGAGCGGGCCGGCGGGGACCAGCGAGCGGGCCGGGCAAGGCTATAGGGGCATGAGGCAGAGAAACGGCAGTGGTGCTCGGCCCGGGGCTGCCGGGACGGTGCCGGGGACTGGCGCGATTGTGCCGGGGGCGGGTGCGTAAACTTAAGGGGTTCCGCGCCGGAGGCGACGGGCGCCTCCGCCTAAGCTCGGAAGCTTCGTGCTGCCCGGGTGTCGCCAACTGCCCGGGTGGGCTAACCAAAGGGACACCATGAGCCTTGCTGGACTGCTCAGTATCCTCACCGATGATCCGCAGCTCAACGACCTCATCGAGGCGGCGACCGGCCATGAGCTTGTCGCGCCGCCAGCGCTGCGGCCGCTGATCGCGGCCGGGCTGGCGGACAGGAGCTTCGTGCTGGCGGTCACGACGACGGCCCGCGAGGCCGAAGACCTGGCGGCAGCGCTCGGCTCGTTCCTGCCGCCGGAAAGCATCGCCACCTTCCCCGGCTGGGAGACGCTGCCGCACGAACGGCTGTCCCCTCGCTCGGACACGGTCGGGCAGCGCATCGCGGTGCTGCGGCGGCTCGCCCATCCGGGCAAGCAGGAACCGGACGGCCCGCTGCGCGCCGTGGTCGCCCCGATCCGCAGCCTGCTGCAGCCCATCGTCGCCGGGCTCGGTGACCTGGAGCCGGTGAGCCTGGCCGTGGGCCAGCAAGCCGAACTCGAGCAGACGATCGCCAGGCTGATCGACATTGGTTACGCACGCGCCGACCTGGTCGGCAACAGGGGCGATATCGCGGTGCGCGGCGGCATCGTGGACGTGTTCCCGCCCACCGAGGAACATCCACTGCGGATCGAGTTCTTCGGTGACGCCGTGGAGGAAATCCGGTACTTCAAGGTGGCCGACCAGCGCAGCATCGGCCCGGCCGAGTACGGCCTGTGGGCGCCGCCGTGCCGCGAGCTGCTGCTCACCACGCCCGTGCGGGAAAGAGCCCGAGAGCTTGCCAAGGAACACCCGTACCTAGCCGACGTGCTCGGCAAGCTGGCCGAGGGCATCGCGGTCGAGGGGATGGAGGCATTCGCCCCGGTGCTCTGCGACCGGATGGAACTGCTCATCGACTACGTGCCTGAAAACGGGGTCGTGCTCGCCGCGGACCCCGAACGGATCCGGGCCAGGGCCGAGGAACTGGTCAGCACCAGCCGCGAGTTCCTCGAGGCGTCGTGGGTGAACGCGGCGGCGGGCGGGGAGGCGCCGATCGACCTGGGCGCCGCCGCGTTCCAGCCCATCGAGGCGGTGCAGGCGGCAGCCAGGAACAGGAACGTCCCGTGGTGGTCCATCGCCCCATTCGGTATCACCGATGACGAGACGGAAAGCCACGGCCAGTTCTGGATAAGAGCTTCCCCGATACCGGCCTACCGGGGTGATGCGAGCCGCATGATCGGCGACATCCGGGATTGGCTCGCGGACGGGTGGCGGGTCGTGCTGGTGACCGAGGGCCACGGGCCGGCGCAGCGCCTGGCCGAGCTGCTGAACGGGTCAGGGGTCGGCGCGCGCCTGCAGGATCTCGCCGAAAAGCCCGAGCCGGGAATCACGTACGTGACGACTGCCCGCATCGACAACGGTTTTCTCTGGGCGGAGCGAAAGCTCGCCATCCTCACCGAGAACGACCTCGCGGGCACCCCCTCCGGGTTGCCGACCACCAAGGACATGCGCCGGATGCCGAGCCGCCGGCGCGGCGGAGTCGACCCGCTGCAGCTCAGGACCGGCGATTACGTCGTCCACGAGCAGCACGGCGTCGGAAAGTACCTTGAGATGACCAGCAGGACGGCCGCGGGAGCGACCCGCGAGTACCTGGTCATCGAGTACGCGCCGGCCAAGCGCGGGCAGCCGCCGGACCGGCTGTACGTGCCGACCGACCAGCTGGACGAGGTCACCAAGTACTCCGGCGGCGAGGCGCCCGCGCTGCACCGGCTCGGCGGTGCGGACTGGGCCAAGGCCAAGGGCCGCGCGCGGAAGGCGGTCCGGCAGATCGCGTCGGAGCTGATCAGGCTGTACTCGGCGCGGATGGCCTCGCCCGGGTACGCGTTCGGCCCGGACACGCCGTGGCAACGGGAGCTGGAGGACGCCTTCCCTTACGTGGAGACGCCTGACCAGCTCGCCGCCATCGACGAGGTCAAGCGGGACATGGAGCGGCCGGTGCCGATGGACCGGCTGATCTGCGGCGACGTCGGCTACGGCAAGACCGAGATCGCGGTACGGGCCGCGTTCAAGGCGGTGCAGGACGGCAAGCAGGTCGCCGTGCTCGTGCCGACCACGCTGCTGGTCCAGCAGCACTTCTCCACGTTCTCCGAGCGGTACGCGCCGTTCCCGGTGAAGGTGGCGCCGCTATCACGATTCCAAAGCACAGCGGAGTCCGCCGAAACCCTCAACGGGCTCAGGCAGGGCACGGTCGACATCGTCATCGGCACGCACAAGCTGCTTTCCCCGGAGACCAAGTTCAAGCAGCTGGGCCTGGTGATCATCGATGAGGAGCAGCGGTTCGGCGTCGAGCATAAGGAGTACCTGAAACGGTTGCGCACCGAGGTGGACGTGCTGGGCATGTCCGCCACGCCGATCCCGAGGACGCTGGAGATGGGCATCGCCGGGATCAGGGAGATGTCCACGATCCTCACCCCGCCGGAGGAGCGGCACCCGGTGCTCACGTTCGTCGGCACGTGGGACGCCAAGCAGGTCGCGGCGGCGGTACGCAGGGAGCTGCTGCGTGACGGCCAGGTGTTCTTCGTGCACAACCGGGTGACCTCGATCCGCAGGGCCGCCGCCACGCTGCGGGAGATGGTGCCGGAGGCCAGGGTCGCGGTCGCGCACGGCCAGATGAACGAGCATGAGCTGGAAAGGATCATGGTCGGCTTCTGGGAGCGCGAGACCGACGTCCTGGTCGCCACCACGATCGTGGAGTCGGGCCTGGACATCCCCAACGCGAACACGCTGATAATCGACCGGGCCGACATGTACGGGCTGTCCCAGCTCCATCAGCTCCGGGGTCGCGTGGGCCGGGGAAGCGAGCGGGCTTACGCCTACTTCCTGTATCCGCCGGAACGATCGCTGACCGAGACCGCGCACGAGCGGCTGGCCACCGTGGCGCAGCACACCGAGGTGGGCGCGGGCATGTACGTGGCGATGAAGGACCTTGAGATCCGCGGCGCGGGGAACCTGCTGGGCGGTGAGCAGTCCGGGCACATCGCCGGGGTGGGTTTCGACCTGTACGTGCGGATGATCGGCGAGGCGGTCACCGAGCTCAAGGGCGAGGGTCCGGCGGAGAAGGCCGAGGTCCGGGTGGAGCTCCCGGTCAACGCGCACATACCGCACGACTACGTGGCCGGCGAGCGGCTCCGGCTGGAGGCGTATACGCGGATCGCCGCGATCGACTCCGAGCAGGACATCGCCGCCGTGCACGAGGAGCTGACCGACCGTTACGGTGAGCCACCGGAGCCGGTGCTGAACCTGCTGGAGGTGGCACGGCTGCGGACGAACGCGCGCAAGGTCGGCCTCACCGACGTTACGCTGCAGGGTAACCACGTGCGGTTCGCGCCCGTCGAGCAGCTGCCGGATTCGCGACAGGTACGGATACAGCGGATGTACCCGAAGACCATCCTCAAACCGGCCGTCGCTACGATGCTCGTACCGGTACCGAAGACCGCCCTCATCGGTGGTCATGCGTTGCGGGATACTGAGCTGCTTGCCTGGTGCGGCGAGGTCATACGATCTGTACTGGCGTGAGAAAGGGTTGAGCGGTGCTTCGCAGGATATTGGGGGTAGCCGCGGTGACGGTCGCCGCGGGTTTCGCGGTGGCGGGCTGCGCCCCGGTGAAGATGGGGGCCGCGGCCATCGTCGGCAGCAACCGGATCACGATCGCGACGCTGGACACCGAGGCGGGCATGCTCGCGGCCGCCCAGAAGAAAAACCCGTCGGCGCAGGGCGGCCTGACCCAGCAGGAGATCACCCAGGCGACGCTGACCTGGCTGATCAGGTTCCAGATCTCCGACCAGCTGGCCAGCCAGAACGGCATCTCGGTGGACGCTACCCAGTCGCAGACCGCGCAACAGGACCTCCTGGTGAGCGAGGCCGAGCAGGAGGGCGTGCCGACCTCGTCCGTCAAGCTGGGGTCGGTCATGATCGGCGCGGGCATCCCGCCGAACCTGACCTCCGAGCTTGATCGGTACCTGGCGGTCGCGGATGCCTACGAGACGGCCGCGAACGGCGGCACCGCGCCAAGCAGCCAGTCAGCGCAGACGGCGGCCCAGGATAAGTACAACCACGCCACCTGCGTGGCGGCGAAGTCGCTGAACATCCAGGTCAACCCGCAGTTCGGCCAGATGAGCTACACGTCATACACCGTGATCGCCGCCGCCGACACCGTGTCCCGGCCGTCCGGGACCTCGCCGAGCACCTCGCCAGGCGGGCTGACCCCCGCTTGCTGACCGTCCTGGTGACCAGCCCCCGGGTGGCGCCGGGACTGCTGAGCTGGGCAGCCTGGTCCGTGCTGCGGGACGCGCCAGCCGTGACCGCGCCGGCCGGGCATCCGCAGCTGCCCGCGCTCGCGGCGGCCGGGATAACCGTCACGATCTCGCCGGCGGCCCCGTCCGATGGTGTCTGGCTGGCGCCGCCCGGTTACGCCGAGGTCCCCCCGGGTGCCCGCGTGGTCCAGGCGTCAGCTGACCTGCCGGGCGCGCACCTGCTCGATCTGGTGGCCACGAT
>Ga0335075_10013439_pt1 | contig 12321 bp, 12 predicted proteins | sample Lox_Sample_24_FD_206723 | JGI IMG/M metagenome (GOLD analysis project Ga0335075, IMG submission 206723) | Soil microbial communities from Loxahatchee National Wildlife Refuge, Florida, United States - Lox_Sample_2.4 | ecosystem: Environmental > Terrestrial > Soil > Wetlands | place: USA... | reverse complement strand
CCGCACGCGCCGGCGGCCGGCGCGTGCGGGCTCCAGCCCCGCGTAGCGCATGTCACAAACTTGTTACTAAGTCCGAGACCAGGTAGACTGACGCCGCCGCCGCAGACCGTTTGAGGGAACGCTGAGTCGGCTCCGCCGCTTGACAGCGCGGAGAACCATCTCGTCTGTAGGGTGGCCCTGTGAAAATGCCAGACTACGATGCCAACGACGGCTTCGCGCGCCTGCCCGGCGCTGCACCGGGAGGACGCCTCGTCCCCGCGGATGCCGCCGTCGCGCTCGCGCGCTGTCTGGACCTCGTGCTGCTCGCGCTGGCGGCGCCCGTGGCGCTGGCGCTCGGTGCGCCCGTGCTCGGCTACGCGATCGGCGCGGGAGCGTGGATCGCGCAGCGCGTGCTCGCGCGAGCCGACAGGCGCCTGATCCGCCGTGCCGCCCAGCCCGGCGCGCAGATGGGGCTCAACCTGTTCGAGGCGTTCGGGCGCATCTGGCTGCTCGCCGGCGCGATCGTCCTCGCGGGCGTCCTCGGCGGGCGCGCCGACGGCCTGACCTGTGCGCTGGTCGTCTTCGTCTGCTACTCGGTGGCGTTCGCGATCCGCGTCGTGTCAGGCCGGCCGGCGCCCGCCGTGCGGGGCGGCGCCGTGCAGGGGGCCGAGCGATGAGCGCGGTCGCGGGCGCGCCGCCGATCGCCCCGGGAATGCCCGGCTCGCCGCCGGAGCACCACGGCATGAGCAAGGCCCGCAAGATCGGCTACTCGCTCGTGGGCGCATGGATCGGCGGGATCGTCCTGTTCGTCATCCTGTTCGGCTTCAAGTCGCACAAGGCCGCCTCCGTGGTCAGCGGCGTCTTCTCCCCGACCAACGAGTTCAAACTCGACACCTGGTTCAAGCTCGGCCCGATCGCGTTCAACAAGGGGGTCCTGTATCTGCTGATCACGGCCGCGATCACGATCGGGGTGATGGTCTACATCGCCAGGCGCCTACAGCAGCGCCCCGGTCGCCTGCAAGTGGCGGTCGAGGCGTTCTACAGCTTCACCCGCGGCATGTCCAAAGAAAACCTCGACGAGAACATGCAGCGCAAGTACTTCCCGTTGATCGCCACGATCTTCGTGTTCATCCTCGTCACCAACCTGATCGGCTACATCCCGCTGCCGGTCGACAGCGGCGAGACGTTCAAGCTGTTCGGTGCGAGCATCCCGTCGTTTCAGATCTACGCGGCCGACACGAACGTCGCCTTCCCGCTGATCCTCGCGCTCGGCGTGTTCGTCCTGTTCACCTTCGAGGGGGTCAGGCACCACGGCCCGATCGGATACGTCAAAAGCCTGATGCCGGGCGGCATCAAAGGCCCGATAGTGGGCCTGATCTTCCCGATCGAGATCCTCTCCAACTTCCTGCGCCTGATCTCGTTGACGGTGCGACTGTGGGCGAACCTGCTCGCGGGCCACATGCTGATCGCGTTCATGGGCGGTGAGCTGGGGGTGCTCGTGGGGGATCAGTGGGTCCAATGGCTGCTGCTGCCGTTCGGGATCGCGATCTACCTGTTCGAGGCCGTGCTGATCGCCGGGCTGCAGGCATTCATCTTTTCCATCCTGACCGCCATCTATCTCGGTAGCGCGGTCGCGAGTCACTAACAAAACAAGGGAGCTATCGAGCAATGGAGTTTCTCCACCTCTTCAGTGTGTTCCACCCACTGATCCTGACCGTGGAACCGATCATCAAGCAGAGCCAGGACGCCGGCCGCGCGATCGCGCTGGGCGTCGGCGCCGGTGGCGGCGCCGCCGGCGCCGGGGCGGGCATCGGCGCGGTGTTCAACGCCTCGATCCAAGCCAAGACCCGCCAGCCCGAGCTGCGCGCGGAGGTCGAGCGCGACCAGTGGCTCGGCTTCGCGCTCACCGAGGCGTGCTTCTTCTACGGCCTCGTCGGCGGCTTCATCGCCTTCTTCCTGTAGGCCACGATGCTCCCTGCGACGACCATCCCACTCGCCTCCAGCGGCTCGTTCCTGATCACCCCCAACGTGGGGCTGATGATCTGGACGATCGTCGTGTTCCTGATCTCGCTGTTCATCCTGCGCAAGTGGGTGTTCCCGTTGATCGGCGAAGCCCTGGACAAGCGCGCTAAGACGATCGAAGGCGACATCGACGCCGCGGCGGAGCTGCGCAAGGAGGCCGACCAGGTGCTCGAGGAATACCGCGAGCGCCTGAAGGAGGCACGCGCCCAATCCGACGAGATCGTGCAGCGCGCCCGCCAGGCGGCCGACGTCCACGAGCAGGAGGCCAAGGCGCGCGGGAAAGAGCTGATCGACGAGGCTTCCCAGCGCGCGCAGCGCGACATCGAGGCAGCCACGCGCCGCGCGCTCGACGACATCCGCAAGGAGGTCGCCGACCTTACGATCCTGGCCACGGAAAAGGTCACGCGCAAGACGCTCGACGACGCCGACCAGCGCAGGCTCGTGGAGGAGGCGCTGGGCGAGCTGGACTTCTCCGCGATCTCCTCGGGACCCTCGCAGAACTGATGGAGGAGCTGGCCGAGGTATACGCCCGCGCGCTGTTCGAGGTAGCGCGCGAGCACGGCAAGCTCGACGAGCTGCGCGAGCAGCTCGGGCAGTTCGCCGACGCCCTGGACGAGCACCGCGAGCTGGCCGTGTTCTTCTTCTCGCCGTACTTCTCCACCAAGGAGAAGCAGGACGGGCTCGCGCGCCTGCTCGACGGGCCCGACGAGGAGTTCGTGAACTTCCTCTCGCTGCTGATCGAGAACCACCGCATGCCGGTGATCTTCCGCATCCGCCAGCGCTTCGAGCAGCTGTGGGAGGAGGAGAACAAGACTCTGCCGGTGGAGATCACCAGCGCGATCGAGCTGGACCAGGCGACCACCGACAGCCTCGGCGAGTCGATCGGGCAGCGCGCCGGACGCAAGGTGGTGCTCGCCACGCGCGTCGACCCCGACATCCTCGGCGGGATCGTCGTGAGGATCGGCAACTCGATCCTCGACGCCTCTATCCGAACCCGACTGGAGCAGCTGCGCAGGCACGTTGCCCAAGGAGCCGCTTAAAACCATGCAGATCAACCCAGACGAGATAACCAGCATCCTCAAGAGCCGCATCGAGGGCCTGGACGCCGGGCGCGCGGAGCTGACGGAGGTCGGCACCGTGCTGTCCGTGGCAGACGGCATCGCGCGCGTGCACGGCGTCGAGAACTGCATGTCCTTCGAGATGCTCGAGCTGAGCCACGGCGTCGTCGGCCTGGCGCTGAACCTCGAGTCCGACAACGTCGGCGCGGTGCTGTTCGGCGAGTGGGAGCACGTCTCCGAGGGCGACACCGTCAAGCGCACGGGCGTGCTGCTCGACATCCCGGTGGGCGAGCAGCTGCTCGGGCGCATCGTCGACCCGCTCGGGCGCCCGCTGGACGGCAAGGGCGACGTCAACACCTCCGAGCGGCGCCCAGCCGAGTTCAAGGCGCCCGGCGTGGTGCAGCGCCAGCCGGTGAAGGAGCCGATGCAGACGGGGCTGAAGGCGATCGACGCGATGATCCCGATCGGCCGCGGCCAGCGCGAGCTGATCATCGGCGAGCGTCAGACGGGCAAGACGGCGATCGCGATCGACACGATCATCAACAACAAGGACACCGGCGTGGTGTCCGTGTACGTGGCGATCGGCCAGCGCATGTCCACGGTCGTGGCGCTCGCGCAGACGCTCGAGGAAAACGGCGCGCTGGACAACACGATCATCGTCGCCGCCGCCGCCGACGAGGCCGCGCCGATCAAGTTCATGGCGCCGTACGCAGGCTGCGCGATGGCAGAGCACTTCCTCTACAGCGGCCGCCACGCGCTGTGCGTGTACGACGACCTGACCAAGCACGCCTACGCCTACCGCCAGATGTCGCTGCTGCTGCGCCGCCCCCCCGGGCGCGAGGCCTACCCCGGCGACGTCTTCTACCTGCACTCGCGCCTGCTGGAGCGTGCGGTCAAGCTCAACGACGACCTCGGCGGCGGCTCGCTGACGGCGCTGCCGATCATCGAGACACAGGCGGGCGACGTGTCCGCGTACATCCCCACCAACGTGATCTCCATCACCGACGGGCAGATCTTCCTCGAGTCCAAACTGTTCAACTCGGGCGTGCGCCCCGCGATCAACGTGGGCATCTCCGTCTCGCGCGTGGGCGGCAACGCGCAGATCGGGCCGATGAAGAAGGTCGCCGGGCGCATCAAGCTCGAGCTGTCCCAGTACCGCGACCTCGAGGCGTTCGCGCAGTTCGGCTCGGACCTCGACGCCGACACGCAGCGCACGCTCGCGCGCGGCGAACGGCTGGTCTCGACGCTCAACCAGAACGAGCGCGCGCCGCTGCCGGTGCAGGACCAGACGGTGCAGATCTTCGCCGCCACCAACGGCTTCCTCGACCGCCTGAACGTCGAGCGCGTGCCCGAGTTCCTGCTGGGCCTGACCGAACGCATGCACTCCCAGCACGGCGAATTGCGCGAGCAGATCGCCGGCGGGGACTGGTCGGACGACCTGCAGGACAAGCTGCGCCAGGCGCTCGACTCCTACGCCCAGGACTTCGGCTACGACCTCGACGAGGAGGGCCACCCGCTCGAAGACGAGGCAAAGGCCGCCTGACGCCATGGCCAGCCAGCGAGACGTCCGCAACAAGATCTCCTCGGTGAAGAACATCCAGAAGATCACGCGCGCGATGGAGATGGTCGCCGCCGCGCGCCTGCGCCGCGCCGAGCAGCGCATCCAGGCGCTGCGCCCGTACGCGGACGCGATCGCCCGCATGACCCGCCAGGCGGCGCGCGCCGCGGGAGCGGAGGCCGCGCGCATGCCGCTGCTCGCGGAGCACGACAGCGAGAGCAACGTCGGCCTGCTGCTCGTCACCGGCGACCGCGGCCTCGCGGGGGGCTTCAACTCGCAGATCATCCGCGCCGGCGTGCGCATCGCCGGCGAACTGTCCGAGCAGGGCAAGACGCCGCTGTGGTTCGCGAGCGGGCGCCGCGGCGTGTCCTCGATCGGCTTCCGCGGCTATGAGCTGAGCGGCAGCTACACGGGCTTCGCCGACCGCCCCGCATACGCGGATGCGCGCACGATCGCCGACGACCTCATGCAGGGCTACCTCGACGGCCAACTCGACCGCGTGGACATCGTTTACAACGCCTACATCTCGCCGCTGACCCAGCGCGTCACGCGCGACACGCTGCTGCCGCTCTCGCAGGCGGCCGTCGGCGAGCAGCCTGAGGGGCACCCTCCCTCCGGCCGGACAGGCGGGCAGGACGAGCAGCAGGGGGCCGCGGGCGCCGGTGCGCAGGACTCGCAGGACAAGCGCCCGCAGCCGGTCGACTACGAGCCCGACCCGCAGGAGATCCTCAAGCGGCTCGTGCCCGACTTCGTGGAGATCTCCGTCTACCGGGCGCTCGTCGAGTCGACCGCTGGGTTCTTCGGCGCGCAGATGACCGCGATGCGCAGCGCGTCGGACAACGCCGGGGAAATCATCACCGAGTACACGCTGCAGATGAACCGCGCCCGCCAGGCGGAGATCACCCAGGAGATCATGGAGGTCGTGGCGGGAGCGGAGGGCTTGACCTAAAGGGGGCGATCGCGGCGCGTGCTGCGATCATCGACAACGAACTTGAACGGATAGACAGGAGAACCAGCACAAATGGAGGCCAGCATCGCCACACCGCAGACAACCACAGCCGCGGGCGCCGACGGCGACGCCGGCGGACGCAACGTCGGGCGCATCGAGGAGATCCAGGGAGTCGTGATCGAGGCCGTGTTCCCCGACCGGCTGCCGGAAATCAACCACGCGATCACGGTCGCGCGCTCGAGCGCCAACCGCGAGGAGGAGGCCGAGGGCATCAGCGCGGGAGCCGAGGAGGAGCTGCTGGTGTGCGAGGTGCAGCAGCACCTCGGCGACGACCGCGTGCGCGCGGTCGCGATGGACACCACCGACGGCCTCGCGCGCGGCGTGGAGGTCATCGACACCGGCGCGCCGATCTCGGTCCCCGTCGGCGAGGCGACGCTCGGGCGCATCTTCAACCTGCTGGGCGACCCGATCGACCTAGGCGAGGAGCTGCCGGAGGGCATCGAGCGGCGCGGCATCCACCAGGAGGCGCCGCGGGTGGAGGACCTGACGCCGACCACGGAGATGTTCGAGACGGGCATCAAGGTCATCGACCTGCTCGCGCCCTACGCGAAGGGCGGCAAGGTCGGGCTGTTCGGCGGCGCGGGCGTCGGCAAGACCGTGCTGATCCAGGAGCTGATCCACAACCTCGCCAAGGAGCACGGCGGGCTGTCCGCGTTCTGCGGCGTGGGCGAGCGCTCGCGCGAGGGCAACGACCTGTGGCTGGAGATGAAGGAGTCGGGCGTGCTCGACAAGACGATGCTCGTGTTCGGGCAGATGAACGAGCCGCCCGGCGCGCGCATGCGCGTGGCGCTGTCGGGCCTGACGATGGCCGAATACTTCCGCGACCAGGGCCAGGACGTGCTGTTGTTCATCGACAACATCTTCCGCTTCGTGCAGGCCGGCTCCGAGGTCTCGGCGCTGCTCGGGCGGATGCCCTCGCAGGTGGGCTATCAGCCCACGCTGGAGACCGAGATGGGCCAGCTGCAGGAGCGCATCACCTCGACGCGCGAGGGCTCGGTGACCTCCGTGCAGGCGATCTACGTGCCCGCCGACGACCTCACCGACCCGGCGCCCGCGTCGGTGTTCGCGCACCTGAACGCCACCACCGTGCTGTCCAGGTCGATCTCCGAAAAAGGCATCTACCCGGCGGTCGACCCGCTGGACTCGACCTCCACGATCCTCAAGGCGGACGTGCTCGGCGAGGACCACTTCCGCGTGGCCAACCGCGTCAAGGAGATCCTCCAGCGCTACAAGGAGCTGCAGGACATCATCGCGATCCTCGGCATCGACGAGCTGTCCGACGAGGACAAGCTGACCGTGCAGCGCGCGCGCAAGATCGAGCGCTTCCTCTCCCAGCCGTTCTTCGTCGCCGAACAGTTCACCGGCACGCCCGGCGCCTACGTGCCGATCGCGGAGACCATAAGGGGCTTCGAGGAGATCATCGACGGCAAGCACGACGAGGTGCCCGAGAGCGCGTTCTTCCTCAAGGGCACCATCGAGGAGGTCGTGGAGGCGGCCAAGAAATAATGGCCCACGCGAAGTTCCCCGTCGAAGTGCTCACGCCCGAGGGCGAGGTGTTCTCCGAGGAGGTCGAGATGATCTCCACGCGCACGTCGATCGGCTCGATCGCGCTGCTCGCGCGCCACGAGGCGATGCTGGCGACGCTCGTGCCCACGGAGCTGCGCCTGTACCGCTCGGAGAGCGAGATCGTGCGCTTCGCCCAGGCCGAGGGCTACCTGCAGTTCACCGACAACCGTGCGCTGCTGCTCGTGGAGGAGGCGATCCCGCCCGAGCAGATCGACCGCGCGACGTTCGAGACCAAGCTCTCCGAAGCGCGCGCCGCGGCCGAGCGGGCGCAGGAGGACAGCGAGCAGCAGGCGCGGGCGCTGCGCGACATCAGGCGCTACGAAGCGTTCCTGGCCGTGGGTCGATAACCCACTCGCGGAGGCCGTGTAACCATGGTTATACAGCGCTGCGAACGAGGCATGTCCGGCCGGTGAGCCCCGACAGCGCCGCCACCGAGCATTTCGCGCGCAAGCGCCCCGGCTGGTTCACCACGCACGTGTTCAACCGCCTCGTCGGCGCGGTCACCCGCGCGGGCATCTCGCTGCTGGGCTCGCGCGTGCTGGAGGTGCGTGGGCGGCGCTCAGGGCAGCCGCGGCGCACGCCCGTCAACCTGCTGGCGCTCGACGGCGAGCGCTACCTGGTCGCGCCGCGCGGGGAGACGCAATGGGTGCGCAACCTGCGGGCGAGCGGCGAAGGACGGCTGCTGCTCGGCCGGCGCGGCGAGCCGTTCACGGCGGTCGAGCTGGCCGACGAGGAGAAGCCGGCGATCCTGCGCGCGTACCTGCGGCGCTGGAAGGCGGAGGTGGGCGTGTTCTTCGACGGGGTGGGCCCCGACGCCCCCGAGCAGGAGCTGCGCGCGGCCGCCCCCAAGCATCCGGTGTTCCGGTTGCGCGGCAAGCGCTCCTGACCCGGCTCGCCCGAGCCGGATGAGTTCATCACAGCACAGCAGCGGTCACAGCAGCGGTTCGGCGACGATCGTCCGTTTCTTGATTGGCGATCCCGGGGTTTTGAAGGTGATCACATACGGTCTCACTTCAAGCGGGGGGAGCGTTTCGCCTTTTGGACCGCGCCCTCCCTCGCCCAGCGTGAAGCTCGTGGTTTCACCGCCCAGCTTGTAAAGCCCGAGATACTTTTTTTCTTCTTCTTCCTTCTGCTGGCGCGCTTCCTGCGCTTCTTCACAGGCTTCCTGTTCTTCGCCTTCGAGCTGCGAGCATTCTTCGAGTTCTGCGATGTTCGCGGGGTTGTACTCGATCTTGTATTCACCGCTGTGGATCGTCCACGCGAGCTTCAGCGCTCTCGCCTGCGATTCGACACTGAGGCGGGCCGGCGGCGGTGAGGCTCCGGGTTCTAGCAGGGCGAGCGACTGTGAGATCGTGTGTTCCTTCGAGTCGCCTTCCCCGGCGTCCACGCTCGCCACGCCGGTCAGGCCCGCGATGAGCGTCGGTTCGGAGGTCGTTTCGGTGGTGCCGTCGCCCAGCTGTCCGTGTTCGTTCTTCCCGAATGCGTACACTTCGCCGCCTTCGCTGGCCACCAGGCTGTAGTTTTCCCCAACCGCGATCGACTTGGCTTTGACCCCTTCCAGGCCCTTGAGCGGCCTCGCCATGTCAAAGCATTCCTTTTTTTTGCATTCTTCGGGCGGTTCCGTTTCGCTTCGCTCGCCGAGCATGGGACCGGCTATGCCCCAGCCCCACACTTCGCCGTCTTCGAGCAGCGCGAGCGCCGTCGTGAGCCCGGCGGTGATCGCCTTGACGCCTTCCAGCGGTTTGCCGGTCTTGGCGTTCTTCACCATTACCGCTGTGTCCCTGTAGTCTTCTTTCTCCGGCAGGTGCAGGCCTGCGCCGAGTTCGCCGTTGGCGTTGTCGCCCCACGACATCACCTCGCCGTTGTCGAGCAGGGCATACGCCGCGTCGTTGCCGGCGGCGATCGCCGCCACGTTGGTCAGCGGCGTCAGTTCGCGTTCGCCGTGTTCGTTGGTCACCGCGACTTTCACCTTTTCAGGTGACAGGACCGCGGGCGCGGCGTTGTGGCCGAGGTATTCGTAGCATTCGATCGCAGGGATTTCGCCCGTGCCGGTCTGGCCGTGGCCGGCCCGGCCCCAGGCCATCACTTCTCCCGTCTTCAGCAGCGCGTAGTCGGCGTCGCCGCCGGCGGCGATCGCGGTGGCCCCTTCCAGACCGGGCACCTGCACCGGCGCGTCCGGATGCGCCCGAGGCAGCGTTTCGCCTTCGCGCAGTTCGGATTTCGATCCGATGCCGCAGATTTCGAATTCTTCACCGTTGGCTTTCTTGACTTTCTCGTGGATGCCGTTGCCAAGCTCGCCGAGGTCGCCGGAGCCCCACACGTCGACCGTGCCTTCTTCCTGCAGCGCCATCGCGTGGGCGTCGGCCGCCGCCACCGCCTTCGCGTGTTCGAGCTGCTCGGCTCCTTCGAGGCCCGCCACCGCGACGTTCGGCCGCAGCAGGTGTTCGCCGCGTTCGCCGTCTCCCGCCTGCCCCTGGCCGTTGCGGCCCCAGGAGCGCACGGTGCCGTTGTCGAGCAGGCCGAGCGCGAATTCCATGCCGCCGGAGAGCTGCGTGACGCCTGCGAGGGCCACCGCGGGCACCGGCTTGTCTTCCCACAGGTCCCTGTAGCCGGCGCTGAGCTGGCCGACCTTGTTGCTGCCCCAGCTCGCGACGTCGCCGCCGGCCGATCTCACTTCCGAGGTTCGCGCGGAAGTCGCCGCGACGCCTTCCGGGTCGGCGGAGTTGCTCGCCGTCACCCTCACTCTCAGCGAGCGGCCGAGCACGCCCGCCCGCGGGGTGTACGTCGAGGTCGTCGCGCCCGCGATCTCGGCGCACTCGCCGCCTTCGCCTTCGGTGTCGCAGCTCAGCCACTGATAGCTGTAGGCGATCGGTTCCGCGCCACTCCAGCTGCCGCTGGTCGCGGTCAGCGTGATCCCTTCGACCGCCGGTATCGGCGCGGGCAGTTCGGAGGCCCCTTCGCCGCTGATCGTCGGCGGCGCCGTGTTCGTCGGCGCGCCTTCTTCGGCGCGCGCCACGCTCGCGGCGAGCGTCGCCCACAGCAGCGCGAGCGCGAGCAACGCCGTCACTAGCCCCAACGCGCGCGCGGGCGAGCGCGGCGTGCAGTCGTTGCGCCGTCCGGTCGCGGACAGCGATGTGTCTCCACCCATCCCGTTTCCTCTCGTGCTCGAGATCAACCCCGCGATGCGTTCAGGCGCTCACGGATCAGCACATCCCCTGAGACGGCCGTACTTCTACCAGCGCCTGATTTGATAGTCAAGCACTTATATGTTTAAATCGTGCGACGATCTCGATCCGCGGGAAACGCGCTCGGCGAGCGACGCCGGACGGAGCCGCTGGGGGCGAGCGATCGAGGCGGCGGTGCGCTGTCGCTAGTCTTCCGCGTCGCATGAGCGATGCGCGCGAGCCCATAGGAGTGATCGGCACCGGCTACGTGGGCCTGGTCACCGCCGCCGGCTTCGCCGAGCTGGGCAGCGACGTGTGGTGCGTGGACATCGACGCCGAGAAGATCGAGCGGCTGCGGGCGGGGGAGGTGCCGATCTACGAGCCCGGCCTGGAGGGGCTGCTGGCGCGCAACCGCGAGCGCATGCACTTCTCCACCGACCTCGCCGACGCGCTCGGGCACGCGAGGCTGCTGTTCGTCGCCGTCGGCACCCCCCCGACCTACTCGGGCGACGCCGACCTGTCGGCGGTGCACGCCGTCGCCGACGCGATCCCCGCCTCCCGCGACCACGCGCTCGTGATGAAGTCCACGGTGCCGTGCGGCACCGGCGCCGCGCTGCGCCGGGTCTTCGGCGAGCAGGGCAAGCAGGGTCTCGCGTACGTCTCCTGCCCGGAGTTCCTCAAGGAGGGCTCCGCGGTGGAGGACTTCCTGCACCCCGACCGCGTGGTCGTGGGCGACGACGGCGACTGGGCGGGAGACGCGGTCGTGGAGCTGTACGCGCCGCTGGACGCGCCGCTGGTGCGGACCGACGTCGCCAGCGCGGAGATGGTCAAGCTGGCGTCCAACGCGTTTCTGGCCACCAAGATCTCGTTCATCAACGAGATCGCCAACGTCTGCGAGGAGACGGGCGCCGACGTCGTGGAGGTCGCGCGCGGGATGGGCCTGGACGCGCGCATCGGCCCCAAGTTCCTGCAGGCCGGGATCGGCTTCGGCGGCAGCTGCTTTCCCAAGGACGTCGACGCCCTGAAGCAGCTCGCCGGCAACTCCGGCTATCACTTCCAGCTGCTGACGGCCGTGATCGAGGTCAACGAGCTGCAGAAGCGCCGCGTGATCGGCAAGCTGCACAAGCACCTCGGGGGCCTGGTGGGCAAGCGCGTGACGCTGCTCGGCCTCGCGTTCAAGCCCAACACCGACGACATGCGCGAGGCCTCCTCGCTGGTGCTGTCCGCGCGCCTGCACGCGGACGGCGCGCAGGTCACCGCGTATGACCCGGTCGCCGAGGAGCAGGCGCGCAAGCTCGTCACCGGCGGGATCACGTTCGCCGGCTCGGCGATGGACGCGGTGCAGGGCGCGGACGCGGTGGTGCTGGTGACCGAGTGGCAGGAGCTGGTGGCGCTCGACTGGGCGGCCGTCGCAGGCGCGATGGCGGGCACGCTGGTGATCGACGGGCGCAACGCGCTCGCTCCCGAGGCGGTGCGGGCGGCGGGCCTCCTCTACGAGGGGATCGGCCGAGGGTGAGCGCCGGCTGATGCAGGCGGTGATCCTGGTCGGCGGGCAGGGCACGCGCCTGAGGCCGCTCACCTCGACGGTGCCAAAGCCGGTCGTCAGGCTGGTGGACCGCCCGTTGATCGCGTTCATGCTCGAATGGCTGCGCGGGCATGGAGTGGACGACGTGATCATGTCCTGCGGCTTTCTCGCGGACGGCGTGCGCAACGTGCTCGGCGACGGCTCGCAGATGGGCGTGCGCCTGCGCTTCGTGGAGGAGCCCGAGCCGCGCGGCACCGCCGGCGCGCTGAAGCTGGCCGAGCCGATGCTCGACGAGCGCTTCCTGATGCTCAACGGCGACGTGCTCACGGACATCGACCTGACGGCGCAGATCGCCCAGCACGAGGCGAGCGGCGCGCGCGCGACGCTCGCGCTCGTCCCGGTCCCCGACCCGAGCGCGTACGGGCTGGTGGTCGTGCGCG
>Ga0335075_10013437_pt1 | contig 12322 bp, 9 predicted proteins | sample Lox_Sample_24_FD_206723 | JGI IMG/M metagenome (GOLD analysis project Ga0335075, IMG submission 206723) | Soil microbial communities from Loxahatchee National Wildlife Refuge, Florida, United States - Lox_Sample_2.4 | ecosystem: Environmental > Terrestrial > Soil > Wetlands | place: USA: Florida... | reverse complement strand
GCGTGATGAAAACCATTCCGGCCGGATCGCAATGGCTGAATTCCACGGTCAGCCGCCGGCGAAAAACGAACGACGTCAAAAGGATGTGTCTCCCGTTAGCGCGCAAATTCTACTTCAACCGGCGCCGGATGGTAAATCTGCGCGCGAGTGGAGGACAAGCACGACGATTGTGCTGCCTCGGATGCGCCGCACCAAGCGCACGCGTGCCCTTGAGACAAGCTCTCTAGACACGCTCTCTGGACACGATCTGTTGACACGATCTCTTGCGCAATCTCTTGACACGCTTTCTTGAAACGATCTTTGGAAATTGCTTCCGGCCCGGCCATGCCGTAATTTCGTCGTCGGTCATAGCCGCATGACCGTGCAGGCCCAATTCCATTTCGGGTCGTTAATTCGGCGGTATGCGCCAAGGCGAGGAAACATTGGCGAACTTTGTTCTGGTGCATGGCGCCTGGCTCGGCGGTTGGTGTTGGCGGCGCAACGTACAAGCGCTGCGCCGGGCGGGGCACGAGGTCTATGCGCCGACGCTGACGGGGCTGGGCGAGCGCTCCCACCTGATGAGCCCCGGCATCAACCTCGATACCCATATCACCGACATCGTCAACGTGATCGAACGCGAAGAATTGTCGGACGTGGTTCTGGTCGGCCACTCCTACGGCGGAATGGTCATTAGCGGCGTCGCCGATCAGTTGTCCGACAAGGTTGCTTCGTTGGTCTACCTCGACGCATTCGTGCCGGAGAACGGTCAATCGCTCGCGAGCCTGTCACAGCGCGTCGCTCCAGCTGCTGCGGCCGGGGGCGGCTACACGATTCCGTTTTTCGGCGCCGCGGTGTTCGGCGCCAGCCTTGAAGTTGCCGCGTATGTCGATGCCCGCACGTCGCCGCATCCGGCCGCTTGCTTCGTTCAACCGATTAAGCTGACCGGCGGCATCGATCGCGTCAAAAAGAAAACCTACATCTATGCCAACGTTCCAGCGCCGACGACCTTCACGCCGTTTTATGAGAAGCTCAAGGACAATAACGGCTGGGTCGTGCATACTCTGCCCTGCACTCACCTCGTTCAGATCGACTTGCCCAACGAACTGACGAAACTGCTGTTGCAAGCCGTGTAGCAAGTCCTAGACGCGCCCGCTCGGCGCCGGCTCGCCGGCGATGTAGGTCCGGCGCACTGCGCGGTCGTCGCCGAGCGTCATCAGCACGAACAACTCCTCTTCGAGGTCGCGGATCGTCTCCATGCGATGCGCCATGGCCGGCGTCGCTCGCGCATCGAGCACGACGAGATCGGCGAACGCGCCGGGCGCGATCGTGCCAATCTCGTCGTCGAGGCCGAGCGCGGCGGCATTGCCGCGCGTCATCAGATCGAAGGCGGCGAGCGCAGGCAGGTTCTGGCCTTGCAACTGCAATACCTTGTAGGCCTCGGCGGCGGTGCGCAGCATGGAATAGGAGGTGCCGCCGCCGACGTCGGTCGCGAGCGCGATACGCACGCCCGCCGCCTTGAGCCGCGCATAGTCGAAGAGCCCGGAGCCGATGAACAGGTTCGATGTCGGGCAGAATACGGCGACCGATTGCGCGTCGCGCAACAGCGCCACTTCGGCGTCTTCGAGATGGATGCAGTGGCCCATGAGCGAGCGCGGGCCGAGCAGCCCGAAGCGGGCGTAAACGGCGGTGTAGCTCGGGTCGCCGGGAAACAGCTTCCTGATGGCGGCGATCTCGTCGCGGTTCTCATCGAGGTGGGTTTGCATCAGCACGGTAGGAAATTCTTCGAGCAGCTCGCCCAACGCCGCCAGCTGCTCGTCGGTCGAAGTGATGGCAAAGCGCGGCGTTACGGCGTAGCGCTGCCGTCCGGTGCCGTGCCAGCGGCGGATCAGATCGCGGCTGTCGGCGATGGCGGTGGCCGCGGGCGCCAGCAGTCCGGGCGGGCCGTTGCGGTTCATCACCGCGTTGCCGGCGATCATGCCGGCGTTGCGCTTATGCGCGGCGGCAAACAGCGCCTCGGCGGAAACCGGATGGGCGGTGCAATAGGCGACGGCGGTGGTGGTGCCGTTGCGCGCCAGTTCGTCGAGGAAGAACTCGGCGTTGCGCGCGGCGTGCGTCGGATCGGCGAATTTCTGCTCCTCGACGAAAGTATATTTCTCCAGCCATCCGAGCAGTTGCGCGCCGTAGGACGCGATCACCTGGGTCTGCGGAAAATGGATATGCGGATCGATGAAACCCGGCATGATCAGCGCGCCGGCGTGATGCTCGACCGGCGTATCCGAAGGCAGCGCTGTTGCGAGCTCGGCGGCCGGCCCGACCGCTTCGATGCGGCCGTCCTTTATGCGGATGATGCCGTCGTCGAGGTAGCGATAGCTTTGCGCGTCGCCGGCGCCAAGGGGAGCGCGCAAGAAACTCAACAACCGCCCGCGGATCGCACGCAAGCTGAATCCCGGCATGGCGACGTCACTTCGCGGGAGCGCCGGCTGCGATCCACGACGCAATCGTCAAGCGTTCTTTATCGGTCATTTCCGTGATGTTGCCCGGCGGCATGAAATTCGAGCGCACGGCGACGAGGTCGATCAGCGGCGCATGAACGCGGATCTGCGCGTCGGTGTCGAGCAACACGCCTTTCGGCGCCGCCGGGATGCCGTCCCAGACCGGCTCGACGGCGTGGCACATGCTGCAGCGGGACATGACGATATTGCTGACCTCGGCGAATTTCGGCGTCGGCGGCAACGCGCCGACCGTCGCCGCGCGCGGCCCGGCCGCCGACAGCCAAGCGACCGCCGCCATGCCGGCCGCCGCCACGGCCCAGGTCCACCACGGGCTGCCTTTGCCTTCGTGGCGCGAGTTGAAGAAGTGCCTGATGACCGGGCCGATGGCGAGCACGATGGCGACGATCACCCAGTTGAACCGGGTGGCGAAAAACAACGGATAGTGATTGCTCAGCATCAGAAAGACGACCGGCAGCGTCAGATAATTGTTATGCACCGAGCGCTGCTTGCCGAGCTGGCCCCATATCGGGTCGGGCTCCTTGCCGGCGAGCATCGCGGCGACGGTCTTCTTCTGGTACGGGATGATGATAATGAAGACGTTGGCGACCATGATGGTGCCGATGATCGCGCCGATCTGGTTGAAGGCGCCGCGCCCGCTGAAGACGTGCGTGAAGCCGTAAGTGAGCGCGACAAGAAAGACATAGCCGACGAGCGCCAGCGCCACGTCGTAGCGGCCGAGCGGCGAACGGCAAAGACCCTCGTAAATGAGCCAGGCGACGACCAGGCTGACGAAGGCGATGCCCGCGGCCTGCGCGACGGTGAGGTCGAGCACCGACTTGTCGATCAGGAAAAGATCGGCGCCGACGTAATAGACCAGCACCAGAAGTGCGAATCCCGAAAGCCAGGTGGTGTAGGCTTCCCACTTGAACCAGGTCAGGCTGTCCGGCATTTGCGCCGGTGCGACCAGGTATTTCATCATGTGGTAGAAGCCGCCGCCATGGACCTGCCACTCGTCGCCCTTGACGCCTGCGGGTAGCCCGGGACGCGGTTTCAAGCTCAGGTCGAGGTGAATGAAGTAAAACGAACTGCCGATCCACGCGATGCCGGCGACGACATGCAGCCAGCGCAGAATGGCGGCTGCGGATTCCGCAAGGATAAGCTCCACGGTGTCGGGTTCCCCCTCATTGATCCCGGCAAAGTCAACATGACAGAAGCGGCCTAAGTTGCGCAAGCTGACGGTCCGGCTCAGACGCCTGGTGCCGAAGCGCCAGTCCTGGTGGCGTCGTTTTGGGCAGCAGCCGCGAAATTGCCTGCTTTTGTCGCCGGTGATTTTGTGGATGATAGAGGGCTAGGGGGAAGCCGGCGACCGCCGCAATGGAACGATCCTTGCAGTGACTGTGACCAAGCGGTTCCCGAGACGCTTGAAAAGAAGCGTGAAAAGAAGCCAGAAAAACAGGGTATGCACGCCGATTCACATGCTTGATCCGTCGCCACAAGCCGCTCCCGCGCGGTCCGGGCCGCTCTTGAGTGCCGTTTCGATCAGCAAGCGGTATGGCGATTTTCTCGCCAACGACGAGATCGACATCGACTTGTTCCCCGCTGAAATCCACGCGCTGCTTGGCGAGAACGGTGCCGGCAAGTCGACACTCGTCAAGGTGATGTACGGGCTCATTCAGCCGAGCGGCGGCGAGCTGCGCTGGCTGGGGCAAAAGGTGGTGCTAAGCGGTCCGTCCGAAGCGCGCACGCTCGGCATCGGCATGGTGTTCCAGCATTTCACGCTGTTCGAGAATCTCACCGTGGCGGAGAATGTCGCGCTCGGCCTGCCGCCGACCGAATCGTTTGCCGCCATCTCGGAACGGCTCGCCGAGACCGCGCGGGTCTATGGCTTGCCGCTCGACCCCAAGCGCGAGGTCTGGCGGCTGTCGGTCGGCGAGCGGCAGCGCATCGAGATCGTGCGCGCGCTGATGCAAAATCCCAAGCTCCTGATCCTCGACGAGCCGACCTCGGTGCTGACGCCGCAGGAGGCGGATCTGCTGTTCGTCGTGCTTGAGCGGCTCAGAGGCGAGGGGCGCACGATCCTTTACATCAGTCACAAGCTCGACGAGGTCAAACGGCTGTGCGACACGGCGACGATTCTGCGCGGCGGCAAGAAGGTGGCGACCTGCAATCCGCATGAAGAAACCGCCGCGTCGCTGGCGCGCATGATGGTCGGCAGCGAGGTCGGCGAGGTCAAGGCCGCTTCCGGCCGCGCTGCGGCGCTGCCGCGGCTGGTCATCCACAGGCTTTCGCTCAAGCCCGACGATCCGCACGGCACGCACCTCAAAGAGGTGTCGCTCGAAGTGCGCGGCGGCGAGATCGTCGGCATCGCCGGCGTCTCTGGCAATGGACAGGACGAACTGTTTGCCGCGTTGTCGGGTGAGCGTCTGGCGCCGGGCGAGGGCGCCATCGTCATCGACGGCAACGCCGCCGGCCTGCTCGACGTGACCGAGCGCCGGCGCATGGGGGCTGCATTCGTGCCCGAGGAACGGCTTGGCCACGGCACAGCGCCGCGCATGAAGTTATCCGAGAACGCGCTGCTCACCGGCCATGCCGCCAGCGGCATGGTGAAAAAGGGCTTCATCGACAAGCCGGCGACGCTCGCCCACGTCGATCGCACGACCAAGTCCTTCGACGTGCGCAAGGCCAAGCGCGATCCGGAGGCGGCGAGCCTTTCGGGCGGCAATTTGCAGAAATTCATCGTCGGCCGCGAAATCCTGCGCGAGCCCGGCATTCTGGTCGTCAGTCAGCCGACCTGGGGGGTCGACGCCGGCGCGGCGGCGACCATTCGTCAGGCGCTGCTCGACCTGTCCAGCCGCGGCACCGCGGTGCTGGTGATCAGTCAGGATCTGGACGAGCTGGCCGAGATTGCCGACCGCATCGCGGTGATGTTCCACGGCAGGCTGTCGGCGCCGCTCGATGCGGCCGAGGCGACGCGCGAGAAGCTCGGATTGCTCATGGGCGGCGCCAACCCGGCCGCGCCGGCCGAGCAGCAAGAGGCAAAGCATGCAGTTGGTGCTTGAAAAGCGCGCCGAGCGCTCCACCTTCATCGCGATCGCTTCGCCGCTGATCGCGATCGCGCTCACGCTCGTCACCATCGCAATCCTGTTCGCTGTCCTGGGCAAGAACCCGATCAGCGCGCTGATCGTCTATTTTATCGACCCGCTCACCGACGGCTATTCGCTGCAGGAAATCGCGGTCAAGGCGACGCCTTTGGTGATGATCGCGGTCGGGCTGGCGCTTTGTTACATCGCCAACATCTGGAACATCGGCGCCGAAGGACAGTTCGTCATCGGTGCCGTGTGCGGCAGCTGGCTTGCCGTGCGCACCAACGGCATGGATGTCGGCTATTGGGTGCTGCCTGTCATGCTGCTGCTCGGGGCGATCGGCGGTGCGCTCTACGCACTTATTCCGGCGATTTGCCGCGTCTATTTCGGCGCCAGCGAAATCCTCACCAGCTTGATGCTGGTCTACGTCGCCGATCTGTTCGAGGATTACATGGTGCGCGGGCCTTGGCGCGATCCGAAGGGGTTGAATTTTCCCACCACGGCGGATTTCGATCCGGTCGCTACGGTACCAACTCTGATCCAAGGCGGCCGCTTGCACGCCGGCTCGATCCTCGCGCTGATCGTCGTCATGCTGGCGACCGTGCTGCTGGGACGCATGATCATGGGATTTGAAATCCGGCTGGTCGGCGCGGCGCCGAAAGCGGCGCGCTTTTCCGGCTTCAACGCCGATCGGCTGGTGATCTTCACGTTCTTGATTTCGGGGGCGCTGGCCGGACTCGCCGGCATCATCGAGGTGGCGGGGCCGATCGGGCATCTGCAGCCGGGCATCTCGCCGGGTTACGGCTTCACCGCCATCATCGTCGCCTTCCTCGGACGCCTCAATCCGGTGGGCATTTTGGTTGCCGGCCTGTTTCTGGCGCTGACTTTCATCGGCGGCGAAGAGGCGCAGATCGCCATGAAGGTGCCGCTCGACCTCACCAAGGTGTTCCAGGGCATCCTGCTATTCTACGTACTCGCCTGCGATTCGTTCATCGTTTATCGCGTCCGCTTGCTTCGCGCCACGCCGAAAGCCGTGCCTGCGCATGCTTGAGCACCTGACGGCGATCATCCACCTGATCTTCTCCGTCAGCTTCATTCTGACGGTGATCACCGCCTCCACCCCTTTGCTTTTGGCGTCGTCCGGCGAGCTTGTGGTCGAGCGCTCGGGCGTGCTCAACCTCGGCGTCGAGGGCATGATGATCATGGGGGCGGCCTGCGGCTTCGCCGGCGCCTTCATGAGCGGATCAGTCCTCATCGGTGCGCTGTGCGGCATTGTTGCCGGCGCGGCGACGGCGTCGATTTTCGGTATTCTCACGCTCGGCTTTGCGGTCAATCAGGTGGCGACCGGGCTTGCGCTCACCATCCTCGGGACCGGTCTGTCGGGGCTGATCGGCGCCGGCTTCGTCGGACAGCAGATTCACCAAGCACCGCGGCTGCATCTGCCGATCCTCACGGGTTTGCCGGTGATCGGGCGAATCCTGTTCGGCCAGGACGCCTTCGTCTACGTCTCGTTCGCGCTGATCATCGGGATTTGGCTGTTTCTTTATCGCACCCGGGCCGGCCTCATCTTGCGCGCGGTCGGCGACAATCACACCTCGGCGCACGCGCTCGGCTACCCGGTGTTGCGGATTCGCATGCTGGCGGTGTTGTTCGGCGGCGCCTGCGCAGGACTTGGCGGCGCTTTTCTGTCGCTGTCGTATACGCCGTTCTTTATCCCGGGCATGACTGCGGGCCGCGGCTGGATCGCGCTGGCGCTCGTGGTTTTCTCGTCCTGGCGGCCGGGCCGCCTGGTCGTCGGCGCTTACCTGTTCGGAGCGGTCAGTATTCTGGGGCTGGCCCTGCAACCGTTGAATCTCGGCGTCCCCCAGCAGCTGATGAACGCGCTGCCCTATCTTGCCACGGTCGTCGTTCTCGTGTTGATTTCGCGGACGCGCGGTACCGCCGGGTCCGCCGCGCCTGCGTCGCTCGGTCTGGTCTTCGTGCCCGACCGTTAGAACGTCCTGCGGGCGCGTTACGGGCGCTTCGCACGTAGGGGGAATGTGAAAATACGCCTGTCTTTCCAACCCGGAGTAGTACTATGAAAAAATGGAACATCATCGCCGTTGCAGCGGCGCTGGCTCTTGCCGTCGCGACGTTCAGCACGACCCAGGCCGCCCAGAAGCTGAAAGTCGGATTCATCTATGTCGGGCCGGTCGGCGATCTCGGCTGGAGCTATCAGCACGACCTCGGCCGCAAGGCCATGGAAAAGGCGCTCGCGGGCAAGGTCGAAACCACCTATCTTGAAAACGTGCCGGAGGGCCCCGACGCCGAACGCTCGATCGAGCAGCTGGCGCGCACCGGGCACAAGCTCATCTTCACCACCTCGTTCGGCTTTATGGACGCTACGATCAAAGTGGCGAAAAAATACCCGAACGTGTTCTTCGAGCACGCTACCGGCTTCAAGCGCGCCAAAAACGTAAGCACCTACGCCGCGCGCTTCTATGAAGGGCGATACATCCAGGGCCAGATCGCGGCCAAGATATCGAAGACGGGTATCCTCGGCTATATCGTGTCGTTCCCGATCCCCGAAGTCATCTCCAACATCAACGCAACGATGTTGGGCGCCTGGTCGGTCAATCCGAAGATGAAGGTGAAGATCATCTGGGTGAACTCCTGGTTCGACCCTGGCAAGGAAGCCGACGCCGCCAAGACGCTCATCGACCAGGGCGCCGACGTGCTGACGCAGCACACCGACTCGCCGGCCGCAACGCAGATCGCGGAGCAGCGCGGCGTCCACTCGTTCGGCGAATCGTCCGACATGATCAAGTTCGGGCCGCATGCCCAGCTCACGGCGGACACCGACTACTGGGGCGGCTATTACACCAAGCGCGCCGAGGCGGTACTCAACGGCACCTGGAAGTCGCAGGATACCTGGGGCGGATTGGATTCCGGAATGGTCGTCATGGCGCCCTACACCAATATGCCTGACGACGTGAAGAAGATGGCGATGGAGACCGAAGCAGCCATTAAGTCCGGCAAGCTGCAGATCTTCAAGTGCCCGATCGTCGCCCAGGACGGCACGACGGTCCCATGCAAGGGCGGCGATCATCTCGACGCCGGGCAGATCCTGAGCATGAACTTCTACCTCAAAGGGATCGACGACAAATTCCCGGGGAAGTGATTCTCCGTCGTCTTGAGATCTGAAAAATACGATGGCCGGGCTCACGCCCGGCCATCGGCGCTTAAAGGACGTGAGCTCATCAGCGCCTAGCCGATCCGGATCGGTGGACAGCGTTCGATCGCCCTCCTTCGTCAGCCCGTCGCGTACGCGTCGAGCTCGGCGAGATAGCGGTCCTTGGTCGCGTGCGGCAGCCACGTGCTTTCGAAGGCATTGCGCGAGAGCTGCACCAGCTCGTTTACGCCCAGATCGGCTTCTTGCTGGGTGCAGACGAAATTCTCGGTGATGTAGCCGCGGAAATAGGCCGGATCGTCGGAATGCACGGTGACGCGGATGCCGAGGTCGAGCATGCGCTTTATTTCTTTGGCCTTGCTGCCGTCGGTGACGAAGGCATTGGACACCGGGCAGATGGTGAGCGCCAGCTGCCGGCGCGCGACTTCGTCGACGAGCTTGTTGGAGTCCAGGACATTGACGCCGTGATCGATGCGGTTGACACCGATCTCCTCCAGGCATTGCCGGATATGCTCGGTCGAGTTCTGCTGATCGACGTCGCAATGCATGGTCAGAAAGTAGCCTTCGCGGCGGGCGCGCTCGAACACCGCCTTGAATTTCACCGGCGGATTATTCTTTTCGTCCGAATCCAATCCGACACCGATGATCCATTCGCGATAGGGCAGAGATTGCACCAACGTCGTCATGGCGAATTCGGCGCTCCAGTCGCGCAAGAAGCACAGGATGAGCTGGCTCTTGATGCCGAGAATGCGCTCGGCGTCGAGCTGCGCCCGCCGGATGCCGCGGATCACCACGTCGAACGGCACGCCGCGGCCGGTATGCGGCTGCGGATCGAAGAACATCTCGGCGTAGCGGACATTCTGCGCCTGCGCCTTGGCCAGGTAGGCGAACGTCAGGTCGTAGAAATCTGGCTCGTGCTGCAGCACTTTCATGCCCTCGTAGTAGATTTTGAGGAACGAGGGCAAATCGTGGAAATCGTAAGCCGCCCGCATTTCGGCGGCGTCTCTGTAGGGCAGCGTCATGCCGTTTCGTTGCGCCAACTCGAATTTCATTTCCGGCTCGAGCGTGCCCTCGAGATGCACATGCAGCTCGCACTTCGGCATCCCGGCAATGAAGTCGCGCAGATCGCTCATGGTCGGCTCCTCTCAGATCGCACTTCACCTTACCGCCTGTAAACACCGCTACAGCGTTTCCGGCATCGGCGTCGCTTTGCCGTCGGCCAGCGCAAATTGCGGGATGTGCCCGAGGCCTTGAACCAGCCGCGCATCGGCGCCCAGTGTGTTCTTCCAATCGTGGCCTTCGGTGAGAATGACGCCGGCGCCGACGACGTCGGCGCCGGCCGCGCGCACCAAAGCGAGCGTCGCAGCGAGGCTTGAGCCGGTCGCTACCACGTCGTCGACCACCGCGACGCGCCGGCGCGCCAACAGCGGCACGGCGCGGCGGTCGAGCATCAGGCGCTGCTTGCCGGCGCTGGTCACCGACTGCAATTCCTGCACCAGCGCGTCGGCCAAATGGATTTTCGGCGACTTCTGGGCGATGACGTAGTGGTCGAGGCCGAGCGCTCGCGAGACCTCGATGACAACCGGGATGCCGAGCGTCGCCGCGCCGACAATGATGTCGGGCTTGAGCGGGCCAAGCTTCGCCGCCAGCGCCTTGCCGATGCGCTCGCCGAAGCGCACCCCCATGTCGATCACCATCAGCAGCGAAATGGCAAGCCGCTCGTTGATCGGCACAATGGGCAACGTGACCGGCTCGCCGGCGATGTTGACGATATAGGTCTGCATGGTCGGTGGCCTTTGCGACAGCGGGCAACGATGAACGAGCAAATATTACGCCAACTTTTCTCGAACGCCCATTCACCGCCGATGCGAGCTGCCTGGAGCCCCGCGGGGACGGGCCCGGCGACGCGGTTGCAGAGCGGCCGGCGCCAACGGCCTGATTGCGCGATGGCGTTGATGTATACTGGATGTTCATTTTGGCCTGACTATTCACAGCAAACCCGCGGACGATCGCGCGGCGGTTTAGCTATGGCAAACGACAATCCGACCAGACGCAATCGCAGCTTCGCACTGATGCCGACGCTGATGCTGAGCATCGGTTTCCTGGTGCTGTGTTCGGTCGGCGCCGTTCTGGCGATCAATTGGATCGCGGACCGTCGGGTCGTGCAGGAATTCGCCTCGCGGCTCGTCATGCGGGTGCTGGCCGGCGAGGAGATGGCGCTGCGCAATCATCTCGACGAAGCGATCCAGCAGGGACATTATATTGCCGGCGCGATCAGAAGTGGCCGCTACAAGCTGTCCGAGCCGGCGCTTGCGGATTTCATTGGCGGCACGTTCGCCGCCGCTCCGCAAATCGACGGGCTGATTCTGAGCGACGCCAATGGCAACGCATTGCGCGCCGTTCGCGTCGCATCGGACACGCAGTTTCGAGTTGACCATTTCACCCTCGCCGCGGATAGCCAAATCGCGGCGCTCGGCGACAGCATTCGCGTCCGCAAGAAACCGTATTGGGGACCGCCGATCTATCTCGAGCAAAGAGGGGACACCTACCTGAACTATCGCGTGCCAATTTGGAACGGCGATTCCTATCTGGGCTTCGTCGCCCTTGGAATTTCCACGCAAGCGCTGTCCAGACTTGCGATGGCCATGAGCAATCCGCCGACTTCGGTATCGTTCATGCTGTATGGGCATGACCGCATGCTGGCGCATCCGCTCATGGTCGGCGGCGGCCACGATCGGAGGGCCGGCGGATCGCTGCCACGGTTGCGCGCATTTGGCGACCGGGTCATCGCCAATTTCGAGAGCTTGCCTGCGATCCGCGAAGCCGGTCTGACGCCGCCGGCCGGAGTTTTCGCGCGCCAGTCGACGATCGACGGTACGCCTTACTTCGTTTTTGCCCGCGAGATCAACGGCTACAGCGAATTGCCGATTACCGTCGGGACTTACTTCCTCAAGCACGCGGTCGACGCTCCGATCAGGGTGCTGTATTCGGCGGCGATGCTTGCCCTGGCGATGCTCGGCGTTTCGCTCATCGCGGCCGCGATCATGGCGGGGGCGATCGCACGCCCGATCCGTCGGGCCGCGAAGGGCGCGACCGCGATCGGCAAATTCGATTTCGATCAGGTGACGCCGCTGTCGGGCAGCTATTTCCGCGAGATCAACAGTCTAGCGAACTCTTTCAACGCCATGCTCGACGGCTTGCGGGCGTTCGGCCGCTACGTTCCCCATACGCTCGTCGCGCGCTTGGTCAAAGAAGGCCGGATCGGCGCCGGCACCGAAGAGCGCATCCTCGCCATCATGTTCACCGATATCGTCAGCTTCACCCCGACATGCGAAGCGCTGACCGCCGGTGAAGTGGCCGCGTTCGTCAATCAGCACCTGTCGCTCATCGCCGCCTGCGTCGAACGCGAAGGCGGCACGATCGACAAGTTCATTGGCGATGCGGTGATGGCTTTTTGGGGCGCGCCGGGCCGCCTCGAGAATCCGGCGGCGTCGGCCTGCCATGCGGCGGTCGCCATCCAGTGGGCGGTCGCGGCGGACAACCAACGGCGCGCCGCCCAAGCGCTCGCGCCCATCCGCGTCCGGATCGGCATCCACATG
>Ga0335075_10013436_pt1 | contig 12322 bp, 7 predicted proteins | sample Lox_Sample_24_FD_206723 | JGI IMG/M metagenome (GOLD analysis project Ga0335075, IMG submission 206723) | Soil microbial communities from Loxahatchee National Wildlife Refuge, Florida, United States - Lox_Sample_2.4 | ecosystem: Environmental > Terrestrial > Soil > Wetlands | place: USA: Florida... | reverse complement strand
GGGGTAGTGGTAGTCGCCCTGGAGGAGCCGTCGATTATCGGCTGCTGGACCGATCACCGCGACCTTCTGCAACTTGTCGGGATCGAGTGGGAGAAGATTTTCACGATTCTGCAAAAGTGTGAGCGACCGAGTGGCAACGAGTCGAGCAAGTCGTCGGTCCTCTGGTGTGTCGAAGACCTCACCCGCCACCTCCGCATCCACATATGGGTTCTCGAAGAGCCCGACCTGAAATTTGGACCGGAGAACTCGGCGGACCGCTGTGTCGACATCGTCCATGGAGAGCCGGCCGTCCTCGATCAAAGGCCGAAGAGGATCGCCATAGCAATCCCTTCCTGGAAGTTCGAGGTCCAGTCCCGCCTTCAAGGCCGTCGCCCCGGCTTCACCGTGGGTGCCAGCGACGCGCTGCGTTGTCATCAGCAGTGAGACGGCGAAGTAGTCGGCAACAACCACGCCGTCGAAGCCAAGCTCACCACGGAGGAGATCAGTGAGAATCGAGGAGCTGCCAGCGCATGGGCTGCCGTCGACCGAAGAGTACGAGTTCATGACGGATGCCAGACCTGCATCCCGAATCGCCGCAGAGAAGGGCTCCGCGTAGACCTCTCGAAGCTCACGTGGACCCAGATGCACGGGTGCGGTATTCAGGCCTCCCTGAGACATTGCGTAGCCGAGGAAATGCTTCCCCGTGCAGATGACGCCGTTTCGGAGGTCCGGTGACTGAACCCCCCGCACATACGCGCTTCCGATTCGACCAACAAGGTACGGATCCTCGCCGTAGGTTTCTTCGACACGACCCCAGCGAGCGTCGCGTGCGACATCGAGAACCGGAGACAAGGTATGCCGTGCACCAACGGATATCATTTGGCGTCGAATAACGTCACCGACCTCTTCGATGAGCTCTTCATCCCAAGTCGAAGCAAGCCCTATGCCTTGGGGAAACTGCGTGGCGTCGCGCGCGCAGTATCCGCCAACGCCTTCCTCGTGCACCATCACCGGGATTCCAAGACGCGTTCGGTTCACAACAACACGTTGGATCTCGTTCATGAGCTTGGCGCTCGCGTGCGGATGGAGGCCAGTGGTCGCTCCTATGCGAGTGACATGCCCGATACCATGTGCCAGCGTCTGCGCAACAGAGTCGGCGTCGAAGTAGTCGTCAATCATCAAGTCGGTCAGCCACACACTGCCGATCTGGGCCAGTTTCTCGTCCAGATTCATGCGGCCCAAGAGATCGTCCACTCGTTCGTCGATCGGCCGCTCCGGGTCTTTGAAAGCAACATCTTCAGTCATGGGGATTGGTCCTTCTCTTTCTGCCGCAGGAGTGACGTGTCCCATCTAACTTGCCGTTCTCACCATCGGCAGAAGTCCTTGCAATATTGCAGGAAGGCTGGTGGCCGACAGGCTTGGCGCCTGCCGACCACCGAGTCCCTCCTGTCGGCCCGGCCTGCTCAGTCCTGGGTATGGAATGGTCTCGCCTCCGGGGGGTGGGGAGTCCGAAGAGAAGACCCTTGAGCAGAGGGCGACATCTCTAGCAACTTCAGCGGGCGGGCTCCACGATCAGGTCGAGGTATGCAGCACCAGTATCAGGTACTCGGGGTTGGCTCCAACATTCGATGGAGAAGGAGATGGCGATCAGTGAGTACAGAAGGTTCATGAGGTTGACCGCTTGGTCGGGCATTTCATCCAGGGAGAACTGGTCGCAATACGCGATCGCTGCTTCGCCACATGCCATCGCAGCGTCGTAAAAGGCCTGCATCTCCTCCATAGTGCTCTGCAGACGTTCGGCGTAGCGTTCCCGCTCGGTTGCCAAACACCATTTGGCAGCGAAGGGCTCGAGGCCTGAGAATTCGACGGGAAGCATCGAGAGCGACCTCATGCCGAGACCTCGATGCCTCTCCGGTAATCATCGACCCACTCGCCTGTCACTTTGTGCAAGTGCCGGCACAACACCTCCTGATCACAAAGGGGGAAGGTCGTCACCGCTCGGGACTCGAGCATGGTTTGCGTCGCTTCCAGAGTGTTCGCATCTTGCAGGCCGTACTCCTTGAAGGTCGTGGCGGCCATCTCCAGCGCCAGCCGCTCGCGAGCAGTCTTGGGAGGCACGAAGTACAGAGTGCTCTCGAAGATGTGCGTGTTGTACGAGGTGGGCCAGTAGTGGTAGGTGAGGTACCAGCCCAGGCTCCAGATGAGAATCGTGAAGTTCGGGAACATCTGAAATGAGTCCAGGCCCCAGGGGTCGCAGCCGGCCGGGTTGAGTCCCGGGGGCATCTCGCCCAGTTCCGGGGGATCCCACGGTCCGAAGTTGCCGCTGCGTGTGAGACCCTCGATCGGCTTGCGCATGTTTTCGGGGAGTTCGTACAGCCGGATGCCAGCGGTACTCACAAGGCGGTGTGGCCCGTCAATTTGGTAGTGGGGAGCTTCGAAGCCGTTCTTGAGGGCGGGACCCGACCAGTCCGGCGGGGTCTGCTTCTGGTGCAAAACGGGCGCATGGTAGAACTCTTGGAAGGCATCCATGTAGAGCTTCCAGTTGCTCCGGATCTCCGCACGGTAAGTGAAGCGCTCGGTCATCAGTCCGAACGGGTATCCGTCGAGACCAGTCATCATCGGACCGAGAAACTCGCGCAGTGACTGCGCCGGCTGCTCTGCCAGATTGACGAATACAAATCCTTCCCACACGTCGCAGTGGACCGGAAGAAGCCCGCACTGCGACTTGTCCAAATTGAAGAATTGATCCTCTTGTTGGACAAAGTTCAGCTGCCCATCGGTGCCGTAGCGCCAGCCGTGGTACTTGCAGACGAACTGACGACAGACGCCGTGGGTCTCTTCACCTGGGTAGTCGTCCCACACCAGCTTGTTCCCGCGGTGGCGACACACGTTGTGAAACGCACGCACCTCGGACCCATCGCGGACGAGGATCACGGATGTCCGCGCTGCCGTGATCTCCTTCGTGAAGTAGGAGCCATTGCGTGGCAGCTGGTCGTCCCGGCCGACATTGAGCCATGCACGCTTGAAGATGGCTTCACGCTCGAGCTCATAAAAGCTTGGTGAAATTGAGTCCTCGTAGGAAATCGGTTCGGTACTGAGTCCGAAGTGTTCAGTCCAGCTGCCTTCGGTTGGCTTAGGCCAACGTGCCATCTATCGCTCCCTTCGTCTTCCACCACCAGACGGATCAGGTGTTTCGCCCTCCGTTGACGCCGATCACCTGGCCCGTGATGTAGCTGGCCTCCTCTCGGACCAGAAACGCACAGGCCGCTGCGATGTCTTCGGGGCGGCCCACTCGTCGAACAGGTGTGAGCGACGCATGGTGGTCCATTCCTTCGCCCAAGAACCCACGACTCTCCGATTCCCGGAGCATGGGCGTGTCAACGAAGCCCGGCGGAATCGTGTTGACGGTGATGCCCTTGGGTCCGAGCTCCAAGGCCAGCGCCTTTGTGAATCCAATGACCCCTGCCTTGGAGGCGACGTAGTGCGCCATCATTGGTTGTCCACTATGGGCACTCGAGGACGAAATGTTGACGATCCGGCCCCAACCATCGGCGATCATGTCGGGTACCACTGCTTGACAGCAGTCGAATGTTCCCGTGAGATTGACTGCCAAGATCCGGTTCCACTGCTCCGAAGTAATCGACAGGAAGCGGTCTGTGCTGCTGATCCCGGCACTGTTGACAAGGATGGTCGGACGGCCAAGGCGTGTGCGCACTTCGGCGACGCCGTGATCGATCATCTCTCGGCGGGTGACGTCGACTGTGACCGCGATGGCATTGCCATCAGATGCGTTGATCTCTTTCGCGCCGGACTCCGCAGAGGCTCCGTCTCGGTCGAAGAGGGCGACGGCGTAGCCGTCAGCAGCCAGACGGCGACTTATGGCGAGCCCGATACCCGACCCACCTCCAGTGACGATTGCGGTCCGATTGAGTGCTTCGGTCATGAGTGAACCTCCTCCTGCCGGCCACGCTGGCGAAATACTCGGGACGATTCATCTGCGGCCTAAACGGTGCAATGCCTTTTTGGTGGTCTGGATTGGAGACGAGGCATCGGCAGGATCAACGTCGCCAGCTCCCAACAGCCCCGCAGCGTTCGGTGAGGATGGTAGCGCTATCAATGCAAAAATCAAGGGGAGATGTGCGGACGGCCGCCAACTGATTGACGAACGGCATGGTGATTTCGACCCGCAGCGGTTGCAGGGGCGGTGGAGTGGATCTGGTATGAGTAGTCGGAGATGACCGATACCGCAGATCCCCCTGACCACGCAGTTCGGCGCGTCCGGGGACGTCAACTCAAGAAGACCGCAGTTCGGGACGCTCGCAGTCCCCAAGCACGGGGGGACCGTCGTCGCCAGCAAATCCTCGACGCTGCCGTGGAACTGTTTGCGGCCAAGGGATATCGCGGTACTGGTGTCGCAGCACTCGCCGAGAGAGTCGGCATGACCGCGACGGGGATGTTGTACTACTTCGGGTCAAAGGAGCGGCTGCTGCAAGAGGTTGTTGCAGAGCGTGACCGTCGTGACACGGTCGACCTGAACAACCTGAGCCTCTCAAGCTTCCGGGGGATTGGTCGTCACAACGAAGAGACGGCACTCCTCACGCGCCTCTACATGGTGCTGGGGGCTGAGAGTTTCGACGCCGATGACCCCCTTCACGAGTTCTTTGCCGAACGCTACGAGACAGGACGAGAGTTGGTCCGATCCGTGATCACTCGGGGTCAGGACGAGGGCCGGCTGCGCCCTGATATCGAAGTCGACCAGATTGCTGCGGAGGTCATGGCGGTGCTGCTTGGACTGGAGATCCAGTGGTTCACCGATCCCGAGAGGCTCGATCTCGGGCAGGCGATCGAAGCGTATTTCGACCGACTCATCTCGGAACTTTCGGTTTAACCGCCCGGCACCGCCCCTCAGCGGCGCCGGCGTCTTGGTGGCCGCTCCCACAAGGAAATGCAGCTTCTCATTTTTGAAAGGCGCCCTTGCGCGCCGGAAGAAAAAGTCTTACAGTCGTGCGAAATCAAAAGTCTCACATATGTGAGAAAAACGGTTACGACCAGCGAGTACGCGCGATTCTGGCGTTCTCCGTCTGGGCCGGGGGGTTGGATGCACAAGGTCGAGAGGCTTCGCAGGAGCCTCACGCTGGAGGAAAAAGCCCAGTTGACCGCCGGCGGCGGAATTATGTCCACCGCCGGCGTCGAACGGGTGGGCATCCCGGCCTTCAACGTCACCGATGGGCCGAGTGCGGCCCGGGGCCCCAGCCTGCCGGGCATCGATGGCCCGACGTCGACGGTCATCCCCTGTGGCTCTGCCGTCGGGGCGACGTGGAACCCCGCATTGGCGGAACAGCTGGGTGCGCTGCTGGGCCGAGAAGCACGTGATCGAAATTGCCGCGGCTTGCTCGCACCGACGGTCAACCTGCATCGATTTCCGCTCGCAGGAAGAAACTTCGAATGCTATTCGGAGGATCCGCTGCACTCAGGAATCATGGCCGCTGGGTTCATCAAGGGAGTCCAGTCGTCCGGCGTGTTCGCGACGGTGAAGCACTTTGTTGGCAATGACGCCGAGACGCAACGGTCCTGGATGAACTCGGTGATCGATGAGCGATCACTCCGAGAGCTCTATCTGGTGCCCTTCGAGATCGCCATCCGAGATGGTGGCGCGATGGCGATCATGACGGGCTACAACCGGCTCAACGGACGGTGGATCACAGAGCAGCCGGAACTTTTGACCGGAGTCCTGCGGCGCGAGTGGGGATTCGAGGGATTGGTTATGACGGACTGGTTCGGCGTTGCCACGCCGGAATCGCTTCCGGCGGGACTCGACCTCGAGATGCCCGGACCGCCCCGAGCGTTCGGAGCCGCTCTGATTGCAGCGGTCGAGAGTGGTCAAATCAAAGAATCGGATCTCGATCGCGCTGTCGACCAGTTCCTGAAGGTCTTTGATGCTTTCGGCGGCCTGAATGAGTCCGAGGTCGCCTCTGTGCCCCCGCCCCCTACCCCCGAGGATCTCGAGCTGGTCAAGAGCGCTGCGGCCGAAGCAACCGTCTTGTTGACGAATGATGGTGTCTTGCCTCTCGATGTTGAAGAGATTCGTCGTGTAGCGATCGTCGGCCCGAATGCCACAAGTCCCTGCATCGTGGGAGGTGGTTCGGCGGAAGCCAATCCGACAGCGTCCAGCACGCCCCTTCAGTCCTTCAAGCGGATCTTCGGCGACCGTGTCGAGCTCACGTACAGCAGGGGCTGTGAAGTCGGTAACAGGGTGCTTCCCGTTGGGAAGAACGTCCTAGAGGCATTTGATGGGTTCGACGTCCACCTGTTCGACGGGCCCAGGTTCGAGGGTGAACCGATCCGGGTTCAGCGCATGGAGGAACTGCGGTTGTGCGTCATGGGCGACGACGAGTCTTATCCGGGCGGCGCATGGTCGATGCGCGTGTCGGGAACCGTGACACCAAGTGAGTCTGGTCGGTTCGAACTATTGCTTGCCCAAGCTGGCAGTGCTCGGGTCAGCGTCGACGGGGTTGTGATTCTCGACGGCATCGACGATCCGCCAGAACCCGGAGGGACCGAGTTTTTCGGTAGAGCGAGCAAGGATGCGGCTGCTGAATTGTCCTTCAAAGAAGGGCGACCTGCCGAAGTGGTGGTCGACTTCGTACGACGGGAGGAGACGGTCGCAGGATTCCGTGTCGGATTCCGGACACTCGATGGAGAGAGGCTGATCGAACACGCCGAGGCGAATGCTGCGGCTGCCGACGTTGTCATCGTGCTCGTGGGGTCCAGCGCGGCATGGGAAGGCGAAGCCATAGACCGTGACTCATTCGAGCTTCCCGGGCGCCAGAACGAGTTGATCCAACGCATCGCCAGAACAAACGAGAAGGTTGTCGTCGTGGTGAACTCCGGGGCTCCCATTGATATGGAATGGGTTGACGGGGTGTCGGCTGCTCTGCAGTGCTGGCTCGGCGGGCAGGGAATGGCCGACGCTATTGCAGAGATCGTCGTAGGGGAATCGGATCCTGGTGGTCGGTTACCGACGACCATACCCAAGGAGCTCCGGCACAGCCCCGCGTTTGACACGTTTCCGGGCGAGAACGCCGAGCACCGGTATGGCGATGGGCTCTTCATGGGGTACCGCGGCTACGAGAACAGTGGGATCGAGCCACGGTTTCCCTTTGGGCACGGCCTGACCTACTCCACATTCCGCATTGGGGAGCCCTCGTTCTCGGACCTGAACTTTCAGCCAGGCGAAACGCTGACAATCTCTGTGCCCGTGAGTAATGCGGGGGATCGGGCGGGGAGCGAGGTGGTGCAGTGCTACGTCGAGCCAGTGTCGCCGCGCCTCAAGAGGCCGATCAAAGAGTTGAAGTCGTTTGCCAAGGTCCGGCTTGAGGCCGGCCAGAGTCAGAACATCGAGTTGCAGCTCGACGACCGGTCGTTTGCCTACTGGGATTCGGGTCAGCCCGACTTTGACGCAGTCGCCGACAAGCTCAACTCCACGCTGACCTACTTCGAGTCGCCGCAGCCGCCGCGCGAGCCCGGGTGGCAGGTCGATGCCGGTCGGTATGTCGTTCACATCGGTACGTCATCAAGCAACATCAGCTGGAGCACATCTGTATTCGTGGGGGCATCTGAGAATGCGCACGACCAAATCAAGGAGAGCAAAGCATGATCGGCTTCAATAAGCTCGGGCGCACCCTGAGGGGTCGCGTGCTCCTGGTTGTCACTGGAGTGTCGATGGCCACGATGAGCTTGAATGCGCTTGTCGCCCCGTCAGCAGGCGCAGCAAGCGCGGCACCGGGCGTCACGGCCACTGCCATCAAGGTCGGGATTCCCTATGTCGACATCGCTGCCGTCGACAAGCAGATCGGGCTCCACATCAACCAAGGCAGCTATCCGGACTCCTACAACGCATTGATCAAGAGCATCAATTCCCGCGGTGGTATCAACGGGCGGAAAATCGTCCCCATCTTCGTGCCGGTGAACCCGACGGGAACGGCAGCCGCCGCGACAGCCTGTACGCAGCTGACCGAAGACACCCCAGTTTTTGTGTCGATCGACCCCCTGAGCCCGGAGTGCTATCTCAACCATAAGACGCCGACCATCAACTCGACGGTCACGCAAGTCCTGAGTTCCGGCGCAGCCGAGAACTTCACCCTGACACCTCCCGCGGTGGCCTACGATCCGATTCAGATCGCCACCCTGGCGAAGCAGGGAGTCTTCAAGGGCAAGAAGGTCGCAGTGTTCGGCGGCGAAACGACTGACCAAGACGAAGTCAAGGTTGTTCAGACAGCATTGGCCAAGAACCGCGTGAAGGTCGTTCAGACCGCCATTGATTCCGCGCCGGCTACGGACCAGGTTGCTGGGGCCCAACAGGAACAGGCAATCTCGCAGCGTTTCAAGAACGCCGGCATCAATTTGGTCGTTGCCGTGGGCACGGGATCGAGCGCGTGGCCGCAGTATCAAGAGCAAAATCAGAGCACGTACACGCCGCCCTGGGTGGCCACGAACGCCGAGGACTTGCTTGGAACCATGCAGGGCAAGACGTTCGATACCCAATATGTCTCGAATGTCGTGTCCACGAGCCCGACTCCCAATCAAGCTGCCATTTGGCTCGAGCCTCAGATCAAGTCATGTGTGAGCACCATTAAGAAGGCGTATCCCAGCAACGTCATCAACAGCCCCATCGGACAAACGCCCGGCGACTCATCGACGAACACCTACGTGGCTCCGGAGAACGCCTGCATCAACTTGGGGCTATTCACCGCCATCGTCAAGGCTGCGGGCAAGTCGCTCACAGTGAAGAGCTTCAACCAGGCCGGGTACGGTCTCAAGAACGTCACGCTCCCCGGTGCGGGTGCTCCAGTCTCGTTCGGTCCCGGTCAGGCATATGCCCTGGGGCCGGTCTACATGGCTAAGTACGACCCGGTCGGCAAGACCCTCGCCATCGCCGCCAAGCCCGTGAACAAGTAGGCGGTGTCGCCGGAGCCGTGGACATGAGCGATTCCTCAACTGTCCCAACGCACCGGGCCGCCGATCTGGCTCGCCTTGTGTCAGACACGGCCCCGGATGGTCAGAACACAACGCTTGTATCCGAGGAGGTTGTATTCCCCGAGGACATGCTTCCCGGCACACGCGAAGAGCGAACAAGTCTGCGGGAAGGTCTTCGCAAGGCTGGGACATCGACTTTCGTCGTCTTGGCGATAATCGTGGCGCTCGACAACCTCCAGAGCTCCGGTCTGGCCGTACTGGCTCCAAACATCCGAGCCTCATTCCATGTCAGCTCGGGTGTCATCGTGTTCGTAGCCGGCATTTCGGGTGGATTCCTGGTCTTGGGCATTTTGCCCATGGGTTGGTTGGCCGACCGCTGCCGGCGAGCACCGATCATCGGCCTCGCCACGCTGTTCTTCGGGGCGATGGTATTTCTGACCGGTTTGGCGACGAACATATTTCTGTTCTTCTGTGCCCGGTTCGGCGCGGGAGTCTCTCAGGCGTCAACTCAAACGGTCCATGGATCGCTACTCGCCGACACCTACCCCATCAGCCTGCGAGGCCGGATCGGCGCGGCCATGGGTATTGCCACGGGCATAGCGACAGCCCTCAGTCCAATTCTGGCCGGCTCTATCGCGTCGGCCGTCGGTGGACCCAACGGTTGGCGCTGGGCTTTTTATATCTTGGCCGTTCCCATTGTTCTGGCGGCCTTCATCGCCTTTCGCTTGCGTGAGCCGCCACGAGGTCAACACGAGAAGCTCGATGTCCTAGGCGAAGTAATTCAGGACACGCAGCCCGTTCCACCCTCTCTCGAGGCGGCATTCGCCCGCATTCTGAGGATCCGGACACTCAAAAGTTGCCTGATTGCCTTCTCGGCAATGGGATTTGGGCTCTTCACCGCACCGGTGCTCGGGAATCTGTTCCTCCAGCAGCAGTATGGCTTGAATGCGTTCCGGCGAGGCCTGATCGGCACCATCGGTTCACTCGGGGTCCTCGTGGCGTTGCCGTTCGTTGGTCGTTACTACGACCGGTTGTATCACCGCGACCCCGCCCAGGCACTGGCACTGATCGGAAAGATCATCCTTCCGGTCGCAATCATCACCCCGATCCAGTACTTCATGCCCAATGCCGTGCTGTGGGCCGTCTTCTCGGTGGCGTACACCGTCCTGACGCTGAGCGCGTTTGCCATGGTTGGTCCCGTCCTGACTTCCGTGGCGCCGTATCACCTTCGTGGGATGACCGGCGCCGTCGGCGCCATCTATCTGTTCTTCTTCGGCGCTACAGGCGGAGCGATTCTTTCTGCTGGCTTAGATCAAGCTTTTGGACCACGTACTGCCGTCTTGCTCGTCATCATCCCCACCACGATTGTCGGAGCCCTCATGATCATCAGGGGATCCCGCTACATCCGCAACGATTTGTCACTCGTGGTGTCCGAGCTCCAGGAGGAGCAAGAGGAGCATCGACGCCAGGCCGCGGATCCCAGCTCCATTCCGGTGCTCCAGTTGAACAATGTGGACTTCAGTTACGGGCACGTGCAGGTTCTGTTCTCCGTTGGCTTCGAAGTACGACGTGGCGAAGTGCTGGCTCTGTTGGGCACCAACGGCGCCGGAAAATCGACTGCGTTGCGAGTGGCCGCCGGCCTCGTTACCTCTGACCATGGTGTCGTTCGCTTGAACGGTCGGACGGTGACATATGCGACGCCGGAGCAGCGCTCCAAACTTGGGATCCATCTTCTTCCGGGTGGCCGTGGCGTCTTCAGCGAGATGACGGTTCAAGAGAACCTCGAGATGGGCGCCTTTGCATACCGCCGGGATCGTGCAGACTTCCGCCGGCGTATCAACAAGACCTATGAGATCTTTCCCCCTCTCGACGCAGCGCGGGGACGGCGGGCGGACACGTTGTCCGGGGGTCAGCAGCAGATGCTGGCGCTGGGAATCGCCCTCCTGCATGATCCGGAGGTGCTCATGATCGATGAGCTGTCACTCGGTCTGGCACCGATCGTGGTGCAGGAGCTCATCAGCGTGGTGGAGCGTCTGAAGCAAGAGGGCGTCACGATGATCATCGTCGAACAGTCGCTCAACGTGGCGGCGGCAATTGCTGACCGTGCCGTATTTCTCGAAAAGGGTCAGGTCCGATTCGAGGGAGCGATCTCAACCCTGATGGAGCGCAACGATCTGGCTCGGGCCGTTTTCTTGGGCGGAGAGGTCACAGCCTGATGGATTGGGTGAACTCCCAAATCGTGTATGACGGCATCGTCCAGGGGTTGGCCATCGCGGTCATTGCAGTGGGCGTCGTACTCATCTATCGGGCCACCAGAATCATCAACTTTGCTGTGGGCAATGTGGGGGTCGTCGGTGCGGTCGTGCTCTCGCTTCTCGTGCTCCAGTACGACGTCCCGTTCTGGGTCGCCCTGGCCATCTCGCTGGTCATCGGACTCGTCTTTGGCGCGATCATCGAACTGACGGTCATACGCCGACTCAAGAATGCCCCACGGGTCGTCGTCCTGGTGGCCACGATCGGCGTGGCCGGACTGGCGCAGGCTATTGCCATCGAAATTCCACAGCCGTCCGACGCCAGTGGCCACTATCCGTCCGCGATAAATGGTGCGTGGACTCTGGCCGGGGTCAATATCCGAGGTTCCGATCTCGCTGTGCTCATCCTGGTGCCCGTAGCGGTCCTGCTCCTCATCTGGTTCTTGGACCGAACCATGGTCGGCAAGACAGTCAAAGCATGCGCAACCAATGCTTCATTGGCTGCCGGACTCTCCACCCTGTCTGTAATCTTGATTGCAGGGCAGTCGTCCAACGCCGCGAATCTCGCCTCACTCGGTCCACAGACCCTTTCCGAAGCTCTGGCCGCCGCCGTCATCGCTGGGATGCGGTCCTTTCGAATTACGGTGCTTGCTGCGGTCGTTATTGGCATCGTTCAGAGTCTTCTGACGTACAACTTCATCGATATACCCGGTATCACTGACCTCGTGTTGTTCATCGCGGTCTTCGTCGCGGTGATTTTCGCCAAGCGGGAAGGCGGGGAGGAAGCAGCGTTCGCCTTCAGTCCTCGGGCCAATCCGATACCGGAGCGCTTACGGCCATTGTGGTGGGCTCGCAATATCGACAAGGGCGGCATTCTCGTTCTCGGTGCGATCGCGGTAGTGCTTCCGATCATCGTCACGGAGCCCTCGCGGCAGCAGCTCTACACGGCGGTCCTCGCCTTCGCGATCTGCGCGTCGTCGCTCACCGTGCTGACCGGATGGTTGGGACAGTTGTCGTTGGGTCAGATGGCCTTTGCAGGCCTCGCCGCCCTCTTTGCGGCCCGCCTCACGAGTGAAGGCGTTCCGTTCTGGGTGGCCGTGCTGACCACAACGGCC
>Ga0335075_10013435_pt1 | contig 12322 bp, 14 predicted proteins | sample Lox_Sample_24_FD_206723 | JGI IMG/M metagenome (GOLD analysis project Ga0335075, IMG submission 206723) | Soil microbial communities from Loxahatchee National Wildlife Refuge, Florida, United States - Lox_Sample_2.4 | ecosystem: Environmental > Terrestrial > Soil > Wetlands | place: USA... | reverse complement strand
ACGTTGGCACGATCTCATGCTCATCTTTCTGTCTCAGCCTGTCTGTCATGACCAGGATTGATTCCTTAGCCGGAGCCAATATTTGAGATAACATTTGAGGACGATTTCCGGCCTCTTCTTCGTCTTTCTTTTCCCTCTTCCGCATCCTAAGGTATAGCTCTCTGATATATTAAGTAGTAGATAACTATGGGTTTAATACTAAACGCTCTGAATCGTTGTAGTCAATTGTACGAGTTGAGGTTTCAAGGTAAAATTGTCTTTTATAATTGGCGATGTCGAGGTCAGAATTTTCCAGGAAGGTCAATGAAACTTGTTTTTTGCTGTGCCATCGGCGTCGTAGTATTGGTGGGGGATGGAGCACCCACCTCTCCAGCAGGCCGATCTACATCTTCTGAGGTTAAGTCGCCATCTGGCTCTTCAACCTCCTCAGCAGCTAGGCAAACAGCAGTGGCATACTCCCCGTCATGACTTATGCTGATCTTAGCCACCTGTTCTTCGACTCCAGCCTTCGATTTGATAGTCATAGTTGGGGCTTTCGATCTTCCATCTTCTTCCCGTTCTCCCTTGTAAATTGTAATGTCGTGCATCGTTATTCGGCGCAAAGTATGTGCTTTGATTGCCGCTTCCTTAGCAGCCCATCTGTAATCGTAACAGCTGTCAGCACCAATATTCATGCTATGAGCCAAATCCCCACATGGCGTACTAAGCTGCAACGGAGCATTGAACTCACCGGCCACTCAGAAAACGTGCCATGGGCCAGGCCTTGGCATGAATCACCTCTCCCGGAATTTCAGAATATCGCTCCTCGTCTGCTTTCAAAGCATCCAACTCCACAGCAACCTTCAACCAAGACCTATATGCAAGTACTTCGGCTGGGTTTAGAACTTTCCGGAAGTATTGTTGAGCACTCCTCTTGGGGTTTGTAAGAATCTTTTTAACACGAAGAATGTGGCAGATATCGGTGCCGATGCTAAGGGCGAAGGGGAACAGGCGTGGGCGTGGCATTGTATTCGAATGTAACCGTTCTTGTTAATCAACGAACTTATTGACTTACCGCCTAGTGAAGCCGCATAGAGCTTTGTAGGCAATGATTGACAGCCAGCAGTCTATACGAAGCTCGGGAAGGTTTTGAAGCTTGGACCACCTAGCGAGCGCTAGTGATTAGCGAGGTGGTATATGCAGGACTTATGCACATTGCGATCTACAGCAATTGATACTTTACATGAACTCCAGTACTTCTTCAAAAGCGACTTAGCTACAGCCCTTCAAAGCGAATGAATTTGATGCACAACGACCTAAAGCAGTAAACCATTAAACCCAATCCCAGTGAGTAGAGTGGTATCAAAAATGAGAAGAACTCGGAAAGAGGCGCCACGCCCAAATATCAGCAATCTTTTGACTTTTCGTCCTAACAGAATCAAATGCATAGTGACTACTTTCCACGTAGCAATAAATGGCACCACAATATCTCAATCCGCTATTTCCAGCTTATTCAAGGGCTTTAATTGTCCTCCAACAGTGGGGCTCTTTCACGGTCATCAGTAACAACAGGCTCTCTCCTGAAGCTAATCTCCTTCCCGAAGATGCCGGGTATAGCAATGACAAGCGTGCACAGGAAGAGCGTCGCCATGATGGTGAAGGCAAAGATCCACTGGAATGCAATAACTTGTCTGAGGAATTGGCTGACCCCGATGGCAGCAGATAGAATGCTAAGAGCAAAGCCCATCGTGTAGTCCTACATTTTAAATATGTCAATATTGTACAGTAATGTTCTGGAGCCTCGAAATACTCACCTTAAAGGTGACTAGGAAGAACAATCCATAGACCAAGATACCCCAAATCGCGATGTTGGCAAGAATACGAGCAGGCAACGACTTTGCGTTGACCATGATAGCACCATTCCAGAATAGAGCAACAAATGTCCAGGCCAATGGGCCAGAAACGACCGGAATATGGATAAAGCGTGGGTGTGCAGGGTGGCGGAAGTAGAGGAAAGATAAGTTAAAGAAGTTAACGACCAAGATGAGTTCAGCCCAGACAAAGTGTGAGCGGACGAAGAGCATAATGAAGGCAAATTGTAGGAGGTTGTTAAAAATAAAGTGGCTTCCCACTCCCGCTGCAGCATTGACATATTCTGTGTTGCTTGAGAACAATCCCCAGACGTAGCCAACTTGAAGAATGAAGAGGATGATCCTGCATACTAACGTCAGTACTGATGATTTTCACCTGCAGGCTTGGGTGTTTTTAGCTTAAACCAAAACCATTATAAATTTCAGATCCTTGCCAATTTCCTCGAATGTAACGACGAAAGTACTTACCAATAGATGGAGATAATGATCCAGTTCATCGCGAAGGCAGTGTGATATGCATTGTTCTGACCCCAGATGGAACGGCGCGGAAGGACATCATCTTGAGGAGCATTGAAGTTGTAGTAGACACTACTGAGTACAACAAGAAGCCAGGTGACAATGGTTAGGATTTTGTAGACCAAAACAGTTCTCGCATCGTGGCTGTCTCGCTTAGAGAAAGGGTTGACTGGAGGTAGAGTTAACTTAGTTCATCTTACTCTATACAGTCTTATTGATTCGGCACCATCGAACAAATAAATGCGCGGGGGGGAGTTGTACTTTGATGAAGTCTGTCCATATTGAATAGAAGATTCTGGCTGTAATTGGAATGTACTTGTCAGGAATTTCTCCGACCACTGCTCTTCGGAGCCAGAGAATTGCCGGCAATTCAGCAGAGGGGTAAGTGGGAGGAGTGCTGATTTATTTGTAGACCTGCAGCCGACTCCAATATTCTATCAGCACTAGTCTGCAGACAGGTGCAGTGACTACGAGAATATGCCGAAATAAAAGTGACTTACGAGAATATAGGAGGGCAGCGCCTGGAGGGAATAATGAGGATGAAGTCGAGAAAGAAAGAAGGCAGCACGAAAGACGAAGGCAGTTCAAAGGTAAGCTAAGCAGGGTCTGCTTAGAGCTGTGACGTAGAAATGTGGAAGGGAGCAAACAACATGAGGGTCGCTTACCCAATGAAATATCGGGACCCCGCTACAGGACGCCAATCAGTGCAAAGGCCTAAAAAGGTGCACGTAACCTTTTGTTAGGTGTATCACCTTTTCAGCTTGCTTTGCGCCTTTCTGGTGCTTATGCAAGGTTGACTGGCGGCCCACTTTGAAACCGAAGACTTGACACACCGTACGAGATCCTAGGGATTATTTGAACACTCACCCATGCTTTGCCTTGCTGGAGCATGAACTGCCGAGTCGAATATGACCGCTGCCAACCCATCTTCACCTCTTTGGGATATGAAAATGCGGGGTTGTTTGGGTCAGCTGGCAACCCCTAAAGTTGAGGTCGTGTGGGGTGTTGACGACGCTATTTCCATGGGGTCACCACCGATGATCCCCAGTCGAGAAGAGTAAGGTGACATTAGAATATTGGTTCTAATTTTCCCATTGCGGCATGGCGCAGTCAATGGAGCCTAAGATACACAGTACTATATTCCATGCCTCGAGAGGCGTCTGTACATTAAAATGACCTTGCATGGTGGCGCTAGTCCGTACGGCCGCCTCGGCTAGAACTTGCTGATTCGCTCTAGGGAAAACCAATAAGACCATGCTACTGATGACGCGATTTTACGTTTCGATAATACCAAGACTTCCGTGGAGGGTTCGGCCTGGGGGACAAGGCCAGCAACTAATTTCAGCAGCCGAGGCCAATCCCAGCCCCCGGTCCGAGCCACGCGCGTTGTTTCAGCCTGCCAGGCGCCGTCCCCGTCGTAGCCATCATCAGAGCTACCATATCAAACGTCAATTTTTACAACACGATCGTAAATCACATTTCCATTATGAAGCTCACTGGAATATCATTGTTGGCTCTTTCGGCATCCGTCATTCATGCTCGATTCATTGAGAGGCATGAAACGGATCAGGTCATCCTGAATGGTGCCGCTAATGAGGCGGAGCTCTATCTGATAGAACTCGCCCCGGGTGAGACAATGATGGTAACAGAAGAAGAGAAGTGGGAGCTGAGAAGAGTAAATCCGGTCTGATCAGATGCAGTTCTAAGCTGACTGTTTGTTGCAGAATGGCAAGAATTTCATGGACATCACCGATACCCCGGATCTGGGCAATCTCCGAGCGTCGACAATTCCAAAGAAAGGCGATAAATTCCCAGCGAAGCCCGTATTACAGAAAGATCTTAAGCCCATGATGGAGAACTTAAGCAAATTAGAGATGCAGAACCACTTAGAGACTTTCACCGGTTTCTACACAAGATATTACAAGTCAAATTTTGGCGCCAAGTCATCAGAATGGCTGCTAGAAACTGTCAACCAAACCATCAACGACGCAGGCGCCGACAAATATGGAGCTTTTGCCAAGCATTTTGTACATTCTTGGGGCCAGAACAGTGTTATCGCCACTTTCCCAGGCAAGAGCAATAAGACAGTTGTTATCGGAGCACATCAGGACAGTATCAATTTGTTCCTGCCCGCTGTTCTACCTGCGCCAGGTGCTGATGATGATGGAAGTGGAACTGTGACCATCCTGGAGGCCATGCGGGTTTTATTGACCTCGAAGGATTTTATCAAAGGTAATGCCGAGAATACAGTCGAATTTCACTGGTATTCCGCAGAGGAGGGCGGTCTGCTGGGAAGTCAAGCCATATTCTCCGAGTATGCAAGGACTGGCCGGGATGTCAAAGCTATGTTACAACAAGACATGACGGGCTTTGTACAAAAGACCCTTGATGCTGGCGAAAAGGAGAGTGTTGGCGTAATTACCGATTTCGTCGACCCAGATCTTACAGACTATATTAAGAAGATTGTCACGGAAGTAAGCCATTCCTTAAACTTTGCATTCCTGGGATTAGAGAGCTGGACTAATCAGCGTTCAGTACTGCACCATCCCGTACATTGAAACGAGATGTGGATATGCCTGCTCCGACCATGCCTCGGCGTCCAAGGCGGGTTATCCTTCAGCTTTCGTTATTGAGTCAGATTTCAAGTACTCCGATAATAAGATTCATACATCTGAAGACAAAATCGAGTACCTAAGCTTCGATCATATGCTACAACACGCCCGGTTGACTCTCGGTCTTGTCTATGAGCTGGCCTATGCAAAGTTGTCTTGATCATTCTGCCATGTATTTAGATACATCTAGTTAAAGTACATTAAGAGAGCTGGCAGTATTATTACTCCGTTGCAGAGGGATAAGGTTGGGTTCAGATGTATTATTCTTAGGGTATAGAAGGCGTGGCTACTGAGAGACGTCATCTTCAATTAGACATACCTATTACAATGCAATGTCACCGAAAGGGTTCATCTCATCTCCAGCCCACAGGTCATGAGTCAAAGTTGGAACAGAGGAGTCATCCACGCGTTCAGAAGTCTCACCCTGATTGGTCCTCTGTCCAGATTTCTTATCCGCTTATCGCGGAACAAACCAGGCTGTCTTCCCCGTATATCGCCCTCAATCCCTCCCTTCAAGCCGCTTTCGGCATCAATAATTTTTAATTCTCTTTTTCGAGTGCCTGCGGGATTTCGACGGGCAAGTATGGCGATCTACAGTGCAGTTCCGCCGCCCTCCCAGCAATCCGGGGCCGCAGCAGGCACAGCATCTGGCGTCGACATCGAAGCGTGGACAGTCTCAGCACTCAAGTCCCTCAGCGTCTCCACAGCCGCCGTAGGAACCGGCGTCACGCTCTCCATCCCCCTAGACGCATCGCACGAAGAGCTTCCCAAGCCCACACTCCGCCACAAGCTCCTCCGCCGCGACAGCCAAAAGCGCCGGGAAGCACTGTTAAAAGGCAAAGAAGGCAGTCGCCGTCGCCAGCGCTGGGAGAACGGTATGTGAATCCCGCATCGCATGAGCTGTGCCTGACTGCCATCTGCATGGCAATAACGGGCAACTGCGGTGCATGATGTCATCTACGCTATAACTCGCCCTCCTAGCACGGATGAGCGAGTTGCGAATGGCTCCGCTGACGTGCCCCATTCACAATCCAGACCGTCTCCTACACGTCCCGAACGTCCAGCCGCCCCTGCCTAGCGACTGGGAAGTCCATCCCACGCACCCCGTGCACACGGTGCCGTACTACCTCGCGCCTCTCTGGGACGCGGGCATGCGGCATCGGGCGGAAGAGCTGAGCGCGGCTAAGAAAGCGAACCGGGCGAAGAAAGTTGGCTTGGGGGCTCAAGGGGATGAGAAGGGCCGCATTCCGCAGGGGTTGAGGCAGAAGTTGAAGAGGTCGAAAGGGGCGAAGAGTTTGTTGCAGGATTTGGAAGAAGAGGTGAGGCAATTTTTGAGGGAGTGGGAGAGGAAGAAGGAAAGGTTAGGGAGGGTGAATGAGGAGTGCGAGTTGGATAGTGAGGATGAGGAGATTGTGTTTATGGGGAGGAATGGGACGATGAGTGATGAGCAGCGGAAGAGGGTGGAGGAGGAATTGGAGAGAGAGAAATTGGTGTTTGATTCGTTGGCTGATGATCATGGTGCGAGCTTTGGGTATGTCTCTTTCAGTCCTGCTACCTTACTTGATATAGTATATACTGACTCTGACTAGGCGTTGGCTTGTTCACTCTATTGCCGCCTATTATGGCCTCACCTCGAGATCTGTCACTGTTGGTAATCCAGCAAGGAGGGAAGCCTACGTAGGAATTAAGGAGATGAAGACTGGAAGACGGCCTTCAGGCATCCAGGGCGAACTCCCTCAGCCGCTATGGGGCATGATTTGAGCACCGCTTTTGGGATTACAGCACCATTTCATGAACGTCGGATGTAGAGCTTACTTTACACGGGCATGAACCTTGGGGTATATTTAGACCCATATCTTCCCTTTTTATAAGAATTACCTAACCGATATAATTGACAATCTGGCAGTACAGGCTTGCGAAATAGATGATACAACTGATTCTCATACAGAAAGAGGAATGGTGCAGCGCGCTATTTGCCTTCCTCATGCCCTCTAGCAGGCCCTCACCTAAGACATTTCCTGGATCGTTACTAAAATAGAATTGGCTGTACCTAAATCATATGTTCATACTGGAAATTAGTAAAATATTAAATCTTTTATAGAACAGGAGTTAACATGACTGTCTTTATAACATCTTTCCAGGTCCTTAGCCACCGCATCTACCTAGTTTACTACTTGCAAATACTTGCAGTAAATAATTTCTTTTGCTCTTAAAAAGAGTGCGTAATATTCTTTAAAAGAATTTAAGCTATCCAAAAGGGTAGAACTGAGACGTTGATTGTGCAAGGAATGACTCTTTCAACCAATGGTACACCTAACTTGAAAATACCCTTCTACAGAATACAGCCATTACACTCTATGACTCTCTAGATCTCATGATTCAATTCTCTAGCGACCCCTTAACCTATTCCTTACATGTGCCCTTCTTCGAAACGTCCACCCCTGAAGAAGTCTCAAAATTTTCTTTGCTAGATGATGCAGAAAACCGTTCTCACAGAAAGGTTCTGTCAGCCATCTGCAAGCTTTGATGAAGAACCCGTCATGACCAAAGATGGAATTCCACAAATTTTCCAAATCCTCTACAAAGCCATAATCTAGGAGCATTTCTGGCCACAGCTTTTTGTCATCGGAAGGTATTGCAAGAAGGATAATAATACCACAGATTCCAAAAATCGCCCAATAGCCCACAAAGTTGACATTTTGATAGCCCTCACTATTAAACAGATACGTATTGTCGCACATATTGGCATCCAAGTCAAGATCAATCTTGTAATAGCCCTCCCTATGAGCTGCCGCGCCTCTGGCGATATCTCTGGCTTGAATCTGTATTCTTGCAAGAGATGTCTTAAAGAGCTGCTTCACTTCAACTTTCCACTGTTCTGCTGGTAACGGGAAGGAATATTTGTTGGCGAGATGCTTTTGAGCATCCAGAGCATCTGCGGAGCGAGTACTAATGCTTTGGTAGATATTGGAGTAAACAAGTGAATTCATAAGGAGCCAGAACCCGCCTTTACTTTGAGCATCATCTGTAGTGGGGTCCTCTGCTTGAAAAACGCTTGTCCAATGAGTTTTTTTGGTTGGGTCTCTGAATTCTGTGCGGTCAATACAGGCGATCACGCCAGCATGGCCACGTTCGTTTATAAAGTATGTCCCTCCAATAGGTATGGTAATTGGTGACATTGCAGGGAAAATCGGGTCATCTCTCTGCAGCGGATATAATATTTTACCGGAATTTATAAACAAAATTGTTGTGGTGGACCCACTTGGGGGTTCAAGCGCTGGTATAGGAGCCCAAATAGATGGATAGCCGGAAACCAGGACACTTTTAACAACATTATCGTCAGTAAAATGTATTAATGATTCCAGTAAGGCGGAGAGACGCTTACTCAAGTGTATAAGAAGCCGGTACGTTGAGGGAGTCTCTACAACTCGTTGTTTCCCATGTTGCGTCTCCATAAGTCCAGGTGGCTCCGTAGTTATACCGGAATGTACGTTCGCCATTCTTAGACGACGTCATCTGAACAAATGTTTCATTCATGTTGATTGGCGAACATGTCGTACTTCGCCGAAATTCATAAGTCTTTGGAGCATTGATCCCAACTGCACGACCGTTCACGGGCTGGGTAAAGAGAGTGAATGCCGTCTGACTACCACCATAGCACATATCCTGAAACGGACACTTATCATCCATGCTATCAAATTCAATCTCTTGCTGGAGAAAATATGAACAACCGTCCGTTTTCGTTGACGGGCTGTAACAATTTTCCGCCCATGCAGCACTTTCAACTTGACGTTCGAATTCCACAGGTCGAGACAATGTAAGAGCTTCGTGCGGGCTCGTTGCATTTACCACGTAGATGCCGCAGTCAGGGTGAGCAGAGAGAGCACTTTTGTCTGTACCTAAACTGGTTGTCATAACTCCACAGACATTAAATCCTACATAAACCAACATGAGAGTCATGCCCAAAGCCATGTCACGATATCTAAATTTTCTTCCAGAACCAGGTAGTCGTAGAGTGCCCGGGAACTCTCTTGAATTCTTTATAGCTCTTAGCATACGGTGAAATCCTTCGCCCTCTATGGAGATCTCCAGAGCATTTCCATGATCAGACATGTTTGCGGTAGGGAAACTAGGTGGCGCGGGCTTTAGGAATTCGAATCCAGCTCGTTCGTATACTCGTCCGAAAATTCTCCACAGTCTAGCAAGCGCTATAGTGACCAGTATTCCCAAGAATGTGGTCAAAACCCCGGCTGAAAATTCAAGAAGAAGCCACTGATGCTCTGCAAGAGCGAAATCGGTCAGACACCATTACCGACAATACTAGCATATGGGGAAACTTACTTACGCTTCGTCCATAATCAATATAGCTCCCCGTGCGGACGAATTCTGTAGGGTCACCCATCATGTAGTAATTTAAAAAGCGAAGAATTTGTCCTCGTGATTATGTGTTCCGTAAATGGAAGATTGTCCTTGATGTGCTGTGCTTGCTGCCATTCAGCGCTCTGTGATACGTTAACATTTAGCAGCTCGTAGGGACTAGAAACAGTCTATCATTGATGACGCGGACTGCTTCATCGAGACCCCTCCATGCCCGCCTATTGCTTAAGGATGTAGGAGGCAAACGGATATAAACTACTGATGACTTCGTAGTTAGGCTCTTGTGGCGCCCTTCCAATACGCGTCATTTTTTATGAACCAATCAATGCAAGTCTTGCGCAGCCCATTGAAATAATCGTTACAAGACAATCCGCGAACCTTTTTACACTCAACGTAAGGTAACGAGTCACATGTTGGATCCTGCAATTACTGCTCTGCTCCGAATTATACATATTCCATCATTGGAGAAGCGGGTGGAATAGCCCGTTTAGACTATCCAGAAATCTTCTTCATGTAAGCCGAGCTTTCGTGCCATTTCTATGCCTTGGCCGTTTCCAAATTCGTCAATGAAACAATCACCATATATGAGGCGATAAAAAGCCTTGCTAAGGGTACCTTCCACGGGATAAAGAACGAATAGAGAGCGACCACCGTACGGAGCGCAAATTTTATGGCTGTCACAATAGCTCCATATGGATAGCAGATGGCTAGACAGCCGCACTTAGTCAACAGTTTGGTTTTTGTATGTTGATCGTTCCGATTGAGGAAGTTTCCGAGCTCCATCACTCCATAGATGGGAGATGATGGCGTTGTTCCGCAGACTTTTAACGCGAAGTTGCTCGAACGACTCCAGGTGATGGTGAGTCTTCAAATAGAATACTATTTGCGGCCTTGTCATCAGGGATGACTTTTTGCCACTTCATGAGCGGGACTTGGTCAGTTCCACGCATATATCCGATATAGTCCTTGATGATATCGATCACAAAGCCTCCGATTATTAAAGCGCCATTTTCCCGTCTGAAATAGGTATATCGGTGCATGTATCTGCACAAGGTGTCGCCTGCCGAAAAGCTGAATGGAATTGTTTCTGTGGTGGGGTTTCCGACGCCCAAGTTTAAGGAGGTGCTGTTACTCCAATCTGGGGCCCACGAGGGAAGTCTCTAAAAGGCATGAGCTACACTACCCTCATTTTGCTGTTGGGCTAAAACGTCGAGATTTCGCTCTTGCTCGATATACTAGATCGTGAAATCCATATACATCTCCGTACAAGGCTTTTGATAATATATATCCAAAACATTATATTGCGAATGTCGGTCTTTCAATCCAAAGAGACTAGTGATAGTAAAGATCTTATCACTCAACGGATACCTGACGATGTTCGCACAGATAGACCAGTTCCAATGGAGCAATTGGAATATCTGAATGTTTGATTCCATACTCTAAGCTGATAAATCAGGTGAACGATTGAAATCCAATTGAGTGTTACTGATAGGAAACCTTCTCAAGACAGCGACCGTAACAGGCCTCTAAAGGTGTTTCAAGAGCAACATCTGCGCCCGGACCTGACATAAACCGGAGCGTAGCGCTTGAAAATAGATCCAAGGAATATACAACGGATTTAAGTAAAAGAAAAGGTTTCGGGCAAGAGCTACTTCCTGTATGAACCACATGCGGTCAAACTAGGAACGTGCTAGTATTTCGTGGGGAGGTGAATTCCCAAGAAGTTGAATCCCAAGAAATTGACGGATTCTCTCGAGCGAAGCATTGATCAAAAGTTTTCGGAACGATGAGATTGCGGATTAACACCTTGCTCTACTTTTTAAATCAGCCAGCGAACCGCAACGAGTGTCGTTACAGCTCTATCTTCATCAACGTTTAGGGGTAGCCAAATGATGGCGGCATGTGCTCTCTGATAGATTTGACGCATCTGCGGAACCTGACAATGCTCGTCAGTCTGGTTTATACATGTAGCATCGATCCCGAGAACTCTTTTCCGGGCTCCATATCGAAGATCCTTGACCAGATTGAACACGTTTGTGTCACGGTGGTAATCAAAGAAGCATAGGGACGCCTAAGAATTGGCAAGACGTTGCTCGAAGGAGCAAGAACATCTACAGAGAACTAGAATATGTACACAATGTGTTGGCGCTTGGACCGAATAAGCATGCGTAGCGAGTAAGGAACGATGTTGGCTACCTGCAATATCTGGCTATCACGTTATATTTAGCTAAGGTACCTATTTTAGCTTCTAAAGGTCATAAACTAGCCCTTCAATTCAGAACAAGATTATGTTATGCCTTCTCTTATGTTTAAATCGCCAATAAATCTTTGTTACTTTATAAAATGCCTTTCTTTTTCTCTTGAATTAATGCTGCAAGAATTGAGGACCACAGCTCGGCTAAGCCTACCACTTTCGAAAATTCGCTGCCTAAATCAGCTAGACCTTGATTTATTAATGCCTAAGGCAGAGAGCGGGCCCAATGCTGCCATATTGAGAAGATAATTAAAGAATGAAGAGGAGAGAAGAGTTCAAAAGAGAGCTCAAGATAAATACTTTTTTGGGCTCCTGAGGGGTTGCCTTACGAGGAAGACATATCAGGCAAAAGTAAGTCATGGATGGGCACAAAACGCAGATATCATGTGAGTTGGAAATCCTAACCGCCGTTGCTCAATCGCTAGATAGTTGATGTGATTCTCCTCTTTTCACTATTTACAAATTCTATGTAAAGAAATGATAACTCAGCAAGATATGTCGAAGGCATACAAAACATTGCTAATTTGTATGAGGCCGACTTTGGCCATTTCATGGGCTGGCAATGATCAGTAGCTTCGCTCTCCCCTCGATGGCTCTTTATGGGTAATTTATTAAAGCGGCATTCAGTGCTACAGCGGGGGCTGTATTAGGCGTTAGTTCTCACCGGATCAAGCGTCCTACGTCGTGCTACTGCAGAGATGAAATAATGAAGA
>Ga0335075_10013434_pt1 | contig 12323 bp, 9 predicted proteins | sample Lox_Sample_24_FD_206723 | JGI IMG/M metagenome (GOLD analysis project Ga0335075, IMG submission 206723) | Soil microbial communities from Loxahatchee National Wildlife Refuge, Florida, United States - Lox_Sample_2.4 | ecosystem: Environmental > Terrestrial > Soil > Wetlands | place: USA: Florida... | reverse complement strand
CCCGGGCGTAATAATCCGCCCAGGTGCGCTCGAAGCGAAAGCGAAAGCAGCGTCGCAGGACGTCCGCCCGGCGAAGCTCCTGGTCGAATACGGTGATCGCCGGGGCGGCTTCACCATCCGGTGGATCGGGCGCTTCGCCCTCCGGCGTGTCAAAATCAAAGAAGGCCTCCATGCTGCTCGCGACGACATCGAGCTCGCTGCGGCCGCCGGACCCATCGGTGGGGCCGGCGGACCAAAAAGTCCTGATCTGTCCGCGACGCCCCTGCGGCGATGAGCGGATCAAGGCGCCCCGGCGGCCGGATATCGCGGCAGACTCATCGCCGCAGCGAAGGCCATAGCGCTCGAGCTCCTCCTGCCAGGGCGCCTCGCACCATTCCACCCACACGCACTCGGCGGGTACGCGCAGTAGATCCGCGCAGGCGAGGCTGCGAGCGCCCCTCGAATACGCGAGCGCCGTGCAGAGGCGCGTCAGATCGTCGCTCAACACATAGCGCGTGGGGCAGCGCAGAAGCTGATCGGCGTGATCGGCGACGCCATTCAATCGCACGACCTCGCGGGAGCACGCGTCGCGCACGTAGAAGGGAAAACGACTCTGCGCGATTTGGTCGGCCAACCTCATGCGGCCAGAAACTAGCAGCGGCGAGGATCGCCGGAGAGAATTTGTTACGAAGTGGCGTTACGCGGGTAGAACTCCCGGCGTTCCAGGGATCAGTCCGCTCCTCGGCCCGCGCCGTCAATTGGCCCGATGGCTGCCCCGCTGCGAGAGCGGCAGCACCCGCAAGATGCCGTCGCGATACGTGACGCTCGAGTGCAGGCAGGCGCCGCAGGCCAAGGTGAACGCATACGAGCCCTGTCCCGCGATCTCGACGTACGCCACCGCCGCGATGTTGACCAGGAGCGAGCGTTCGATGCGGATGAATCCGTGCTCCGACAACGCGGCCGACAGACGCTTGATGGAATCGCGGCTGAGGTACTCGGCGCCGCCGCTGCGGATGGTCACGTAGTTGCCATCCGATTCGATGTAGTCGATCCTCGACAGCTCGATCGGATACAAGCGCTGCTGGCGCTCTCCGACCAGATACTTCGGCGGAGGGAATCGGGAAGCGTCGAGCGTCGCGATGGATGGCAACGGCCCTGCAGGCGGCTGCCCGCCGGCGGTGCCGTCGATCGAGTCGAGGCGCTGGCGGACCCGTTCGATCGCCTGGTCGAAGCGCTGGCTGCTCACCGGGTCGAGCAGATAATCGAACGCGCCCGCGGCGAAGGCCGTCGCCGCATGGTCGGCGCGCGGCGTGACGATGATTCCGAGCGGGCGGGGCCCGCTGCGCACGGCGCGCAGCACGTCGAAGCCGCTCATATCCGGCAATTCGGGGTTGAGCAGCAGCACATCCGGCCGCAGCGCCCGAGTCGCCTGGATGGCGGCGGCGCCGAACTCGGCCTCGCCAATCACCTTGAGGTCTGCCGCGCGCTCGCAGTGGCGAATCAATGCCGATCGCCTCGGCCCGTCTTGCCCTACGACCAAGAACCGCATTGCTTGCATCCCGAGCGCGTGCCGAAAGAATCTCTGGCTCCGGTCATCGCCCGCCCATCTCAGCGCAACGCCCGGGCGCAATCCAGGGGTATGCCTTGAGTTCGTCCCTGCCATCGACTCATTCGTCCCAGGATCGAGCCGCGCTCACGGGCGTTACGTAATAATGGCCCGGCCGATGAGCGCCATACCGCTATCCTGGTCGAGCATGACTACCGAGATCCTGCCCCCTCTGCCCAAGCCCATCGCGCCGCGCGCGCTGCTGATGATTTCGGGGATCTTCTGGGTGTATGTGACCCTCTCCGATGTGCTCTACGCGGACAGCATGCAAGCCCTCGCGACGCTCTACCACGCGGACCTGTTCTCCCCCTGGCAGATACGAGTCGTGCAGCACGTGCTGCTGCTGCCGCCGCTGCTCGCGTGCTACTGGGCGTCGAGCCGCGCCGGCTGGGGGATGCCGCGCGGTCTGCCGCTGCAGCTGTTGCTGGCGGTGATGTTCGCGGTGCTGTGCTATCCCGCGATGATGCTGGCGATCCACCTGTGCACTTGGTATTACCTCCGTCGATGGGCGCTGCCCGACATGGGTTGGCCCAGCGCTTCGGAGCTGCAGGCCACCTGGAAGGCGAGTTTCATCAGCTTCTTTCTCACCTATGGATTCGGAGCGGCGCTCGTCTCCGGGTTCAACTGGTATCAGCGCCACCGCGATTCGGAGCTGCGCGGCGCAGCACTCGAGCGCGTATGGACCACGGCTCGGCTGACGGCGCTGCGCATGCAGCTCTCGCCGCACACGCTGTTCAATCTACTGCACACGATCCGTGGCCAGATCAATCCGGAGCCCGAGATCGCACGCTCGATGGTGGTGCAGCTCGCCGATCTGCTGCGGCGCCTGCTGAGCGCGAGTCAACGGGATTTCTCGCTTCTATCCGAGGAGCTCGGGTTCGCGCGCATGTACTTCGAGCTGCAGCAGCAGCGCTTCGGCGAGCGCTTGACGGTGAACCTGCCCGATGCCGGCGCGCAACCCGCGCTGTGGGTGCCGAGCCTGATACTGCAGCCCTTGGTGGAGAACGCCGTCCTGCACGGCCTCGCCGGCCACGATGGACCGGTCGAGATTCGGCTGGAAGTGTGCCCCTCCCCCGACCGGCTCACCATGCGCGTCGTCAACACGACCGCGAGCGCTGCGGGCTGCGCCGGCGAGGGTATCGGACTGAGCAATGTGCGGGAACGGCTCGCAGTACAGTTCGGAGCGCGGGCGAGCCTCAGCGCGCATCGCGCGGGACCCGCCTCGTGGATGGCGGAGATCAGCCTGCCGGTGCTGCTCGAGCACGCTCCGGCAGCGGCCGGCGGCACACCGTGAAGGCGATCATCGTGGACGATGAGCGCATCGCACGCAGCGCACTGCGCGAATGCTGCGAGGCAGAACCCGACCTCGAGGTCATCGGTGAGTTCGCGAGGGCCGCCGATGCGCTCGAGGCGATCCACCTCGATCCGCCCCATCTGATCTTTCTGGACATCGAGATGGCCACCATGTCGGGCATGCAACTCGCGCGCGCGCTCGACCCCGCCACCGCGCCGCTGATCGTGTTCGTGACCGCGCACGACCACTATGCCCGGGAGGCCTTCGAGGTCAGTGCGGTGGACTACCTGCTGAAGCCGTTCGACGAGAGGCGCTTTCGCACGATGCTCGCCCGCGTCCGACAACGGCACGGCGCCAATACGGCCGCAGAGCGCCGCGCCGCCGTGGAGGCGCTGCTCGGGCAGCTGCAGCGGGCGACACGCAAGGTGGCGGAGTCCCGGCCGAGGATCCTCGCCGACGGCGGCGGTCGAATGCAGATGATCGATGTCGCGCAAGTCGAGTTGCTGGAGGCCGATCGGAACTACGTGCGGCTGCGGGTGGGCAAGGAGAGTTTCCATGCACGCACCACGCTGCGACATGCCGAAGAGGCGATGAGCTCGCAGCCGATGCTGCGCATCAGCCGATCCTGCGTGGTCAACGTGAATCACGTGCGCGAGGTCAACCGTACGGCGCGCGGCGATTTCATCCTGGTATTGAGCGGCGGCACCACGGTGTCGAGCAGCCAGGGATACCGCGACAAGGTGCGTGCGCACCTCGAGCGGCTCATGATCTGATCGCTCTCGCCGCACGCGCGCGCTGCGCCGCGCGTTGCCGGCCGACTTGATCCCGCGATTCGCGCACTTCGTCCCGCGATCCGAGCACTTCGTCACTTATTTCGCACCGTCCCTCGGCGGCGAGCTTATGGTGCGCCCTAAACGGGGCAGAGCGCCTCGGTTGCCGTCGGATCGGCAGCCGCCGCGACTGCCACCGGGATGGGTGATCGCTGATGTCCGTCAATGATCGCCGGTATTGGACCGGTTCGCGTGGTAATTCAGGGAGCAACTAGAATGAGAAGACCGAAGCCGATTCGCCTTGGGTCGCTCGTGAAGCAGTGCGCGGCCGCGTTGTCCGTGTGGGCGTGCATGGCCGCCACGGAAATGCCCGCGATGGCGCAGCAGGCGCCCGCCGCCAGCGCCGAACAGCCGGTGGCGCTGCAAGAGGTCGTCGTGACGGGCTCGCGCATCCCGGTGCCGGCAAACATATCGGCCACCAGTCCGACGGCGATAGTCACCAGCCAGGAGATCCAGCTGCAGGGGCACACCGACATCACCGATGTGCTCAACGCGCTGCCGCAGAACATCATCGGCACCAACGCGGATTTCGGCAATACCTCGAGTCCCTTGACCTCGACCGGTGGTTTCTCGACCGTCGATCTGCGCGGCCTCGGACCCCAGCGCACTCTGGTCCTGGTCGATGGCCGGCGTCTCGGCGCGGGTGACCCCAGCACCACGAATCAAAACGTGGCGCCCGACATCGACCAGATCCCGGCGCCGCTGGTCGAGCGGATCGACGTGCTGACGGGCGGGGCCTCGGCGACCTACGGCTCCGATGCGATCGCGGGCGTCGTCAATTTCATCCTGAAGAAGGACTTCCAGGGAGTCCAGATCGATGGCCAGTACGGCTTCAGCCAGCACGATCAGCACGACGGCTACGTCGAGAGCCTTTTGAGTCATGACGACCCGATCAGCGGCTTCAGCGCGATCACGCCGCCAACGGGTGATATCCGCGACGGATACAAGCACGACCTGTCGATGATCATGGGCACCAATTTTGCCGACGGCAACGGCAATTTGACCGGATATTTCGTCTATCACGATCAACAACCGGTCGCGGCCTCGGCGCGCGATTTTTCCGATTGCGAGCTCTACTCCCGCCCGCAGTTCACGGGGGTGGGGCCCTTCACGGGGGTGGACTGCTTCGGCAGCGCCAACTCGAACTACTTCGTGCCGAAGAGCGCCGGCGCCGCGGGCAACGGCAATACATACACCGTGGTGGGCAATCAGCTCCTCCCCTGGCCGCAGGCCGGCTCCAGTCCGCCGGGCGTCTTCGATTTCAATCAATACGAATACCTGCAGCGCGAAGACAAGCGCTACCAGGCAGGCTTTCTGGGGCACGACGACATCAATGACAACGTCAAGCCGTACGTGGAATTCGGCTGGATGGATGATCGGACGCAGGCCGTGGTCGCGCCCTCGGGGCTGTTCATCGGCGGCGATCCATTCACGGCGGACAACAACGAGCTCATCAATTGCAGCAACCCGCTACTGAGCGCGCAAGAGCGGTCGCTGATCTGCACTCCCGCCCAGATTGCGGGCGACACCGCCAATCCGGGCTCAAAAGGCAACAGTGCGGACGTGCAAATAGGCAGACGCAACATCGAGGGCGGAGGGCGTACGTCCATTTATGAGCACCAGAATTTCCGCCTCGTGGTCGGTACGACCGGCGACGTGATCGACGGCTGGACCTACGATCTGTACTCCTCGTACTACTACGTGAACACATTTCAGGCGAACGACAACTATCTCAGCTACGCCAATGCCAATAGTGCGCTTCAGGTCACGACCAACGCCGCGGGCCAGCCGGTCTGCATCAGCGGGGGCCAGTGCGTGCCCTGGAACATCTTCAAGACGGGGGGAGTCACGCAGGCGGCCTTGAACTACCTGGAGACTCCGGGCACGGCATCGGGCAACAACACCGAGCAAATCGAGCACATCGATGTGACCGGCGACCTGAGCAAGTACGGTATCAAGTCGCCCGTCGCGATGGACGGCGTGGCCGTCAATGCCGGCGGCGAGCACCGCATGGACGCGGTGACCTTCAGCCCCGATGGAGCGGAGCTCGCCGGCGACCTGGCGGGCTTTTCCGGTGCCAGCGTGCCGATCAATGCGCATTACGACGTCAATGAGGCGTTCATGGAGCTGCGGGCGCCGATCGCCCACGATTTGCCGGGCGTGTACGACCTGGTGGCGGATACGGGATATCGCTACTCCGACTACAACACCACCGGCACGACCAACACCTACAAGTTCGAGGTCCAATACGCGCCGATCCAGGATGCCCGCTTGCGCTTTTCCTTCGACCGTGCCGTCCGCGCGCCGAATCTGCTCGAGCTGTTCTTGGCGGGCTCGTACGGGCAGGAGGACGTGTTCGGCACGGATCCGTGCGCGGGCGTGCCGACCGCCTCGCTGGCGCAATGCGAACATACCGGCGTGACGCCGGCGCAGTACGCGATCAATCCAAAAACAGGCGTCAATAGCATCACGCAGTGCGTTTCCGGTCAATGCGGCGAGGTGATCGAGGGCAACGACCAGTTGAAGCCCGAAACCGCCGTGACCTGGTCCCTGGGATTGACCTTCACTCCGGTGGAGCTGCCCGGGTTCACCGCAAGCGTCGATTACTACCACATTCGGCTCGAGAATGAGATCGGCAACTATCCATTCGCGGTGATCTTCAACGGGTGTCTGCTGCAAGACAATCCGATTTACTGCAGCCAGATCGTGCGCACTCAACAGGGCTCGCTGGTCGGCGCCACGGTGGCCGGCGGCGGATACATCCTGCAAAAGGACTTCAACCTCGGCCTCTCGATCGTGTCCGGATTCGATGTGGTCATGAACTATCGGTACGCGCTGCCGGCCGGCTGGGGCTCCTTCGTCACGGACCTCAATGGCGCGTACCTGCTGCACGATACGACGACGCCATACCCGGGCTCGGGGAGCTACGATTGCGCGGGTCTATTCGGATCGAGCTGCGAGAACGGCTCCGTGAATCCGCATTGGCGCCACAATCTGCGCTTGACGTGGGAGACGCCGTGGAACGTGCTCTTGTCGGCGCAATGGCGTTTCATCGGCCCGACCAGCTTCGACAACAATTCCACGAACCCGTTGCTGGCGGGGGCGGAAGAAGCCGGAATCACCCCAAGCACCTACGATCAGTACAACGCGCGCATTCCGGGCTACAGCTACCTGGATCTGACCGCGGTGTGGCATGCGCTCAAGAATCTGGAGTTACGCGCCGGTGTCAGCAACGTGTTGGACAAGGACCCGCCGCTCGTTCCGTCGGGAGATATCTCGGGCAACAGCGGACCGGCCAACTCCTATCCGACCTACGACTACCTGGGTCGACAGCTGTTCGTTGCGTTCACGGCGAAATTTTGAGAGATGACGGCGGCCGCCGGATCCGCCGCGAGTGCCTGCGTGTCTTGATGACCGTGAGCGCCGTCGCCGGCGGCATCGGCGCGCGCGCACCAGGTGCGACACCCCCCGGTGCGTCGAGCCAAGCGCCTGAAATCGTCGTGGAGGCGCCGGAGCCGCGATTCGTGGCGCCGACCCGGCGCGACAAGATCGGGCGCATCTGGGCGCCGGTCATGATCAATGGCCGGGGACCCTTTCGGCTGGTGCTGGATACCGGCGCCAGCCGATCTGCCGTCAACGCCCAGGTTGCCGAGGCCATTGGCATCGCCCCGGATCCCACCCGGCCGGTGTTATTGCGCGGTGTGACAGGGATCGTCGCGGTCCCCACCATCCGCGTGGATTCGTTCCGCGTGGGCGATGTCATCGTGACCCCCGCGGTCCTGCCCATCGTGGCCGACGCCCTGGGCGGGGCGGACGGAGTTCTCGGCACGGAAGGATTCACCGACAAGCGGGTCTATATCGACTTCAGGCACGACCTGATCACCATCACGCATTCTCGCGCAACCCGAGCGCCGCCCGGATTCATATCGCTCCCCCTGGAGCGTTCCGGCGCGGGCCTGTTGATCGTCTCTGCCCATGTGGGCGGGGTGCGTGTGCACGCCATCATCGATACCGGAGGGCAATCGACGATCGGCAATGAGGCGCTGCGTCAATCCCTGGTGCGCCGTCGCGCCAAGGGCGCGCGCAGCGAAGTGATCGACGTGACCAACGCGACCCAGGTGGGCGAGTCGTTTCCGAGTCCGCCCATCGAATTGGGGCCACTCGAGATACAAGGGGCGCGAATCACCTACGGCGACATGCATATCTTCGAGCACTGGCACTTGAACAACAAACCCGCACTCCTCGTCGGAATGGACGCCATCGGCCTTCTGGACGTGTTCATCATCGACTATCGGCGTCACGAGTTGCAGCTGCGCACGCGCGTGGACCGGCAATGAGCCCCTATGCCGGCCCCATCCCGGCGGGTCCGCTCCCCAGGCCGCCTCGATCCGTGCCACGAACCTCGAGCGGCGCGCTCGCCATCTTCCTCCTATCGGCTTGCGTCAACCCGCCGCCTCGCGCGCCGGTGCCGCAGCAAGCGCTTTCCGCAAATCACACCGCGGCCTCCGCCACTGCGGCGCCGGCACGGCCGGCTGCCGTCAACCCTGCGCGGTCCGATGTCGACAGCGCCATGCGCCAGCGGGGATACAAGCCGGCGACCTTTCGTGGCGAGCGTGTCTATTGCCGAAACGAGGCCGTGACCGGCTCCAACCTGCAAAGCAGGGTGTGCCGAACCGCAAAGCAGATCGAAGATCAAGAGGGCGCAGGGAGGGACGTGCTCGATGCGAACCGCCCCGCGGGGTGCTTGCCGAAGAGCGGCTGCAATTGATGGCACGCCGGCTGTCCCGCAATTGCGGGCCGACCCAAAGGCCATGGCGCCCTAAACCAAAGAGCTAGTTCTCTCGCTCATAGGTCGATCTGCTCCTCACTCATTCAAAGACGCTTGCGCCCGATGCACGATAGGCGCGGGCGAAAATCGGTACTAGCCTGATCTCAACTCGACGTGAGAAGGCCGTGACGAACGAGCCGTCTCGTCGCCTCACCGACGCGCCGAAGCGCAAAGCACGATGGAGGATGCACATGACATCGAAGCAAGACAAAGTGGCCATCGTCACGGGAGCCTCTCGCGGCATCGGAGCGGCGATCGCCGAGCGGCTGTCGAAGGACGGCTTCACGGTCGTCGTCAACTATGCGGGCGGCGCCAGGGCTGCCGAGGAGCTGGCCGCGAAGCTCGTAGCGGGGGGCGGCCACGCCCTCGCGGCGCAGGCGGACGTCAGCGACTCGGCTGCCGTCGCCAGGATGTTCGACAAGACCGAGGCCGCCTTCGGCGGGGTCGATGTGCTGGTCAACAACGCGGGCATCATGAAGCTCGCCACGCTTGCGGATGGCGACGACGAGCTGCTCGACGATACCATCGCGATCAACCTCAAAGGCAGCATCAATACCCTGCGTGAGGCCGCGCGCCGGCTGCGTTCGGGCGGGCGGATCATCAATCTCTCCTCCAGCGTCGTGGGTCTCTATCAGCCCACCTACGGCGTCTATGCCGCGACGAAGGCAGGCGTCGAGGCGCTGACCCATGTGCTCGCCAAGGAACTGCGCGGCCGCAACATCACCGTCAACGCGGTCGCCCCCGGGCCCACCGCGACGGCGCTGTTCCTCGACGGCAAGCCGCAGGAGGTCGTCGAACACCTCACCCAGCTGGCGCCCCTCGAGCGTCTCGGCCAACCAGAAGATATCGCCAGCACGGTCTCCTTCCTTGCCGGGCCCGACGGCGCCTGGATCAACGGCCAGGTGCTGCGCGCCAACGGCGGAATCATCTGATCTCACCCATGGCCGAAAATGGAGATGATCGTGAAAGACAAAGTCATCCTGGTCACCGGCGCCTCCTCCGGCTTCGGCCGACTGACCTCCGAAGCACTGGCACGCGCCGGCCACACCGTGTACGCCTCGATGCGCGAAACCAAAGGCCGCAACGCCGAGGCGGTGGCGCGGTTCGCGCAGCTTGCCGCCGGCAAGGACTTCGATCTGCGGCCGCTCGAGCTCGATGTTCAGTCGGAGGACTCCGTCAACGCCGCCATCGAATTGCTCATCGTCAATGAAGGGCGGATCGACGTCGTGGTCCACAACGCCGGACACATGATGTTCGGACCCGCCGAGGCCTTCACAGCGCAGCAGTTCGCCCAGCAATATGACGTGAATGTCCTGAGCACGCAGCGCGTCAACCGCGCGGCCCTGCCGCACATGCGCCGGCGCGGCCAGGGACTGCTCGTGTGGGTCTCGAGCTCGAGCTCCGCCGGGGGCACGCCGCCGTATCTGTCGCCGTACTTCGCCGCCAAGGCGGCGATGGATTCCCTTGCCGTGCAATATGCCCGGGAGCTCAGCCGCTGGGGCATCGAGACCTCGATCGTCGTTCCGGGCGCTTTCACCAAGGGCACCAATCACTTCGCGCATTCGGGCAGACCGGCGGACGGAGCGCGCCTTGCCGAATACGAGGCCGGCCCCTACCAGGGATTCAGCGAGCAGGTGCAAGCAGCGTTCGCTGCAATCGTCCCGGATGACGCCGATCCGGCAGCCGTCGCCGATCTGATCGTCGATGTGGTCGAGGCGCCGTTGGGCAAGCGCCCCTTCCGGGTGCACTGCGACCCCACCGAGGACGGAGCCAGTGTCGGCTTCGCCGTACTTGACCGGCTGCGCGCCGAGATGCTGCACCGCGTCGGTCTCGATGACCTGCTGAGGCCGGCAAAGCGCGCAAACGCAAGGGGTGGACGATGAGCTTCAAGAGCATCAAGGTGCCTATGTCTTCGACGCGGACGTCGAGCATGCCCAAGAGGTCGCATCGCGCATCGAATCGGGCATGGTGTACATCGACTCCTGCGTCGTCGACTCGCCGGGCCTGCCTTGCGGCGGCGTCGAGAATTCCGGCCTCGGGCGCGAACTCTCCGGGCGCCCGATGTCCGGCAGAGCGTGGGCGCCGGTAGTTTGAACAGCCCGACAGGGTCGGGCAAACTGCGGCTTGCGGAAGGATTGGGCCGCGGATGCAACGCCTTTGGAGATGCAAATTTTTGCGCGCCGCCGCCACCTGTCTCGGTGGCGGCACTGCCTTGGTACTGCTGAGCGCCGCCTGTTTCCGGATGCAGACCGGTCTCGCTCCGGCGGCGTTTGCGCTGCTGATCGTAGTCACGTTGATCTCTCTGCTGGGCGATTTCGCGGTATCCATCATCCTTTCGTTCGTGGCGGTCCTCTGTCTGAACTTCTTCTTTGCCGAGCCGATATTCAGCATCTGGGTCGCCAAAGCGGTCGACCTCAGCGCCATAGTCTCCTTCTTGACGACCTCGATCATCATCACCGGTCTGTCGGTGAAATTGCGCACCATCGCGGAGCAGAAATTGGAGCAGACCCGGGCGGAGCTCGCGCGCTTTGCCCGTGTCGCGTCGCTTGGGGAGCTCACAGCGTCCATCGCCCATGAGGTCAATCAGCCGCTCGCCGGGGTTGTCAGCAGCGGCAGCGCTTGTCAGCGCTGGCTCGCGAGCGATCCGCCGAACATCGAAAGGGCTGTTCAGTCCGTGGAGAGGATCATCAGAGATGCGAATCGGGCCAGCCAGGTCGTGGAGCGCATTCGCAACCTCGCGAAGAACGCGCCCCCGAACAAGGCCTCGGTGAACATGAACGATGCGGTTCTCGAGATCATGGCCCTGACGCGCGGAGAAATTGAAGAGAACGGGGTTTCGCTGAAGACCGAGCTTGCAGAGGGGGTGCCCGCGGTGTGGGCAGATCGCATTCAACTGCAGCAGGTCATTCTCAATTTGGTCATCAACGCCATTGAAGCCATGGACAAGCGCGTCGACGGGCCGAAGGACCTATTCATCGCCGTTGGCAAGGACGATAGCAACGACATTCTCTTCACGATTCGCGATTCCGGGACCGGATTGGATCCGCAGAAGGCCCAGCAGGTCTTCGATGCCTTCTACACGACCAAGCGGGAAGGAATGGGCATGGGCCTGGCGGTGAGCCGCGGCATCATCGAAGCTCACGGCGGACGCCTGTGGGCGACACCGAATGAGCCCGTTGGCGCGGTCTTTCAGTTCAAGCTGCCGATGCATCGCGAGGAGGCGGCGTGAGCGGGAATGAGCCGAAACCCGTCGTCTACATCATCGATGACGATGCGGCCGTGCGTGAGGGCCTTTTGGACCTTTTTCAGTCGATCGGCATGGACGCGATCCCCTTCGAATCGCCCCGGGAATTTCTTCAGGGGACGCGCCCCGATGCGCCGGCTTGCATTGTCCTCGACATCAGATTGCCGGGACAGAGCGGCCTGGAATTTCAGCGCCTGCTCGCACAGGCCGATATTCCTCTGCCCATCATATTCATCACCGGCCACGGCGACATCCCGATGTCGGTGCAGGCCATGAAATCCGGGGCGATAGAGTTTCTCACCAAGCCTCTGCGCGAGCAGCAACTGCTCGATGCCGTGCAGGCGGGGATCGAACGCGATCGTGCGCGGCGCCGCGAGGACCAGACCGTGGCCAGACTGCGCTCGCGTTACGATTCCCTGACGCCGCGGGAGCGGGAGGTGTTCGCGCTGGTCATCACCGGGCGCCCGAACAAGCAGATCGCGGCATCGCTGCAACTGAGCGAGATGACGGTGAAGGTTCATCGCAGTCAACTCACCCGAAAA
>Ga0335075_10013433_pt1 | contig 12323 bp, 11 predicted proteins | sample Lox_Sample_24_FD_206723 | JGI IMG/M metagenome (GOLD analysis project Ga0335075, IMG submission 206723) | Soil microbial communities from Loxahatchee National Wildlife Refuge, Florida, United States - Lox_Sample_2.4 | ecosystem: Environmental > Terrestrial > Soil > Wetlands | place: USA... | reverse complement strand
GGCATCATAAGTTCTCACGTCAAGGCTCGATCCAAGTGGACATACCCGCCGTCGACGTAAATCTCTTGTCCCGTCGTGTGCGCTGACTGCGCCGAAAGCAAAAAGACCACCGTAGACGCGATCTCAGCGGCTTTAGTCGCGCGCTTTTCGAATGGAACTTTAGCTAGTACGGTCCGGAGTTTCTCTTCCGGATTGGGAAACGTCTTCAGCCATGACTCATACAGTGGCGTCAGCACCTCGGCAGGGATTACGCAATTCACGCGAATGCTGTATGGCAGCAATTCTGCAGCCCACTCACGCGTGAGTCCCAGCACCCCGCCCTTCGAGGCCGCATACCCTGATGTGTCGCCTTGGCCCGTCGTTGCCACTTTTGAGCCGATGTTGACGATCGGACCCCTCGTCCGCTTCAAGTAAGGAAGTGAATAGTGCGTCATGGCGTAGTAATGCAGCAAATTGTCTTTGATTGACTCGATAAATCGTTCCGGATCGCCGCGCTCGAGCCCTACACCGTCGTTGCGCCCCGCATTGTTCACCAGCCCATCAATCCGCCCGAACGTCCGAATCGCTTCGTCCACCGCTGTCTTACAGTTCGCTGGGTCGCCCAGCTCCGCCTGAATGAAATGGCTAATTGCCCCGCGGCGATGAAGTTGCGACTGTAATTGATCAGCGGCGTCCGCACTTCGATCGACGATGACTGGAATAGCGCCTTCTTCGCCGCAGGCCAACGCGATCGCCGCGCCGATCCCTTTGGCGCCGCCGGTAACGATAATCACTTTTTCTTTGAGTTGTAGATCCATTGTGATTACGCCTCAACGTTCCCGATCACACGGGCAAGCCGTAGAACTTTGCGGCGTTCGCGCCACAAATCTTTGCGCGATCCGCAGCAGAAAAATCTTGCGTATAATTGCCGATCACGTCTCTAACTTGCTGGTACGTTCCCGCAAGCAGACAAACCGGCCAGTCCGAGCCGAACATCAGCCTCTCAACGCCAAAAGCATCGACAACGACATCGAGATACGGCCTACAATCGTCGACCGACCAATTGCGCCAGTCCGCTTCCGTAATAAGGCCGGACAGCTTGCAGCAGACGTTTGGGTGCGCAGCAATCGCGCGGATCTGGGAGCGCCATGGCTCGATTGCACGATCGCGAATCTGTGGTTTTGCCAGGTGATCGATCACAAATGGCTGCTTGGGGAATTTATCGACGAACGCGCAAGCGGCAGCCAGTTGCTTCGGGTAAATCAAAATATCGTACGTGAATCCGAACTCGCGAAGACAGCCGATGCCTCGGCAGAAGTCCTCGCGCAAAAGAAACGTGTCATCCGGCTCAGCTTGAACGATGTGTCGAAATCCCCTCAGCTTTTTGAACTGCGAGAAGAACGCCAGACGCTCCGGTAAACGCGACGAACGCAGGTCAACCCATCCGACGACACCTGCAATTGTCTGATGCTGAGCCGCGCAATCGAGGAGAAAAAGCGTCTCTCGCTCTGACTGGTCTGCCTGCACGGCAACGCTCGCGTCGATCCCGCTACCTCCAAGTTCCGAGAATAAATGTTCGGGCAGAAAATCTCGCTTCAGAGCGGCCATCTCGTCCGTGATCCACCCGTCCCGATGTGGATCATAGCGCCAGAAATGCTGATGCGAGTCGATGTTCAAGGCCGGAGTGTACCGCGCATTCCAATTATTTTGCGTCTTAAGTTCTGCGGAAGACGCGAGTGCAAGGCAGGTACCGGCAATGCAGCGTCGGCTCACGCCGAAAATCAGCCATGCAAGTTGAAAAAGCCGCCATCGATCGGATAGTCGACGCCTGTGATGAATCCAGCCTCGTCAGAACAAAGAAACAGCGCGAGTTCGGCAATCTCGTGAGGTTCTCCCATGCGCCCGATAGGCTGGGCGTTCGACAGTTTTTCAAACATTTCTTTTTCACGGCCGGGATAATTTTTCTGCAGATAATCGTCGACGAACGGCGTGTGGACCCGGGCCGGCGAGATGCACACGCAGCGAATCTTGTACGGCAGGTAGTCGCGCGCGACTGAATAGGTCATGGCAATCACTGCGCCTTTGCTCATCGAATAGGCAAAACGGTCTGCGAGTCCCACTGATCCGGCGACAGAAGCCATGTTCAGGATCACGCCGCCGGTTGATTTCATTCCCGCAATGCACGCCAGCGTGCAGTTGAATATGCCCTTCACATTGATCCGGAAAATGCGGTCGAAATCCGCTTCGGTCGTCTTTTCGAGCGAGCCAACATGTGAAACACCCGCATTATTGACCAAAATATCTACCGCCGATTCGTCCCTAATCTCGTGAAACACCTGCTCCACTTGGCGCTGGTCCGACACATCGCAAGAGATCCACTTCGCATTTCCATGCCGCGACGAAATCGCCTTGGCCGCCTCGTCCGCCTTTTGACCATCCCTGTCGAGAATACGAACGCAAGCACCGCCGGCCGCAAACCGCTCCGCAATTGCTCTCCCGATGCCGCTGGCACCGCCGGTGACGACGGCCACCTTACCGTCGAGACGGAATGCAGGTTTTTCGTCCTTTGATGGACTCACAACGAGACGCCTCTTTTCCAGGGGATAAAATCGTTCTGCGCCAGCACTTCGGCTTTCGTTCTAACCTCGCCGCCGGCCACCTTGACCACAAATTCGAGAATTTCTTCGCCCGTTTCGTTGATCGTGCGGTCTCCAGATACAACTGCGCCGGTATCAACATCGACGATGTCGCTCATCCGTCGCGCCAAATCTGAGTTGGTCGAGATTTTCACGACGGGCGTAATAGGATTCCCCGTCGGCGTGCCGAGACCGGTGGTGAAGAGCACAACGTTTGCACCGGCACCTACCTGCGCCGACACACATTCTACGTCGCTTCCCGGCGTGCACTGCAGGTTCAGCCCGGGCACCGTCGAATACTCGGGGTAATCGAGCACCGCGGTCACGGGCGACGTCCCGCCCTTTTTTGCCGCGCCAGCAGACTTCATCGCATCCGTAATCAACCCGTCGCGAATGTTGCCGGGTGAAGGATTCATGTCGAACCCGGAATGGACGGCCTTGGCTCGCGCCGCGTATTCGCGCATCAACTGGATGAATCGATCGCCGACTTCCTTCGTCACGGAGCGATCGATCAACTCCTGTTCGACACCGCATAGTTCCGGAAATTCGGACAGAATGCTGCGCCCGCCAAGCGCAGCCACCAGATCGGCGGTATGGCCAATCGACGGATTCGCCGAAATTCCTGAGAAGCCGTCGGAGCCTCCGCATTTCAGCCCGATGCACAGGTGCGAAAGGGGAATGGGCTCGCGCTGGAGTTTGTTGGCATCCACCAAAGCCAGGAAAGTTTCGCGCACTGCTCGCGACAACATCGCGAACTCCGTGCCCGCGCGCTGCTGCTCGAGATACAGGATCGGTTTCGCAATGCTCGGATCGCGTTTCGCAGTCTCCTCCCGCAGAATATCCATCTGCGAGTGCTGGCAGCCAAGGCTCAGCACCGTCGCTCCGGCGACGTTCGGGTGATGGATGTACCCGGCGATCAGTCCGCAGAGATTACGCGCGTCCTCGCGTGTTCCGCCGCAGCCTTGCTCGTGCATCAGAAACTTGATTCCGTCGAGTCGCTCGAAGACTTTCGGTCCATTCTGGCTGCGATCTGTCGGCTTTCCCGAGTCGTAGTCGCGAATGTCGTTGGTGCGCCCTTCGCGATACAGTCGAACGAAATTGGCCACCTGACGTCTATAAACCTGCGGCGCCGCGAACCCAAGTTCTTCCTCGAACGCATGCTTCAGCACTGCGATATTTCGGTTTTCGCAAAAGACGAGCGGCACGACGAGCCAGTAATTACGCGTGCCTGCCTGTCCATCGGCGCGCCGGAATCCCATGAAGGTCCGCGTCCGCCAGCGCGAGACGTCGGGTGGCGACCATTGAAATTGGCGCGTCTTCTCGTGAAAGGGCGCCGCCTGATGATGCAGGTTGAGTGTGGTAATTGCCTCGCCGCGCCGAATCGACTTCATCGCCTCGCCCACCAGCACGCCGTACATGATCACTTTGTCGCCCGTTGCCAGATCCACCGTTGCAAACTTGTGTTTGGCGGGAACGTCTGTCGCCAACTCGAAGACCGTACCGTTGACGCCGATCTGTTGTCCTGTACGCAGATCCGACAGTGCAATTAGGACGTTATCTCGCGGGTCGAGTTTTAATACCGAGTCGGCCATCGTGCCGGTCTCCCGACCGGCTAAGTGTAGCACTCGCGACGATCAATCGAGGTTGCGGGCAAGAATCACGACTACGCGGCGCGGTCCATGTGCGCCAAGTACAAGAATCTTTTCGATATCAGCCGTGCGGCTCGAGCCTGTGATCAGAAAAAGAGCCGAATTATGAGTTGTAAGCTCGCGGTCTTTTACGCGCCTCAACGCTGCTGCAAGGTCAGGCTCAAGTTGAGCCTCACTCGCCACAACGATATGAACCGGCGCAACCACGGACGCACCGCGCCCTGCCGCGGAAGACGCGATGAATATCGACCCTGTTGCGGCAACCAGACACTCCACTGCCGTAATCGCAGCCTGGGACGACTCACTCGGTGGGCCGTCGTTTGACCAACGCACCGCACGGTCTGTCTTCAATCCGCCAAGCATCCTACGCAAAGGCGGCGCATCCTGGAGGTAGATTTCACCTGGCGTGACGGACGCGAGCACCATTCCGAGCGCATCGGCGGCTCCACGCGTATCCGGTACAAGGATCAATTCTGTCGAATTTGCGGCGCATTCGCGCTGAAAACGCTCGACGGCATTGGCAAGTGGCACGAAAACAGGCCCGCTCGGCGAAGCACATTGATGATGCGGAGCGGGCGCCTTCAGCGCGGAACGAATGCGGGCCAGCACGCGCTCGCGGCCGAGGGCTTCAGCGCGTTCCATTCTCTCTCCACATCGCGCGAAACGATTTCCGCGGAATCGGCGGCGCCGTTCGATACTTCGTCCAGGGTCGCAGGGGGTCGACGGCGGTTGCTTCAAGCCCCAGCCTGTATAACCCGCGCAGGGCTGCGCGCCCTGCCGCTCCCGCCAGCGCAAAACGCCCCGCGCTGTTCATCGTCCAACGCCACAGTTTGAACGCTGCGCGCTCGTGCCAGGGCCGATCGCCTTCGCGCACGGCATTCCTACGGTTGTGCAATAAATGATGATGCAGGTCGATCTTTACAGGGCACACACTCGTGCATGCGCCGCATAGCGACGAGGCGTAGGAAAGATGCTGAAACTCATTCAGCCCGCGAAGATGAGGTGTCAGGACGCTCCCGATCGGTCCGGAATAGGTCGTGCCATACGTATGCCCACCCACTGCGCGGAACACGGGGCAAGCGTTCAGGCACGACCCACAGCGGATGCAATGCAGCACGTCTCGCTGCTCCGCATCGGCCAGCAGATCGGTTCTGCCATTGTCCAGCAGTACGACGTGAAACTCCTCCGGACCATCGACTTCACCGTCCCGGCGGGGACCGCCAATTAGCGAGTCGTAGCAGGTGATCGTCTGCCCCGTACCTGCCGTTGCCAAAACGGGCCAGAGGATCGCGAGGTCCTCAAGGCGCGGGATCACTTTTTCTATTCCGACGACCGCAACGTGAAGGCGCGGCAATGCGGTTCCTAGTCGGTCGTTTCCCTCATTCGTAGTGATTGCAATCATGCCGGCATCGGCAACCAGAAAATTTGCGCCCGTGATGCCCATTTCAGCGGAAAAGAACGCCCGGCGGAGGGCGCGCCGCGCAACAGCAACCAGTTCAGGCGGGTCTTCGCTTGACGCACCGGACGACATCGCATTGGGCAGTTTTTCGCGGAACAGCTTCGCAATGTCGCCGCGCGTAAGGTGCATTGCCGGTGTGACGATATGGAAGGGAGGCTCGTTCCGAAGCTGCACGATGAATTCGCCCAAATCTGTTTCGAATACGCGCAAGCCGAGCTTCTCGAGTGCCGGTGTGAGATGAATCTCCTCGGTCACCATCGATTTCGATTTGACCACCGTGCGGACGCCTCGTCGCATCGCAAGATCGGCGATATAGCGGCGAGCGTCTTCTGCTGTCTCCGCCCAAAACACCTGGCCGCCACGCGCTTTCACCTTCTCTTCAAATTCCAGCAGGTATTTGTCGAGATGGTTCAGCGCTTCCCATTTGATTTCGTAACATTTCTGGCGCGCAGCCTCGTAGTCCACAAATTGCTTTCGCCCGCGCTGTACGGCGGCATCGTATTGATCGATCGCGTGTCGAATCGCCTTCCGGCGGGTGAGATCGGTAGACTCGTGCGCTGCGGCTCGCAGGAATTCCTGCGCAGCGGTGGTCATTTCGCGCTCCGCACCCGCGACATCGTTTCCGGCCCCTCATTCGCGGCTCCCGTTCGAGCAAGGATGCTTGCCAAATGGACAGTCCGCACCGGTGAATTGCGCCGACGGAGAATACCGTCGATGTGCATCAGGCAGCTCGGATCGTTGGAGGCGAGATATTCCGCGCCGCACGCCTCGGCATTGCCCGCCTTTGTTTCGCCCATCGCCGCCGAGATCATCCCGAACTTCGTCGCGAATGTACCGCCAAATCCACAGCATTCTTCGCTTCGAGACATTTCAACGAGTTCGAGTCCGCGAACGTGGCGAAGCAATTGGCGCGGTTCAACGTTGATATGCAGTTCGCGGAGTCCGTGGCAAGCGTCGTGAAACGCCACGCGGTGAGGAAAATAAGCGCCAAGATCGTCTACGCCTGCGATGTTGACCAGAAATTCCGAAAATTCGAAAACGCGGCTACCCAGGCTTCTGGCCTCACCATTCAAGTTCGTCCCCGCTAGCAATTCGGGGTAGAAGACGCGCAGCATCGTGGTACACGAGCCGGATGGGCACACGACTGCTTCGGCTTCGCGAAAAATGCGCAAGAATCGCTCCGCCAGGGGTCGCGCATCGTCCCAATAGCCTGAATTGAATGCAGGCTGCCCGCAGCACGTTTGCTCTTCGGGGAAGTCAACCTGGCAGCCAATCCGGCGTAGCACGCGGACTACGTCCATCCCGACTTCGGGCAAGATTTGGTCAACAAAGCAAGGGATGAACAGCGAGACTTTTTTCATCCGTTTCCGGTGTCAACAAAGTGAGCCTCAGTATAAACCTGTCCTGGCTGGCTGACAGCCACCGCGATGATCGCCCGTTGCAGTTTTATATTTGGACCACGCGTTTCGATTTCCTACAATGCTCTAGCCCTCGTTGCAGTGCTTTACGCACGTGCGAGCCGGAGGCGTTTGAAATGAAGCTGATTCGATTTGGCGAGGCCGGAAAAGAAAAGCCCGGACTGGTTCTGCCGGACGGGCGCCACGTGGACGCGTCCGCGTTCGTTTCCGACTACAACGAGGAATTTTTTGGAAATGGCGGCATTGCTCGGCTCGAAGCTTGGATCCGCACAAACGCAGCAGTCCCCGCAATCGATCCATCCGTGCGCCTCGGTTCCCCGATCGCCAGGCCCAGCAAAATCATCTGCATCGGCATGAATTATCGCGACCACGCAGCAGAAACGGGCGCGCCTGTACCTCTCGAGCCGGTTCTCTTCTTCAAATCGACCACGTCGCTCGTTGGCCCAAACGATGCCGTCGTGATTCCCAAGGGGGCAGGAAAGCTCGACTGGGAAGTCGAGCTCGCTGTAATCATCGGTGCACGATCAAGCTACCTCTCGAAAGAGGACGCCATCAGCCATATTGCCGGGTACGCACTACACAACGACTATTCCGAGCGCACTTTCCAGTTCGACCGCGGGGGCCAATGGGTGAAAGGAAAGAGCGCAGATACATTCGCTCCTTTCGGGCCGTTTCTTGCCACGCGTGACGAGATTCCGAATCCGGGTAATTTGCCGATGTGGCTCAAAGTGAACGGCGAATTCCATCAGAAAAGCACCACAGCAAATATGGTTTTCGATGTTCCCATGCTCGTTAGCTACACCAGCCAGTTCATGACCCTGCTACCCGGCGATGTCATTAGCACGGGCACGCCGGCCGGCGTCGGCTTCGGCATGAAGCCGCCAAAGTATCTGCAGCCGGGCGACTCGGTCGAGTTGGGAATCGATGGCTTGGGCGAGTCGCGGCAGCGAGTCGTTGCGTGGACTCCGAGTGGTGAGTCAACTCCGGATTGAATCGCATAGCATTCTGTCAGAGAGGAAGCGGAACATGGGGTTTCCGGGCTTGGACCTGTCGAATCAAACCGCCGTTGTGGTTGGCGGGACTTCGGGCATAGGTCGTGCCATCGCGCTGGGCCTTGCGCAGGCGGGAGCGAACGTGGTCGCAACTGGGCGTCGCGAAGAACTTGCCCAGACAGCCGCCGATGAAATTCGTAAGCTCGGCAGCCGATCCCTCGCTGTTTCCACTGACGTCTCAGACCGTCGCAGCATAGAGGCTCTGCTGAAAGCGGTTCTCGCTGAATTCGGCAGCGTCCAAATTCTGGTGAATTCCGCGGGCCGCACGAAACGAACGCCTACGCTCGACGTCACTGAAAAAGAATGGGGCGAAATTCTCGATACGAACCTCACCGGCACGCTGCGCGCCTGCCAGATTTTTGGCCGTCACATGATCGACCGCAAATACGGCCGCATCATCAACATTGCTTCGCTCAGCTCATTTGTCGCTCTGTATGAAGTGGCCGCTTATTCTGCCAGCAAGGCTGCCGTTGCGTCGCTCACGAAATCGCTCGCCATCGAATGGTCGAAGCACGGCGTTTGTGTGAACGCCATTGCGCCGGGCGTCTTTCAAACCGAGCTCAACCGCAATCTGCTCGAAGGAACGTCGCGCGGACAGGAATTTCGCTCGCGCACGCCGATGGGCCGATTTGGGCAAGTGGAAGAGCTTGCCGGTGCAGCAGTGTTTTTGGCATCGAAGTCAGCCGGCTTCGTGAACGGCCACATCCTCGCGGTCGACGGCGGCTTCCTCGCCAGCGGGGTCAATCAGTAGCAGCAAGAATTATCGATTTCGTGCGCTCGCCGTCATCGAACAGCCTGCTTCCAGATCTCGTCGCTGTTGTCGAACACTATTTGTGGATCGCACGTGCATCGGAAAATGCCGTTGTGTGGTCCACGGTGATCCGCCAGCCCTCCGGAAACCTGCGGAAATTCAGTGTGAAGACGCCGGATGGGTTGTCTTTTTCGCGATGAAGATGGTATTCGCCAATTATCACCGCTGCGAGCGCGCAATCCTGTTCGATTTCGATGTTCGAGAACGTCAGCTGCCCCATTACCTTCTGATTTGGGTAAGCTCGATGATAGCGATCGAGAACCGCCTGCCAGCCGCGTGTGACTCCGTTCGCACCCACGAACAGAGTTTTCTCCGACCGCCAGTAATACTTCATAAACTCGTCGATATCGCCTCGATTCCAAGCCGCAACCTGGGCGTCGAGAACCCCTCGAATTTGTCTTTCGTCGGGACTTTCACTCGTCTGATTTGCCAGCTGAGCAACGAGTGCCGGGTCGTCGACGGGGCCAGGCGCACTCGATGCACGTATCGCCGCACTCGTTGCCGACGGCGCCCGCCCCGCCGCCGCATCACAAACGCATCCACTCCCAATTGCGATCCCAACAGCCATCATCACGAGGACCTTTTTCATGCACCCTCCCTGGGCTGCTGCCACGCGGGGCTTTCTACCCCATGCCGCCGCATTACTCAAGATCGATAGTGCGCCATTCTGGTACGTCGGTTCTATTGTTCCCGGCGCGCCAAAAAGCGAACCTAGAGATGGTGCAAGATGCTAATCGCAGCGCTCATCTTCGTGATCTCGATGGCTACCGCGCTCCAGTTTGTGGTGCTTTCCTGGCGCGCCGCCGTGCTGAAGGTGGCCTCGGAGCCCCTCTCGGCAGATTGGGAGCCGCTCGCCGGTACGCTCGCTAAGGCTTTTGTTTCTAAGGGCTTTTCGAGCTTGGCGGCGTATAGTGACCTCTGCCCCGATTTCAAGAGCGGAGCCGGGCCGAAGGTGGGGACGCTGCGGCTCTACTACCAGGTCCTGCAGCTTTGCCAGCGAGTCGGTAACCTGATCACTCCCAATGCAGCCCTTTGGACCGCTCGCGAAATGGCCCTTTGTACTCGCTGCGCAGCCGTGATGCTGTCTCACCGGATGGAGCAAAATCACGCCTTATCAGCCGCCGCCCGTTCGTTCTAACTGAAACTTCGCGCCTGCTCTCACCCTGCCCGTTTGGCCTCTCGGACAGTATCTCTTACGTTATCGAGTTGAGTGATTGGCTGCGTGACACCCGCTCGTCCGCGTTCTAATTATCTTTCGGCAGAGGTGCGCCGCCAGGGGCGCTAGACCATGAAAATTCATACGAATCGTTTCACTTGGACCTGCATTCTTGCGATCAGCCTTTCCTTCGTTCTTGCCGGATGTATGGCGGGCACCCCGGCAAAGTTCCATGCCGTTGTTTTGAGCCCCAGCACGCCGCAAAGCATTGACCAGGGTGGAACTCTAAATATCACCGCAACTGTGCTGAACGACGCGGCAAATGCCGGCGTGAACTGGTCGGTCACCGGAGGCGGAACGCTAAGCGCCACGACCACGACCGGTGCCACCTATAACGCGCCAGCGAGCGTAAGCTCGGCCACCACGGTAACCGTCACCGCTACATCTGTAACCTATCCCTCAAGCTCTACAACTTTGAAGATCACCGTCGAACCGGCGATCTCGATCACAACGACGTCTCTGTCGGCCGCGAGCATCGGCGTGGCTTACAACGCCACCGTGAGCGAGTCCGGCGGTGTTGCTCCCTTCAGCTGGTCCATCGTTTCGGGTCCCGCATGGCTGACTTTGAATTCGGGTAGCTCCAGTTCGGTAACTCTGGCCGGCACGCCCGCCTCGTCTGACGCCGGCACATCGGCCGTGACAATTAAAGTAACGGACGCCGACGGCGAATCGGCCACTTCATCGGGCCTGACGATCACAGTTACGAACCTCACGATCACCACGACGTCGCCTCTTCCTGATGGCACTCAAGGAACGGCCTACAGCGAACAATTTGCCGCTTCTGGAGGCACATCGCCGTATACGTGGTCTGTCGCGAGCGGTTCCACTCTCCCGGCGGGCCTGACGCTCAGCGCGTCCGGGCTGCTCTCCGGCACGCCGACAGCGGCCGTTTCATCCGCATCCTTCGGCGTCACGGTCACGGACAGCGAAACGCCGGCCGTAGCGGTCACTCAAACGTTCGCGCTGACGATTTCCGGCTCGCAAAATCCCGGTCTGCTGAATGGCGACTTCGCTTTCGAATTCAGTGGATTCAACTCCAGTGGGGCAGTCGTGGTCGCAGGAAGTTTCTATGCCGACGGCTTGGGGAACCTCCAAACCGGAGTCGAAGACTTCAACTCGGTCGGCGGCACGCCGGTCAACCGGACGTTCACAGGCACATATACCGTCGGCTCCGACGGCCGCGGACAATTGATTTTCAGCAGCATCTCAGGATCGCCCACCTACGATTTCGTCATCGACTCGACCGGCCAATTCGGCCGAATGATCGAAGCTGATTCCACGGGAGTTCATGGCTCTGGCCAGTTGCAAGTTCAGGACGCGGGCTTCAATGTCTGTACTTCGGACACGCTGGACGGCGAATATGCTTTCGGCGTCAGCGGATATTCGTCCTCTGCAGGCGGATTTACGGCGGGCCCGATTGTTGCCTCCGGGCGCTTCACGGCCACTCAGCCTGTCAGCGCCGGCGGTCAAGGTTCGCTCGGTAATGGCGAAATGGACGCGAACTCTCCTGGACAAGGCTTGGTCGAGGAGCCCCTCAACAGCCTTTCAGGGACCTACCAATCCACGGCGGAAACTGCGCGCTGCACCATGACGATCACGACGACGACGCTGCCGAGCATGACGTTTAGCATCTACCCGGTCTCGAATTCTCTGTTTTTCCTGGTCGAGACCGATGCTGTTTCTGGTAGCACCAGCACGCCTTTCCTAACGGTCGGTGAGCTGCGGCCACAAACCGGATATCCATACTCCGGGCTCTCCGGTCCATTCACCGGCAATAGTGTCGGTGGATTGGTCGGACAGTACCTCTCGGGAACCTCTTACGTCGCCGATGACGTAGTGATGTCGATCGATACGAGCGGCGCTGGCAGCTTCGATATCTCGCTCACGGAAAATCGCGATGGAACGGTGACTCCGTTCTCCGGCAGCGGAACTTTCATAAATGCCGACCAGTACGGCCGTGTTGCGACGCAGGGTCTGAATAACGAAATCGAACCAGTCTGCTATGGCATTGACGCGAACCAGGCGTTTTGTATCGGCAGCGTGACCGGCAATCCGTTCTTTGGAATCCTTGAACCACAATCGAGCGGCCCGTTCACCGCGGCA
>Ga0335075_10013431_pt1 | contig 12324 bp, 11 predicted proteins | sample Lox_Sample_24_FD_206723 | JGI IMG/M metagenome (GOLD analysis project Ga0335075, IMG submission 206723) | Soil microbial communities from Loxahatchee National Wildlife Refuge, Florida, United States - Lox_Sample_2.4 | ecosystem: Environmental > Terrestrial > Soil > Wetlands | place: USA... | reverse complement strand
GCCTTGGCGCAAGTCGAGGTTGCGCCGAATTCGCCCGTGGTTGTGATGGAGCTGATGGAGAGGTTCGCCTTGCCCTCGTTGGTGAACGTGACCCTCTGGGGCGGGCTAGTGGTGCCGGATTTCTGATTCGGAAAGCTCAACAGCGACACCGGCAAGAACTTCGCCGTGCCGGTGTTGAGCAGGACATATTCGCTCACGCCGTTGCGCTGGCCGAACTGATCGGCGATGGTCACATCCAGTTGGCCGTCGCCGTTGAAGTCAGCCAGCGCCACGCCTTGTGGAAATGAGTTGGACGCCACCGGATAGGAGAAGTCGGGAATTCCAAAAGTGCCGTCTCCATTGCCGGGAAAGATGCACACAGCGCTGTAATTTGTGAGCTTAGGGATGACGGTCGGGGCTGATACGAGATCCAGAATGCCATCGCCGTTCATATCCCCAACGGCCACTGTCGTCGATAACGCTACGTCACTGAGGTGGTAATAGACTGGCTGCTCAAACGTCCCGTCGCCGTTACCGAGCAGAACCGCTGGGCCCGGACTGATAAGCGCAGCTACAACAAGGTCGGTCGTGCCATTATTGCGCAGATCCGCTGCGACAATAGTTTCAGCGTCGTCGTCTACCCCATAGCTGGCGCCGATGCTGAACGTTCCGTCGCCGTTGCCCAAAAGTATCTGCACGACCTCGCCGGAAAGGCCCTCATCCTCCGCAACAGCTAGGTCGAGATTCCCGCTGCTGGTAAAGTATCCCGCAGCAAGCGCGTCCAGTCCGCCGTCGGGAGGGTAAGTGACGATTGCTGGCTCCTGGAAGGTGCCATCTCCGTTGCCCAGCAGGACATCGATAAAGGAAACCGCCGCGGAGCCAGTCGTAGCGATGTCGATTTTTCCGTCATTGTTAAAATCTCCGAGCGCGACGGGCCCGAAGGCGCTGGAGATCGTATAGCTGACGGGGGCCTGAAAAGTGCCGTCGCCATTTCCCAACAGCACCGTCACGAAATCGCCGGTGACATTGGAGATCACAATGTCCGGGTTTCCGTCGTGGTTCAAATCAGCCGTGGCCAGAGAGGCAGCGCCGGAGCCCGGAGCGTAAGCCACCCCCGGACTAAAAGTGCCGTCGCCCCTTCCCAGGAATACCTGTACTCCCGAGGACGCCTCAGGCGCCCCAACAGCCAGATCCATAAAGCCGTCTCGATTGAAGTCCGCAACGACAACGCTGTTGGCTCCGTTGAGAGTTGCGAGTCCTGTACGCATCAAGATCTGGGCCGATGCCAGGGTGGGCAGCCCCAGGATTGATGCGGCAGTCAACGTCGTGACCCAAACGAGCTTTCCAACCATCGCTGCCTCCATGAGTGAGTTCAATGCACTGGCGGGTTTGCCCAAGGTGGCCGTTCCCAAGGGAAACGGCCACCTTGGCTGATTATTTGCACAGGGTGGTCATATCGCTAGCTATCGCGATTTCCTCTTTTTCGCCAAGGTCCGGGTCCGTCCCATCGCTAACCCCCTCGGCGTTGTTGCAACTTTGCGTGCCCGTCACTTCCAAACTTACATCGCCCGCGCCGTTGAGGGCCGTGTACCAATAATAACCCTGTGCGGCAGAGTTGTTTGGGCAGTCGGTTGTGCAGGTGCCCGAGTGATAGCTGTAACAGAGCCAGCCGTGCTTAATACTCCAGACCCGAAGCTGAACACCGGCGTTACTCCCGAGTATGAACCGTCCACAATGCTCATGTTTTTCCAGGTCGGCAGATTAGTCGAACCGGAGCTGGTGCCGCACCAGTCAACTCTGACCAACTGTTTATTGCCGACTGATCGTTGGGGGTATACCCCGCGCTGTCGGTCCATGAGCCACCCGCTGCCTCTGCCTGTGTGGCTGTCGTGCAGAAGAGGTCGGTATCGGTGATATAGGTCTGGCTCCGCAAGTCTGGTTTGGCAAGTCTGGTCATCGGGAGAACTCCTTGCGCTGCGTGGGAGAATTCCCGGAGGGGATCCGGGGCAGTAAGTTGATGTCGAAGACGCGCTGGCCGCCGCCGTCCACTCCGTTCCACAGATAAGACAAGGCGTGACGTAGAAAGATACCCTCGCCGGGCCTAACACCTGCCCGATTACCCTCACAACCACTTTTGCCAACCCTGCGGACTGATCTGGGAGCACGATCCGGGCAGCGGGCCATGGGGCGCCGGCACTGAAAACGCGCGTCTGCCGTCCCGCGGACTCAGTCACTTCTGCCCCAACTGCCACGAAGCTCGCACCGTGGTCTACTTCGGCCCCGAGCCCGCAAACGTGTCTCACTTCGTCACTGGCACTGGAATATCCATCGAGGTTCGTCGCACGAAGCTCTGGGGAGAGGAGTTGGAACGCAGTGGGCAGACGCTGGGGAATGGAGTTCGACGAGGAGAAGCTGCGCCGGTTAATTCGCAACTCGCCTCCGCGTAGCCGCTTCTTCAAGCTGCTGCAGGAAGAGTTGACCAGAATTGGGCGCTGGAAGAAGTTGCCCCGAGGAAGGGCAAGGTGATTGTTTTCTTCGTGTGAAGGACGCGACTTCGCCGTCGTGCTCAACAGCCTGGATGAACTCGGCTATGGTCTGGCGTGGCGTGTGCTTAACTCGCAGTTTTTCGGAGTCGCCCAGCGCCGACGAAGAGTGTTCATTGTCGGACGTTTTGGAGAGCCATGCCCCCGAGAGGTTCTTTTTGAGTCCGAGAGCGGCGGCGGGGATTTTGCGGAGAGCGGAGAAGAGAGGCCGGACGTTGCCGTCCCGCTTACAAGCGGCGTTGGAGTCACTAGCAACCGGCCGGGGCGAAGAGCAGAGGACGACTTCAACCTCGTCGCCGCAACTCTTTCCAGTCGATTCTCGGAGCGCGGACACGGCGCAGCGGGACCAATGGTTGAGGATATCCCCAACTTCATCGTTCAGCAGGCCATCTCTTCCAAGTGGGCCAAAGGCTCAAGCGGACCAGCGGGAGATGAGCACCACAACCTCACCGTCGCATATAACGTCCACTCCGCAAACTCCTGCGTCAACAAGCGGCACGCCTATGAATCCGAAAGGGCCCGAAGCCTTGACGGATGCGGAGGATTCGCTCCGCAACAGGGCGGGACAGTTGTCGGTGCGCCGTCTGACTCCCACCGAGTGCGAAGTGTTGCAAGCCTTCCCGAAGGGCTGGACAGTGCCCGATATCGAGCATTGGGGAACGCGGTCACGGCGAAAGTCGCCGAGTGGATCGGAAGAAGAATCGTAGAGCGAAATGGTGGAAAGGAACGCGATGGGGAGAAAAGAACGTAAGTCGGCTGTTTGCCTGTGTCGCTGCACAAAGTGTATGCCCACGTCGCCCCTTTCTATTCGAATGGGTGCTTCCCAACCCGGAACGCACTGTGCTGGGGCGGAGTGTTCGCGCAAGTTGGGGGCGCTGGGGCGGCGTGTGTTTCACGAGGGAGACTGGATGGGGGAGTAAATGGGGGAGTAGTCGAATGGGTGCTTCCCAACCCGGAACGCACTGTGCTGGGGCGGAGTGTTCGCGCAAGTTGGGGGCGCTGGGGCGGCGTGTGTTTCACGAGGGAGACTGGATGGGGGAGTAAATGGGGGAGTAGGCCCGCGAAGCGGGCCGTTTACTCCCCCTATGGGGAACCCGGCAAAATCATGAGAAAAATGCGAGAGAACCCGCGTCAGTCGCGCAAAGCGGACCAAAAACAGTCACAAAACGCAACTACCCATTTACTCCCCCGTGGCTCCCCCAAAAACGCTCTATAGGGGGGTATGGGGGAGTTGGGGGAGTAAACCGGAGGAAAAAGCGATGTTTTGGAGTGTGATGGGCGGAGTAATCGTGGGGGAATTGGTGGCGTTTCTGGTGAAGTGCGTGGTCGGGGCGGTAGTGCGTGAGCGGCGGGCGCGCGCCAACAAGGAAATGCCGACCCAGGAGGAGCTCGAGGCGCTGGCGGATCTGATGGAGAAGAAACGGGCGGGGGCGCGACGATGAAGACCAAGGCTCGCGACATCATCCCCGCCTGGCCGCGCAGTAAGAGCACGACAACAGAGTATCCGTATCCATTGAGGTATCCATTGAGGCTGTTTGAATTTGGCCGCAGCGCGGCGATGGACGCGATAAACGCCGACTCCCAGTACTGGATGGCTGTCGAGGAAGAGGCTCGCCTCACCCGCGCGTACCACGCCGAGCAGCAGTCCATGGTCGATGACTACCGCCGAGCATGGCGGCAGATCGACAATCGGATCGACGGATCCGCGTTAATCGTGGCGGTCGCACGGTGGCGAGTACAGCCCGGGGACGCGCTTGAACAGATCCGCTACCCATTTACAGTTTCTCCTCGGAATCCGCGTTTGCGAATTGAAAATGGGCTGCTGACTTGCGATCGCGGGAAGAAGATTTGCCTGGAACTTCGTCTCTTAGGGAGATTGGTGGATACGAACTGCGTCCCATGCCTCGCACTATTAAACGGTTCCTACTCGGGCGTTGGACTTCAATAGTTGCAGCCCAAACCGGCAAAGTTGGCGCAGCACATTTCATGGGTTCGGCAAAATTCCGGACATTGATGATCGTACGGAGGCATTTTACTCCGAGTAACGTTTCGTGTGGGAGAAGACGCGCATGGCGAACGCAGTTTTTTGGCAGTTATCCGAGGGCACGACTGAGATGACGTTAAACACATCCAGTTGGCTCACCCCCAAAGAGGGGGCGGCACATTTGAAAGTGAAACCTCGCACACTGCTTCTTTGGGTTCGCCAAGGTAAGCTGAAGGCCTATCCGCTGTCAGGCGTCAAGCGTCGTATTTGGAGATTTCGTAAAGAAGACTTGGATGCAGCGGTCATGGCGTCTCCCGTGCTACCATCCATTCCGCTGTCCGTGCGCTCTCCTGAAAGGAGGACTTCTTGAAAAGAGCAGCACGGGTGAATCAAGGAAGTATCGTTTTTAACCGACGATTTGGCACATGGAATTTCTTGTGGTGTGAACGCGGTCACCGACGTTCGAAAGTGATCGGTTCAACACGAGACTTTCCCACCAAAGCGTCGGCGTGGCAAGCGGCGGCGCCGTTGCGCCGACAGTTGGAAGAAGCAATCGGACGAAGTGTCACTAGTGATGAACCGGCGCTTACAGTGCGAAGTCTGGTAGAGCATTATCGGACTGAGAGAATGCCACGCAGAGCAATGACAAGACAGGGCTACAACACGTGGTTGAATCAGTACATCGTTCCGAAATGGGGCACAGGTGCTCTTCAACAATTGCAGGCTCGCCCGGTTGATTTGTGGCTGCGGTCTCTCGAATTGGCACCGAAGAGCAAAGTGCATATTCGCGGACTGCTTCGACTCCTTTGGGATTTCGCCATGTGGCGTGGAGACACGCCCATGCAACGAAATCCCATGGAACTGGTCACGGTGAAAGGCGCAACCAAGCGTGTACGAAAACCTCGGAGCTTGACGGTGGAGGAGTTCCCACTTCTTCTCCGGCAACTTGCGGAACCGTTTCGTACGATGGCCGTGATCTGTTTGTGCTTTGGCCTTCGCATCAGCGAGTGTCTGGCTCTGAAGTGGTCGGACGTGGACTGGCTGAACGGCACGCTCAATGTCGAACGAGGCATTGTGCATCAAGTCGTCGATGATGTGAAGACGCCGGAGTCAGAGCGTGTAATGCATATCGATGCCGAAGTGCTTGGCGTACTGAAGACGTGGAAACAGCAGAGTCAGTTTTCCGCGCCCAACGACTGGATGTTTGCTTCCCCGGTGCAAATCGGACGATTGCCATTTTCCTATGCGGGAGTGTGGCGAGCGCTTCGAAGAGCAGCGGCTGACGCCGGCATCGCTCACATCAGTTCGCACAGCTTTCGCCATACGTTTCGTTCGTGGCTCGATGAGGCGGGTACGCCGCTCGGTGTGCAGAGGCGGCTTATGCGACACACCGATCTTCGAACCACGATGAAGTACGGAACATCGGCGGAAGGCGGTATGCGTCAGGCGCAGGAAAAAATCGTTCGCATGGCGCTGATTCCGGCTAACTGATTTGTGAAGTGATTTGTTCGACCGTAAGTAATTGAAAACATGGCGGAGAGGGAGGGATTCGAACCCTCGGTACAGGTGTTAGCCCGTACAACGGTTTAGCAAACCGCCGCATTCGGCCACTCTGCCACCTCTCCAGCGTGCGGAGCTACAGTTTATCACGTCAACGCAGGGAAGAATTCGGGGCGCGTTATGGCAGAAATCGTGGCAAAGGCAGGATCCATTTTTCGCCGGGCGTGACTTTCGGAGCGGTGGGCGCGGTTTTTTTCTGCTTCGAAGTTTCGCATCGCGGCCAATCTCTCGAATCATCATGACGCGAATCATTCTCATCGGCGCGGGCCGCGGCGGAAGAGCCTTGGTGGATCTTTTCTACCGCGATCGGCGCGTCGAAATCGTGGGCGTCGCCGACAAGGACGAAGGCGCACCCGGCATCGTGCTGGCCCGCGAACTCGGACTGCCGGTTGCTTCGAATTACCGAAAGTTCCTCAAAGCCGATACTGCGGACATCATCGTCGATGTGACCGGCGATCCGGATGTCGGCCGTGAAGTTTACCGGCTGCGGCCGAAGGGAACCGAAGTGGTCGGCGGCAAGACCGCGCGCTTTCTCTCGGAATTCGCGGGCAAGAATCAGGCAGTTTCTATCGAGGACCACTACCAGCTTGCGTTGCGCGAACTGGAGGCCAGGGCCGAGGGCGAGTTTATTATCGGCAACAACCTCAAGATGAAAGAAATTTCGGGCTTGATTGCCAAGGTCGCTCCTACGCCCACCACGGTGCTCATCCGCGGCGAGAGCGGCACCGGCAAGGAGCTTGTGGCGCGGGCCATTCACCGCAACAGCACGCGCAGCCAGCATCCCCTGGTCACGTTGAACTGCACCGCCTTATCGCCAGCCTTGCTGGAGAGCGAACTGTTCGGCTACAAGCGCGGAGCCTTTACCGGCGCTTACAACGATAGTAAAGGCCTGTTCGAGAAGGCCGAGGGCGGTACCATGTTTCTCGACGAGATCGGCGACATGTCGCTGGAAATTCAGGCGAAATTCCTGCGCACGCTGCAAACCGGAGAGATTCGCGCCGTGGGAGATATGCGGACCAGAAAAGTTTCGGTGAGAATTGTCGCCGCCACCAACCGGAATCTTGAAACTGCGATTCGCGAAGGTACATTCCGCGAGGATTTGTTTTATCGCATCAACACATTTTCCATCACGCTGCCGCCCCTGCGCGAACGCATCGAAGACATTCCTTTCCTGGCCGAGTATTTCCTGTTGCGGGCTCGAGCCAAGGTTAACAAGAAAGTGGAGAGCATCGCCCCCGAAGCGCAGGCGCTGCTGAAGAACTATTCCTGGCCGGGAAATCTTCGCGAACTGGAAAACATTATCGAACGCGCCGTCGTCTTGACCTCGTCCGCAGTGGTCGAAGTTGAACACCTTCCGCTTCATGTTCAGGACGTTGTGGCCTTCAAGGCCCAAGGCGGATTCATGTCAAACAAAGCCCATGCCATCGCCCAGTTTGAGCGCGAGGCTCTCGCCAGTTATCTGTTGAAGGCTGAAGGAAACGTGTCCAAGGCGGCGAAGCTGGCGAAAATACCACGCCGCACCTTTCACCGGCTATTGGCGAAACACAAAATCGTGCACCGTTCCCAGCATACCCGCAAGTGAGACTAATGCGTCCCTATATAGGGACATGTCCGTCACTATATTGAGTATTAAACAAAACTATATTAATCATAATGGGTTACGGCGGATTAAACTCGCACCGCATGTGACATAGTTGTCACATTGCAAGAAGGCCTCGAGCTTCGCCGGACTTTTCCGATTTTTTCTTGTCGCTCACGCGAACCGAAAGATTCTTAAACACTTAATCCTTGCGGCACTCTGACTTCGCATCCCGAAAATAAGTTTGGCGCAAGAATTGCCTAATACTAAAAAGGAGGGCGGCGACCTCCAGCGAACCCTCGACTCATCTCTCCGAAGCGTTCGCCAGATTAACAAGTGCAAACAAGTTAAGAGGAAGCCGGGCCAACCAGCCCGGCTGAATCTGGAACAAGAATCCCAGTCGCGGCGTCAGCTCCAAACAATATTACAACCGGTTGCAAGCGGGGCTGGTACGCCTAGTGTCAGAAATATGTCGAAGCTTCTAGCTTCATAAGGGAGACAGAAATGGCCGGCAATAATAATTCAGGCAAAAAGAAGAGCCGCTGGGCGGCGGGCATCACCCCCTATGCGGAAATGGGTTACTACGACGCGGACTATGAACCCAAAGCCACCGACATTCTGTGCGCCTTCCGCCTGGTGCCGCAGGCCGGCGTGGATCCTATCGAAGCGTCGGCGGCAGTGGCCGGCGAATCCTCGACCGCAACCTGGACCGTGGTTTGGACCGACCGCCTTACGCCCTACGAAAATTATCAGGCGAAGTGCTACCGCGTCGATCCGGTTCCGGGCACGGACCAGTACATCGCTTACATCGCATACGACATCGATCTTTTCGAAGAAGGATCCATTGCCAATTTGACCTCTTCGATTATCGGCAACGTGTTCGGCTTCAAGGCGCTGAAGTCCCTGCGCCTGGAAGATATGCGAATTCCTCCGCACTACGTCAAAACATTCCAGGGTCCGGCTCACGGCATCGTGATGGAGCGCGAGTACCTGAACAAATTTGGACGTCCTTTGCTGGGCGCCACGGTGAAGCCCAAGCTCGGCCTCTCGGCGCGAAATTATGGGCGCGTGGTTTACGAAGCGCTGCGCGGCGGCCTCGATTTCACGAAAGACGACGAGAACATCAACAGCCAGCCCTTCATGCGCTGGCGCGACCGTTTCCTGTTTTGCATGGAAGCAGTGAACCGGGCCATGGCCTCCGCCGGCGAAATCAAAGGTCATTACATGAACGTGACCGCCGGCACGATGGAAGAAATGTATGAGCGCGCCGACTTCGCGAAAGAGTTGGGCAGCGTGATTGTGATGATCGATCTCACGGTTGGCTACACTGCAATTCAATCCATGGCGAAGTGGGCGCGCCGTAACAGCGTCATTCTCCACCTGCATCGCGCCGGACACGGAACTTACACGCGTCAGAAAACGCATGGAGTCAACTTTCGCGTGATCGCTAAATGGATGCGCCTCGCGGGCGTCGACCACATTCACGCGGGAACGGTCGTCGGCAAGCTTGAGGGCGATCCCAACGCGATTCGGGGTTACTACACCACATTGCGTTCCAACAAAGTCGAGCCCGATCTGACGCAGGGATTGTATTTCGAGCAGGATTGGGCGTCGCTCCCAGCAACCATGCCCGTGGCTTCCGGTGGCATCCACGCCGGGCAGATGCACCAATTGCTGCATCTACTTGGCGAAGACGTAGTCTTGCAATTCGGGGGCGGGACCATCGGCCATCCCGACGGCATCGCGCAGGGCGCGACCGCCAATCGCGTGGCGACGGAAGTCATCATCCAGGCTCGCAACGAAGGTCGCGACTACGTCAATGAAGGGCCGGAGATTTTGAACCGCGCGGCGCGCTGGTCGCCGGAATTGCGGAAGGCGTTGGACATCTGGAAAGACGTCAGCTTCGACTTCGAATCAACCGACGTGCCCGACGCAGCCGCCACCGTTACCGTGGCCTAAGCCTCGGCTCACTATGGGGCGCATCAAATCGCGTTTGTGAATGGAGAGAATCATGCGCATCACGCAAGGAACGTTTTCATATTTGCCGGACTTCACCGAAGACCAGATTAAAGCGCAGGTGCGCTACTGCTTCGACAACGGCTGGGCGTTTTCCATCGAGTACACCGACGATCCTCATCCGCGAAACGCCTACTGGGAAATGTGGGGACTTCCCATGTTCGATTTGCAGGACCTGAGCGTTGCCATGGAAAGCCTCGAGGAATGCCGCAAAGCTTTTCCCGGTCACTACATCAAGCTGAACGGCTACGACCGCACCAAAGGCAGGCAGACCACAATGCTCAGCTTCATCGTGCAGCGTCCCGACGACGAACCCGGGTTTGTTCTGGAGCGCACCGAGTCCAAGGATCGCCGCATTCAATACACCATTCGATCAAGGAGCAATTCCGCGAACTAAACCGCGGGCTTTGTTGTAGGTTGTAAAGACGTTCATATGGTACAGCCGCCGCCCTCGGCTGTCCGCCGACCGAAGCGAGGCAATTTCTGGCGGGGACTGGCCAGAATATTAAGGACGACACCAACGCGAGAAATGGGATGCACAAGCTGGATACAAATTCCGTAGAGGATGCCGCGCCAGTTGCCGAGCCGATACCGAGCACCGTGGATATTGGCGCAGCGCATCGCGATTCTCATCTCGACGAAATCTTGCAAGAACTTGACCGGGAACTGGTCGGGCTCCAGCCGGTAAAGGCTTATCTCAGCCGCTTGACTTCGCTTCTGCTGGTGACCCGCCTGCGCGAAAAGCTTGGTCTCTCCAATGATCGCCCCACGCTTCACATGTCTTTTACCGGACATCCCGGCACGGGAAAGACCACGGTCGCCATGCGCATGGCGAAGATTCTGCATCACCTCGGCTACCTGCGACGTGGCCATCTCGTCGTCGCGACTCGCGACGACCTGGTTGGCCAGTACGTTGGCCATACCGCTCCCAAAACCAAAGAAATTTTGAAGAAGGCCATGGGAGGCGTGCTCTTTATCGACGAAGCTTATTATCTCTACCGGCCAGAAAACGAACGCGATTACGGCCAGGAAGCGGTAGAAATGCTGCTTCAGGCCATGGAAAATCAGCGCGAGGACCTGGTCGTGATTCTCGCCGGATATGAAGATCGAATGGCGACTTTTTTTCAATACAATCCCGGATTTCGTTCGCGCGTAGCACACCACATCGCCTTTCCCGATTACACGAAGACAGAGTTGGTGAAGATCGCGGAGTGGATGCTGCGCGAGCAAAACTACGAATTCGACGATGAAGCCCGGCAGGCCTTCGCGGATTACCTTGAGTTGCGAATCCGGCAGCCGCAGTTTGCCAACGCGCGCAGCGTGCGCAATGCCATCGACCGCATGAAGCTGCGGCAGGCCAGCCGCTTGGTTCGTGAAGGCGGTTGCGTTGGCAAAGAACAGCTCACTCGCATCAGCGCGGCTGACGTACGGCAAAGCAGAGTTTTCCAAGGGGGGCTGGAGGAGTTGAGCGGGGGTGCCGAAGCTGGCGACTCCAACTCCAACGGCAAGCAGCCAGTGCTCAGCAAGAGCAAGGAGGATTTATGAAGAGGCGTCCAATCTTGCTGGGCATCGTAGGTGACAGTGCGGCGGGCAAAACCACCATTACACGCGGATTAACCCGCATCCTCGGCCCCGAGCGCGTGACCCACGTTTGCGCCGACGATTATCACAAATATGATCGCTCCGAGCGAGCCCGGCTCAATATCACGCCTTTGCATCCGGATTGCAATTTTCTCGACATCCTCGAACTCCATCTCGAGCGCGCTCACTACGGCCAGCCCATGCTGAAGCCGGTTTACGATCACAGCACCGGATCGCTGGTGCGCCCCGAATACGTCGAGCCCCGCGAGTTCGTCATTGTGGAAGGCCTGCTCGGGTTTCACACTCCGGCGATGCGGCAGTTCTACGACGTCAAAGTGTTTCTCGATCCTCCCGAAGACATGCGGCGCCTTTGGAAGATTAAACGCGATACTGCCAAGCGCGGATACGTGTCCGAGGAGGTGCTGGCCGAACTCGAACGCCGTGAAGCGGATTCGCGCGACTTCGTCCGTCCGCAACGGGAATTTGCCGATATCGTCGTGCGCTTCCATCCCGAAAGCGGCGTCGGTTCCGATCAGTCCGATGGGCATTTAAACGTGCACCTGGTTCTGCGGCCGACCATTCCGCATCCCGACCTTACCTATCTGGTGAATCACAACAACGGCCAGCCGGCTGGAATCCGCCTCGAACTCGGACGCGATTACGCTCGCCCCGTCGAGTTTCTCGATGTGGATGGGAGTGTGAGCCGCGAGCACGCTGCCCAATTGGAGCAAGCTATCTGGAAGCATCTTCCCGACCTGCGTCCACTGCGCGCCGATCAGTTCGGCGATTACAACGACGGCAGCGAAGTGCGGCACAGCGATCCGCTGGCCCTGACTCAACTGCTCATCACCTATCACCTTCTTCGCGCCTATAGCAAAGACAGCCCCATGCCGTTCGCACGGCCCATCGCGGCCTTAAGCCGCTTAAAGTCGGTGCCGGACGAAATGGAGGAAGAAACGGTTGTTAAGCAATAGGGCCGGATTCATCGGGATATCCCGTTGTAACTGCATAACTCCAGATATTTTAGACTTTTCGTTTCCGCCATTTATTTTTTCGAAGTCCGGGTCAACGAACGCTAATCA
>Ga0335075_10013430_pt1 | contig 12324 bp, 11 predicted proteins | sample Lox_Sample_24_FD_206723 | JGI IMG/M metagenome (GOLD analysis project Ga0335075, IMG submission 206723) | Soil microbial communities from Loxahatchee National Wildlife Refuge, Florida, United States - Lox_Sample_2.4 | ecosystem: Environmental > Terrestrial > Soil > Wetlands | place: USA... | reverse complement strand
AGTTGTGCTCGTAGGGCGCCTCGAAGTACACCTCGCCGCCGACGGTGGGCACGCCGATCGAGTTGCCGTAGTGGCCGATCCCCGACACGGCGCCGTCGAGCAGGTAGCGAGCCCGCCCGCCCGGCTCCGCGCCGCGGTCCCCGCCGACCTCGCCGAAGCGCAGCGAGTCCAGCACGGCGATCGGGCGGGCGCCGATCGCGAAGATGTCGCGCAGGATGCCGCCGACGCCGGTGGCGGCGCCCTGGAACGGCTCGACGGCGCTGGGATGGTTGTGCGACTCGACCTTGAAGGCGCACACGAGGCCGTCGCCGACGTCGACCGCGCCGGCGTTCTCGCCCGGCCCCAGCACCACGTGCTCGCCTTCGGTGGGAAGCGTGCGCAGCAGCTTCCTGGAGTGCTTGTACGCGCAGTGCTCGCTCCACAGCAGCGAGTACATCGCCAGCTCCACCTGGTTGGGAGCCCGGCCCTGCTTCTCGCAAACGAGCCGGTACTCCTCGGCGGTGAGACCCAGCGCGAGGGCGTCCTCGAGCGCGGGCGCGTCGACGGTGCCGGCGTTCACGCGGGCACGCCCTCGACGCTCATGCGCATCGACTCGAAGATCGCCAGGCCGTCGCTGGAGCCGCCGATCAGCTCGTCGACCGCGTGCTCGGGGTGTGGCATCAGGCCGAAGACGTTGCCGCCCTCGCCGACCACGCCCGCGATGTCGTGCGCGGAGCCGTTGAAATTCTCGCCGGGCGCGTAGCGCAGCACCACCTGGCCGGCGTCCTCGATCGCGGCGAGCGTGCGCTCGTCGGCGTGATAGCGCCCCCAAGCGTGCTTGGCGGGGATGCTCAGGCGCCCGCCCGCGCCGCACGCGCGCGTGAAGGCGGTGTCGGCGTTCACCACCTCCAGCTGCACCTGCCTGGAGGTGAAGCGCAGGTTGGCGTTCACCAGCAGCGCCCCCGGCAGCAGCCGCGCCTCGCACAGCACCTGGAAACCGTTGCAGATCCCCAGCACGAGCCCGCCCTCGCGCGCGAACGCGACCACCGACTCCATCGCCGGCGAGAAGCGCGCGATCGCGCCCGCGCGCAGGTAGTCGCCGTAGGAGAAGCCGCCGGGGACGACGATCGCGTCCGCGCCCCTGAGGTCGCGCTGGCCGTGCCAGATCAGCTCGGCCTCGCCCACGCGCGCGGCGGCGTGCAAGGCGTCGATGTCATCGCAGGAGCCTGGGAACTGAAGGACCCCGAACTTCACCCGTGCTCAGGCGCCTCCTTCGAGCAGCTGCACCTCGTAGTCCTCGACGAGGGGGTTGGCGAGCAGCTTCTCGCACATCGGGCGCAGCTGCTGGGCGTCCTCGACGTCCAGCTCGATGAGCCGTCCGATGTGGACGTCGCTGACGCCGGTGAAACCGAGCGCGGGCAGCGCGCGCTGCACGGCGTCGCCCTGGGGGTCGAGGATGCCCGCCTTCGGGCGGATCAGCACGCGCGCCCTCACGAGCCCGCGCGGCCGGCGGAGCCGGTGCGCTCCAGCCACGCCTGGAACGGCTCGCCGACGATCCGCTCGTACGCCTCCACGTAGCGCGCGCGCGTGCCCGCGACCACGTCGTCGGGGATCGCGGGGGCGGGCGGCTTCTTGTCCCAGCCGCTCGCCGACGCCCAGTCGCGCACGTACTGCTTGTCGAAGCTCGGCTGCCCGTGGCCGACCTCGTAGCCGTCGGCGGGCCAGTAGCGCGAGGAGTCGGGCGTGAGCACCTCGTCGCCAAGCACCAGCGTGGGCGCCTCGCCGTCGTCGTCGCCCGCCTGGAGGCCGAACTCGAACTTGGTGTCGGCGAGGATCACACCGTTGGCGCGCGCGTGCTCGGCGGCGAACGAGTACAGCGCGATCGACGCCTCGCGCACGCGCTCCATCAGCTCGCCGTCGCCCACCAGCGCGACCGCGCCGTCGAAGTCGATCGCCTCGTCGTGGCCCACGTCGGCCTTTGTGCTGGGCGTGAAGATCGGCTCGGGCAGGCGCTCGGACTCGCGCAGCCCGGCCGGCAGCGCGATCCCGGACACGGACCCCGTGGCCTGGTAGTCCTTCCAGCCGGAGCCGGTGATGTAGCCGCGCACGACGCACTCGACGGGCAGCATCTGCAGGCGGCGCACGGCCAGCGCGCGTCCCAGCACCTCCGGCGGCACACCATCGATCGTGGAGATCATGTGGTTGGCGACGATCTCCTCGGTGCGTTCGAACCAGAACACCGACAGCCCCGTCAGCACCTTGCCCTTGTCGGGGATCGGCGTGGGGTGGACCGCGTCGTAGGTGGAGATGCGGTCGCTGGCGACCATCAGCAGCGCTCCGCCGGCGTGGCCGGAGGGGCTGCCGACCTCCTCCAGGTCGTACATCTCGCGCACCTTGCCGCTGGCGATGAGGGGCAGGTCCGCGAGCACGGTCACGCGAGGCGATGCTACCAACGCGCGAGGACCCTCGGCCGGCCAGCCTCGGCGCGGGCCGCCGTCAGGCGATCGCGTCCAGCCGCGCGAGGATCTCGGGGGCGTGGCGCACGTAGCGCGAATAGTCGAAGATCGCGTCCAGGTCAAGGCCGCGCGCGCGCTCGTCTGCCGCCACCAGCTCGCGCAGCGGGACGCGCTCCTCCCACGCGCGCTGTGCCAGCTCCTGGACGAGGCGGTAGGCGTCGTCGCGCGTGCGGCCGGCCTCCACCAGCGCGAGCAGCAGCGCCTGGGAGAACAGCGCGCCGTGGGTCAGCTCCAGGTTGGCGCGCATGCGCCCGGCGTCCACGCTCATGTCGCGCACGAGCGCGATCGTGCGCTGCTGGAGGTAGTCGAGCAGGATCGTGGAGTCGGGCAGGATCACACGCTCGACGGAGGAGTGGGAGATGTCGCGCTCGTGCCACAGCGCGACGTTCTCCAGCGCCGCCTGGGCATTGCCGCGCAGCACGCGAGCGAGCCCGGCGATCTGCTCGCTCTTGATCGGGTTGCGCTTGTGCGGCATCGCCGAGGAGCCCTTCTGGCCGGCGCGAAACGGCTCCTGGACCTCCCTGACCTCGGTGCGCTGCAGGTGGCGCACCTCGGTGGCGATGCGCTCCAGGCCCGTGCCCGCGAGCGCGATCGCGCACAGCAGCTGCGCGTGGCGGTCGCGCGGCACGACCTGCGTGGAGACGTCCTCGCGCGCCAGCTCCAGGCGCGCGAGCACCGCCGCCTCGAACGCGGGGCTGGTGGCCGCGTACGTGCCGACCGCGCCGGAGACCGCGCCGACGGCGACCTGCTCGAACGCGCGCTGCAGGCGCTCGGCGTTGCGGTGCGCCTCGAACGCGAAGCCCGCGAGCTTGATCCCGAACGTCGTCGGCTCGGCGTGCACGCCGTGCGTGCGCCCCACGCACAGCGTCTGCGCGTGCTCGCGCGCGCGCGCCGCCAGCGTCGCCACCAGCGCGCGCGCGCCCGGCACGATCACCTCGCCGGCCGCGCGCAGCTGCAGCGCGAGCGCCGTGTCCAGCACGTCCGAGGAGGTCAGCCCGAAGTGGATCCAGCGGCCGGCCTCGCCCACCGACGCGGCGAGCACGTCCACGAACGCGGCCACGTCGTGCTCGGTGACGCGCTCGCGCTCCTGCACCTCCGCGACCGTGGCGTTCGCCCCGCGGATCGCCTCCAGCTCCGCCTCGCTGGGGCCGTCGGCGCCGAGCAGGCCGGGCAGCTCCTCGCATGCGGCCAGCTCCACCTGGCGCCAGGCCTGCATGCGCGCCTCGTCGGTCCACAGAGCGCCCAGCTCGGGGCGTGTGTAGCGAGCGACCACGTCCGTTGATTATCGCCGCGCGGCGGCCCGGCGTGCTCGGGCGTGCTCGCGCGTGCTCACGCCGCGAGGATCCGCGCGGCGAGGATCGCGGCGTTGCGCGGGTTGTCCAGGCCCACGCACGCCACCGGCACGCCGGGGGGCATCTGCACGATCGACAGGATCGCGTCCAGTCCGCCCGCCGCGGTCAGGCGCCCGGACAGCGGCACGCCGATCACGGGCAGCTCGGTGTGCGCGGCCACCGCGCCGGGCAGCGCGGCGGAGATGCCCGCGCCGGCGATGATCACGCGCAGGCCGCGCATGCGCGCGTTCTTGGCGTACTCGGCCACCACGTCGGGCTCGCGGTGGGCGGACATCACGCGGACCTCGTGCATGATGCCCCGCTCCTGCAGCTCGTTGGCTGCCTTCTCCATCATCTCCATGTCGCTCTTGGAGCCCATCACGATGCCCACGCGCGGGGCGTCGACGTCGATGTCGTCGAGCTGCGCCTGCACTTCGGCTTCCGCCATCGGCTCGGGCACCAGCGATATCCCGGGGGTGCCGCTCGGGCGCCCCTCCCGTGCGGACGGAGTCTCCTCGGCCATCGCCTATCGCCCCCTGCGCGTTGCCGCGGTCTCGCGCGCGCTCACAGCGACGCGATGAAGTCGTCGATCGGGATCGCCGACAGCGTCTCGTAGCGGGCGGTGCCGCGCGAGCCCAGCTCCAGCGACACGCGCGCCATCGTGCCGTCGTCCGGCGCCTGCACCACGGAGATGAAGTCCACGTGGCCGAGCGTCGCCCACTGCGCGGTCACCGTCGCTCCCAGCTGTTCGACCTCCTTGTTCACCTCCTTGATCCGCTGCGGGTTGTTCTTGACCGTCTGCACCCCCTCGGGCGTGAGGGTCGTGAGCAGGATGTAGGTGGGCATCGGATGGCTCCTCGGGTGGGATGGGCTGTCGCGCGCGGGCACGCTCACCGGCGTTCTAGCGGATCGGCGCCGTCGCCGTCAATCCAGCGACGTCCGTCCACCCCTCGTGCGTTACGTCAGCATGCAGACGTAACCTGACTGGGGTGTCAAGGAGGATCCGCAGCGCGCTGAGCTACGCGAACGTCGTGGCGACGCTGGCGCTGGTGCTCGCGACGAGCGGCGGCGCGCTCGCGGCCACCCACTACCTGATCAACTCGACCAAGCAGATCAACCCCAAGGTGCTCAGGCAGCTGCGCGGGGCGCGGGGCGAGACCGGCGCCGCGGGCAGCGCCGGCGCGACGGGCGCGAGCGGTCCGGAAGGCAAGCCCGGGGCGGAAGGCAAGCCCGGGGCGGCGGGCCCGGAAGGAGGCGCCGGCCACGAAGGACCCGAAGGCAAGCCGGGCGCCAGGGGCGAACAGGGGCCGCAGGGCGAACAGGGGCCGCAGGGCAGGGAAGGGCCCGAAGGCCCGCAGGGCTCGGAAGGCCCGGAAGGCGGCGCGGGCGGCGAACCGGCGGCGCTCACCCACTGGCGCAAGACGATCGCCAAAGCCGGCACGAGCGAAGCCGACGCGATCACCACCGTGCTCGCGGAAGCCGCCCCGTTCACGATCACCGGCTACTGCTACGAAGAAGGCGAAGACACGATCGCCCAGACCTACATCGCCTCGAGCCAGTCCAGCTCGTACCTGCGCATCTACGAAGAAGGGGAATACCTGCCGCTCGGCGCCGCCCGGCCCCTCACCCTGGAAGAAGCCACTGGCGAAACCTCATCCCACGAAGCGGACTTCGAGGGCGGCCCCGAAGGCACGTTCTCGGCGATCTCGCACGACGGCAAACTGGCGCTCGACGGCGCGGCCGACCAGGGCGTGTGGCTGAAGGGCGCATCCGGGCCCGCGTGCAGCTTCTCCGGGTATCTCGTGCGCGAGTAGCCCTCGCGTCAGGTCAATCGCTCATGCGGCGCCGGCATGTGCCAGGTCGCCCGCGACGGTCAGCGTCAGCTCCCCGTCGGCGGCGTCCACCGTCACGCTGTCGCCCTGGCGGACCTTGCCTTCCAGCAGCGCCAGCGCCAGGCGGTCGGTGAGCTGCTTCTGGATCACGCGCCGCAGCGGGCGCGCGCCGTAGGCGGGGTCGTAGCCGAGGTTGCCAAGCAGCTGCTTGGCGTCGTCGGTGAGCGTCACCTGCACGCCGCGCTCGGCCACGCGCGCGAGCACGCGCGCCACCTGCAGCTCCACGATCTCCGAGATCTGCGCTCGCGTGAGCGCTTCAAAGCGCACGATGTCGTCCAGGCGGTTGATGAACTCGGGCTTGAAGTGCGCCAGCAGCGCCTCGCGCGTCTGCGCATCGCTGCTGCCCGATGATTGGGTCCCCTCCCCCACCCTGATGTTCGACGTCATTATCAGCACGGTGTTCTTGAAGTCCACCGTGCGGCCCTGGCCGTCGGTCAGGCGCCCGTCGTCCATCACCTGCAGCAGCGTGTTGAACACGTCCGGGTGGGCCTTCTCGATCTCGTCCAGCAGCACCACCGAGTACGGGCGCCGACGCACCGCCTCCGTGAGCTGGCCGCCCTCTTCGTAGCCCACGTAGCCGGGGGGAGCGCCGACGAGCCGCGACACGGAGTGCTTCTCCATGTACTCCGACATGTCGATGCGGATCATCGCTTCCTGGGAGTCGAACATGAACTCCGCCAGCGCGCGCGCCAGCTCGGTCTTGCCCACGCCGGTGGGGCCGAGGAACAGGAACGAGCCGATCGGCCGGTCGGGGTCCTGAAGGCCCGCGCGCGAGCGGCGCAGCGCGGTGGCCACCGCCTCAATCGCCTCGTCCTGGCCCACCACGCGTTCGTGCAGGCGCTCCTCCATGTGGATCAGCTTCTCCGTCTCGCCCTCCAGCAGGCGGCTCACGGGGATGCCCGTCCAGCGCGCCACCACCTCGGCCACGTCGTCGGCGTCGACCTCCTCCTTGAGGAACACCGGCTCGGACGCGGGCGCGGCGACGCGCGCTTCGTCGGGGACCTCCCCGTCACGGGCGGGCTCGCCATCCGGCGAAACGTCCCCGCCGCCCTCCAGGGCGGCCAGCTCTTTTTCGATTGCCGGTATCTCGCCGTAGCGCAGCTCCGCCGCGCGCTGCAGGTCGGCTTCGCGCTCGGCGCGCTCGGCCTCCGTGCGCGCCTCCTCCAGGCGCGCCTTCTTCTCGCGCACGCTCTGGATCGCGTCCTTCTCGCTCTGCCACTGCGCCTTCATCGCGTCCGAGCGCTCACGCAGCTCCGCCAGCTCGCGCTCGATCGCCTCGCGGCGCTGCGCGGAGGCCTCGTCGGTCTCCTTGCTCAAGGAGGTCCGCTCGATCTCCAGCTGCATCACGCGGCGGTCCACCTCGTCGATCTCGGTGGGGAGGGAGTCGATCTCGATGCGCAGGCGCGAGGCGGACTCGTCGATCAGGTCGATCGCCTTGTCCGGCAGGAAGCGGTCGGCGATGTAGCGGTCCGACAGCGTCGCCGCCGCGATCAGCGCGTTGTCCTGGATGCGCACGCCGTGGTGGACCTCGTAGCGCTCCTTCAGCCCGCGCAGGATCGCGATCGTGTCCGCCACCGACGGCTCGCCCACCATCACCGGCTGGAAGCGGCGCTCCAGCGCGGCGTCCTTCTCGATGTGCTTGCGGTACTCGTCCAGCGTGGTCGCGCCCACGCAGCGCAGTTCCCCGCGCGCGAGCATCGGCTTGAGCAGGTTGGCCGCGTCCACCGCGCCTTCCGCCGCGCCCGCGCCCACGATCGTGTGCAGCTCGTCCAGGAACAGGATCACGCTGCCCTGCGCCTCCGACACCTCGCCCAGCACGGACTTCAGCCGGTCCTCGAACTCGCCCCTGTACTTCGCGCCCGCGATCAGCGCGCCGATGTCCAGCGCGATCACGCGCCGCTCGCGCAGCGACTCGGGCACGTCGCCGGAGACGATCCGCTGCGCCAGGCCCTCCACGATCGCCGTCTTGCCCACGCCCGGCTCGCCGATCAGCACCGGGTTGTTCTTCGTGCGGCGCGAGAGCACCTGGATCACACGGCGGATCTCCTCGTCGCGCCCGATCACCGGGTCGAGCTTGCCCTGCTCGGCCGCCTGCGTGAGGTCGGTGCCGAAGCGCTCCAGAGCCTCGTACTTCTCCTCCGGCGACTGGTCGGTAACGCGGTGCGAGCCGCGCACCTCCGCGAGCGCCTGCAGCAGCCGCTCGTGCGTGGCGCCCACGCTCGCGAGCGCCCGGCCGGCGACGCCGTCGGCGCCCGCCAGCGCCAGCAGCAGGTGCTCGGTGGAGACGTACTGGTCTGACAATTTGCCCGCCTCGCGCTCGGCCGCGCGCAGCACCGCCACCAGCTCCGAGCCCGCCTGCGCGACCGCGTCCGCGCCCGACCCCGAGCCGGCGACCGGCAGCTGGCCGAGCCCCTGCTCGACCGTCGCGCGCAGCGCGTCGACCTGCACGCCCAGCTTGCCCAGCACGGGCAGCACCACGCCGCCGGGGGCGTCGGCGGCCGTGGCAGCCGCGGCCGTGCCGCCGCCGGCGCCGGGCGCGGGCGCGCCGGGGACGAGCAGCGCCGACAGCAGATGCAGCGGCGTGACCTGCGGGTTGCGGCGCTCTTCCGCCAGCCGGCTGGCCGCGGCGAGCGCCTCCTGGGACTTGATCGTGAACCTGTCTGCCTGCATGTCGGGTCCGTTGACTTTCGTTCTCGTGGTCTATGTCTCGTTGGAAGGCCTGTGTGCCATGGCTATACAGGCTTGCGGCGCACGGGCTTGAAAGGCGATCTCGCGTCGGCCGCGCGCACCAGCTCGCCGCCGCGATAGGGGACGGCCAGCTCCGCGCGGAACGAGCGGCGCAGCTCCTCCAGCTCGTTGGCCAGGCGCACCTGCGCGTGCAGCGCTTCCAGTTCGATCTCCTCGATGCGCGCGTGCATGCTCTCGATCTCCTCCTCCATGCGCAGCACGCGCTCCACGCCCGCGAGGTTCAGGCCGAGGTCCGCGGTCATCTCCTGGATGCGGCGCAGCTTGTCGACGTCTTCCTGCGAGTACAGGCGCGTTCCCTTGGGCGAGCGCTGCGGCTCGATCAGGCCGCGCGCCTCGTACATGCGCAGCGTCTGCGGGTGCATGTTGGCGAGCTGCGCGGCGACCGAGATCATGAACACGCCGCGGTCGCTTGCGACCTGCACGCGCGTCACCTCACGAGCCATCATCAGCTCCCTTCGCGGCGGTCTCCGCCGTGGCCGAGCCGTTCTGGAACAGGCCCGCGCGCGGGTCGCCGGCGAAGGTCTTGGACAGCTCCTCCAGTGCGCTCTCCTGCTCCTTGGTCAGGTTCTGGGGAACGTCGATCACGAAGCGGTAGTGGATGTCGCCTTTCTGGCCAGGCGCGCCGAGCTTGGGCGGTCCCTCGCCGCGCAGCCGCTGCACGGTGCCGTGCGCGGTCCCCGGCTTCACGCGCAGCGTCTTGGTGCCCGACAGCGTCGGCACCTGCACGTCGGCGCCGCGCAGCGCCTCGGGGATGCTCAGCGGGACCTGCACCTCCAGGTTGTCTCCCTTGCGCGTGAACGTCGGCGAGGAGGACACGTGCGTGATCAGGTACAGGTCGCCGGGCGGCCCGCCGTTGCGTCCCGGCTCGCCCCTGCCCGCCAGGCGGATGCGGCTGCCGTCGCGCACGCCCGCGGGGATGTTCACGCGCAGCTTCTTCACCGTGCGCACCGCGCCGCTGCCGTGGCACGTCGGGCACGGGTCCTCGATGATCGTGCCCGAGCCCCCGCACAGCGAGCACGGCTGTGAGATCGAGAACATCCCCTGTCCCTGCGTCTCGATGCCGCGGCCCTCGCAGCGCGGGCACACCGACGGCGCGGTCCCCGGCTTGGCGCCGGTGCCGCGGCACGTCGGGCACGTCGCCTGCATCGGCACCTGCAACGGCACCTGCGCGCCCTTGATCGCCTGGTCGAAGCTGATCGACACCTGAGCCTCCAGGTCCGCGCCGCGTTCGCCGCGCGGTTTCGTGCGCACGCGCCGTCCGCTCGTCGAGCCGCCGAACAGGTTCGACAGGATGTCGCCCATCGACGAGCCGTCGAAGTCGAAGTTGCCGAAGCCGCCGAAGCCGCCGCCCGGCCCGGCGCCGGTGGCGAACGGGCCGGAGCCGCTGTCGTACTGCTTGCGCTTCTCCGGATCGCCCAGCACGTCGTGCGCCTGGGAGATCTCCTTGAAGCGCGCCTCCGCGTCCTTGTCGCCGGGGTTGCGGTCGGGGTGGTACTGGCGCGCGAGCTTGCGGTAGGCCTTCTTTATGTCCTCGGCGGTCGCTTTCTTGTCGACCCCGAGCGTCTTGTAGTAGTCGGGTCGCGTTGCCACTGGCTCCTCCTACGCCGCCACCACCACGCGCGCCGGTCGGATCACCGTCTCCCCCAGGCGGTAGCCCGCCTGGTAGACCTCGCTCACCGTCCCGCCCGCCTGGCCGTCCGACGCCGGCGCCGTCGCCACCGCCTCGTGCACCTCCGGGTCGAACCGCTCGCCCAGCGGCGAGAACGACTCGATGCCCAGCCGCGCGAGCCCGGCCGCCAGCTCCGAGCGCGCCAGCCGCACGCCCTGCAGCAGCGGGTCGTCCTCCGCGGCCGCCTCCAGCGCGCGGTCGAGGTTGTCGAGCGCCGGCAGCAGCTCCTTCGCCAGCGCGCACACGCCTCGCTCCTTCGCCGCGTGCGCGTCCTTCGCCACCCGCTTGCGGTAGTTCTCGAAGTCAGCCTGGGTGCGCTGGGCCAGCGCCAGGTACTCGTCGCGCTGCTTCGCCTTCTTCACCAGCTCGTGCAGATCGCCCTCGATCTCGGTGGCGCCGTCACCGTCGGTCGTGTCCTCACCCGACGGGGCGTGCGCGATTTCCTCGTGTGCTGTCGCACCCGATGAAGTCGCTCCCGCCCCGTCGGTGCCAGCCGTGTCCGAGGGCTGCGGGGCTGAGGGCGTTCCGCTCGCCGGGGAGTGCTCGCCAGTGGCCGAGGCCGAGGCGTTACCAGGCCCGTGACCTGCCCTGGCTGCACCACCCGCGTGACCAGAACCGCCTGCCCCGGCAGCGCTGTAAGCACCGCCCGCGCCGGCGCCCCCCTCCGCGCCGTGCGCCCCGAAGGCCGCGGGCGATCCGGCGGAGCCCGCGTAGCCCGGCGCAGCGGATGCCGGGCGGCCCGTGGTGGGCGCGGAGGAGTCCTCGTCGCGCGCGGCAGCGCGTGAGGAGGACTCCGCAGCGCCGGCCACCGCCAGCGGCTGCCCGTGTCGGGTGATTCTGATCTCCGTCATCGCCCGCCTACGCCTTCGGCTCTTCCACTACCTCGGCGTCGACCACGTCCTCCTCTTCGGAGGGCGCGCCGTCCGCGCCGGCGCCGTCCGCGGAGGCGCCGTTGCCGGAGGCCGCGGCCTGCTCCTGGGCGCGCTGGTACATCGCCTCGGAGACGGCGTGGAAGGCGGTCTGCAGGGCCTCGGCCTTGGCGTTGATGGTGGCGGGGTCGTCTGACTCGAGCACCTCGCGCACCTCCTTGATGGCGTCCTCGATGCGCGACTTGGAGTCCGCGTCGACCTGGTCGCCCAGGTCCGCCAGCTGGCGCTCGGCCTGGTAGGCGGCGTTCTCCGCGTTGTTGCGCGCCTCCGCCAGCTCGCGTGCGCGGCGGTCCTCCTCCGCGTGGGACTCGGCGTCGGAGACCATGTTCTTGATTTCCTCGTCGGACAGGCCGGAGCCGGCCTTGATCTCGATCTTCTGCTCCTTGCCCGTGCCGAGATCCTTGGCGGACACGTTGAGGATGCCGTTGGCGTCGATGTCGAAGGCGACCTCGATCTGCGGGATGCCTCGCGGCGCGGGCGGGATGCCGGTGAGCTGGAACCTGCCCAGCGACTTGTTGTACTGGGCCATCTCGCGCTCGCCCTGCAGCACGTGGATCTCCACCGACGGCTGGTTGTCCTCGGCCGTGGAGAAGACCTCGCCCTTGCGCGTGGGGATCGTGGTGTTGCGCTCGATCAGCTTGGTCATCACGCCGCCCTTGGTCTCGATGCCGAGCGTCAGCGGGGTGACGTCGAGCAGCAGCACGTCCTTGACGTCGCCGGCGAGCACGCCCGCCTGGATGGCAGCGCCGACGGCCACGACCTCGTCGGGGTTGACGCCGCGGTGTGGCTCCTTGCCGGTCAGCTCCTTGACCTTCTCCTGCACGGCCGGCATGCGCGTCATGCCGCCGACGAGCACGACGTGGTCGATGTCCTTGACGCCCTTGCCCTTGGCGTCGTCCAGCGCCTGGCGCACGGGCGCGACCACGCGGTCGAGCAGGTCGCTCGTCAGCTCGGAGAGCTTGGCGCGGGTCAGGCGCGTGTCGAGGTGCTTGGGGCCGGAGGCGTCGGCGGTGATGAACGGCAGGTTGATCTGGGTCTCCTGCGTGGTCGACAGCTCGATCTTGGCCTTCTCCGCCGCCTCGTACAGGCGCTGGAGGGCCATCGGGTCGGCACTGAGGTCGATGCCCTGGCTCTTGCGGAACTCGCTGACCAGCCAGTCGACGATCGCCTTGTCGAAGTTGTCGCCGCCGAGGTGGTTGTCGCCGGCGGTGGACTTGACCTCGAACACGCCGTCGCCGATCTCCAGCACGGACACGTCGA
>Ga0335075_10013428_pt1 | contig 12325 bp, 13 predicted proteins | sample Lox_Sample_24_FD_206723 | JGI IMG/M metagenome (GOLD analysis project Ga0335075, IMG submission 206723) | Soil microbial communities from Loxahatchee National Wildlife Refuge, Florida, United States - Lox_Sample_2.4 | ecosystem: Environmental > Terrestrial > Soil > Wetlands | place: USA... | reverse complement strand
GGAAGCATCTCGTTGGTGTAAGCTGCTTCGGTGTACAGGCGATAACATTTTCCAGGACCCGTTCGACCGGCTCGTCCGGCTCGTTGTTTTGCTTGAGCTTGTGAAATGGGCATGACGACGAGTTGGTCCATGCCGGACTTTGCATCATAACAATTTTGCTTCACGAAACCGGGATCGATGACATAGTAAATACCGTCTATGGTGATACTTGTTTCGGCAATATTGGTGGCAATGACAACTTTGCGAGAGCCTTCAGGAGCAGGCTCGAATATACGAGATTGCTGTTCCGATGGAAGCGTAGAGTACACTGGTAAAATGATGAGTTCGGGAACATTGGAACCAAGCTGTTTCATTCGTTCAAAAAGGATTTCGCACGACGTGTCGATTTCTTCTGACCCAGTTAAGAACAGCAGTATATCGCCAAGAGGTTCGGTGATGTGAATTTGCATTACAGTGATAAGTGCTGCATCCAAATAGTCTGACTCAGGTTCCTTGGTATACATGATCTCAACAGGATATGTGCGACCAGGTATGGTGAAGATGGGACAGTTGAAGAAATACGCAGAAAATTTCTCAGCATCCAATGTCGCAGAGGTGACAATAATTTTGAGGTCAGGACGTCTCTTTGCAGCCTTTTTAAGCAGACCGAACAACACATCTGTACTGACTGTTCTTTCGTGCGCTTCGTCAAGGAGAATAACTGAATATTGTTTCATGTCCGGATCAAGTAGACATTCCCGCAGTAACATACCGTCGGTCATGTACTTTATTTTCGTTTCGGGACTCGTACAGTCTTCAAATCGAATTGTGTAACCAACTTCTCGACCGAGACGACAACCCACTTCTTCTGCAACACGCTTGGCCACTGACATTGCAGCAACTCTTCGAGGCTGAGTACATCCAATTTTCCCACGAGCAGCAAAACCTTCTTCGGCAAGATACTGAGTGATTTGTGTAGTTTTTCCACTTCCCGTCTCTCCTACGACGACCAATAATTGATTCTCCTCAACAGCTTTAACAATTTTTTCCCTAAATTGGAAAATTGGCAGATTCTCTCGTTGCGCTTGGATACTGAGATTGCTCTGGATACCGTACCGTGTATCCTTCTTGAATGTTACTTTCTTCCATTCCGGCATGTCTCCTGCCTTCCGACTCATTACTGAGTTTCGCACGTCCTGGGCAAACACCTTATCACCAGTTGCCATAGGATCATTCCATTGTGCAGAGATGTTCTGGTTAGCCGCCTCTTCTTGAGCTTCTTGAGTTGCTTGTTGTTGACGTATTAGTCGACGATCGGTGGCTAATTGTGCCCCTTGCGCTGCAGCACGATTCAAACTACCATCCGGAGCCTTTATGACTTTGATAGGACTCAGTTGAATAGTCTTGTTGGTTTGTCCTTGAAGGAATGGCGGTTCGGCTTCAACGACCTCCAAATCGATATCGATATCTTGCTCTGTCTCATGGGAGCCATTCACATGCTCTTGATATTCGAGATCGAGATCCGGGTAGTCTGCAAGGGAAGCAGCACCAGAAGCAATCAATTGACGAATTTCCCATCGCTCAGGTGACGTCAGACGTTTGCGTTGAGGCGGTCTGTTGAACCTTCCAGTTCTCTCATCAAGATCATTAGGCTCGTCCCTTGCCAAGTCTTTGCCAGTATTCTGATCAACCTCCGCCATCGACAGACTGAATCCATTGTCTTTCTTCGAAATGACTTTTACCCATACTTGTTGGCCACGTTGGACTACTTCGTCAGGATGGTGGACTCGAGGTCCTTGTCGTAATGCACTTATATGTACAAGTCCATCCGCCCGTCGTCCTTGAACAACACGAACCCCCTCCAAGGCTACAAACGCACCAAACGGCTGAACTCCATTAACTCTCCCTCTATAGATTTTGCCGATGACAGGTTCGTCATCCAATTTAACTTCCTTCACAGACTTGTGACCATTGCGAGATCCGCGATAATCTTCATTTTCATCATACGAGCGTCCGCGCCGATGTTCATGAGACCTTTGCCTTTCATCCCCATGTCGCGAACGGTGTTTTCGATAATCAGGACTTGGCGAACGCGATCGCTTCCGTGAACCTTTTCCCATTTTTGAATCCCTTCCAAGTCCAGCAAGCCCATTTATATTCCGATCCATCTCTTTCAGATCTACTTCCCGTCTCAGTACGTTCTTCTCCTCAGCATCCCAATCCGGTTTTCGATCCGGCAACGTTAATCCCTTAAAAATATCTTTCTTATCCTCACTCTCCTTCTTAATCTTGACTTCCTTTCGAGGATGATTAGGATGCATTTTAAGTATTAACCGATCGAGGTTTTCGATTAAAGAGGATGAAAGAGGAGACTCGAGTTCATCGAGACTTTTTTGGAAATCAGCTAGAGTGGGAGATTCTTCATGGATATGGATTATGAATTGTGCGAGAGTTGAACTTTCGATACCGATATGATTTGCTAGCTCTTGTGTTATCTTGGATACAAGAGCCAGCTTCTCTAGCTGTTGGAGATCCATGTCGACGGTGGTTAGTGACAGCGGAGTTGAAAAGCTGATCGAAGAATTGGAAAGGTTAGTGACACTATCAGGGTTAGGGTTTTCGATGCGCCTGATCTGCGAATCTGAGCTTACGCGTTCAACTTCACCAAAAATCATTCTCCAGGACAGTCAAAATGTCCCGAGGAAGTATTAGCTCCCCATTGAGATTGTTTAGACTAATTAATAGGTGGTGCAGGATATGACAGACATATTACCATCTTCTCCCCCGAAGGCCGTCTCTATCAAGTCGGTGAGTTCTCCAAAGAATGAAAGTTATCTAATGCAATCAGAATATGCCTTCAAAGCAATCAATTCAACAGGAATCACCATAGTCGGGGTCAAATCTAAGACCGCTGCAGTCATAATCAGTCAAAAGAAGGTTCCTGATAAATTGCTTGATCCAGCAACCGTTACAAATGTATACAGAATTGCCCCTGGAATTGGATGTGTCATCACTGGCATGATTCGTACTGCCCCGATTTAGATGTGAAGTTGGGCTAATCGTTACCACAGCCGATGCTCGAGCACAAGTTCAGAAAGCAAGATTGGAGGCTGCAGAGTTCAAATATACGAATGGATATGATATGCCTGCAGATGCTCTTGCCAAGCGACTTGCAAATGTTGCACAAGTATCTACTCAACGAGCAAGTGTTCGTCCATATGGAGTTGGTATGAACGATCGATTGATGGAACTAATGTGTAGCGATGATTTTTATTGCTTATGATGATGAACAAGGACCATTATTGTACAAGAATGACCCTGCCGGGACGTACATGGGATACAAAGCTACCTCTGCTGGTCCGAAATCTCAAGAAGCCCACAACTATCTTGAAAAACAGTACAAGAAAACAGGAAGATCGAATCCAGAGACTTTCGATCGTAATCAACTTGTCGAGGTAACTATTTCATTATGGGAAATGCTGATAATGTAGCTTGCTATAACGACACTTTCCACTGTCTTGTCTGTCGACTTCAAGTCAAGTGAATTGGAGATTGGAGTTGTTGAGGAACCTAAGTTTACGGAGGAACAGATTGCGGCCTTAGAAAATCCACCAAGTCGGACAGGATTATTCAGAACTCTGACCGCAGAGGAGATTGATGAGAGATTACAAGCTATTGCGGAGACCGGATAAAAGAAGATTGCAATCTTAATATGACTACTTCACTTTGCTATGCACAGCATATGCTCCTACTTCTCTTTTGCATCTCTTTCTCTAGCGATGACCATTCGATGAGTCATCACCTCTCGAAGCCGATAACTTTGCAATACTTTCAAAAAGCCCTCGACTGAATCCGTTCTTCTCCAGTCCGGGGTATCACTAGTATTCATTGGTGGTATTTCCACATACACCAATTTTAACCGTTTCTTGACGTTTCCCATCAATCGCTGCCACAAATTGATTTCCTGCCAAGTCACTTTCTGTCTGATTTGACATTCTCTGTCTGAGTCATTTCCCCATAAATGATAGTCTCCAAGGACGTTGACACAGTGGCCTGCATGTGCCATTGGTATCGGTCGATCATAGAGTAAATAATCGACGCCAAACTTGAGTCCGGTTTTAACAATAATCTGTTGCCGACGGTAGTGATAGTACACGACAAATTTCACGAGGAAGGGATCATCAGGACGTGAAGTTCTTCCAGCAAAATGCAGGAACTCAGAAAGTGATAAACGCTTCCCCTCAAACTCGACAACCAGGAGTCCAACCAACATCAGAAACAGCGCTTCATCAGGCGCAATCTGCAAAATCTCCTTATCAAGATACTCCTCGGCGTAAACAGGTATCTCTTGATCGTCTGGGAGCTGAACTTTCTGCCGTTTCCTCTTTGTTTGAGCTTCTCCGCCAAGTTCTTCTTGCGTTTCCTCTGCAACTGGTTCCCCACTAGCTTCCTTCTGTAATAGTCGCTCTCGCTCCATACGTTCTCTTTTTAACCGTTCTTCCTTAAACTCTGCTCGTTCCTTCCGCTTAAGAGCAGTAAGTTCTTCCAAACTAACTTCTCGTCCACCGGTCATTTCTTTTGTTTTCCTCTGACGCCAAGCAGGTGAACTCCTGCTCAACGTTCCTTTTCCCCACATTCCACGTCTCCAGATTTCAACTGTTTGCGTATCATTTGAAATGTTGACCGATTCGGTTTCGGGGGACCATATGCCGACATGAGGCTGTGGCTTGGGCAGTGGTGTCAAAAGGGATGTGTATGTTGATGGGGAGAAGAGGTTGAAGGGTGGAGGAGGGGCAGAGAAGGGAAGAGGATCTCCGTAGTATTTTCGAAGCCTGGCATTACGAGCAGCTCGTTTTCCGCCTTTAGATGAGACGTTCGTCCTTTCTTTTGAGGAGAAGAAGGAAGAGAACATTTGGACGATGATTGCAAAAAATTGCGACGATCAATCAGCTGAGAATTTGAAGCAGATATTTAGGAACGACAGGGGTAGTCATACCTCGTGGACACGAGACAAACAAAACACATTTTATTTAACTTGCAAACCCACCTCAGCAGCTGAAGTATCTTGGGATCCACTATCGTTGGACAACCTCATTATTGCGTCCCTCATATCATCCCCATCCAAACGGAAGCAAGTTTAAAGACACAAGTTCAACGCCAAGACCGTTTTGGCAGGTAGCGAAATCAGGTTTAAATGAACACGTATCTGGAACGACGGTAGCCACTGTTGCCCGGGGACATGTCAAGACAGTCTTTAGATCAATATCAAATACCTCTACGATCTCTCGGTCGTTCAAGGCGGCATCCGCAACGGCAGCTTTCATCTTCTTTGATAAATGGAGACCTTGGACAGTCGTCCTATTCTGGAGACGCGGAAGACGAAGAACGGCTCTCCACAGATGAGGCACCCCTCATTCGCAAAGACAATGTAAGTATCTACGACTGGATTCATGTTGACCATCTAGTTCCATCTTGCTGGTGTTGATGAAACTAGCGCAAGTCCTACGCGCAGGTTTCCGTGGTTCGGGCCCAGAACATCTTCTATTCAACCTCGCGATATCACCCTCGGTCATCGTACTATCTCCCTTCTTAGCGGATTCTCACTCATAGGTGAACTAAAGAGATATCCTCACAATGTTATATCGAACGCGAAGTATAATGCAGTCACTTTCTTCCCAGTCGTGCTGTACAATGAGGTATACTTCCATATGCAACCCAACCTGACCCGTAGTTCAAATCGTTTCTCAATCTATATTTCCTTCTAGTAGCTCTATCACAAGCTATACCGGCCTTGCAAATCGGCTACCTATCCGCTTATATCGTTCCCCTAGCCTTCGTCCTAATCGTAACCATGGGCCGGGAAGTCCTAGACGACATCTCCCGACGGCGTCGAGACCGCGAAGCAAACTCCGAGTTCTACCGAGCCGTCGGAAGTGACAAACCGATTCGAAGTCGTGATCTCAAAGTTGGCGATATCATAAAAGTCATGAAAGATCAACGTGTTCCAGCCGATTTAATGCTTTTGCGAACTGGAGATGGAACTGGTGAAGCATTTATACGAACAGACCAGTTGGATGGAGAGACTGATTGGAAGTTGAGAACGGCACTTGGAGTGACGCAGGATGTGACCAATGATGAAGTTCTTGTTAGTGACAACTTCAAGGTCACTGCCGAGCCGCCTATGAGAGATATTCACAAGTTCAATGGGAAGTTTATCGACTCTTTTGGTGAACAGAATCAGGAACATGGGATCGGAATTGATAATATGATGTGGGGAGGTACGGTCCTGGCTTCGGGACCCTATATTGTTGGGCTGGTGGTATACACAGGGATCGAAACTCGTCAAGCGCAGAATACTTCTAAAGCTCGTGTCAAAGATGGCCTTCTTGAACAGGAGATTAATAACCTCAGCAAAGTATTCTCATGGCCAAAGGAGGTAACTAACCGTAGATTCTATGTGCAATTACCCTAGCCCTTTCGGTGGTGCTCGTTGCTTTCCACACGCCCGAGTACACCTGGTATATATCAATCCTCCGATTCCTGATTCTCTTTTCAACAATCATTCCTATCAGGTATCCCTAGTTACGATGCTTTCTAACCATAGTCTGCGTGTCAACTTGGATCTTGGAAAATTAGCATATGCCTATCAGATAGAGCATGATCCTGATATCAGCGGCACCATCGTTCGTACAAGCACAATACCAGAAGAACTTGGTAGAATCGAATACCTATTCACAGACAAGACAGGCACAATCACTAAGAACGGTATACACTTCTCTGACTCTTCTCACTCTCAGATATGGAGCTTAAGAAATTGCACGTTGGCACAGTCAGCTACAGCATGGACTCATGGGAAGAAATCCAAATGCTTCTCAGCGATTCGGTACCTAAATCACCCTCTGTAGCGGCTACCGCGCCAAGAGGCCGTCGAGAAACTAATAGCCGTGTCCAAGATGCAGTTTATGCACTTGCAGTGTGTCACAATGTCACTCCTACAACTGATGAAAACACTGGAGAAGTTCAATATCAGGCTTCCTCGCCAGATGAGGTTGCTATAGTCCGTTGGTGTGGGTTACTAGGACTTCAACTCGTCCATCGCGACCGTCACTCCCTCCGTTTACAAACATCTGAAGGCAATACTTTCACCTATAAAATTCTGAAAATTTTGCCGTTCACGTCTGAGAGCAAGAGGATGGGTATTGTTGTCCGACATGACAAGGGCGATATATGGTTTTTCATGAAGGGTGCCGATACAGTCATGCAGAAACTAGTGGTTGCGAACGACTGGATGGAAGAAGAGTGTGCCAATATGGCGCGTGAAGGACTGAGAACATTGGTTGTAGGGAGACGAAGACTGAGCGAGGAATTATGGAGCGAGTTTGATGAAGCATTCAAGATTGCTGACACACAACTTAGTGATCGAGATGTTGCTAAGGCTGCCGTCGTGGCAAAGTATTTGGAGCATGGACTCGAGATTCTTGGGATTACAGGAGTCGAAGACAAGTTACAAGACGATGTTAAGCCGTCGTTGGAATTATTACGCAATGCCGGAATACGAATATGGATGTTGACCGGTGATAAAGTGGAAACGGCTCGTTGCGTGGCAGTAAGCTCCAAACTGGTCGGGCGAGGGCAGTATATTCACTCCGTTACCAAAGGTAATAACATCTTGTGTGTTGTCTCTGACCGGTAGTTAATGCGAAACGCGGTGCATTGGACCAATTAGAGTTCCTGAAGAACAAGCCTGACGCATGTCTACTCATAGATGGCGAATCCCTCCAGATTCTTCTCGATTACTACGAAAAGGAATTTGTTGCCATCGCTATAAACTTACCGGCAGTGATTGCATGTCGGTGTTCACCTACACAAAAGGCTGAGATAGCCACTCTTATCAAGCGTGCATCTGGAAAACGTGTTTCCTGTATTGGAGACGGAGGAAACGATGTTAGTATGATTCAAGCCGCTGACGTTGGTGTTGGTATTGTTGGGAAAGAAGGAATGCAGGCTAGTCTGGCAGCCGACTTCTCCATTTCCCAATTTTCTCATCTCACGAAGTTACTTGTTTGGCATGGCCGGAATAGTTACAAACGGAGTGCAAAGTTGGCGCAATTTGTAATACACAGAGGTCTCATTATATCGGTGTGTCAGACAGTGTATTCGATCACATACAAATTTGCGCCGATTGCCTTGTATCAGGGCTGGCTTTTGGTTGGCTATGCGACGCTCTATACCATGATTCCGGTATTCAGTCTTGTTCTGGACAGAGATGTAGATGAGAATCTGGCTCTTCTTTATCCCGAGCTTTACAAAGAACTTACACTCGGAAAAACTCTGAGCTACAAGACGTTCTTCGTCTGGGTACTCGTGTCAATATACCAAGGTACTATTTCCATCAACCCCATCTCACCGTAGGCTGCGCCATCATGATCCTCACTAATGTCCTTGTTGGAATCACGCTTGAGAAACGACTTGTCTCAGTTTCCTTCACAGCTCTGGTTCTCAATGAACTTATCATGATTGCTCTGGAGATCAACACTTGGCATAAATACATGATATACTCGGAACTGGCGACATTCCTGTTCTATTTTATCTCGTTTCCCTTCCTCGGGGAATACTTCGGTATATCTCTCTAGAGATGTTGGTTTAATTGTTAGATTTGTCGTACATAATAACATTGGCGTTTTGGTGGAAGACTGCTGTTATTCTGTTGGTGAGCTTAGCACCAATTTGGGCGTTGAAGGCGTTGAGGCGGAAGATTAAACCCCCTAGTTATGCAAGGATACAGGATGTATAGGCACGATAGATAGGATGAATCCTCATAGATATTCAGGTCCAGAAATTGGGTGAGATCCGCACGGCTTTCATCACCTATCCCTGTGTCCCGCATTCGGACATATGTCTAGCGAATCCTCAAAATGCTACACATGCACATGTCAGAGTTACAGGACCTTCTTCTGTCAATACAAGTGCACAAATGGGTCGGCAAAGTACTCTCCATTATTTGTCTCAGTATCTTACTGGCTACTCGTACTAGCTGATCAATGGACACGAGCCGAGTCCAGTTACAAACATCCTCATGACTCTCAGGCTCCATAATCACGACGACAAGAAGAATGATAAAGAATGTCACTCTGAACGATTAAGGTTTCCGTTCCTTTCTTTGTACACAGCTTCCGAATTGTCCATTCATCTACAAGAAGCATTGTTAGCCGGAAGGCTTGGCGGAGAGCCTTAACTTTAAAATGTAAATGCACTGTAAATCACGTCAATTTGGACGAAAACGTCCGGTGACGAATGTAAAATCTAGATTATTAGCGCAAGAAATGAAAATTGGGTTCATTTCGTTCCTTCCCTCCACCGTGTCCTTGATTTTTAAACCTTCGTGTCCCAACATCATCTCCTCTCTCATCTTCATCCTCGACGTTTCCTTCATCCCTCCCTTCCTTTCCTCCAAACTCTCTTGTTCAGGGGTGTCAAGGAAATCATCCCCGCAGAATCATACGACTTAGAAATACCGTCTCAAGATCATTGAATACCCTGGACCAAATAAACCCCCTTTCGCTATTTCGGGATTAACACAATGGCCCGATCAACCTTCACACCACTGGTAGCAGTAGCCTCACGCGCCGCTCTCTATCCAATCCAATCCATAATCATCATCGCCTTAATCGTTTCAGGAGCTTACTTCCATCTTCTCGACATCGCCAGGAATTCACCCCCTTCTTCAACTGTCTCGGATGGAAACGACATTTACTCTTCTCCCTCCAGCATCACTGCTTTCCCGTCAACCGCAGCTACCATTTCAATGCAAAAACGGAACGGAGAATGGAAATGGTCCCTTGATCCTGTTTCAGTGTCTCCTGAGGGCGTAAGTCATCCAAAAATTCGAGGAGGTGCTGACTTTGGAACAGGACAACCATATTTATCTTGCTTGGGGCCAAATAGGCATCTCTGAATCGACTTCGAGCGAAGCAACTCCATCCCCAATCTCGGAGACTTTAATTCGTAAAATCCAAGCAGCGTCTCTCGAGAGTGGGAAACCAGCATGTTTCAAGATCTCTCTAGACTCGGAAACCTTCATCCACCCCACAACCACGACTCTCAAACCTTCGGAATCGTCTCTGCGAGAAATCGGCGTGTTACTGTGTGATGACCTAAATACAACTGAATCATGGCAAACGTTTTTGACCCAGTTAGAGATTCCGAAAACAGAGTTGTTGGTATCGGGAAGTCAAGTTCGTACAGATTCGTTGGGAGGAAGTGCAGCTGGAAATTTGCTTTGGATTCTGGAAAGTCTAGCCCAAACCTATTCACGCACAAAGGAGCTCATTCAAGTATTCTACTCCCTCTTCTCCGTCGATTGCTGACTTGTGGTAGAATGCTCCGACAATTGATATTGTGATAATGCTCATCGGATATCTAACTATGCATTTCACTTTCCTCTCCCTCTTCCTCAACATGCGCACAGTAGGCAGCAAATTCTGGCTCGGTGCCATGGTTCTGATCAGCAGCACGTTCTCCTTCTTGTTGGCATTAGCAACGGTCAGCTATTTGGGCGCACCAATCAACATGGTCCTAATGTCCGAAGGTCTTCCCTTTCTCGTAGTGACAATCGGATTCGAGAAACCGTTCCTCCTGACAAAAGCCGTACTTTACCGAGCAGCCAGTGCAGGGAATAAAGCCACCAAGGAAAGTGTTACCGATGCAGTTAGAGAGAAAGGACCTATAATTGTTCGTGATTATCTTGTTGAGATTGCTGTTGTGGCATTGGGAGCCGCTAGTGGAGTTAGAGGACTACGGCAATTTTGTTTTCTGGCGGCATGGATATTGACGTGGGATTGTGTTTTATTATTCACTTTCTACACTGCCGTCTTATCCATCAAACTTGAGGTTCGACCCTAGCACCCCCTTCTCAAGAAAAAGTATAGGTATTAATATCTAGATTAATCGGATTAAGAGACATACTTCGATTCGGAAGACATTGCAAGAAGAAGGTATTTCATACAGAACTGCCGAATCAATTGCCGCAGCAAACGACCGGGCCGACAAAACATGGAAACCCGACTTCGATTCCCCTGGAGGAACAAGCACCACGTTCCTTAACTTTTTTGGGCCCAAAATCAGAGATTCGACAGTCACCCGTTTCAAACTCTTTATGGTGTCCAGTTTTGTCCTATTAAATCTTTTGAATCTGTGCACCCTCCCTTTCCGACCACGACAGCTTTCAGCAACATGGACTTATCCATTCAATCTGACGGAACAACCCTCCGAAGCAACACTCAGTCTAATCACTTCTACATTATCAAGTCACTATCCCAATCTGCAATCCATAACACTCAGCGTACTTCCCCCTGTATTTTTCCGTACAAGCGCACTTTCAGTCGAACATAGCTTGCTAGGGTACAGTTCAAAGTGGCTCAGTGGTTTTCTCGAAGGATGGACGCGACGAGTGGGAGATCCCGTCATTTCCAAATGGATCGTAATTGTGTTATGTGTTAGCATGGGTTTAAATGCCTGGCTTTTGAACGCTGCTCGACATGGTGCTATGCAACCAATGCAACTACCGGCTCTCAAACCGAATCAAGTCAAGTCTCCTGAAAACCCGACAGACGGTCAGCCTGGTCAACAAAATGGCGATGCGAAAGCGATTCCTCGCATAACAAGCCCGTTTACTTTGGACGAGAGCGAAAGCGATGATGAAGCTAAACATCTCACAGAACTCAAGAAATCGACGAGACGTGTACGATCTGTATCGGAATGTATGGAAATTCTTTCTGCGGGACGACCACAAGATTTGGTTGATGAAGAAGTCATCTCTTTGGCAATTCAAAAAAAAATACCCTTGTACGCTCTAGAAAAGACACTCAAGGATCTTGAAAGGGCAGTGAAAATTCGAAGAGCTGCCATTTCGAGAGAATCTGTAACGATGACATTGGAAACTTCGGGACTTCCATACAAACGATATGACTACGGTCGCGTAATGGGTGCCTGTTGCGAAAATGTAATTGGCTATGTTCCAGTCCCAGTGGGCATCGCGGGTCCCTGTATCATCGATGGCGAAGAATTTTATCTTCCAATGGCCACTACCGAAGGCTGCCTTGTCGCAAGTACAATGCGAGGCGCCAAAGCTGTTAACGCAGGTGGTGGAATCTCCACCGCTCTCCTACATGATGCAATGACCCGAGGCCCCTGTGTTCGATTCCCAACTGCCATGCGTGCTGCGGTGGCCAAGAAATGGCTTGATTCCGAAGAAGGATTTAAAGTTGTCAAAAAGGCATTTGACTCGACATCGCGCTTTGCAAGATTACAATCTCTGAAAACGAATATGGCTGGAAATCGTCTATTT
>Ga0335075_10013426_pt1 | contig 12326 bp, 15 predicted proteins | sample Lox_Sample_24_FD_206723 | JGI IMG/M metagenome (GOLD analysis project Ga0335075, IMG submission 206723) | Soil microbial communities from Loxahatchee National Wildlife Refuge, Florida, United States - Lox_Sample_2.4 | ecosystem: Environmental > Terrestrial > Soil > Wetlands | place: USA... | reverse complement strand
CGCATGTCGTGATTCTCGACAAACGTAACCGCGTTAAACGGGCGTGCCGCGGAGACCGAATTGCCGTCGGTAAGATTGCGCAGATCGTAGCTCGGCGTGTCGCATACATCTTTCAGCTTGTAGCGCAGCGGAAAATCGAAAGCGGCAATCTGCTGGTCAGTTACAGCACGGACGTTGTCGAGCCATCCGCCAATATCTTCAGGGCCGGACCAGTACTCGCCCACGACGAAGGGTTCGAACTCGCGGCCGTCCTTCTTCTGATACTGATACTTGGCCAGCAGGCCGATCATCCATGCGCCGTAACCCTTCACGAAATCAAAGCGAAATCCATCGAAGTCGAGTTCCTCGATGCACAGCCGTGCATACTCGAACATGGCCTCGTAAACGCGTGGGTTGCGATGGCACAGGTGGGGGAAGTCGGCGTACTGCTCGCCCTCGACCATGTATCGCTCGTAGCGGCAGGGATGAAAGCTGTTCCAATCGCGCGGGAACTTGCCGCTCTTGGGCTCGAATTTAGTCCAGCGCTTCTGCTTGTCGAGCGGATTTACTTCCTGGCTGTCGGCGCCGGAGTTATGGCCGAGCACCATATCGGCGAGCGCACTCATCTTATGCTCGCGCAGCGAGCGGATCAGTTTCTCCAGCTCGGCGCGATTGCCATAAGCGGTCTTTACCGAACCTTTCTGGTCGATATCTCCAAGGTCGAAGTAATCGTAAGGATCGTATCCGTTCGAGGTAGGACTGGTGGACTTACTGATCGGCGGCAACCACAGAGTATTTACACCGGAAGCGGCTAACTCGGGAACCTTTTCGGCGACATAGTTCCACCATTCGCCAAGCTTATTCTCCCTAACCGGCGCATCCCAGTAAAAGGCCTGCATCATAACCGCCATAATTTGAGTCGTCCGTTTTCCCGGTGGCCTTGCCCGCGCAGTATGTAAGGGATGCGGTGAGGATGAGTTAGATCGCGCGACGAACACCGAATCTGAATGCAGGGTGTGATGCCTGGGTCCAGCCGGGGGCTGCTTATGGACATGAAGACTGATTAGGAAAACGTCCGGAAATAAGGATGATAGGGCGGGATGCAATCGGCTGCCGCGTGGTTGCTCTCGCATAACTGTCGATGCGCCGGGATTACTTTGCTGCAAACGCGCTGGAAGCGAACAACCCGCCGCGATGGCCGGGCGTCCAACGTGTCTGTTGCAGAACGGACCAAGCAAGCGAGGTGAAAGATGCTCTGGACAATTTTTGTAATTCTGCTGGTTTTGTGGCTATTGGGTGTGGTGACTTCCTACACGCTGGGAGGGTTCATCCATATCCTGCTCGTGATCGCGCTGGTGGTGCTGGTGATTCAACTCCTTAGCGGACGCAGAGTGCTTTGACAGAAATTTGAGCGCCGAACGCGGCAAACAGAGCGCACGAGGCAGACACATCAACGGCGCTCCATTACAACTTCAACCGGCGAGTTGAGTGCGCGGGAGTAAGGTGAACCGCGCCGCGCCGCCAGGCAAGACCAACCGAGTAGACGAGGTGCAAACGATGGACAAGGACAGGGTAAAAGGTGCAGTCAACGATGCCGCCGGACGCGCAAAGCGCCAGGTCGGCGAGTGGACGGGCGACACGAACGCGCAGGTGGAAGGCGCTGCCCAGCAGGCCAAAGGCAAGCTGCAGAAGGCATGGGGCAACGCGAAGGATGCCGCGCGCGATGCCAAGAGCGAAGCCGAACACCAGCAGGAAGCCGATCGCGAGCGCGAGGCCGAGCGTGAACAGGCGGCCCATTCGTCCCATCACTAATTCCTGTGCATGACCCGATTTTCCGTAATGATCGGGGATGGCATGAAAAAGGCGAAGTTTTTGCAGGCGTCTTCACCAAGGCGCCGGTTGCCGGCGCAAGCGCCATCGATGAGGACGCTGCGCCGGCTTTTTCTTGTAACTTGGTAAATGGTATATCGCAGCCGGCTTATCTTTGAGCGGGGATTTGTGGGACTTATCCGGGACTTACAGGATTTACCGTGAAAGGCGAGTACGGGCGGGAGCCGGAAAGAAATTATGAAAGTAGCAGGAATTGTTCTGATGCTGGCCGGCGTAGCGGCGCTAGTGTACGGCGGCATCTCGTTCACCACGCATAGGAAAGAGATCGACATGGGACCGCTGCAGGTAACCCGCTCGCATCACCACCACATACCACTGCCCCCAATTTTAGGAGTTGCGTTCATTCTTGGCGGCGGGTTCATGGCGTATTCCGGCAGCAGGAATTGACGCCCGGTTCTGTCGGCATTGTGTTAACGGATGTGGGTGGGGGGGAATCCCGCTGGTCATCCTGCACCGAACGCCGCTGGCTGCGCGGGTTCGGGTTGGGGTATACTGGCCGCAAAGGGTAGTGACTTGCTGACCGCCCCGAATCGAGGTGCGTCTTCCGCACGGAAGCCGGTCCACTGACGTTCGATCTTCCGCCATCGGAAACCACGCGCTGGCGTGCAGTGGTTCGCGTGCTGCGAAGTCCAGTGGATGCTGTCGCCTGCGCACTTCTTCCCTCCTTCTGTTCTCTTTGCGGCTCGTCTCTGCCGCAGCTGTCCTCTGTGCCAATTTGTGCGGCCTGCTGGGCCGAAGTTCCGGCGCCACGCGAACACGCGTGCCTGCGCTGTGGCGACGCCGTAGACGCAACTGTGGGAAATAACGGCACGATGGATCTCTGCCGTCTGTGCCGGCTCGCGCCCCCTCCGTTTGTGCGCGCCGTTGCCTATGGCGCATACCGCGGCCGCATGAAGGACGCGATTCACGCACTTAAATATGAGCGGCTGTATCCGGCCGCGCAAGGGTTGGGCCGTCTGCTGGCAGAAGCCATTGCGCAGCTTGCCGCCGAGGCGCCCAGCGAACTGCTGGTGGTTCCAGTGCCGCTGCATCGCGCAAAACATGCGCAGCGCGGATTCAACCAGGCGCGGGTGCTGGCGCGCGAGGCGCTGGGATTTCTGGCAAAGAGCCATCCGGCGTGGCGGCTCCGCCTTGCGCCCAGTGCGTTGATGCGGCTGCGCGCCACCGAAAGCCAGGCGGGACTTACGCCGCGCATGCGGCGGCTCAATGTGCGCGGTGCATTTTCGGTGACCGATGCGGCGATGGTTCGGGGAAAAGATATCCTCCTGGTTGACGACATTCTGACCACCGGAGCAACCGCGCGGGCCGCGGCGCAGGCGCTGCGCCGGGCCGGCGCCCAATCAATCTATGTGGCTACGCTGGCGCGGGCGCGGCGCGAGGCCTTTGATCGCATCCGCACAGGCTGGACCAGAGAAGACGCCGCAGACGATGCGGACGCACACAACAACGGAGAAGTTTTCGAGTTTTCGGAGCCGATTTCATCGCAAGAGCAACGGTCTTTTTTACATCGATCATTCTGACGAGGGGAAAAGAGATGTCGCTGGGAAAAGCCATGATTCATGCCCGTAAGCAGAAAGCCATTTCGAAGGCCGCGGCGCTGGCAGCCGATCATGCGGCTGGCGCTCACAGCCTGCATTCCATCCATATGCTGCAGATGCCGGTGCTGGTGTTGAATGCCTCCTATGAGCCCATCAACATCTGCGGCGCACGGCGGGCGCTGGTGCTGGTGCTCAAAGGTGTGGCGCGCACCGAAGAGGAGCACGGGCTGACGCTCCATGCGCAGCGCAGCCGCATCGCCATGCCGTCGGTGATCCGGCTGCTCGAGTATCGGCGCATTCCGCACCAGACCCGCGCTCTCTCGCGAAAGAACATCCTGCTGCGCGACCGCAATACATGCCAGTACTGCGGCGAAGCCCTGCCGCCCAGCGAGCTCACGCTGGACCATGTGATTCCGCGCTCGCGTGGCGGCAACTCGACCTGGGAAAACCTTGTCGCCTGCTGCCACACTTGCAACCGGCGCAAAGGCAACCGGCTGTTGCATGAGATCGACGACATGGTGCTGCTGCGCGAGCCCCGGCCGTTTTCGCTCCATACCAGCCGGCAGATCATGCGCATGCTGGGCCGCAGCGACGATCGCTGGAGAAAGTATCTCTTTTATTAGAGAAGCCATCATGGCCGAATCGAAACCTGCATATCCTTATGAAACCCGGCTCGATGTGTTGCACGGTCCGCTGGAGATCGTCGATGTTCAAGCGCTCGCCGCTGCGTGCCAGTTCAAGTGGTTCAATCAGACGCTCTGCAAGGTGAACGATTCAGTGGTGCGCATCGGCGTGATCGAGGGCGAGTACCACTGGCACAAGCACGATGAGGACGATGAGTTCTTTTATGTGGTTGAGGGGATGCTGCAGATCGACATCGAAGACAAAGCCCTCGGAAACAAGGCTATCGAGTTGAAGTGCGGGCAGGGCTACGTGGTTCCAAGAGCCGTGGTGCACAGGACGCGGGCCCCACGGCGGACCGTGATCCTGATGGTTGAAAATGCCGGTATCATTCCCACGGGGAACTGACGCAGACTGCGTCGCGTATCCGGTTCATGGGGCTGGTTGCTGTATAGTCAAAATGGAATGGGAACGGCGCCGAACAAGTCCACTGCTGCAGGACAAGGTACACAGCAAGGGTTCGTCTATCTGCCACTGATTGCCGGATGGCTGGTGCCCGGAGCGGGGCACTTTCTGCTGGGGAAGTGGGGTCGCGGAGCACTGCTTGCTGCGGCCATCATCGCCATGTTCGCGCTGGGACTGACGATGGACGGCAAGGTTTACACGGGCGCCCAGGACATTCTCGACCTGCTGGGGCTGATCGGCGACCTGGGCAACGGGCTCATGTTCTTTGTGACACGGGCCATTGGGCTGGGCGGCGACCCGATCATGTTCACCACGGCCGATTACGGCACCAAGTTTATTGTTGTGGCCGGCCTGCTCAACGTGATCGCCGCAGTGGACGCGCATAACCTGCGCACCGGGAGGAAGTCCTAAGTGTTCCGGCCCTCGCACTTCGCAGCGGTGCTCCTGTTCGCGTTGTTTGCCTCTACGGTCTTTGGGATCACCCAGCGCGATACGCCGCCGAAGATGTTCCGCTACGGGACCTACTGTTTTGCGCTCTTCGCGGGCTCGGCCATCGTGCTGAGCTGGGTGATGTTTCTCATCGCGCGGTAGCGCTCGCGCCAGCCACGAAATACGCATCAAGAAACCAGCTTTTTTTGCGGGACGCGCTCAATGAGCCGACGCCCTTGTGCGGCCCGGCTGGCGCCTCCTGAATGGTAATCTTTCCCGAGGAGCTACCCTTGTCGCAATCCTCCCAGGAAGTTACGCGCGCCGCACCATCTGGCGGCGCAGTTGGCCTGCAGCGCTCGCTCGGCCTCTGGAACCTGATCATCATCGGCATGGTCATTGTGCAGCCGACTGCGCCCATGGGCATCTATGGGGTGATCAGCAACAAGGCGCACGGGCACGTGGTCACCACCATCCTCATTGCGATGGTGGCCATGCTGTTTACCGCGGTCAGCTATGGGCGCATGGCGCGGGTGTATCCCAGCGCCGGCTCGGCGTACACCTACGTTGGCCAGGAGATTCACCCGGCGCTGGGCTATGCCGTGGGCTGGGCCATGGTGCTCGACTATCTGCTGAATCCGCTCATCTGCACGGCCTTCTGCGCCAAGGCCGCCATGAATATTGTTCCCGGGCTGAACTACTATGTCTGGATCGTGCTATTCGTCGCGTTTTTTACCTGGGCGAACCTGCGCGGCATCAAGACTTCGGCGCAACTGAACGAGGCTCTGTGCGCGGGCATGACGATCGTGGTGCTCATCTTTCTGGCTGGAGTGGTCCGCGTGCTCTGGGGGGTGCACCACGATCCCGGCTTCTTTACTCACCCGTTCTACCAGCCTGGATCGTTCGAGCCCACAGCCATTCTGGCGGGAACGTCGGTCGCGGTCCTCTCCTATATCGGGTTCGACGCTGTTTCCACGCTCTCAGAAGAGGTGGAAAATCCACGGCGCAACATCATGATCGCCACGGTTCTGGTGTGTCTGATTACCGGCGTTCTCTCCGGCATGGAGGTGTACGCGGCGCAACTGGTGTGGGGATCGAAGCCCTTCCCCAGCGACCAGGTCGAATCCGCTTTTGCGCTGCTCTCGCGGCAGGTTGGCGGCGTCATTCTCTTCCAGCTCATTAACTTCACGCTGCTGGTAGCCAATGTTGGCTCCGGAATGGGCGCGCAATTGGCAGCGGGAAGACTGCTTTATGGCATGGGACGAGGGAACGCGCTGCCGCGTGGTTTCTTCGGCGCAATCGAGCCCAAACGCCATGTTCCGCGCAACAATATTGTGCTGGTGGGTGCGCTGGCGCTGGCCGGAGCGGCGATCCTTGAGTTTTTTGCTTCGCGGCTGGGCGGCGGCGCTTACGAGATTGGCGCACAGGCGCTCAACTTTGGCGCGCTCATCTCGTTCATGGGCGTGAATGCGGCGTCGTTCGTTTTGCAATGGCGGAGCGGCGCGGCCCGAAGTTTGACCGGCCTGGCTGTGCCGGTGCTCGGTTTTGCGGTCTGCGGACTGCTCTGGGTCAATCTGAGCCGGCCCGCATTCCTGGCTGGAACCATCTGGCTGGCCGCAGGGCTCGCGTACGGAGCGGTGCGGACCCGCGGCTTTCGTGCCGAACTCGTTCGTTTCGAGGACAGTACCGCCGATGCAGCCGCGGAGTAGCACCTCGCAGCCATCAACAGATGGAACCGTACTGCCGATTTGAACTGGGGGTGAGGTATCCGCCAAGGTACAGGATTCATCAAATATACGCGTGAGTGGAATTGACGGTTTGTGCGAGTCGCGCTACTCTCTAGGCCAGATACCGGATTTGGTCGCCAATACCATCCCGCGGTTCCTGAAGGCAGCCCTTAGGTTGAGCTCTTTCCTGCCTTTCACGCTCCTTCCACCCATCGCGCCAGTCGCCTGTTCACGCAACTTTTCTGCAACGTTTGCCGATAGATTGTTTACGCTTGACCCGGCTGTTGCCGTTCGCGGCTGCGGCCGGTCTGTTTTTACCCCAAACTGCCGCCAAGGAGGCCATCGAACCCTTTGAAGATCGCTCTGGAGATCACGCCCAACCTCGAGCCCTTGTTCGGGACTCGCGATGAAAACCTCAGGCTGATGGAAGATTCGCTCGGCGTCCGCATCGATCTTCGCGCTGACGCCGTGCACGTGGAAGGACCGGAGGAGAGCGTGGCCAGGGTGCAACGCATCTTCCAGGACTTCGAAGCGCTGCGTCGGCAGGGCATCCACCCGCACAACGGAGAACTGAACGGAATGCTGCGCCTGGTCGTGGCCGATCCGGCTACGACACTGCGCTCTCTGGCTGATGCCGGCAAGCAGCGCTCGGCGGGCATCAAGCGCACCGTGCAGCCGCGTTCGCTCAACCAGCGCCGCTACGTGGAAGCCATCGAACAGAACGACATGGTCTTTGGCGTGGGACCGGCCGGAACCGGCAAGACGTATCTGGCCGTCGCCATGGCCGTTGCTGCCATGAATGCCAAGAAGGTGAGCCGCATCGTGCTGGTTCGGCCAGCGGTAGAGGCGGGCGAAAAGCTCGGCTTTCTGCCCGGCTCACTGCAGGAAAAGGTCGATCCCTATCTTCGCCCGCTCTACGATGCGCTCTATGACCTGCTGGAGCCGGAGCGCGTGGAGAAGATGCTGGAGAAGAACGTGATTGAAGTGGCGCCGCTGGCCTTTATGCGCGGGCGCACGCTCAACGACGCCTTCATCATCATGGACGAAGCGCAGAACACCACCATTGAGCAGATGAAGATGTTCCTGACCCGGCTGGGCAACAACTCGAAGGCCGTGATTACCGGCGACATCACGCAGATCGACCTGCCCAACCCGCGCAAGTCGGGGCTGGTGGACGCGATCAACGTGCTCGACGGGGTGGAGGGCATCCACTTCTGCCACTTCGAGGACTCCGACGTGGTGCGCCACGCGCTGGTGCAGCGGATTGTCCGGGCGTATGAGAGCGCCAAGCCGCAGCAGCAAGAGCTGCCGCTTACCGGCGGCCTCGAGGTGGATGTGCCCGCACGCGGGGAGCGGCCACAGCAGCCGGCCAAGCCGCAGTAAACGCGATAAACCGAATCCGGGCCGATTCTTCAGGGTTGGCCCGGATTGAAATGGCCTCCATGGGAATCGCGTATCATCAATATTGACCCGGAGCTCGCTTCCGTTACCGCGGAGAGCCCCGCGCATGATGATCCTTTTCGACCCAGACCTCGGGACAGATTTGGACCCTGACCCCGCGCCGCGACCGGCTGTGCGCAGAAAATCGCGTGCGGCTCATTCTGGCCGGATTCTGCAAAGTTCCCGGCTTCCTTCCGCGCAATCCCTGACAAGTTTTTTGCGTAAAGCTCAGGCGGCCGTGCGGCTTCAAGGCGAAGTGACGGTTCTGCTTACCACCGATACATCCATCCGGCGGCTCAACCGGCAGTTTCGCGGCAAAAACAAGGCTACGGACGTGCTCTCGTTTCCCACCGACCCGCTCCAGAACGCCAATCCCGCAGAGCGGATAGCGGGCGATCTCGCGATCAGCGTTCCGACGGCGCGGCGGCAGGGGATATCGTGCGGCCACTCCCTGACGTCTGAGTTGAAGGTGTTGATACTGCATGGGTTGCTGCATCTAGCCGGGTACGATCACGAGACCGACTCCGGCCAGATGGCGCGGAGGGAGCGGCTGCTGCGCGGGCGGTTGAAGCTGCCGCTGGGGTTGATCGAGCGGGTTGGCTCTCCCACCCTTTCGCCCGAAAGAGGGCGAAAGAATGGGTTGCGCAAGATTGTGCGATCTCGCACAGGAACAAAAGCCCGGGAAGCAAATGTGGGTCCTTCGACTTTGGCCGCTAAGGCGGCCTTTGCTCAGAGCGACAGGAGAAAAGGAACGCGGAGGCGTAAGCCATGACGCCGACGTCGATTGCGCTCATCTTCCTGGTCGCCGTGGTCGAGACGCTGGCCTCTTACATCAGCCGCGTCTATGCAGAGTTCGGCAAGATCCTCTCGCGCGAGGTGCAGGACAATCTTGACGCGTGGGAGGAGCGTATCGAGCCGCACATCGGGTTGAGCCGCGAACACGCGTATCTCTCTGCCGTGGTGCTGCAGCAGCTTTCGCTGGGGCTGATCGCGCTTGAGTTCGGGGCCATTCTCTTTGACCGTGCTCCACACCTGGCGCGGCCCACATATCCCGAGATCGCGCAGGCAGTGCTGGGCGTGGTGCTGATCGTGGTGATCTGCAACCAGCTCTTGCCCTCGCTGCTGTTCAACCGCACACGCGGCCTGTGGGCGGCGCGCATCATCTGGCCTATCCGGCTGCTGCTGTGGCTCGTCACGCCCATCACGGTTTTCATCCGCTTCTTTTTCTCAGTAGCCGCGCTGGCTGAGGAGCCGGCTGATCCTGAAGAGGAATCGGCTGTGAATGTGGATGCGCTGATCGAGGCCGGCGAAGAGGAAGGCATCCTGGAGCAGAGCGACCGCGAGCTGGTGCGCTCGGCGGTCGAGTTCGGCGACAAGCTGGTGCGCGAGGTCATGACGCCGCGGCCCGAGGTCTTCGCCGTTCCTGAAACCACCACGCTGGAACAGTTTCTGGAGCTGCTCAAGGAGCACAACTACTCGCGCGTGCCGGTCTATGCCAACTCGCTCGACAATATGACCGGCATTGCCTTTGCGCACGACTTGCTGCAGATTGCCGACGAAGAAGCGCGCACCCGCACCGTGGCCAGCATTCAGCGGCCGGCGGCATTTGTGCCCGAGACCAAGCGGGGCTACGAGCTGCTGCGCGAGATGCAGCGCGAAAAGCAGCACATGCGCATCGTGATCGACGAGTACGGCGGGGTGGCCGGAGTGGTCACCATCGAGGATCTGCTGGAGCAGATCGTCGGCAACATTCGCGACGAGCACGAAGACGATGCGCCGGTGGGAGAACCGCAGCGCGAAGCCGATGGATCGTGGCTGGTGCCGGGCAGCTTTCCTGTGGATCAGCTCGGCGATCTCTTTGGTGGTCCCGTGGAGCTGGGCGAGGAGTACGAAGCAACCACTCTAGGCGGCCTGGTGAGCGAGACGGAGGGCCGCATTCCGCTGGCAGGCGAGGTGATGCTGCTCGAGCCCTTGGGCCTGCGCACCGAGGTGGTTGCCTCAACGGGACGGCGCATCGAACGGCTGCGCGTGTTTCCGCCGGCGCAGCAGGAGAGCGCGACGTCACCGGCTGCGAAGTAGGTGAGCGGCCTTCCATGCGCGCCACTCTTCGGCAGTGATCTCCCATATCTCAGAGAGATTGCGGCCGGAGACGTAATCCTTCTCGTGCGTGCCGATGAGCCGCATTCCCTGTTTCTCTGAGATGCGGCGCGAGGCCGCGTTCTCTTGAGCCTTGGACGTGCGGAGAACGGGAAACTTCAGCGTCTCAAACCAGAAATCGTTCACCCAGATGCAGGCCTCGCTCATCAGTCCCTGGCCGTGGAATGGCAGCGCGAGCCAGAAGCCACGATGGTCTTCCTTATCCCTCTTGAGGATGATGGAACCGATGATCCGATCGGGAGCGGTTCTGAGACGCAGCGACCAGTGCCAGGCCTGGCCGCCCTCCATCCGCGGCAAAGCGATCTCTTCAATAAATTGCCGCGCGCCGTCGGGCGGATAGGGCCAGGGAACGATGTTCCTGAGGTAGCGCACGATCTCCCAGTGCGGAAAGATCGCCTGAATCTGCGGCGCGTCCTCAAGCGCGAGCGGGCGCAGAATGAGGCGTTCCGTTGTGCCTTCAGGCGTCATGGGACTGATGATACCAATCGAAGCAGCGCCACCGGGCATAGCGACGTCTCCGTGTACCTCTCCCCGGAATCTGGGAGAAAGTCTGGATTTTCAGGCCTGGGATTCTGTTTTCCTTACTAACCAGCGCACGGGAATCGAGGTATCCATCTCTCCGAATCGAGAGATGGAACACCCAAAAATCCATCATCAGTCATTCATCGAGTTTTAGGCCGCCCGCCGATATCAGCGTTTCTTGGCTGGTGTATTGACGCCGTCCTCATGCAGGATCAGCGACTGGATTGACCCGGTGGGATCCGGCACAAACTCGATCTCAGCTCCGCCCTCGCCGATCGTGATGAAGAAGCGCGCGTGCCCATCCTTGATGCCCTGGTACATTATCGGAATGGCGGGCTGCCCGGATCCCTGTGCGGTAAGACCATCTCCGGCCTGCGCGATGGTGATCGCGAAGGTTGGCGTCAGGTCGTACACGCCGATGAACTTCGCCGACTCCGTTTGGGTGATCGGCACAGGCTTGCGTTCACTGTTTAAAACGACCGCTTTGCCCAGCGCCACGTCGAGCAACTGCTCACCCATCTGGCCGGGAGCCGGACCGTTCACATTCGCCAGCACCACGACGCAGATGCGCTGCTCGGGAACGTACATCAGGTTGGAGCTGAATCCCTCAATGCCGCCACCGTGCTCCACCACTTTCACGCCGTCCCGGTTGCTCACTATCACACCGAGTCCGTAATCGCCCTTGCCTGGCGTTGTCATTGCCTTCAGGGAATCGGATGAAAGTACTTTTCCGCCAAACAGACCGTGTTCCCACTTAAGAAGGTCGCCAGTGGTCGAGTAGATGGATCCGGCGGAAAATGGCACCGTCATGGACTCCGATCGCGCCACCATCAGGCCCTTCGGTCCCGGCATATAGCCTTCAGCCCGCTGCGGCAAAATAAGTTCGTCGTTATCCAGTCCCGAATCGTTCATGCCGAGGGGAGAGAAGATGCGCTCATGCAGAAGGTCGCCGTATTTCTTGCCGCTGACCTTCTCTAGAATTCCTCCAAGAACTTCATAATTGGAGTTGCTGTATTCGTATTTGGTGCCCGGCTCGAAATCCAGCGGTTTGTCCTTGAAAAATGCGTACTCTTCCTCCCAGGTATGAGCGCTTGCGGCCCACGCGTCGAATTCTTTGAAGCTGGTGAAGTTCGGTATTCCCGAGGTGTGGCCAAGCAGGTTGGCAAGTGTGATCTTCTCCCACGCCTTCGGAGCATCGGAGAGATACTTGCTGACCGGGTCATTGATGTTGAGTTTCCCGTCTTGCTGCATCAGGAGAATCAGCGCCGCAGTGAACTGTTTGGTAATGGAGCCCAGGCGGAACTTTGTGTCGGGCGTATTCGGGATGTTTCACTCCATCACCGCCATGCCATAGCCCTTGTCGAGCAGGACCCGATCGCCTTTCGTGACCAGCACCGCTCCCATGAAAGCGTTGTTGGCGGTGTAGGAATTTGCCACCTGTTTGAGTCGTGCCCGCACTCGTGCGTCGTTGTCGTTGGGGTTCTGCGCCACCACCATCGTGCAAACTACTGCCAGTATTGCTCCCGCCATCCAACGCATCTGTATCCTCGAAGAGCCCATG
>Ga0335075_10013425_pt1 | contig 12327 bp, 13 predicted proteins | sample Lox_Sample_24_FD_206723 | JGI IMG/M metagenome (GOLD analysis project Ga0335075, IMG submission 206723) | Soil microbial communities from Loxahatchee National Wildlife Refuge, Florida, United States - Lox_Sample_2.4 | ecosystem: Environmental > Terrestrial > Soil > Wetlands | place: USA... | reverse complement strand
GAGCAGTTCCGCCCATTCGCGTTCGAGATAGGCTTGGTGCCCCGCCAAGCGCTCGTAGTCCGCCGGGTTGACGTACACGATGTAGGATCCCGGCGCGGTCAGCCGGTTCTCCTCGCCGCGAGTGCGGGCTTCCATGGTGGCCGCCAGTTTGCGGGCAATCTGCGTCGGCTCGAGATCGCTCGGAAAGGTCCGCGCGAAGCTGCGCTCGATAAAGGCGGCGCACGCCTGCTCGATCTTCTCGAAAAGGCTCACGTACCGCGCTCCAGGCGCGCGATGTAGAAGCCGTCGCGACCGTCGATTCCCGGCGGCACGAGCACGTCGCCTCGCCCGGTGACCAACGATTCGTACGCGGCCGGTAACAGACCGCGCGAAAAATTCTCTCGGGCCACAAATGCGTCCACCACTTCCGCCGTTTCTCGCGGGTCCGTCGAACAGACTGCGTACACGAGCGTGCCGCCGGGGTGCAGATGCGGCGCCAGCCGCTCCAAGAGAGCACGCTGCGTGATGGCCAGGCGTTCGCCGTCGGTGCCTTGCTTCTTCCATCGCGTCTCCGGGTGCCGCCCGACCAGGCCGATACCCGAGCACGGCGCGTCGACCAGGATGCGGTCGAAGCGCTGGTCCGGCTCCAGGATCGGTTCGGTTGCGTCGCCCGTCAACACGCCCGCGGCGAAACCGGCCTCGTCGAGACGCCGGCCCAAGACCGCCGTCTTGCGCGCGTCGCGTTCGACGCACAGCAGCGTGCCCTCGCCCTCGAGCCGTGCGGCGATCTGCAACGCTTTGTTGCCGCGACCGCTGCACGCGTCGAGGACCGCTTCGCCCGGTTGCGGACCGAGCACGTCGACCGGCATGGCCGAGCTCTCCGACTGCTGCCACCAGCGTCCGCCGCTTTCCAGCCGGGCCAGCTCCGCCGCGCCCGACTCGACGATCAGCGAATCCGGGGCGAACTTGGAAGGGCGCGTCGTCACGCCCGCCGTCTCGAGTTCTCGCGCGCACTCCGCGACGCTCAGGCGCGCGCGGTTGACCCCGATTGCCGGCACGGCCGGCTCGTCGCACGCGGCGCAGACCTCCCGCGCGCCCTCCCCAAACGCTTCGATCCACTGGCGCACGATCCAGGTCGGGAAACTATACAGCGTTCCCAGGTACTGCTCTTCGTCGGGGAAGTCTTCGCGCTGCGGCGGCTGGGGCGGCTCGCGCAAGAAGCTCCGCAAGACCGCGTTGACGAGATTTGCCAACCCGCGATGCCCGTACTTTTTCGACAGGTTCACGAACTCGAAGACGGTCGCGTGGACGTCGGGACGGCTGAACGCAAGCTCGTAGATTGCCAAGCGCAGAATCTCGCGAATCGCCGGCGGAAGCGGCTCGCGCCGATCGCCGACGAAAGCGTCGAGATACCAATCCAGCGTGCGCCGCATCTTGATCGCGCCGTACGCGAGCTCGGTCGCAAACGCGCGGTCGCGCGCCGAAACCCCGGCCCGCCGAACGCGATATTCGAGCGCCTCCTGCGCGCCGCGGCCGGGAGCCGAAGAGCCCGCCGGCGGAAAGACGTCGCGCACGACGGCCAGGGCGATCTCGCGAGCGTTCACGGCGTCGTGACGCGGCCGCGCCGCTGCACGTAGGCTTCCCAGGTCGTTCTTCCGCGGTTCGGAGCCACCAGCTCGTCGATCCGCAGCGAACCGTTTTCGTCGAGGTGCGCGCGCAGCAGTTTGACGCTCTCGCCGTCGATGTCGGCACGCGCCGCCGGCGACGGCGAATAGGCGCGCACGGCGTCGACGATCCGGCGCGGCTCCCACGACCAATCGATCTGCAAGTCGGCTGCGCGCAGCGGGCGCGTCACGCTGGGCTCGCCGCTCTGCGGAACCTTCGCGAGCCGGCCCGCGGCGGCCGCGTCGATGGCCTGGCCCAGCAACTCGCCGCCGGCGGCCGCCAGACGATCGTGCAGTTCGCCGTACGACTCCTCGCGGCCGATCGGCACGCGCCGCGCGCCGACGACGTCGCCGGTGTCCATCCCTTCGTCCATCAGCATGACCGTCACGCCCGTCTCCGACTCGCCGTTGCGAATCGCACTTTGAATCGGCGTCGCGCCGCGGTATTTCGGCAACAGCGACGGATGCACGTTGAGCGCCCCCATGCGCGCAAGCGCGAGCAGCTCGCGAGGCAGGATGCGCCCGTACGACGCCAGCGCGAACAGGTCGAGCGGAACGTTCGCGAACTCGCGTGCGAAGGCGCGCAAGTCGGCCGGCTCGTAGACGGGCACCCCCAGCTCCAGCGCCGCCGTCTTCACCGGCGTCGGCCGCAGCTTGTGCCCGCGTCCGGCCGGACGATCGGGCTGCGTGACGACGCCCGCCAGCGCCGAGTGGGCGGCGGCGGCTCGCAGGCTCGGGAGAGCGAACTCGCTCGTCCCGAAAAACAGCAGGCTAGGCTTCGGCTTGTGCAGCTTCGCGCTCTTCTTCTGTCACGGCGGGTCGAAGATTGCGCGCCTTGTCGACGTACAGAACGCCGTTGAGATGATCGATCTCGTGTTGCAGGCACTGCGCGAAAAGACCGTCGCCTTCCAGGCGGATCTTGTCTCCGTGCCGGTCGAGACCGCTGACCGCCATGCGTTTGTAGCGCACGATGTCGCCGACCATTCCCGGGACCGAAAGACAGCCCTCGACCAGTTCGATTTCTTCGCCGGCCTCTTCGATCTTGGGGTTGATGACGACCGCGGGCTCGTGCTCTTCGTCGTGCACGTCGATCACGAACAGCCGCTTCGACACGTTGACTTGCGGGGCCGCCAAGCCGACGCCGGGCGCCGCGTACATCGTCTCGAACATGTCGTCGATCAGCTGCTGAAAGAGCGGCTCGCGGATTTCACGCGGGTCGACCTTTTTCGCTGCCTTGCGAAGCGTTGGATGGCCGTCGGTGACGATCTCTCGGACGTAGGGCATGCCGGCGTATTTCTGGAGAAACGGCCGCCGCTCCGCCTAACGAGGCGGAGCGGCGTTGGGAACGCGTTGGAGCGCGGAAGGGCGTTAGCGCGTGGTAAACTGCCCGATCCCGGCCGGATTGCAGACCTGGTTCTCGACGTTGAAGCCGATGACGTAGGTCGATCCCGACGAGAGCGGCCCCACGTTGGAGACGTAGTACGTCGGGTTCGTTATGCTCGGCGACGCGTGCGGGTGCGGAATTTGAGACTCCGGGATCTGCGAGAAGTTGGTTCCGTAGAAGTACGGCAAGCCGTTGGGGGGCTGAACCGCCGTATTGAAGTTGCCGTTAGCAAGCGTGTTGTTGCTGCTGGCGATGTAGACGTTGGTGGTGTTGTCCGGAACTCGGACCGCACCCGGAATCGGATAGACCATCACGGTGTTACCCTGCAGCCCGCAGGTCGGCGTCGAGCTGATCGGGGTGCTGTTGTTGCTGTTGCAAGCCGCCAGCACCGATGCGGCGAGCACTGCGAACGAAACGATGCGTAGCGACTTTTTCATGCTCCAACCATCCTCTCGGAGTGACCGGGAGACCTTCCCGGGCAAATGGGAAAACGATTACAGAATATACCCGGAAAGGTCCGAGTTCTCCACGACGTCGGCCAGGCGTTCCCGCACGTAGGCGGCGTCGATCGGTACGGTCCCGCCGACTTCGGGTGCCTGGAAGCTTACCTCTTCCAGAAGCCGCTCGAGAACGGTGTGCAGCCGCCGGGCACCGATGTTTTCGCTCTGCTCGTTGACCCGCATCGCAAAGGTAGCCAGCTGTTCGATTGCGTCGCTCGAGAACTCGAGCGTGACGTTCTCGGTCGCGAGCAAAGCTTTGTACTGTTCGACGAGGGCGTTCTTGGGCTGCGTCAGGATCGTCTTGAAGTCTTCGGCGGTGAGCGAGTCGAGCTCGACCCGAATCGGAAAGCGTCCCTGCAGCTCGGGAATGAGGTCGGACGGCTTGCTGATGTGGAACGCGCCGGCGGCGATGAACAGCACGTGATCCGTCTTGACCGGACCGTACTTCGTGTTCACCGTCGAGCCTTCGACGATCGGCAAGATGTCGCGCTGCACGCCCTCGCGCGAGACGTCCGGTCCGCCGCGGCTGCCTTGCCCGGCGACTTTGTCGATCTCGTCGATGAAGATAATGCCGTCTTCGGCAGCCCGGCGCAGCGCTTCGCGCTTCACGGCGTCCATGTCGATCAGCTTCGCCGCCTCTTCCTGTTCGAAGATCCGGCGCGCTTCGGCGACGGTAACGCGCTTCTTCGTGCGCTTCTTCGGCAGAATTCCGCCCAGCATCTCGCCGAGGTCGGCGCCGCCGCCGGCGTCCATTCCGCCGCCGATCACGCCGATCGGCAAACTGGCAGACTCTTCGACTTCGATTTCGATCAAGCGGACGTCGTAGAAGCCGCGCTCGATCTCCGCGCGCGTTTGGTCGCGCACGCGCTGCACGTCGCCCGAGGCGGCCGGGGGCGGCGGCGGGGGAGCCGGATGCGAACCCATGTTGCCGCCGAAGATCGATCCCAACGTCGCGGCAAAGGGATTGGCGCCGGCCGGCGACGGCGCGCGCGTTTCGGGATTGAGCGCGTCGATCAGCCGCTCGACCGCGTGATGTTTGGCGAGTTCGGCGACTTCGGCGCGGCGCTCTTCCGTCACCGTTCGGATCGAGGCCTCCACCAGGTCGCGCACCATCGACTCGACGTCGCGTCCGACGTAGCCGACCTCGGTGTATTTGGTAGCCTCCACCTTCACGAAAGGAGCGCCGACCAGCGACGCCAGGCGGCGCGCGATTTCGGTCTTTCCGACGCCGGTCGGGCCGATCATCAAGATATTTTTGGGCGTGATTTCGTCGCGCAGATCTTCGCGAGCGCGAGCCCGCCGGTAGCGGTTGCGCAGCGCGATCGCGACCGAACGCTTCGCCTTGGCCTGGCCGACGATGTATTTGTCAAGTTCCGCAACGATCTGGCGCGGCGTCAAGCCCGCCGCGTCCAGCGGCGGCGGCAACGAGGTGGTAGTGGTCGTCACGGAAGGGTCTCCACGGTGATGTCGTCGTTGGTGTAGATGCAGATCTCGCCGGCGATCTCCAACGCCTTGCCAGCGATGTCGGCGGCGTCCATGCCGGTGTTGCGCAGGAGCGCCGCCGCGGCGGCTTGCGCGTACGGGCCGCCGCTGCCGATCGCGGCGACGCCTTCGTCGGGTTCGATCACGTCGCCGGTTCCGGAGAGCACGAACAGATGCTCCGGATTGCCGACGATCAACAGGGCCTCCAAACGGCGTAAGGCGCGATCCTGCCGCCAGTCCTTGGCCAGCTCGACCGCCGCGCGCGTCAGATCCTTGTACTCGCCGAACTTTGCTTCGAACTTCTCCAAGAGCGTAATCCCGTCGGCGGCCGATCCGGCGAACCCGGCGACGACCTTACCGCCGGCGATCTTGCGAACTTTGCGCGCGCCGTGCTTGACGATGGTTTTGTCCAGCGTCACCTGCCCGTCGCCGGCAATGGCCAGCTTGCCGTCGCGCCTGACCGCAAGAATCGTGGTCGATCGTATCTTCATTCCCTAGCCGAGTACCCCGCCGCGACCGGCGAGGTTTCAAGCCCGCGATCGCGTGCCAGCTCCGCTGCAAGCCGGTCGAGCGCCGGAAACGGCGCCCAGGTGACGTTTGCCGGTTGAAAATCCGGCGTCGCCGTGTTTTGCAGGTGCGAAACGACGGCGCCGAACGCGCTTTCCTGCGGAAAGTCGACCGGCGGAAGCCCGAGGATTTCGCGAGCGGCGTGGATGCCCGCCATAGCTCCGCACGCCGCGGCCTCGACGTAGCCCTCGGCGCCCGTGATCTGGCCCGCAAAATAGAGCTGCGGCAAGGTTCGCAGCTTCAGCCGCGGATCGAGCAGTCGCGGCGAGTCGACGAACGTATTGCGGTGCATCACGCCCAGCCTCAGCCACTCGGCGCGCTGCAGTCCGGGCAGCTTCCCGAAGGCCGTCTTCTGCGCCGGCCACGCGAGCCGGGTTTGAAAGCCGACCAGGTTGTAAGCGGTTGCCGCCACGTTCTCTTTGCGCAGCTGCACCACGGCGTACGGCGTCTTGCCGGTTCGCGGATCGCGCAGCCCGACCGGCTTGAGCGGACCGAATCGCAACACGTCGTCGCCCCGGTCGGCCATTTCTTCGATCGGCAGGCATCCTTCGAAGTACCGCGTCGGCTCGAACGCTTTGGGATCGTGCCGCTCGAGCGTTCGCAGATCCGCGACCAGCCCGGCGTACGCATCCCGGTCCAGCGGGATGTTGAGATAGTCGTCGCCGTCGCCTTTGTCGTAGCGCGATTTGCGATACATCGGCGTCTCGTCGATCGAGTCGGCCGCCACGATCGGCGAGGCCGCGTCGAAGTAGTGCAGCCGCTTGCCCACGATCGCGTCGAGCGATGCCAAGAGATCGTCGCTGGGCAGCGGCCCGCAGGCCACGATGCAGGGCCGGTCCGTGGGGATTTCTCGCACCTCGGCGCGGTGCAGCGCGACGTTGGGCTCTCCGGCGATCCGCGCCTCGACCGCCGCCGCGAAGCGTTCCCGGTCGACGGCCAGTGCGCCGCCCGCCGGAACGGCCGATTCGCGCGCGGATCGAATCACGATCGAGTCGAGCAGCGCGAGTTCCTCTTTGAGCAATCCGACCGCATTTTCGAGCGCGGCGCCGCGCAGCGAATTACTGCACACCAGCTCCGCCAGCGCGCCGCCGGAATGCGCCGGTCCGCTCTTGGTCGGCCGCATCTCGTAGAGATCGACGCCGACGCCGCAGCGCGCCGCTTGCCACGCGGCTTCGCAGCCCGCGAGTCCGCCGCCGATGACGGTCAGGCGCGCGCTCGGGACGGCGCGGGGCGCAGGCACGCGTCTACGCCTCGACGGGTTCGCGGCTCTCCTCGAGGCCGTGCGCCTGCGCCAGCGACGAGACGTCGTGACCCCGGTCGGCCGAGCATTCGAGGCGAACGTTGCCGCCGCGCCGCGACTTGGCGACGACGTACGATCCGCAGACCGGACAAGGCTCGGGAACGACCCGGTCCCAGGAAACGAAGTCGCATTTCGGATAGTTGGCGCATCCGTAAAACGTGCGGCCCTTGCGCGACTTGCGCTCGACGATCGCGCCGCCGTCCTTGGGACATTTCGCGCCCGTGTCTTTGACGATCGGTTTGGTGGTCTTGCACTCGGGATAGCCCGAGCACGAGATGAACTTGCCGAAACGGCCGGTCTTGATCACCATCGGGCGTCCGCAGTTCGGGCAAACTTCGTCGGTCGGCTCGTCGCGCAGCTCGAGGCGCGGAAGGCGCTCTTCGGCCAGTTCCAGCTCGCCCGCGAAGGGGCCGTAGAAGCGGCGCAGCAGCGCCACCCAATCCTCGCTGCCCTCGGCGACCTTGTCCAAGTCGCCTTCCATGGTGGCCGTGAAGTCGAGGTTGACGATCTTGGGAAAGTGCTCGACCAGCAGGTCGTTCACCGCCGTGCCGATCTCGGTGGGGAAGAAACGGCGCTCCTGCTGGTTCACGTAACCGCGCGCCTGAATCGTGTCGACGATCGTCGAGTAGGTCGACGGGCGGCCCACGCCGTTGTCTTCCAGCGCTTTGACGAGCGTCGCTTCGGTGTAGCGCGGCGGCGGTTCGGTGAAGTGCTGCTTGGGATCGAGGCGGCGGCAATCCAGCGCTTCGCCGTCGCGAAGCTCGGGCAGACGCACCCGCCCCTTTCCTTTAGTTGTGTCGGCGGCCGCGTCTTCGTCGCGGCCCTCGCGCGAAACACGTAGTCCGCCGCTTCGACGTCGACGGTCGTCTGGTCGAAGACCGCGGCGGCCATTTGCGAGGCGACGAACCGCTCCCAGATCAGCGTATAGAGGCGCAGCTCGTCGCGTTTGAGATGCGCGGCCGCTTTCTCGGGCGTCCGGAAAACCGACGTCGGGCGAATCGCTTCGTGCGCGTCCTGCGCCCCCTCGCGCACCTTGTGCTGCCGGCCGCCGTGATAGCTCTCCCCGAACGTGCCGGCGACGAACTCGCGGGCCGCCTCGCGGGCCTGGTCGCTGATACGCGTCGAGTCGGTTCGCATGTAGGTGATGAGACCGACCGTGCCCTCGGAGCCGCCTAGGTCGACGCCTTCGTAAAGGGCTTGTGCGATTTGCATCGCCCGGCGGACGCGCATCCGCAGCTTGCGCGACGCTTCCTGTTGCAGCGTCGAGGTCGTAAACGGCGCCGGGGCGTTGCGCTTCACTTCCCGTTTCTTGATCGAACCGATCCGGTAGCTCGCGCCGTCGAGCGCGGCCAAGACGGCATCGGCCGAGGCCTTGTTGCCGATCTCGAGTTTCTCGCCGCGATACGACAGCAGCTCGGCCGGGAAGGTCATCTCCGGATCGCCGCCGCTTTCCAGAAACTGAGCCAGCAGCGCCGTGATCGTCCAATACTCCCTGGGAACGAAGGCCGAGATCTCGCGCTCGCGGTCGACGATCAGCTTGACGGCGACCGATTGAACCCGTCCGGCGGAGAGGCCCCCGCGAACCTTGGCCCACAGCAGCGGCGATATTTTATAGCCGACCAGCCGGTCGAGAATGCGGCGCGCCTGTTGCGCGTTGACGCGATCCATGTCGATGCGGTGCGGATCGCGCAGCGCCGCCAGGGCGGCGTCTTTGGTGATCTCGTGCAGCTCGATTCTTTTGGGCTCCGTCAGTTTCAGAAGCTCGGCCAAGTGCCAGGCGATGGCCTCACCCTCGCGATCGGGGTCGGTCGCCAGGTAGACGTCGGTGGCGCTCTTGACCGCGCTCTTGAGCTCCTTGATCACGTCGCCCTTGCCCTTGATCGTGAGATAGCGCGGCGCGAAATCGTGCTCGACGTCGACCCCGAGCGTGCTTTTGGGCAGATCGCGCACGTGTCCGACGGACGCTTTCACGGCGTACCGCGCCGGCAGAAACTTCTTGATCGTACGCGCCTTCGTCGGAGACTCGACGATGATCAGGGGCTTTTTCACGGGCCCTAGTATACCGCCGAGGTCAAGATGGGGGCAACGGAACGCGCGCGCGCGTGACGCGTGCGCGCGCGAATTTGCATCCTTCTCTAAAATCCTTTATGATGCGCTCAAAGCGCCGACGAAGCGCTGTCCAATACACGCTAATCGTCCCCCGGGGGACGAGGAGGAATGAATGGACTCCGATTCCATGATGAACGGCGGAACGATGGCTGAAGAAAAGCCTCGCCGGAAAGGCCGCCGTAAAGCACGTAAGACCGTGCGCAAGGCCGCTGGTGCCGCCCGTAAAGCCGTCCGTAAGGGCGGCCGCAAGAAAAAGGCTGCTGGCAGAAAGGTAGCCCGCAAAGTCCGCAAGGCGACTCGCAAGGGCGGCCGCAAGAAGAAAGCGGCGGGGAGAAAGGTGGCTCGCAAGGTGCGCAAAGCGACGCGCAAGGGCGCTCGCAAGAAAAAAGCCGCCGTCCGTAAAGCGGGACGTAAGGCCCGCAAGACGACGCGCAAAGCCACCCGCAAAAAGAAGTAGCGTTTCCGAGTCCAAGAATCTGGGCGGCCGCAGATGCGGCCGCCCAGCTTTTTTAGACGACGACCGGGCCGGCGGTCAGGTCCGGCGCGCGCCCCCCGTGCTCTTCCACCCAGTGGCACGCGGCGAAATGTCCGGGCGCGTACTCCGCGAACGCGGGCTCTTCTTTCGTGCAGCGGTCGAACGCCACCGGGCAGCGCGTATGGAAGCGGCAGCCGGACGGCGGATTCACCGGCGACGGGATATCGCCGGTCAAAACGATGCGCTTGCGGCGCTTCTCGAGCACCGGGTCCGGAATCGGAATCGCCGAAAGCAGCGCCTGAGTGTAGGGCATGAGCGGGTTGTGGTAGAGCTCGTCGCGATCGGCCAGCTCGACGATTTTCCCGACGTACATGACCGCCACGCGCGTCGAGATGTGGCGTACGACCGAGAGGTCGTGCGCGATGAAGAGATACGTCAGGCCGAGCTGCGACTGCAGGTCTTCGAGCAGGTTGATAACCTGGGCTTGAATCGAGACGTCCAGCGCCGAGACCGGCTCGTCGCAGACGATGAACTCCGGGTCGACGGCGAGCGCCCGCGCGATGCCGATCCGCTGGCGCTGGCCGCCCGAGAACTCGTGCGGATAGCGATTCGCGTGATAGGGCCGCAACCCGACGAGCCGCAGCAGCTCGAGGATCCGGTCGCGCGCCTTTTGCCCGGTTGCGATTCCGTGGATGCGCAGCGGCTCGGCGATCGCGTCGCCGACGGTCATGCGCGGATTGAGCGACGCGTACGGGTCTTGAAAGATGATCTGCATCGCACGGCGCAGCCGTCGCGTCTGAGCGCCGCGCAGCGCCGTGACGTCCTGACCGTCGTAGCGAATTTTGCCCTTGGTTTCGGGCAGCAGCCGCAGCAGCAGCCGCCCGACGGTCGTCTTGCCCGAGCCGGATTCGCCGACCAGACCGAGCGTTTCGCCGCGCCGGATCGAGAAGCTGACGCCGTCGACCGCGCGAACGTCGGCAACGTGGCGCGACGTCAGGCCGGCGTGGATCGGAAAGTATTTGTAAAGATCTTCGACTTCGAGCAGCGCTGCGGTCTCGGTCATCGAGCGATTACCGGCATCGTCGGCACGTCGATCGGGCGCTGATCCTTGGCCCGCTCGTCGTAGAGGAAGCAGCGCGCGACGTGGCCTTCACCGAAATCGTAGAGCGGGACGGGCTCCTCGCAGATCGGCATGCGGTAAGCGCAGCGCGGCGCAAACGCACAACCCGGGGGCAGGCGCAGCAGATTCGGCGGCTGGCCCTTGATCGGCAAAAGCCGGCGCTGCGCGCCCTCGTCCAGGCGCGGCAGCGACGCCAGCAGTCCTTGCGTATACGGCATGCGGGGGTCGGCAAAAATCTGGTCGGCCGTTCCGTATTCGACCATGTTGCCGCCATACATCACCAGAACGTTGCGGCAGACCTCGGCGACGACTCCGAGATCGTGCGTGATCATGATGATCGCCGCGCCGGTCTCGCGCTGCAGCTCGTTCATCAGCTCGAGGACCTGCGCTTGAATCGTGACGTCCAGCGCCGTGGTCGGTTCGTCCGCGATGAGCAGCTGCGGGTTGCACGAAAGCGCCATCGCGATCATCACGCGCTGGCGCATGCCGCCCGAAAACTGATGCGGATAGTCGCCCAGCCGCGCTTGCGGCGACGGTATGCGGACCTTGGCGAGCATCTCGACGGCGCGCTCGCGCGACGCGCGCTTGTCGAGGCCCAGGTGCAGCCGGACGGCTTCGGCGATCTGCTCGCCGATCGTCAGCACGGGATTGAGCGAGGTCATCGGATCCTGGAAGATCATCGCGATCCGGTGACCGCGGATCCTGCGCATCTCGCCTTCGCTCTTCTTCTGCAGCTCCTCGCCGTCGAACTCGATGCGGTCGGCGGTCACGCTCGCGTTTTTGGCAAGCAATCGCATGATCGAGAGCGCGGTTACCGATTTTCCGGATCCCGACTCGCCGACGATGCCGAGCGTTTCACCGGCTAGGAGAGAGAAGGAGAGACCGTTGACTGCCGTCACCGGACCATCTTCGGTCCGAAAGGTGGTTCGAAGATTGCGGACGTCGAGGAGCGCCACCGAGCTCTCTAGATTCCCGTGAGCGATAGGATGAAGGCGCTCACCACGAACACTACGGCGACGAAGCCGGTGATCCGTTTGAGCTGCTCTTCGGCGCCGAGGCGCCCGCGATACGTCGACTCGACGCGGCCGCCGATCGATCCCGTCAAGCCTTCTTGTTTCGTCGTTTGCACGGCCAGCAGTAATACCAGCCCGATCGCCGAGACGACGAAGATGGCCGCGATTCCGTGCGTCAGCCACGGCGCGTGCGCGGCGATCGTCGTTTGCACGGGAGCCGGCGTCGGCGCGACCGGGGGGACCGTCAAAGCGCCCGACGGCAGCGCGTGCGGCGCTCCCGAAGCGAGCGCGTTGGGCGCGGCCGGCAACGCCGGCGCCGCCGCCGACGGAGGCGCGACCTTAGAAGCCGCCGTGACGGCGAAGAGTAACGGAGTCAAAATGGTTTCCTTATGCCGGCCAAACCGGCAGCACGATAGGGTCGTAATCCGAAGCGGAATCTACGACCGGCGGGGCGCAGCGGCCTGCCCCACGCGCAGGAGTCGGACCCTTCCTGCCATTAGTAGCGACGAGATGCAGCACCGCAGGGCGGCGGCGGAGTCGTAAGTTGCACGACGCCGGCGCTACGGTCGTTCCGCTCAAGAACCGCCGGGTCTGGCGCGATCTCGCACGCATTCTTTCGACGATCTTCAATCCGTTTCTGACCGCTCTCGCGCTGTTCGTCATTCTCGCGCACGTCGGTGCCCGCGACACGCTCGATTTCTGGCGCCTGCTTTTTCTCTCGACCTTATTCACCT
>Ga0335075_10013424_pt1 | contig 12327 bp, 9 predicted proteins | sample Lox_Sample_24_FD_206723 | JGI IMG/M metagenome (GOLD analysis project Ga0335075, IMG submission 206723) | Soil microbial communities from Loxahatchee National Wildlife Refuge, Florida, United States - Lox_Sample_2.4 | ecosystem: Environmental > Terrestrial > Soil > Wetlands | place: USA: Florida... | reverse complement strand
GCAAGGCCGAATACCAGCCCCAGCGTACGGTCCAGGCCCCCAAGGGGAGAATGGCGAACGGCGCGACCGATCAGGTGCGCCACGATCATCAGCAGGATCAGGGAGATGATGAAAATGACGGCCAGCGTCGCCGGATCGACCCAATAGGAGTTGCCAAACCAGGCATGCGCCTGTGGCTTAGCCAGGGGCAGGCCGTAATAGGCCGCGGCCCCGGCGCCGACCCACGCGCCGACACCCAGTACCTCCCGCACCAGGCCGCGCATGAAGGCGAGCAAGGCAGAGACGGCCAGCACAGCGAGGGCAACGAGATCGACCCAGGTCATGGCGATGGCCCCGATAGAACCGCGGTGATTGTCTCACGCCGTCTCGTCATGCGCCTGCCATATGGTGGTTCTCTCGCGTTATCGTCCGCTCCGCCCTGCGCGCCAAGGCAAGATAGCGTAATGAGCGGCGAGTCGAGGCAAGGAGGCATGGAAATCGGCGTTTTTGCCACGCTGTCCGTGACCTGCCAGCCTGTTGGACGATGACGGGAACCGAGTGGCGTCAGTGCTCGTGGCGGGTTTCGGCTGCCTCCGACGTGAACCGGCCCACCAAATCGGCGATGTGCCCGATTTCCTCCAGCCGTAAGCCATCTGGCGGAGCCAGCGGACGATTGCCGCGCGCTACCCGCCGTGGCAGCGTCGCCGCATCGAATCCCAGCTTTGCTGCCTCCTTCAGCCGCGCATCGGCCTGCGCCACCTGACGGATCTCGCCCGACAGCCCAACTTCGCCGAAATACACCGTGCCCGCACTGGTCGGCTGGTCGCTCGCCGCCGACGCCAGAGCCGCCGCCACGGCCAGGTCCGCAGCCGGCTCGATCACGCGAAGCCCGCCGGCGACGTTCAGGTACACATCGGTCGCGCTCAGCCGCAGCCCAGCGCGCGTCTCCAGCACCGCGAGCAACATCGCCAGGCGCCCGGAATCCCAGCCGATCACCGACCGCCGTGGTGAGCCGCCGGGATTGGGCGCCAGCAGCGCCTGGATTTCCACCAGGACCGGCCGTGTGCCCTCAAGCCCGGCGAACACCGCGCTGCCGGCGATGTTACCGCGCCGCTCGGCCAGGAACAGAGCGGAGGGATTGGTGACTTCGGCCAGGCCATGCTCAGTCATTTCGAACACGCCGATCTCGTCGGTGGCGCCGAACCGATTCTTCACTCCGCGCAGGATGCGGAACTGATGGCCGCGGTCGCCTTCGAAATACAGCACCGCATCGACCATGTGCTCCAGCACGCGCGGTCCTGCCAGCGCGCCGTCCTTCGTGACGTGCCCGACCAGGGCGAGCGCGTACTGCGACGCCTTGGCGAGGCGGATCAGTTCGAAGCTGGCAGCGCGCACCTGCGCCACGGTGCCCGGCGCGCTGTCGATCGAGTCCAGCCACATGGTTTGAATCGAATCAATCACGACCAGGGCGGCGTCTTTTGCATGCTCCAGGCTAGTGGCGATGTCGCGCAGGTTGACCGACGCGGCGAGTTCAACCCGCGCCTCCGCCAGCCCCAACCTTCGCGCGCGCAACCGCACTTGCTCAATCGATTCTTCGCCCGACACGTAGAGGACGCGCCGGCCGGCTCGCCCGAGCGACGCGGCCGCCTGAAGCAGCAGCGTCGACTTGCCGATCCCGGGATCGCCACCGACCAGGACCGCTGAAGCTGGTACCAGGCCACCGCCCAGTACGCGGTCAAGTTCGGCGATGCCAGTGGCAGCGCGCCGCGGCGGGGCGGCGCTGCCAGCCAAGTCTACAAACTCTACGCGCTGGCCCGGTCGCGCCTTGCCGGCGAGACCGGGACGGGTGGCAACAGGCTCCTCGACGATGGCGTTCCATTCGCCGCAGGTCTCGCAGCGGCCGGCCCATTTGGGCGTGACGGCGCCGCAGGAACTGCAAACAAAGCGGGAGGTCGGTTTGGGCATGGAGGAAATATGCGGTGCGAAGGTTGATGAGTGATTTACCCAGGCGAGCGAGTCGCGGCGAGATCATTGCGCCGATTCCTCAGGGCCTCTGCCGCCACCGGTCGAAAATCATCCACCACGAACGCGCGAAGCCACGCTGCAGTGCACTACCCCGCCGGCACGCCCTTCGTCGTCGAATATTCGAAATGCAGCGCTTCGCCGGGATGCGCCACCGCGAAAATCGCATGCGCCGCCACTGCCGCTTCTGAAAAGCCTTGCAGGATCAGCTTGAGCTTTCCCGGATAGGTTGCGACGTCGCCGATCGCGAACACGCCGGGCCAGCTTGTCGCGCAGGTCGACGGATCGATCCTCACATGATGCTGCACGCTCTCCAGCCCCCAGGCCGCGATCGGGCCCAGATCCATCGAGAGTCCGAAGAACGCCAGCAGTACGTCGGCAGGCAGCAAACGCGTCTCGCCTTGCAGTGTCGCCACTTCCACGGCCGACAGCTGACCGGCCTCTCCACGCAAAGCCTGAAGCTGGTACGGGATCACCATCTCCACGACCCCACGCGCAGCAGCGGCGTCGAGCTGCGCCGCGCTCTCCGGCGCGGCCCGGAACTTCGCCCGCCGGTGCACCACCGATACGCGCGCGATGTCCTTCAGCCCGAGCGCCCAATCCACCGCAGAGTCGCCGCCGCCGGCAATAACCACGCGCTTGCCACGGAAATCTTCCCGCCGCCGCACGTAATACTGCACCGCGCCGGTCGCCTCGTAGGCGTCCAGCCCGTCGATCGGCGGGCGGTTCGGCCCGAACGCACCCGCGCCGGCGGCGATCAGCACCGCCTTGGCATGCACCTTATCGCCTTGGTCGGTTGTCACCGTGAACGAGCCCGCCTCGCCCACCAGCCCTGACACGCGCCGCCCGAGCAATCGCGGCGTAGGAAATGGCGCAATCTGGCGATCCAACCGGACGATCAGTTCACCCGCTTCGATCGCCGGATGGGCCGGGATGTCGTAAATCGGCTTCTCCGGATACAGCGCGGCGCATTGCCCGCCAACCTCGCCGAGCGCATCGATCAGCACGCTCGACAGCTTCAGCATGCCGAGTTCGAATACCGCGAACATGCCCACCGGGCCGGCACCGATGATCGCCACGTCGGCAGAAAAATCGCTTGCCATGGCACGGCCCTAACCTGCTGCGGCAGCCGGATCAAGCAACAGCCACCGCTGGTTCCCTTTTGCCCGCGGCAGGCTATGTCGCGACGACCAGACCGCCGGAGGATCCGCAATGCCCGAGACGCCGACCGACACCGAAGTGCTGGTGATTGGCGCCGGCCTCGCCGGACTGGGCGCCGCTGCCGCACTGCGCCGCCTCGGGACGCAGTCCATCGTACTGGAGGCCGCAAACCGCATCGGCGGCCGCGCCTGGACCACGCATCCGCCCGAGTTGGGGGGCGTCTGGTTCGACATGGGCGCGGTCTGGCTGCACTCGGCAGAGCATAACCCGCTGGTCCCCATCGCTCGGGCCGCCGGCGATACCCTGCTGCGTTCCGATGAGCTTCGGCATGAACGGCTGTTCGTGGGTACGCAGGAAGCCACGCCGGTGGGATATGCCGATTACCGCGACTCGTGGGGCCGCTTCGACGCCGCAACCGACCGGCTGCTACGCGACCTGCCAGATGCGCCACTATCGGCGGTGGCCGACCATCTTCCGGGCGATCCCTGGGCGCTGACGGTGGAGGCCTGGGAAGGCCCGGTGATTTGCGTCGCGGAAGCTGAGGCGTTCAGCCTGCGCGACTGGCGGCGCAACGCACTGGAGGGCAGCAACCTGGTGCCGCAGGGCGGCATCGGTGCGTTCGTCGTACGACGGTTGGGTGAGGGGTTGGACATTCGGCTGAATGCGCCGGTGACCAGGCTGCGCTGGAACGGCCCCGGCGGGCGGGTCACCGCCATGACGCCACGCGGCGCGCTGACAGCTGGCGCAGCGATCGTCACGGTATCTACCGGCGTGCTGGCTGCGGATGCGATTGCGTTCGATCCGCCCTTGCCACTTGAGGCGCGGCAGTGCGTGGATGCAATGCCGATGGGGCTGGCGATGAAGGTAGCTCTGCGAGCAAACGGGCCCGACCGGCTGGACCTGCCGTTGCATTGCTCGGTCGAACGGCAGGTGGCGAGGCGCGGGGACCGACTGGTGCCGTTCCAATGCTGGCCCTATGGGCGCGACTATGTGCAAGGCTGGATCGGCGGCGACGTCGCCTGGGACCTGGCGCGCACTGGCGACGCCGCGGCGGTGGATTTCGCACTGGAACGGCTGCGGGCCATCTTCGGCAGCCGCGTGGATCGCTTGTTCCGGGATGGTGGGCATCTGGTGACGCACTGGGAGGCCGATCCGTTCATCCGTGGTGCCTATTCCTGGGTACGAGTCGGTCACGCCGATGCACGCGTGCGTCTCAGCCGCCCACTAAGTGATGGCCACCTGCTGATCGCCGGCGAAGCCTGCCATGACGGGATGGCTGGCACCCTCGCGGGTGCGTGGCTGAGCGGCGAGCAAGCGGCGGAAACGGCAACTGCCTCGGTGCGGTGGCGGCCATAGTCTTCGTTATCTCTGGCGCACTGACCGAGGTCACACGAACTGGACGCGAAACATGCGGCGATTGCGTGCCCTTTTTGCCCGAAGTCCTTCTTTGATCCGCCCTCCCGCCTACGCCGCGGTGCGCGCCGATCTCACCAGCCGGGATCGCGGCAGCGTCCCATGCCCTGCCAACCCGTGCCCATGCTCGGTGGTCGCTTCACGGAAATAGGCCAGGACGAATACCCGCACAGCGCTGGTGCGGCCGCCCTCGTGGCCGGCTTGCTCGACCTGCCGGACCAGCGTGCTCATATCCGCGTTCTCGCGCTCGCATATCTCCAGCAGCGCGTCCCACAGCTCGGGCTCCAGGCGCATGCTCGTACGGCCCCGCGCGGCGACTACATTGCGGTTGATCAGACGACTGACCGTCACGGCAGCCCCCTCCAGTGAACCAGGGAGCAGAAGACCACGGTTGCATTAAGAGAAGGTTGTCAGGCGGGCCTTGGTGTCCACGCCACTGTACCCAAATGCAGATTTTTTTCGGTTCGCGCCTCAGAAGCCGCCATCCCTCCTGCGCGGACCTCCGGCCCACGCTTGGCGGCCGGAGGTCCGGCGTCGGCTCCGCCGCCACGATAATGCCGGCGATCGGCGAGCACCCCACCCGCGTGCCATCTCCCTGGAGATCCGGCAGACTGCGGGTACTACTTATTGCCCCGAGTGTGTGGCGCCGGTATCGGTTTTTGCCAGGGACGCATTCTGTCCAATTGCGGCGGGCGAAGCTTCTGCCCAGACGTGGGCGTCAGTTGCGATTGAAGCAAATGGAGGTCGTCTAATGTGCAGCGTCTGCGGCTGCGGCCAGGGCGAGCAAAGGGTCGAGGACCTGCGTCTCTTGCTGCCGCACGACCATTCTCGCACGCTGGCGGCATCGCAAGCCGGCAGCGCCGACGCCCATCCCGCCGACGATCTGCATGGCGATCGCGATGCAGCGGGTGGCGGACTCGTGCCCGCTGGCGCCTACCATTCGCTCGATCACGAGCATTGGGACAACCATGTCCATACCCACGGGGACGGCACCACGCACGCCCATCCCCACAACCACGCGCACGGACACTTCCACGAGCGTGGCTCCGGTGTCGTGCCCAGCGCTGCCGCCAGGCGGCTGATGCTAGTAGAGCAAAATATACTAGCACGAAATGATGCAATCGCCATGGAAAACCGTCGCGCATTCCAGGCGGCTCGGACTCTCGTCTTGAATGTGGTTTCGAGCCCTGGTTCAGGCAAGACCACATTGCTGGTGGAGACGCTGAAGCGCATCGGTTCCAGGTATCCCGTCGCGGTGATCGAGGGCGATCAGGAGACGACCGCCGACGCCGACCGCATCCGCGCGACCGGTGCACCCGCCATCCAGGTCAATACCGGGAAGGGTTGCCATCTCGACGCGGAGCAAGTCCGCACGGCGACAGCACGGTTGGGCATTCCGGCATCTGGCATCCTGTTCATTGAGAATGTGGGCAACCTGGTCTGTCCGGCCGGCTTCGATCTCGGCGAGGCACAGAAGGTGGTTATCGTTTCGGTGACTGAAGGCGAGGACAAGCCGCTGAAATATGCCCCCATGTTTGCGGTCTCTGCCCTGATGGTGGTGGCGAAGAGCGACCTGCTGCCGCATCTCGATTTCGATGTTGACCGGCTGATCGAGAACGCGCGGCGGATCAATCCGGCGATTGGTGTGCTGAAGTTGTCGGCGAAAAGCAGCGACGGGATGGAGCGGTGGATGCATTGGCTCGATGCCGCGCGGGCGGTGCGCCTCGCGATGGATTAGCTTCTTCACTGTGGTCGGAATCGCATGATGCCTGTCATTGCGAGAAGCATACCAACGAAGCAAGTCCGGTCGAGACGGTGCTCGGGCGAGCTGGGCACTCCTCCGAACGAGGTTGCTTCGTCGCTGCGCTCCTCGCAATGACATGGGTCGTGTGTCATGGATATGCATCCGAAGTTTGACGCCGCCCATATTGCAAGCCCCACGATACATCGCGTGCGCCTTCGCGTCCGCGGCCAAGTGCAGGGCGTTGGCTTCCGGCCGCACGTTTGGCGGCTCGCGGTGCGCGACGGGCTGACCGGCTTCGCGATGAACGACCAGGACGGCGTGCTGCTGGAAGTGCAGGGCAACGTTGCCGGTTTTGTCGCAGACCTGGTGGCTCTGGCGCCGCCATTGGCCCGCATCGACGCGGTGGAGCAAGAGCGTCGCCCGATTGTTCTGGGCGAACTTCGATTTGTCATCCGCGACAGCACGCTGGATGGGCCGGCGCGCACCGCGATCACGCCCGATGTTGCGACGTGTTCCGACTGTCTGTCTGAATTGTTCGACCCGGCAGACCGCCGCTACCTGTATCCGTTCATCACCTGCACCCAGTGCGGCCCGCGTTTCACCATCACCCGGCGCCTGCCGTACGATCGGTCCACTACAGCAATGGTGGGTTATCCCTTATGTGCGGCGTGCGCCTCCGAGTATGAGAATCCGGCGGATCGGCGGTTCCATGCCGAAACCAACTGTTGTCCCGCGTGCGGCCCGCGCCTCGACATGCCGTCGCAAGAGGTCGCCGCCCGCATCGGGGCAGGCCAGATTGTCGCCCTGAAGGGTCTCGGCGGCTTCCATCTCATCTGCAATGCGCGCGACGATGCCACCGTGGAGCGGCTGCGCGTGCGCAAGCATCGCGACGGCAGGCCGTTTGCCGTCATGGTGCCGAATCTCGCCACCGCGCGGCATTTCGCCGAAGTCGATGCCGCCGCCGCGGACGCAATGGAGCTTCGCGCTCGGCCTATCGTTGTTGTGCCGAAGCGTCCCGAAGCATTGCTCGCCGGCGGCGTTTCCAACGGACTGCCGACCATCGGCTTGTTCCTGCCCTATACGCCGGTGCACTGGCTGGTGATGTGGGAGTTGCTGGGACGGCCCGCGGGCCATGCGTGGATGTCCGAGGCTTCCAATATGGCCTTGGTCGCGACCTCGGCCAATCATTCGGGCGAACCGATCGTCATCGACGGCGCCGACGCGCGACGGCGGCTCGCCGGCGTGGCCGATGCGGTTGCGGATCATGATCGGGCAATCGTCACGCGCGCCGATGACAGCGTGATGCGTGTCGTGGCAGGGGCACCTAGCTTGGTGCGCCGCGCCCGAGGCTTCACACCCGTGCCGATTTCTCTGGCGCAGGAGATGCCGAACGTCGTCGCCCTTGGTGCGCAGCTAAAGTCGACGGTCGCCGTGATCCGCGGCCGCGAGGCCTTCGTGTCGCAGCATGTCGGCGATCTCGACACGCCGGCCGCCGTGGCGTTTTTGGAAAAGACGCTGCGCCACATGCTCGCGGTCCTGGAGATCGCGCCGGTTGCGGCGGCGTGTGACCTGCATCCGGATTTTCCCAGTACGCGGCTTGCCAACAGCCTGGGGCTGCCGGTCTTTCCGGTGCAGCACCATCATGCGCACATCGCAGCGCTGGCGGCGGAACATGGCATTGATGGCCCGGTGGTCGGTGTGTCGCTGGACGGTTTCGGGCTGGGGCCCGATGGCGCGGCCTGGGGTGGCGAATTGCTATGCGTGAACGGCGCGCGGTACGAGCGGCTCGGGCATCTGGCGCCGCTGCCGGCGCCCGGTGGCGACCGTGCCGCGCGCGAACCATGGCGGATGGCTGCGGCGGCCCTGCATGCGCTGGGGCGCGCAGACGAGATCGAGCGCCGTTTTGCCGCGGAACCGCTGGCCCAACCCGTGCGCCGGCTTCTCGCCGGCGGCGTCGCCTGCCCGCCAACCACCTCCGCCGGGCGATTGTTCGATGCGGCAGCCGGATTGCTGGGCGTGTCTCGCCGCCGGAGTTTTGAGGGAGAAGCGGCGATGCGGCTGGAGGCTCTCGCCGCCACGACATCCGTCATGTCCGGCGGGTGGCAAATCACGGGCGGCGTCCTGGACGTCCTGCCATTGCTTGGCCGCCTCGCCGACGGCGTCGCCCCGGCAGAAGGCGCGGCATTGTTCCACGGCACGCTGATCGCGGCCTTGACGGAATGGGTAGCATGCGCCGCGGCTTCACGCAGCCTCCGCGTTGTGGCGCTCGGCGGCGGCTGCTTCCTCAACAAAGTGCTGACCGAGGGGCTTGTAGCTGGGCTGAGGGTTCGGGGTCTGACAGCTTTGGTCGCCCGCGCCGTGCCGCCCAACGATGGCGGGCTGTCGCTGGGTCAGGCATTTGTCGCTGCTTCGGCACTGCTGAACGGTCGAACACAGGAAGGAACCGGACGATGTGTCTCGCAATCCCGGTGAGGATCGTTGCGCTGACCAGCCCCGGCATGGCCAAGGTGGCGCTCGGCGGCATCATTAAGGAAATCTCGGTCATGCTGATCGAGGATCCACAGCCCGGCGACTACGTGATGCTGCATGTCGGCTTTGCGCTGGCGAAGATCGACGAGGAAGAAGCGAAACGCACGCTGGAATTGCTGGTGGAACTCGATCCCAAAGTGATGGCGGATTTCTCCCCCGCGGACGCAGAGGCGGAGGCGCCGTGATGAAGCATCTCGACGAATATCGCGATGGCGATACGGCCCGCCATGTCGCCGCGGCAATCCATAGAGAAGCGGAGCCTGGCCGCCTGTATCGGTTGATGGAGTTCTGCGGCGGCCACACGCATACGATCTTCCGTTACGGCATCGAAGACCTGCTGCCTGCGAACGTTGAAATGGTGCACGGCCCAGGCTGTCCGGTATGCGTGCTGCCCATCGGGCGGCTGGACATGGCAATCCGGATGGCGCGGCGCGATGGCGTGATTCTCGCCAGCTATGGCGACATGTTGCGCGTGCCAGGTTCGAAGGGCCAAAGCCTGATGAAGGCCAAAGCGGAAGGCGCCGATGTCCGCATGGTCTATTCCACGATGGACGCGGTCAGGCTGGCTGAAACCAATCCGGACCGCGAGGTGATCTTCTTCGCCATCGGATTCGAGACCACCACCCCACCGACAGCCCTGGCGGTCGAAGCCGCTTGCAGCAAGCGTCTGACGAATTTTTCGGTGTTCTGCAATCACGTGCTCACGCCGCCGGCGATCGGCGCGATCCTCGACGCGCCGGCGGCAGGCGACGCGGATGCAGTGGCGATCGACGGTTTCTTGGGGCCGGCGCATGTCTCCGTGGTGATCGGTAGCCAGCCGTACGAAGTGTTTGCCGCGCACTACGGCAAGCCGGTCGCCATTTCGGGATTCGAACCGGTTGATATGCTGCAATCGATCCTGATGCTGGTGCGGCAGCTCAACGAAGGCCGCGCCGAGGTGGAGAACCAGTATATCCGCGCCGTCACCCGCGCCGGCAATGTGCGCGCCCAGCGGGCGATGGCGCGAGTCTTCCAAGTGCTGCCGGCGTTCGAGTGGCGGGGGCTTGGCAGCATTCCGTGCTCGGCGCTGCGAATCCGGGATGAATTCGCGGCATTCGACGCCGAGCACCGGTTCGATGAACCCTATGTCCCGGCTGAGGGCACAAAATCCTGCGAATGCCCGGCGGTCCTGCGCGGTGCCAAGAAGCCCACCGACTGCAAATTGTTTGGCCAAGCCTGCACGCCGGAAACGCCGCTCGGGTCCTGCATGGTGTCGTCCGAGGGCGCCTGCGCCGCGTACTATGCCTATGGTCGCATGCGGACCCCGGCGGCATGAACGCGCCGTCGCGGATAGCGATGCGCCGGTTGGACCTGACCACCGGCCGCATCGATCTGACTCACGGCGCGGGTGGACGCGCCATGCAGCAGCTTATCGGCGAAGTATTCCGTCCTGCATTCGACAACCCGATCCTGGCGCGCGGCGACGACCACGGCTTGTTCGATGTGCCGGCGGGACGCATGGCGATGTCCACCGACTCGTTCGTGGTCTCGCCGTTGTTCTTTCCTGGCGGGAATATCGGATCGCTTGCGGTGCACGGCACGGTCAATGACGTGGCCATGAGCGGCGCGCGGGTGCTGTACCTTTCGGCTGGGTTCGTCATCGAGGAGGGTTTCCCGTTGGCCGATCTGCAGCGCATCGTCCAGTCCATGGGCGACGCCGCTCATGCCGCTGGAGTGACCATCGTCGCCGGCGACACCAAGGTGGTAGAGCATGGCAAGGCGGACGGCTTGTTCATCAATACCGCCGGCGTCGGCATTGCGCCGCCTGGCATCGAAATCTCCGGCGACCGCGCGCGGCCGGGTGACATTATCCTGATCTCCGGCACCATGGGGGATCATGGCATTGCCATCATGGCGCATCGCGCCGGGCTGGAATTTGAAACCACGCTGGAATCGGATTCCGCTGCGTTGAATGGTCTCGTGGCGGCGATGGTGGGCGCCGTCCCGGGCATCCGCGTGCTGCGCGATCCGACTCGTGGCGGGCTGGCCGCGGCGCTGAACGAGATCTGCCACCAGTCCGGTGTTGGCATGTTCCTGCATGAAGCTGCGGTGCCGGTGAAGCCGGACGTGATAGGCGCTTGCGAATTGCTCGGGCTCGATCCGCTGAATGTCGCCAACGAGGGCAAGCTGCTTGCCGTTGCGCCGGCCGCGTACGCCGGACGATTGCTGGACGCGATGCGCGATCATCCGCTGGGCCGCGATGCAGTGGCGATCGGGGAGGTAACGGCCGACCCGTCTCGATTTGTGCGCATGGCGACGCGGATCGGCGGGGAACGCATCGTCGATTGGCTGGCCGGAGAGCAATTGCCGCGCATCTGCTGAACGCCGGATGTGCAGGTCGCAATTTGACGCAAGCGTCCCTTATATGCCTATTTGACCGAGCCGAATCATACCGAATACGTAATATCCAACCCGTCAGGGCCCGTCCGTATAAACGCACGGAGCAGTTCACAAAGACACGAAAACACCGAGATCCAACATTGAGGGCAATGACCTGCCTGCAACCTTTGTGTCTTGGCGTCTTTATGGTGATTCTTTAACTCTGAAACGAGTCGCTCAGGGCCTGCACCGATAACGACCCCAGGCCCACACGCAAGTGCAATTACCAAAGCGCGCGGCCAGCGGTTGAATTCCGTGCCGTCATTGGATCGAATCTATGCGCTTCTAATCCACACGACTGCTGGTGCATAATACGGGCGGTCATGATCCTTCGCCCTCACCCGTTCAGGCTCTTCGTCAATCCGCGATTCGGCGCACCGGACATCACCGTGCTGCCCGAAGCCGGGTTCCGCCGCGCAAAGGCGGAGATCACCTCCTGGCCGGATTACGGGCCGACGCCGCTGCGCCCACTGCCCGGCCTTGCCCGGCAAGCGGACATCGCTGCGCTGCGACTAAAGGACGAAAGCGGCCGTTTCGGACTTGGCTCGTTCAAGGCACTTGGCGGTGCCTACGCGGTCGGCATGCTATTGCTGGAGGAACTGGCGCGGACCGGTGCCGCACCGGCCGCCGCAATGGCGGAGCTGGCAAGCGGCCGGTATCGCGCCGCCACCCAGCACGTCACCGTCACCTGTGCCACCGATGGCAATCATGGGCGCGCGGTCGCCTGGGCCGCACAACGCTTTCATGCGCACTGTATCATCTTCGTCCATGCCACGGTCAGCCAGGGACGCGCCGACGCCATCGCGCGCTACGGTGCCGAAATCCGCCGCGTTCCCGGCACCTATGATGATGCGGTGCGCGAATGCACCCGCCAGGCGGACGCCAACCACTGGCACGTCGTCTCCGACACGTCATGGCCCGGCTATGCGGAGATCCCGCGCAACATCATGCAAGGCTACCGGCTGATGGCCGACGAGGCGGCGGACCAATGGACCGGTCCGCCGCCGACCCACGTATTCTTCCAGGGGGGAGTCGGCGGAGCCGCCGCCGCCGTTTCCATC
>Ga0335075_10013423_pt1 | contig 12328 bp, 10 predicted proteins | sample Lox_Sample_24_FD_206723 | JGI IMG/M metagenome (GOLD analysis project Ga0335075, IMG submission 206723) | Soil microbial communities from Loxahatchee National Wildlife Refuge, Florida, United States - Lox_Sample_2.4 | ecosystem: Environmental > Terrestrial > Soil > Wetlands | place: USA... | reverse complement strand
GAGGTTCCCTTCCCGGGCGAGAACTTCGTTGCGGTCGCCATGCGCCACATCAACGAGCCGCCGCCGCCGATCCGCGACAAGCGCCCCGACGTGCCGCCGCGTGTCGAGGCGGCGGTCCAGCGCGCGTTGGCGAAGCGGCCCGAGGACCGCTTCGCGACCATGGGCGACTTCTGCAACGAGCTCGACGCGTGCCTCGCCGAGGTTCAGTCCGCCGGGACGCAGGTCGTGCATCCCGCTCCGCTGGCGCCGGCGCAGCGGCGTCGCGCGCCGCGTCGCGGCCCGTCGCCGTGGCCGGTGCTGTTCGCGATCGTCGCGCTGCTCGTCATCGGCGGTGTGGTCGCGTATCTGATCCTGAACGGCTTCCCGTCGGTGTCGCACTCCAACAACGACCATTCGACCGGCGGCGCTCCGGTCACGTCGACGATCAACCTGAGCGGTGTCACCGCGTACGACCCGTACGGCAACCCGCCCGGCCAGGAGAACAACGCGCAGGCGCCGCTCGCGACCGATCACAAGGCGAACACCGCGTGGCAGACCGAGGACTACCGGGCGACGTTCGCCCAGCTGCACAAGCCGGGAGTCGGGCTCGTGCTCGACGCCGGCCAGCCTGTCCAGCTGCATCAGCTCGGCATCGCGACCGCGACGCCTGGGTTCGTCGCCGAGATTCAGGCAGGCGACTCCGAGCACGGTCCGTTCCAAACCGTGTCCGCGTCGAAGACGGTCACGCGCCAGACGCGCTTCGACATCACCGGCAGCGGCAAGTTCCAGTACTACGTCATCTGGATCACGGCACTGCCCCCGCCGGGAACCGGCAGCGCGTCGATCAACGAGGTCGCGGCGAACTAGAAGCGCAGCTGCCGGCGGCGCTCGAAGCGCTCGACGGCGAGATCGGCGAGCCGCTCCAGGAGCTCGCCGTACGGGATGCCCGACGCTTCGAACAGGCGCGCGTAGACGCTCGTCGCCGTGAAGCCCGGGATGGTGTTCAGCTCGTTGACGAGCACCTCGCCGTCTTCGGACACGAACATGTCGGCGCGCGCCATTCCCTCGCAGTCGCACGCGACGAACGCCTCCACCGCGAGCTGCTGCGCGCGCTCGATCTGCTCCTCGCTGATGCGTGCCGGGACGACGAGGTCCATCTCGCCTTCGTCGTACTTCGCCTCGTAGTCGTACCATTCGTTCCTGGTCACGACGATCTCGCCGGGAAGCGACGCGAACGGCGTCAGGTTCCCGAGCACGCCGACCTCGACCTCGATCCCCGCGACGAACCGCTCGACGAGCACTTTCTCGTCGTGTTCGAACGCGAGCGCGACACCCTGCCGCAACTCGTCGTCGTCGTGCGCTTTCGTGATGCCGACGCTCGAGCCCAGCCGCGCCGGCTTGACGAAGCACGGGTAGCCGAACGGGTTCCGCGGCGCGTCACCGAGCCGGAGGGTGATGTTCTCCGTCACCGGGACGCCGTGGTCGCGGAGGACCGCCTTGAAGACGTCCTTGTCCATGCAGAGCGCCGACGCGAGCACGCCAGCCCCGACGTAGGGCACGCCTGCGAGCTCGAGCAAGCCCTGCACGGTCCCGTCCTCGCCGAAGGGCCCGTGCAGCACCGGGAACACGACGTCCACGTCCGTGAGGGTGGCCGCCACTTCCCTGGATGGGAGCCGAATGAGCTCCGAGCCCCCGGAACCCGCTTCGCTTCGCGAACCAGGTTCCAGTCGTGCGATGTCCCACCGGCCGCTCTGGTCTATGGCGATCGGCACCACATCCGCGCCGCCCGCCTCGAGCGCGTCGATGACGCTGCCGGCCGACGCGACCGAGATCGGGTTCTCGCTCGAGCGGCCGCCGAGGATGACGGCGATGCGGCGCCTCACGGGGTCGTCGTGGTGGTGGTGGTAGTAGCCGTGGTGGTCGACGTGGTCGTCGTCGCGCCGCCCTGTTGCAGCTGGCCGACCTGAATCGTCACCGTCTCACCCTGCTTTGCGGGCGAGCCGGGGCCCGGGCTCTCGGTCTGGACGATCCCGTCCTGGCTCGGGTCGGTCACCGGCACGTAGACGACGTTCGGCGTCAACTGGTCGGCGGTGAGCGTTGCCTCCGCATCGGACTGGTTCTCGCCGGTCACGTCGGGGATCTGCGACGGCGCCGGCCCCTTCGAGACCGAGAGCGTGACCGTGGTTCCGCTCGGCTCGGGTGTGCCGGGCGACGGCGTCTCGTCCACGACCTGGCCCTGTGGCTGATCGGAGCTGATGTCCTGGCGCGTCACGACGAAGCCCTGTCCCTCGAGCGACGACTTCGCGTTCGCGAACGGCATGCCGCGCACGTCGGGCACCGGGACCGGCTTCGCGCCCTTCGAGACGTTGATGCGCACCGTCGAGTTCTCGTCGACACGGTCGCCCGCGTGCGGCTGCTCGGCGGTCACGGTCCCGGCCGGCTCGCTGGAGAAGATCTGCACGGAGTGCGGTTGAAGATGGGCGGCATAGAGCGCCCCGATCGCAGAGGAGACGTCCTCGCCGACGACCTTCGGCACGGTGACCTTCGGCTTGCCCGTCGACACGGTGAGCGTGATCGTCGATCCCTTCCCCACCTTCGTCCCGCCGGCCGGCGCCTCGGTCGCCACCTGGCCCTTGCCGACCGTGCCGTTCGCCGCGTAGACGATCTTCGGCACGAAGCCCGCCGCACGAAGCTGGCGCGCCGCCAGGTTCTTCTGGAGCAGCGTCACGTCCGGAACCCCCACAGGCTTGTTGTTGTTCAGCTGGTCCTGCACCTTCTCGTAGAGGAACCAGCCGCCGGCGGCGCCGGCGAGGATCAGCCCGAGTGCGAGCAGCCAGGGCCAGACCGACCGGCCGCGGGGCGACGCTTCGTAGTCGTAGTACGGCGTGGGCGCGCGGTAGACGGGCGGCGCCGGCGGCGCGACGATCGCCGACCGCGGCCGCTGCACCATCGTCTGCCCGGCGGTGACGCCCGCGCCGGCGAGGACCATCGTCATCGCCTCCTCGGTCTCGCGCGACACGGCGACGCCACGCGCGACACGCGCGAGGTCGGCGTCCATCTCCTCGGCCGACGCATAGCGCTGCTCGGGGTCCTTCGCGAGCGCGCGCATCACGATCGCGTCGAGATCGTGCGGCACCTCGGGGCGCAGCTCCGACGGCGGCTCCGGCACCTGCGAGAGATGCTTCATCGCGATCTCGACCGGCGTGTCGCCGGTGTACGGGACCTTCCCCGTCAACATCTCGTAGAGCACGATCCCGAGCGAGTAGACGTCGGAACGTGGATCGACCGGCGCGCCGCGCGCCTGCTCGGGCGAGAGGTACTGCGCGGTCCCCACGATCGAGCCGGCCTCGGTCATCTGCGACGCACCCGAACGCGCGATGCCGAAGTCCGTCACCTTCAGCCGCCCATCGCTGCTGACGATGATGTTGTGCGGCTTGATGTCGCGATGGACGATGCCGTGCCGGTGCGCGAAGGCGAGCGCGGCGAGGATCTGGCGGGCGTAGTCGATCGCGATCGGGATCGGCGTCGGGCCGTTGCGAACGAGCAGCTCCTTGAGCGTGCGCCCGTCGAGGTACTCCATGGCGATGTAGTAGGTGCCCTCGGCGTAGCCGCGGTCGAAGATCGAGACGATGCTCGGATGGTTCAGCCCGGCTGCGCTCTGCGCCTCCCGGCGGAACCGCTCGACGAACTGCTCGTCGGAGGCGTGCCGGTCGTCGAGCAGCTTGAGCGCGACGCGGCGGCCGAGCTCCTGATCCTCGGCAAGGAAGACGTCGGCCATGCCGCCCGAGCCGAGCTTGCGCTGGATCACATAGCGCCTGTCGAACGTCCTTCCGATCATGGTCTCACTGCTCATACGAAGCCGGCTACTGCTTCGACGCGTGCGGCAGGATCGCCTGCATCAGCTGCTTGGCGATCGGCGCCGAAACCGACCCGCCGAAGCCGTTGTCGGAGTGCTCGACGACGACCGCTCCCGCGACCACCGGGTTGTTGGCCGGCGCGAAGAAGATGAACCACGCGTCATAGACGTGCGGGATGCCTGTCTCGGCCGTCCCGGTCTTGCCGGCGACCTCCACGCCGGGGATCTGCGCCGAGGTGCCGGTCCCGCCGGTGACGACCGCCTGCATCATCGTGTTCAGGTCGGCCGCGGTCGACGGCTTGATCGCGTGCTTCCACACCCGCGGCTTGATCTTCACGACGGTACCGCCGCTCGGAGAGGTCACCTTGTTCACGAGGTGCGGCGCCATGATCGTGCCCTTGTTCGCGACCGCCGCCGCGACGAGCGCCATCTGCAGCGGTGTCACATCGAGCTTGTCCTGGCCGAACGCGAGGCGGCCCGGATCCATCACGCCGGTGTTCGTGAGCAGCGTGTGATTCGCCTTGTACTCGCCGCTCGGTGCGACCGTGTCGGAGGGGAGCTCGATCGGCGGCTGCGAGTAGAAGCCGAAGTCCTTCGCCTTGTCGATGATCTTCTTCGCGCCGAGCTTCATGCCGATGTCGCAGAAGACGGCGTTGATCGAGTGCTCGTACGCCTGGATCATGTTGACCTCGCCGTAGGCTTCGGCCGAGCCCTCCGGATTGAGCGCGTTCGAGATCCTCTGCCCGTACTCGGTGCAGTAGCCCGGGTCGTCGAACATCGAGTTCGGCGTGTAGACGCCGTCCTCGATCGCCGCCGAGGCGGTGATCGTCTTGAAGATCGAGCCAGGCGGATAGAGGCCCTCGGTCGCACGGTTCCAGAGCGCGGACGACGAGCCCGGGCACGCACTCGGCGACTTGAGGATCTGCGCGTAGCCCTTGTCCGACTCGATGTCGTTCGGGTTGTACGTCGGCGACGACGCCATCGCGTAGACCTGGCCCGTCTTCGGGTTGAGGAGGACGGCGGCGCCGCACTTTCCCCTCAGGTCGTTCTCGGCGATCTTCTCGGCGTTCACGCGCAGGTTGAGCACGAGATTGTTGCCCGTGATGGTCGTGCCTTTTGCGGTGTTGACGAGCTTCGACCAGATCGTGCCGAGGTTCGCGTTCGCCGCGGTCAGGTATGCGTTCTCCTGCTCCTCGATCCCCGAGCGCGAGCGTCCCTGCGTCGAGTAGCCGATCGTCTGCGCAGCAAACCCGTTCGTCGGATAGCGCCGCGCGTACAGCGTCTGCCCGCCTGTCTTCACGGCGCGGTTCGTGGCGAGCAGGGTTCCGTTGGCGGCGTAGATCTTGCCGCGCTTGATGCGCAGCTGCGCGACGCGCTGGATCGCGTTGTCCTGCTTCGCCGCGAGGCCCGGCGCCGCCCACGACTGCCAGTACGTGGTCGCGACGATCAGGGCGGCGAGCAGCAGCAGGGCGACGAGCGCGAGGCGGGAGATCTGCCTATTCACGGACGTTCGCTCGATTCGAGACGAGGAGCAGGCCGGCGAGCAGCAGGAAGTTCGCGACGACGGACGAGCCGCCGTACGAGGTGAACGGCAGCGTGATTCCGGTCAGCGGGATGAGCCGCAGGACTCCGCCGACGATGATGAACGTCTGCAGCGCGAAGCCGAAGGTCAGGCCGGCCGCGAGCAGCTTCGAGAAGCCGTCGTCGGCCTGCAGCGCGATCTTCATCCCGCGCGCGACGAACAGCATGAACACGAGCAGCAGCGCCGCCGCCCCGACGAGCCCGAGCTCCTGCGCGAGCGCCGAATAGATGAAATCGCTGTTGATGTACGGGATCAGCGGCTTGCCGTCGGTTGTCGTGAATGTTCCCTTGCCGAGCCCCGCACCGCCGAAGCCGCCGTTCGCAATCGAGTAGAGCGACTTGACGAGCTGGTAGCTGTCGCAGTCCTGGCGAAGCGCCATGGTGCCGGTCTGGGCGCAGTAGACCGCCTTGTCCGTCCACGGGTGCAGCCAGATCACCACGCGTTCGCGGACGTGCGGGATCTTCTCGTAGGCGCCGAAGCTGCCGACGATGAAGAGGGCGATTCCGACGACCACGAACGAGAGCCGGGCCGTCGCGACGTACACCATCGAGATGAAGATCCCGAAGTAGAGAAGCGCGGAGCCGAGGTCGTTCGACGAGACGAGCACGAGCATGCAGCCGCCCCAGATGACGAGCAGCGGCCCCATGTCCTTCAACCGGCCCTGTGCGAGCACCTCTCGCTTCTCGCGCAGGTATGCGGCGAGAAACACGATCAGGAAGATCTTCGCGAACTCGCCCGGCTGGAACTCCATCGGGCCGACGTGCACCCACAGCCGGGCGCCGTTCACCGTCTCGCCGAGCCCTGGCACGCGGGGCAGGAAGAGCAGGGCGATCGCGCCGATGCCGAACAGGTACTTGTAGTTCTCGAGCACGCGGTAGTCGCGGGCGAGCCCGAACAGCGCGGCGGCGAAGAGCGCGACGCCGATCACGATCCAGAGGCCCTGCTTGAACGCGTCGCTCGGGCCGAGCCGGTAGATCTCGGTGACGCCGATCGCGGTGAGCAGCCCCGCCATCGGCAGGAGGTACGGGTCGCTCTCCGGGACCGTGAACCGCGCGACGAGATGCGCGACGAGGTAGAGGGCGAAGAAGAAGAGCGCGTATCCGAGCGAGCCCCAGCTGACGAGCGACTGACGCGCGATGTACACCGATGCGAAGCCGAATCCCGTCAGCACCCCGACGGCGGCGAGGTAGAAGAGCTCGCGGTTGCGCGGGCCGAGCGTCAGCGGGCGAGCCCCCAGTAGACAAGCACGACGATGACGACGATCAGCGCAATGATCACGGCCGTCGCGAGCAATCGCCTACCGATGCCTGCCTGCGGGGGCGCCGGGCCGGGCTCGGTCGCGAGAGCTGCCTCGATCTCGGCCGCGGGAACGACCATCGTGTCGGAGGCGGCCGGTGGCGGCGTGACGCCCTGCTCGGGATGGAGCGTGTCCTCTTCGTCGAAGCTCGGCGCGGCCTGCTCGCGCGTGGGCTGGTCGGGCTCCGCGACCTCCGTCTTCGCATCGTCGCCGACGATCTCGAACAGGACGGTCGTGATGTTGTCGTCGCCGCCGCTTCGGTTCGCCGCCTTGACGAGTGCTTTCGCGATCGCGTTCAGATCGTCGCGATGCTTGCGCAGGATCTCCTCGATCGAGGAGTTCGGGATCATGTCCGAAAGGCCGTCCGAGCAGATCAGGTAGAGGTCGCCCGGCTGCGGGCGGACGGTGAACGCGTCGACGTCGACGTCGGGGTCGGTGCCGATCGCGCGGGTGATCACGGAGCGCTGCGGGTGCACCTCCGCATCGCGTGCGGAGAGCTCGCCGCGCCGCACGAGCTCGGCGACAAGCGAATGGTCGTCCGTCAGCTGCTCGAGCTGTCCGTCTCGGAGCAGGTACGCACGCGAGTCGCCGACATGGCCGAACGTCACGTCGCCGTTCGGCTCGACGAGGGCCACGGTCATCGTCGTGCCCATCCCGCTCGTCGACGGGTCGCTGGAGGCACGCTCGTGCACGCGACGGTTCCCCTCTTGCACGAGCTGCTTGATCAGCTCCTCGCCGCCGCCGTTCTCGGCGGGCGCCTCGCTGAGCGCGCTCGCTGCCAACGCGGACGCGATCTCGCCGGCGCGTGCGCCGCCCATGCCGTCGGCGATTGCGAAGAGCGGCGGCCGCACGACGAACGCGTCCTCGTTCAGGCGGCGCTTGCGGCCGGGATCGGTCGCAGAGGCGAACCTTCCGATTCTCACGGCTCGTACCTCAGGTCGGTCTCGCCGACGCGGACCACGTCGCCGGCGGCGAGCTTGCGCTCGCGGGTGAGCCGGATGCTGTTGACGAACGTGCCGTTCGTCGAACCGATGTCCTCGACCCAGATCCCGTCGCGGCGGGGCTCGATGCGCGCGTGCCGCGTCGATGCGTACTCGTCGTTCTCGAGTGGAAGGTCGTTCGTCGGCCCGCGCCCGATCGTGAGCGCGCGCGAATCGAGCGTGATGACATCGCCGACGCCGAGGGCCGGGCTCGCCAGCACGACGAGCTGGCCGAAGTCCCGCCCCGCCGGCTGCGCGACCAGCCCTGCGGCGGACGCCTGCTGCGGCGAGAGGATCATCGACTCCTGCGGCAGCCGGACGTCACGGCCGGCCGAGCGGACGATGCGCCAGATGAAGAGATAGAGGAGGACGAGGAAGGCCAGCTTCAGGACGAGGAGCGTCGTCTCGACCTGGGCCGAGGCCAGGAGGTGCGGCACCTACTGCAGCTCCCGGTTGAATGAGATCTCCGTCGAGCCGATCGTGAAGCGGGACCCGTCCTCGAGCTTCAGCCGCTTGACGCGCTTGCCGTTCACCTCGACGCCGTTGGTCGAGTCGAGATCGACGAGCCAGTACGCCGTGCCCTCCTGCCGCAGCTCGGCATGGCGGCGCGAGACGTTCGGGTCGGCAATCTGGATGTCGGCGTCCTTCGAGCGGCCGATCACGACTCGCCGCTTTGCGATCTGGTGCCGCTTCCCGTCCCACTCGAGCACCGCGACCTCGCGCTGGATGCCGAGATCGACCGGCGACGCGGCCTCCGTCTCGCCCGGCGCCGGAGCGCCCGTCGGCTTGTAGACCATCGTCGCGTTCGGCTCCGAGTCCGTCGCCGGGCCGGCGGTGCTGCCGCTCGGCTGCACCATGCGCGTCGCGATCCCGAATACGCCGACGTCGAGGTCCTCGTCGGTGTCGATCTCCACCTTCGGCGCCGAAAGCAGGACGTAGCCCTCTCGCCGCGCGTGCTCGGCGAGGTACTCGCCGAGCTCGTCTCGGAGCTGCGCCTCATACGACGAAAACTGTTCGCGGTCCCCGCTCGAGAGGTAGACGGTGTACTCGTTCGGGACGTAGACGCGTGAGACCGAGACGTTCCGGTGATCGTCCATCTCCTTGACGAGCTTGCGCGCGAGCTCGACCGGCTGCACGTTCGTGCGGAACGCGCGGCCGAAGACGCCTTCGAAGAGCGACTCGAGCTTGGATTCGATGCTACGGAGCACGGGCATGGCGGCGTGCGGGGTGTTTCCCCGCGAGCGAAGAGTTTATGTCCGGCGCGGGACTGCGAGGGCGCACGCCGTCAGCCAGGAGGCCGCGACGAGCGGCAGCACGGCCGCCGCGGGGGCGATGAGCGCCGTTGCCGCGAGCAGCGCACCGCCGAAGAAGGCGGCCGCCCAGGGGCCGCGCCCGCGGGCGTGAGGCAGCAGAACGGCGGCGGCGGCGAGCACGAGCGCCTCGACGGTGAGCACGGGGTGGCCGCCGAGCTGGCGCCACAGGGCGGCGGCGACGGCGCCGGGCCTGGTCGAGCCGGTGATGCCGAGGCCGAGCGGCGGTGCGGAGCCGTCGAACGGAAGCGGGACGCGGCGAAGGCCCGCCACGACGGCTGCGAGGAGTACCGCGGCGGCCGCTTGGACGCCCCGCCGGAGGTTTCCGCGTGCGGTCTGGGCTGCAAGCGGAAGCAGCGCGAGGCCGGCGACCGGAGCAAGCAGCGGGCCGGCTGCGAGCAGGAGGCCGGCGCGGGCGTCGCGCCAGGTGAGCGCTGTCCAGGCGGCGGCGAGGATCGCGTAGACGATCGCGAGCCCGAGCGAGATGTTGGCGAGCGGGAAGAACGCGACCGTCAGCGCGAAGACGAGCCCGGCCCGGGGCGCGAGGAACCCCGCTGCCGCGCCCAGCCCCGCGAGCCCGAGCGGCCAGCCCGCGGGGTAGAACGGCAGCTCGGCGGCCACCCAGCCGGCGGCCAGCCCCGTCAGCGCCCCCGGCAGGAAGCGGTCGACCGCGACGGCGGCGTTCACGCGCGCCGGCGCCGCCGGTCTCGAGCCGCCCTTCTTGCGCCGGCGCCTCGGCAGCGCGCGCAGCTCCCGGGCAAGCTTCTCCGCGCTCGGGCGCCGTTGCGGGTTCACGAGCAGCGCGCTCGCGACGGTCTCGAGAACGTGCCGCGGCAGGTCGGGGCGAAGCTGCTCGAGGGGCGGTGCGCCGCGCTGGATGCTGCGTGACGTCTCGCTCAGGTCGCCGTTCCAGAACGGATGCTCGCCGGCGAGCGCCTCCCAGAGGAGCACGCCGACGCCCCACACGTCCGCAGCGGATGTCGCCGCCAGCCCCTGAAGACGCTCGGGCGAGATGTAGGCGAGCGTGCCGGGTACGTCGCCGAGCGCGGTCAGCGTGTCGAACTCCGCCATCTGCGCGAGCCCGAAGTCGAGGAGCCGGATGTCGACGCCGTCCGCCTCGGCGAGCAGGACGTTCGACGGCTTCACGTCGCGGTGGACGATCCCGCGGGCATGTGCGTGCGCGAGGGCCTCCGCGATCTGGGCGGCGACCTCGAGGGCGCCGCGGTCGTCGAGCGCCCCCGCGCGCATGGCCTCGCGCAGCGTGCGCCCCGGGACGTACTCGTAGGCGATGTAGACGTGGGATGGATCGCGGGCAAGCGACAGGATCCGCTGGCAGCGAGGATGCCGCAGCGACGCGGCGGCGCGGGCTTCCCGCTCGGCTCGATGGCCGCTCTTTCCCTCTCGGGAAATGATCTTCAGGGCAACGTCCAGGCCGCTGCGCTCGTCCCGTGCGAGCCACACATGCCCCATCCCGCCTGAGCCCAGAGGGCGCACGGGCCGGTACCGGCCCAGGAAGAGATCGTGCGCGTGGGCCGGCGATGACACGTTGCGCTTCTACGGCCTGGCCAGGACATTTCCTCTCTGAGCCGAACGAACGCGGTAGATTCGTCCAGAATTCGCCTGCAAATGGACCCGCCGAACGACGACATCGAGTTCGACTTCTTCGAGGATGAGCCGGCCACGACCGAAGCTCAGCCTCCGGCGCAGCGCGTCCGGCTGCCGCGGCGCGCCGGCCGTGGGCCCGCGCGGCGGCGTCCGGCGGGCCCGCCTCGTGGCCTGACGCCGTTCGTTCGCCTGCTCGTCGCGGTGGTGATCCTCGTCGTGATCTTCGTCTTCTTCGGGCTCGCGATCCAGTCGTGCGCTTCGACGTCCAAGCACGACGCCTACCAGGGCTACATGACCGACGTGAGCCACATCGCGAAGGCGTCCAATGCCGACGGCACGTCGTTCGTCAACGCGCTCACGACGACCGGCGTGAAGCCCACCGCGATCGCAAAGACGCTGGGCGGCGTCGCGACGTCCGAGCGCCAGAACCTGGCCCAGGCGCAGAAGCTCGATCCGCCGGGCAAGCTCCGTCCCGAGAATCAGCAGCTCATCGAGGCGCTGCAGCTCCGCATCTCCGGCATCGACGGGATCGCGAAGACGTTGCAGCTGGTGCAGGGCGCATCGTCGACGACGGGCGATGCGGCCAGGCTCGCCGAGCAGGGCGCCCGGCTCACCGCGAGCGACATCGTCTGGTCGGACCTGTTCGCGACCCCGGCGAACGCGGAGATGGCCAAGGACGGCGTCAAGGGCGTGCAAGCACCGAGCTCGAAGTTCGTCGTCACCCCGACGATCGTCGGTGAGAACTCGATGTCGCAGCTCCTGAAGCGGCTGACCGAGCCGACGAGCGGCGGCAAGCCGTCCGGGCTGCACGGCACGAACCTCGTCAGCGTCGTCGCGCAGCCCGGCAACCAGACGCTCTCGGAGTCGTCCACCAACACGGTGACCGCGAACCAGAACCTCTCGTTCGTCGTCACGATCGAGGACTCGGGCGACTTCCAGGAAGGCCACATCCAGGTCAACCTGACCATCCAGCAGACCCCGGTGATCCGGCAGCAGAAGGAGATCGAGCTGATCAATCCGGGCACGCAGAAATCGGTCACCTTCTCGGACCTCGGCGATGTGAAGTTCGCCCGGACGGAGCAGCTCAGCGTGACCGTGGCCGCGGTGCCAGGCGAGACGCGTCTCGACAACAACAAGGGCACCTTCCCGGTCATCTTCTCGCTCGGTTAGCTAGCCTCGCCGGGTGCACGCGACGGCGACAACGGCGCTGATCGTGGCGATCGCAGGTGTCGCGGTCGGTGCGATCGGGCTCGGAGTCGCCTGGTGGGCGACGGTGCGCGTGAAGCGGGTCCGAGAGGCGCAGCGCTCGCTGCTCGGAGGCGGGCGGCGCGACCTCGTCGACTTCGCGGTCGGTCTTCAAGGCAGGGTCGACGATCTCCACCGCGCCGTCGACGAGGTGGCGGCGAGCCTCGCGCGCGTCGACCGGCGCGTCGACGGGACGGTCACGAACACCGCGATCGTGCGTTATGACGCATACGAGGACACGGGCGGCCACCAGTCGGCATCGCTCGCACTGCTCGACTCGGCCCGCACCGGCCTCGTCCTCACCGCGATCCAGGGTCGCGACTACGCCCGGATCTACATGAAGGAGCTCGATCGCGGCCGCGCTTCGGTCGCCCTCTCGCCCGAAGAGCAGGAAGCCGTCGAACGCGCAATGGGCCGGTGAGACGCCGGTCGAGCTCGTCGACCTCGTCGAGGACGGGAACCTGGTTCCGGAGT
>Ga0335075_10013422_pt1 | contig 12328 bp, 9 predicted proteins | sample Lox_Sample_24_FD_206723 | JGI IMG/M metagenome (GOLD analysis project Ga0335075, IMG submission 206723) | Soil microbial communities from Loxahatchee National Wildlife Refuge, Florida, United States - Lox_Sample_2.4 | ecosystem: Environmental > Terrestrial > Soil > Wetlands | place: USA: Florida... | reverse complement strand
CCAGTGAAACCGCAGGCACCGCAGCCTGGTCCGCAGATGGCGGGAAGACCTGGACGGCCTCCACCAGGCCTCCCCACGGATTCCGCTCCGCTGTCGCGTGGGATCCGGATCTGAAGGCCTGGATCGCTGCGGGGACCAACGGTTCCGATATCAGCTACGACGATGGCAAAACCTGGCAGCCCCTCGACGACGGCAACTGGAACGCCCTCAGCCTGCCGTGGGTCGCCGGACCGAACGGCCGCATCGCGAAGCTCGATCCGGGAAAGATCGGCAAGCATTGAGCAGGATGCCCGGCTTCAGAAACGGTCGCGCTCAAAACGTAAGTTACAGATTCTGTAATGGCCCAGATTGTCAGGGTTATGAGGAACGTCAGGTTGGCGCACGGAAGCGCACACTCTCGGCAACGAACCTGCTTCGTATTGACAACCGAAGCCTCCGGAACGCCGACGTTAGGGCAACAACCGCGCATGTATCATCGCCTCATGCGACGATTGCGGGCTTTGTTGTGCTTCGCCCCGGCTCTCAGCATCGCGTTTGCTGGGACAGGCTCCGCCGTCATGAAAGCCTATGCCGACAAGAAGGGGGCTGTGCACATCATCGGCGTGGATGGTCGTGAGCAGACGATTGATCCAAAGAAGTGGCAAGCCGGTGCGGGCTACGAATCCGTGATTGTCGCGCCAGATGGAAAGACCGTGGGTTGGCTCGCTGATCGGCTGCTGTCACCTCTCGAAGGCTCGACAAACTACTCCTATCCCGTTGCTCTGGAACTCGACGTTTGGCGAGACGGCCGTGTGATTCGAAAGTTTTCGCCCAGCGCGTATGTAATTCAAAACTGGATCTTCCTCAAGGATGGAGAGGAAGTGGCATTTCATACCGCGCCGCCGCATGGGCAGGAATTCTTCAACTGCACGCTCTTCGATGTCGGCACCGGCAAGCAACTCGCACAGTGGGAGCTTGACCGCAAAGATTATGTCGTCCCGGATTGGGCCAAAGGACTCCTGGTGGATGCCGATCTGCCGACACCAGACGAATTTGAAAAGTTGTATCCACCCAGCTCAGCGCCGAATAAGGCGACCGCGAAATCTCAGCAGAATCGACCATAGCTGGCGTATCACCTGCTAAAGGCAAGTTTCAGTTGCCGGAAGCAACGCAGCCTGGCGATCGCCGATCCCACAAGAAACGCACAATCTCGGCAACGAACCTGCTTCGTTCTGACAAACGAACCTTCCGGAATGCCTACTTTCGCCAGAATGTCTAGATGAGTGCTAAGCCCTGATATCACCAATTGAGATTGCGAACCATAATTACAAGGCAAATTCTCAGTCCTTACCTGAGGTGGGGTCACAGGTTCGCGAGTCTGTATCTCCAGATGCCCGGATGATTCGCCAAAGGATCACATGTTTGGAGTCCGTCCATCTCTGACCAACGGTATCTCTTTTTTCTTGACCTGCAGCGGAACGAGCATGGAGACGCCTCTCCGATAGACTCTGTAGTCTTCGCCGTGAATTTGGATCAGATCGCGCTCCTCGAACTGAATGGCCAGCACTATATAGGCGGTGCACATCACCGCAAAGAACAGGTGTCCGGAGGTCATCACCGGTGCGCTCCAGAAGGCGATGAGAAATCCCAGGTAAAGCGGATGACGCACCAGGCGGTAGGGGCCTGGCGTTCGGAAGCGTGGAGCTTCATAGGGTATGCCTTGCCAGTAGAGCCACACCTTTTTGAGGCCGAACAAATCGAAGTGGTCGATGAGGAACGTACACACAAAGACCAAAAGCCAGCCAAACCCGAAAAGAAGATTCAGCACCAGAATGATGGAGCGGTTTTCCACTCGCCAAACGACACCTGGCAGAGGCTGCCAGAGTTCGATGACTGCCAGCAGCGCCAGACTGGCGAAAAGCACATAGGTACTGCGCTCCGCCGCCTCCGGAACGATCCGGGTCCACGCTCGTTTGAAGCTCTGCCGCGCCATGACGCTGTGCTGAACAGCGAAAGCCCCCAGAAGGGCTGCATCGATCAACACGCTGCGTCCCCAGGATGAGGCTGACACGAGGATGTCCATCATCCAGACGAATCGTATGGCCAGAAGGAAAACAGCGACAAAAACCAGATAGCAGAGGATGCCGTAAAGCAGGATCAGCGTCCGTTTCATTTTCGCCTCCGAGTCCGGCATGCTCGCAGTCCGGGTTTCACCCCATCGGCGAGTTCCGGGTTTTGTGGTTCTGTAGGGAGAATCGAAAACGGCAGGCAAAGGACGACAGCGGGGAGAAAAGAAATTTCGAAAAGTCGCGGGGAGGGGCGCGTGGATATCGCGGAAACCGGCTTTATTGTTGTTGCAACGAAACCGCGCCAAGTTGCCGGCGGATGAACGGATTACCGGGTAGTTTGCGATCCCAGCCGTTCCACAGCGCCAGACGGCGCGAGTCCATCTCCTGAGCGCGAACAGCGTCACCGGCGCGCCGATTGAGCTTGGCCAGGCTTTCGTAGAGGCGGGAGAGCCTGGGCGCATCGCGCAGGTCCGTTTCCGTCGCGGGTTGGGCGGCCATGATGAGGAAGAGGAGATGCTCGTCGGTGTCAATAGCGCTGCGCAGGGCTCCGGTTGCGGCCTGATCATCCGCCCAGGCTGACAACGCAACGTACGCTTCACTGTCGAGCGAAAGCTTTTCGGCGGGATAATCGTCCGTCTGGCGAAGATTGGCGAGGCTTTCCAGAGTCCGTTCCCGGGCCTCGCGGTAGCGGTGCAAACGAAGCAGGGCGCCGGATGAATTCGCCAGCAGGAGGGCCCGCTTCCGGATCATGGTCACGCCATTCCCGGCTTCACGGTTCCGCCGAAGCGCAAGATCGTAAACCGCCATCGCCCGGCCAGGATCCCATGCGCGGAGAATATTGCCCAACGGAATCGCGGCATTGCTCAGGCGCTCGCGGCTGACCGCATCGCGGGGGTCCTTCTCCGCGACGCCCTCCGCCATGTCGAATGCCCTTTGCAGGGGATCGACAGCGTCCCGCGGCCGGCCCAGATTCACGGCCCCGTCTTCGCCCAGCAGCAGACCCTCGCGTAGCAGGATGCCGAACTCGTCAAGCATGCGTCCACCCGGGTCATCGTACGGCGCCTTCTCCAGAAGGCTCCTGGCTTCGTGAATATCGCGCAGTGCTCCGTCCAGGTCGCCCTCGTAACGCTCCGACTCGCTCAGCAAGGTCAGCCCCTGAGCCGTTCGAACCCACGGCGACACCATGGCGCGGCTCAGCTCCACAACGCGATGAGCATACGGGATCGCGTCGGCATACGAATGCATGTTGACTTCGGCCATGCCGATATTCAAATAGAGTGCGGTCGCGGTTTTGAGTTCCTCGCCGTGCAAAGGGCCTAGCTTCACGCAGGCGTCCAGCCGCTCCGCGGATCTCCTCGCCAGCGCTGCCGCCTCACCGCTGCGATGCTCTTCCTCGGCAAGAATCATGCGCGCATTCGCTATCTCGGCTGAGAGAAACAGCGCACTCGCATTCTTCGGATGGGATGCAAGCAGCCGATCGGTCACTTCGTCTGCCTTGGTCAGGCTGGCTTCAGCATTTGCAGGTTCGCCGAGGTTGAAGTCGGTCGGCACACCCTGGACTCTGGCGACACGCAGATAACCTTCACCAATCTCCTCCATGAGCTCAGGATTTCCGTGAACACTGTCTGCAAGTCCATCGAGATATCTGAGAGCGATCGACACAAGACGCTCTCTGGCCGCTGTCGATCCGGGAAGTCTTCGAATGCTTGTATCCAGATCGAAGACCTGAACGGAAAGCTGCCTGAGCTGCGCGAACCGCTGCTCCGCGATGGCGCGTTCATGATTCGCGATGTACAGGCCCGCCGCGAGACTGGCAACGACGATCGCCACCGCGGATACGGGAGCCCAGTGGCGCCGGAGGAACCTGGTTCCGACATAGAGTAACGTGTCGGGTCGAGCGTGGATGGGCTCATGCACGAGGTAGCGGCCAAGGTCGTCCGCCATTGCGGCTGCCGAGGCGTAGCGCTCCTGCGGGTTCTTTCGCATCGCCCTGGCCATGATGACGTCCGGATCGCCGCGGAGCTGGCGGCGCAGCTTTTCGGGTGTGGTAGCCCGCGTTTTGGCCCGCGCTTCCGCTCCGCTGGAGGCGGTCGTCGCCGATCCGGAAGGCGCCTCCTTCTCGGTGATCGCTCGGATTAATTCCGCCGGAGAGTGCGGGCCCGGACCGCTCGGGTGCTGGCCCGTCAGTAAGAGAAACAGCAGCACACCCAGTGCATAAACGTCGGTCGCCGTGGTAATGGCCCCTCCGGAGATCTGCTCGGGAGAAGCAAAGAGTGGGGTCAGGCCGGCTCCGCCTTCGAGCGTCAACCGCGTCGCCGCGGGTGCGGCCCCTTCCCTCTGCAGCAGCGTGGCGATTCCGAAGTCGAGAAGCTTGACCTGACCATCCTTGTCGACGAAAACGTTGGAGGGCTTGATGTCCCGGTGCACCACCAGGTTGGTGTGCGCATGCGCAACGGCAAGCAGCACATCCCGAAACAGGCGGATGCGCGACTCGACGTTCAGGGATCTCCGGTCGCAGTACACGTCGATGGGCTCCCCCTCGACATATTCGAGGACCAGATAGGGTTCGCCGCGATCCGTCACGCCCGCATCGATCAACTCCGCGATGTTGGGATGAGTGAGCTGACCGAGAATTCTTCCCTCGCGCCGGAAGCGCTCGACGCCCGTCTCGCTGCCTACGGCGATGCTGAGAAACTTGATGGCAACCTGTCGCTCGAAGCGGCCGTCGCTGCGGCGGGCCAGCCATACGCTTCCCATCCCGCCCTGGCCGATGGAAGCGATCAACGTGTAAGCTCCCACGATTTGGCCGACCCAGGGAGATCCGGTCATGAAAGTCGCGAGCGATCCCTCCAGGAAGTGTTCCGCCGCGAGGGCCCGGTGCTCGCTCAGCAACTCCTCCAGGAGGCGGGCGGCCTCCGGGTTTTCGGCTCGGAGCGAGTCCAGCCACGGGGCACGCTCATTCTCGGGAAGCGCCAATCCGTGGTCGAGCCAGGAGTTCACCTCGCGCCAGCGAGCTGCATCCAGCGGGCACATTGGCGTCAGCCTTCCCAGTCCGCCTGCATATTCCGGTGCAGGTAGATGCGCGCCTTCTCCCACTGCCTTTGCGCTGTTCGTTCCGAGATTCCTCGCATCGCAGCGATTTCCGACAGCGACAAGCCGCAGAAGAACTTCAGATCGACAATCTCGGACAGCGATGCGTCGAGTTCGGCGAGCTGGTCCAGGGCTTCACCCAGTTGGCTGAGCTGCTGGTCATCCACAACGGTCTCGACGTGCTGGTCCGTCAGTGTGGTGAACTCGAACCGGCCGCCACGTTTTTGTGCCTGCCGATTCCGGGCGTAGTCAATCACCAGCCCCCGCATCACGCGCGCGGCATAGCCCATAAATCGGTTGCGATCCGGAAAGGAAGTTCCTTCCCTGCCTGCGATTTCGATGTACGTTTTATGCAGCAAAGTGGTGGCGCTCAGGCTCACAGGCATTCCCTGATGCGCCAATTCGCACCGTGCCAGCCGGTGCAATTCAGAATAAAGGGCGCTGAACAAGGCGTCCGCGGCAAATTTGCTGCCGCTTTCGGCTGCGTCGAGAAGCGCTGCGATGGTTGGCTGGCTCTCCAAGGCGTCCTCGCTGACCGATGGGGCGGACGTACTCGCTGGGGAACTGAGCGGAACTCAAATATACCCCACTCGATCCAAAGCTGAACATCGCAAAGAAGCGAGCGGGCGCACCTCGCCGTTGGTCCTGAGAACCACCGACAAATCGCAGGCTCTGCCCCAGTCCAGGGAAAAGTACCGGCAACGGGCATATCGTCAGGGATGACTGGATTGATGCCAATTCGCTAAATCGCTCATCGAGCCGGATTATCGCCCTGTCACCCGCAATCCGGAAGCTTCGGTTGCAGCGAACACCTCAGCCTGGCGATCACCCGCCGCACAAGAAACGCAAAGAACTTCCTCGTTAGCCTGCGCGTGACTCGATCCAATGCCGTCAGGGAGCGAAGCCGTGAATTAGCGCGACCTCGCTTTTGTATCAGTGCACGACAAGGGGTCATGCTCAAAACGCGTGAGCTGGAGATCCTTCAATTGTCAGGATGATCAGCAATGCCAGGTTGTCCGCACCAAAAACGCACAACCTCGGCAACGAACCCGCTTCGTTCCGGCAAGCGAATCATCCGGAATGCCTACTTTCGCCCGGAATGTCTGGATGAGTGTATCGGCCTGAAGGCGTCAGGTCAGCACGAAGAGCAGGCGAGCGCTTCAACTGTTCGCGGTGTCGGCGCTCCGTCGAGTGCCGGAAGTTTCTGCGGAGCACAGCAGGCCTTCGTCAGTCTCGACAGGTCAGCCTGCGTCGCCTTGTCTTCCCTGAGAACCGCGAGCGTTTCGTTCAGAATGCGTGCAGCGCCAGTGTGCTTCGGCACAACGATCTGGTAATGCATCCACTTCCCCTCGCGGCGAGCAGCGACAATGCCGGCGCGACGCAAGTAGGCAAGATGTCGTGAAATCTTGGGCTGGCTCTGCTCAAGGATCTCCACGAAGTAGCAGACGCAGACTTCCTTACCGTTCATCAGGTTCAACAGCCTGAGCCGGGTGCGATCGGCGAGCGCTGCAAACAGCAGTGCCAGGTCGTAGTTCTTCGGGGAATGACTCACAGAGCTATTATATGCGGCTTGACAGATACGTCCACAAGATAATACATTCGCTTTAACGTATGCGAGGAGATGCTCTCATGGAATCGACGACCAACATTCAGGAACAGGTCAGGGAGAAATACGGAAGCGCCGCTCGTGCTGTGGCCGCATCCGGCAGCGTGCAGGCCTGTTGCGACCCCGGCCTTCGGTGCTGCGATCCGATCACGACAAATCTCTACCGTGAGGACCAGACAGGGATCATTCCTGAGAAAGCGATCAGGGCTTCTCTCGGATGCGGCAATCCGACTGGGCTGATCGATCTTCGGCCCGGAGAAACTGTACTCGATCTTGGCTCCGGCGGCGGCATCGATGTGCTGCTCTCGGCGAAGCGCGTCGGTCCAACCGGCAAAGCCTATGGTCTGGACATGACGGAAGACATGCTGGCTCTGGCACGCGAGAACCAGAAGCAGGCGGGCGTTGCGAATGTGGAGTTCCTGAAAGGCGAGATCGAAAATATCCCTCTGCCCGGCAACACGGTCGATGTCATCATCTCAAACTGTGTCATCAACCTCTCTGCGGACAAAGATCGCGTTCTGCGCGAAGCCTTCCGCGTGCTGAAACCCGGTGGGCGGTTCGCTGTCTCCGATGTAGTAGTTCGCGGGAGCGTACCAGAAGAGGTGCGCAAGAGTATGTTGCTCTGGGTTGGCTGCATCGCCGGCGCTCTTGAAGAGACCGAGTACATAGGGAAGCTGACCAGTGCTGGCTTCGATGCGGTTTCCATCGAACCGACGCGTATCTACAACGTCGAGGATGCCCGCCAGTTCCTCACCGAAGCGGGTGTTGACGTGGACTCCATCGCTCCTCAAGTGCATGAGAGGTTCTTCAGCGCCTTCGTTCGCGCCAACAAACCCAAAGCCGCGTGCTGCGAGCCAGGCTGCTGCTCACCCGCAGTGGCAGAAGCAAAGGAATAACAGGATGACCGATCACTACAACGTTTTGTTCCTCTGCACGGGCAACTCGGCCCGCTCCATCATGGCTGAGGCAATCCTGAACCACAAAGGCAAGGGCAAGTTCACGGCGTACAGCGCGGGCAGCCATCCTACTGGACAGCCCCGCGCCGAAGCGCTCAAACAGGTCGAATCTGCCGGACTCTCAACGGCTGGTCTTCGCAGCAAGTCATGGGACGAGTTCTCCGCCCCGGATGCGCCGAAGCTCGACTTCGTCTTTACCGTATGCGACAACGCAGCGAAGGAACAGTGTCCTCACTGGCCTGGTCAACCGATGACGGCACACTGGGGCGTGGCTGATCCGGCGGCAGTCAAAGGGACTCCGGAGGAAATCGCCCGCGCGTTCCGTGATGCCTTTACGGTCCTGGACCGGCGAATCGGTCTGTTCCTCTCACTGCCTCTGGCGACACTGGAGAACATGGCAATCAAGCGGGAAATCGACCAGATAGGCCGGTCCTAAGAGACAACAATGAAAAAGAGTCGGTTGTCGTTCCTGGATCGCTATCTGACGGGATGGATCTTCGCCGCGATGTTGTTGGGCGTGGCCCTGGGCTGGCTTGCTCCCGGAGTCGTGCCGTTCCTGAACCGCTTCAGCGTTGGCACAACTTCAATCCCGATCGCAGCAGGGCTGATCCTCATGATGTATCCGCCGTTCACGCGGGTCCGCTACGAAGAACTGCACGAGGTCTTCCGCAATAAAAAAGTGTTGGGTCTGTCGCTGGTACAGAACTGGCTGATCGGACCGGTGCTGATGTTCACGCTCGCTATCATCTTCCTGCGTGGGTATCCCGAATACATGGCTGGGATCATCATGATCGGCCTCGCCCGGTGTATCGCCATGGTGATCGTGTGGAATGAACTGGCTAAGGGAAACACGCAGTATGCTGCCGGGCTGGTCGCGTTCAACTCCCTGTTCCAGGTCTTCTTTTACTCTGTGTATTCCTGGGTGTTCATCACGGTTCTGCCGGGCTGGTTCGGGCTGCGCGGAGCCGTAGTCAATATATCGATCGGCGAGATTGCGAAGAGCGTCTTTCTTTACCTTGGCATCCCGTTTATCGCCGGATTCCTGACGCGCACCGTCCTGGTCCGGGCCAGGGACCGTGAATGGTACGACCGAGCCTTCGTGCCCCGAGTCGCGCCGATAACGCTCGTTGCGTTGTTGTTCACCATCGTTGTGATGTTTTCACTCAAAGGCAGCTACATCGTGCGTCTGCCTCTCGATGTTCTGCGGATCGCTGTACCTCTGCTGATCTACTTCGTTCTCATGTTCCTGGTGTCGTTTTATATGGGCCGTAAGCTGGGCGCGGATTACTCGCAGACAGCGACGCTCTCGTTCACAGCCGCCTCGAACAACTTCGAATTGGCGATCGCCGTCGCCGTGTCCGTATTCGGCATCAATTCGGGCGCGGCGTTCGCGGCTGTGATCGGACCGCTTGTCGAAGTGCCAGTGATGATTGCACTGGTGAATTTGGCGCTCTTATTCCAGCGCAAGTACTTTACTGTTCCCCACCAACACGAGGTTTCGGCCAGCTCAACTAACGCATAATCTCCGAATCACCCGCAATCCGGATGCTTCGGTTGCAGCGAACATCTCAGCCTGGCGATCCACCAGCCGCACAAAAACGCACAGACATTTCTCCTTCGCCTGCGAATCACTCGATCCGAAGCCATGAGGGAGCAAAGCTTGGAATTAGGGGCGCGACCTCGCTCTTGTGTCAGGGCACGACCTTCGGTCGTGCCGAAAAGACCCCCAAAATCACTCGGGCCTCAGTCCCCGATGCGCTTTTGAGGCCCCGCTTCCACCCGTCCCGCCAACCATCCATGACCTTCGTACCGTCCCTGTCGCGCTTTTCTCTTGCCTCCATTCCTCCACTCTTCCATCCTTGAGAAAAGAAGACTGAAGCCCTGCGTGCCCTGGCGCTCGCAGGGCTTCTACGTTTTCGGGTTCGAGGGTAATACCCGCAGGGTATTACCCTGGAAAATCCATGAAATCAATTAGTTAGTTGACGCCCCCACACAAAAACTGTGCGGCGATGGCTGACTGTTTACTGATCTGCCAACCGGTAGACGTGCACGTAGGAGAAGTCGATCGTTGCGCCGGGAGCATTGTCCGCGCCGATGGCGATCTGCGCGCTCGACCCAAGAGCATGCGTCCACGTCCCGCCCTTCGTCCAGTGCACGCCGTCGGGTGAGGAGTACGCGGTGTACAGCTCGCCGGCGCTTCCATCGCCCTTGCGCACGATCCGGAACCAGGTGGTCGATCCGACCGCGCCCACGTTCTGGTGGTCGTAGGTAGGGTAGTTCGCCGCGACCGGGCCCACCTGCTTGCCGAACTCGCTCTGCCGCGTGTCCCAGTCAGGAAAGGCGTCGAGCTTGATGCTGTTCTGGTCGTTGCCGTAGATGAACAGAGCGCCCTGCGCGAAGTTGTAGCAGCAGCTGTTGTTGTAGGGGATGCTGGTGGTCATCTTCGTCTCCACCATCCAGTTGCCCGCAGGCGCGGCCTCGCCGAGCAGCGAGACCATGGGCGCGTCGCTGTTCTCGTCGTAGCCGTTGGTCTGCACCTCATAGGCCGTGCCGGTGAGCGTGTAGGCGTTGTCGGCGTTGGGATGGATGAAGTGCCACTGCGCATTCAGGTTGGCGGTGTTGAAGTCCTGCGAGTACGCCGGGAGCAGCTCGCCCGGCTCGTCGAAGCCCTCGTCGAACATGGGCATGTAGCCGTTATGCTCGTTCGGCTGCGCCGCTGGAGCGGGCTGCGGCGAGTCGGAAGCCCAGGCTCCGCCGCGAACCTGCGGCCATCCGTTGACCCACACGATGGGATCGATGAGCGCAGGACGCCGCGTGGCTCCGGGAAAGCCGGAGAAGTAAGGAGCGGTCTGGTCGATGGCGTGGTAGAGCATGTAGTCCTGCCCGGCATCGTCCGTGAAGACCACGTTGCCGCCCGGGCCGACCCACTTGTTGCCGTTCGGTGCGATGGCCACTTCCCCGCCGGGGGCGAAGGTGTTGACCGCAACCCCGTTCCGATCGAGGAACGGGCCGGTGGGCGTGGTGGCGCGGCCCACGCGCACGCTGTATCCGCTCAGCGGCCCGTCGCAGCAGTTGCCGGTGGAGAGGAAGAGGTAGTAGTAGCCGCCGTGCTGCCAGAAGTTCGCGCCCTCAAAGTAGTTGTCGATGGCGAGCTGCTGTTCGGACCCTGGGTTCGACGAAAGGCCGTCGGCGGAAAGCGTCCGGATGCTGATGCCTCCGTTGAAGCTGCCGTAGACGATGTAGCGCTGGCCGGTGGCATCCTGCACTTCGTCGGGATCGATCACGGCGCGGCCGGGCGCTCCGTTGTAGGGGTTGTTCTCGGGCGCGACGACCGGAGCGCCGCTGTCGGCCCACGGGCCGGCGGGGCTGTTGCTCGTAGCCACGCCGATGGCCGATCCGCCGGCCGCGGTATTGGGCGCGACGTAATAGAGGTAGTACTGGTTGTTGAAGTACTTCACCGCCGGCGCCCAGAGCTGGTTGGTCGCGCCTCCGATCCACGCCGGGGTCTGCGGAAACGCGTCGCCGATGTAGGTGAAGTGGATCAGGTCTGTCGATTTGTACTGCGTGATGAGGTGGGCATTGAGGTAGCCCTGCGCGTTGACGTCGCTGGAATTGAGGGGGTCGCCGGTGCAGTAGAGGTACCAGGTGTCGACTCCGCCGGCCCGCTGTTTGATGATGGCCGGATCGGGACAACTGACCGCCGGGCCGTCGGAGGTTTCGAGCGACAGCGGATTGGTGTAGGAACGGGGCTGGCCGTGCGAGTCGGAAGCGGACACAACTTGCTGTCCGCAGGCAACGAGAGGCAGACAGACGACACCCAGCAGGCATTGCAGGCGAAGCACGTTGTGGTGGGATGGGGAGAGAGGCATGGGGATCTCCGGAAGAGGATTCTCGAGCGCGGACTAATGTAAGCGCTTACAGGCAGCTCCGGCAATAGGCCGAATTACCCCGTAGAATGAATTTTTCCGGGATCCGGCGCGGTCCTAACCCGGAAATCGCTGTCTGGCCGGACTTTCGCCGTCGTAGAAAGCGCAAATCTGAACGGGAAAGCAGGCGGCTGCGTCCTATTGTGTGCGGGGACCGGGTATCCCTCTGAGTTCCATCATCCATGGCTGAATTTGTCATCAGGCTCGCCGATGAGCGAGGGCACGTGCAGGAGCAGATCCAGTCGGCGGCGACGGCCGACGAACTGCGGTCGCGCTTCACGCAGGCGGGGTATTACGTCTACTCGGTGAAGCCGCGCGGGCTGACGGGCGGACCGCGGAAGGCGAAGCTCGAGTCGTTCCTGATCTTCAACCAGCAGTTTCTGACGCTCATCAAAGCCGGGCTGCCGATTCTCGGATCGCTGGAGATGCTGGCGAAGAGCCAGAAGAATCCCAACTTTGCGGGGCAGTTGCAGAACGTGGCAGCGCGGGTGCGGACGGGAGAGGCGATCTCTACGGCCTTCGAGGCGCAGGGCGGCTTTCCGCTGATGTATACGACCACGCTCCTGGCAGGCGAGCGGTCGGGAAATCTGGAAGAAGTGCTGGGGCGATACTTGTCGTTCCAGCGGGTGTCGCTGGCGTTCCGCAAGAAGCTGCAGGCGTCGCTGATCTATCCGGCGCTGCTGGTGACGCTGGTGATCGGGA
>Ga0335075_10013421_pt1 | contig 12330 bp, 8 predicted proteins | sample Lox_Sample_24_FD_206723 | JGI IMG/M metagenome (GOLD analysis project Ga0335075, IMG submission 206723) | Soil microbial communities from Loxahatchee National Wildlife Refuge, Florida, United States - Lox_Sample_2.4 | ecosystem: Environmental > Terrestrial > Soil > Wetlands | place: USA: Florida... | reverse complement strand
GGCCGCCACCAACTCTTTGTCGTTTAGACATCGCTTCATAGCGAATGCTCCAAGGCCTTGCGCAAATGCCGTACTGCTCGGAACAGATGCGTTTTGACGCTTCCTTCGGTGAGGCCAAGCGATTCCGCCACCTCAGCCGTTGACCATCCTTCGATATAGCGCAGAACGAAAACATTGCGTTGCTGCGGCTTTAGACCCTGCAACTGCCGCCAGATTCGCGTTGTCCGCTCGCGCGTGAGCGCTTCGCTCTCGCTTGATCTGGTTGCAGGCGGCGCTACCTCGTCGAGGCCGGCGTGCTTGCGCAAATACTTCCACCAGCCGGAACGCTGGCGGTCGCGGCAGGCATTGACGGCCACGCGCACCAGCCACGCTTCCATCACGGCGGGCGCCTCATTGGTCCGAAGATGCTCGAAAGCACGCAGGAAAACTTCCTGGGTGACGTCCTCCGCTTCTTCATTCTCACGCAGCATTAGCCGGCAAAGACCGAGGATGCGCGGGCGATGCCTGCGAAAAATCGCGTCATGGTCCGCATGTTCATAATTGCCGCTATACAACGGAATTGGCTGCTTGCTCACTGTTCTGCTTCACCAGACGAGTGCATGGTTCATTTGGTTGACGCTGGGAAGAAGGCTAAGGTTGCGAAACAACGATGCCGCTTGCGGAATAAATCCAAGCGGCCTGAGGCCGTGGCGTGCGCTGGCCGACTATATCTGGACTAGTACGTCCACAATTGAGATGATACTCGCTCAGGTTCGCGCCTTGATTGGCCCCGGGCTTTGCGGCCCGGTTTATCTCACCCCGTGAATACCGGTTTTATTTCTCCCCGTGAATAGACGTTCGTTAGCTTCGCGATCGTAACCGTCGGGCTACGTCTTCGTCCTTCCTAAGATAGGCATAGAATTAGCTGGGTCGGTCGCCACGAGGCAGGGAACTGGAGGTATTTGATGAACTTGGACACATCGCCAACCGAACGGCAATCCACCGAAATGGATCGTCCGGTTACGATGTCACGCCGGTGGTTCTGGCTAGTGCTCGTAGTGATGATCGCAGCTGGCGCCTACTTCGTCATGGGCCGCATCGGCGGCCGCGCTCCCGCGGCAGAGACCTCCGCCGGTCATCAGCACAGCATTCCGGTTGAAGTAGCCACTGCCCAAATCGGCGACCTAAATCACTATCTTACAGCGCTCGGATCGGTGACGGCCTTTTACACGGTTACGCTGATACCGCGGATTGCTGGCGAGGTAATGCAAGTTGGGTTCAAGGAAGGGCAGTTTGTAAAAAAAGGCCAATTCCTGATTCAAATCGACCCGCGGCCGTATCAGGTTCAACTGGAACAGGCCATGGGGCAGCTTGCGAAGGACCGCGCAACACTACAGATCGACTCTCTTACCCTCAGCCGCTACCGGGTTCTGGTCGAACGGCAGGTAATCGCTCGGCAGGAATACGACCAGGAGGCCGCGACCGTCAAAGAGGATCAAGCAACGCTGATGAGTGACCAGGCAACGCTCGACACGGCCAAGCTCGATCTCATCTACTGCCGGATAACCTCTCCGATCGATGGGCGAATCGGCTTGCGCATAGTCGATCCAGGCAATTACGTTCAGCCGACCAGCACCGGCCTCGCAGTGATTACGCAAGTGCAGCCGATCGCAGTCACTTTTTCCATTCCCGAGGATAACCTCGAAGAAGTGCTGAGCGCGATGCGCGCCAATCCCAAATTGCCGGTTCAGGCCTACGATCGAAGTTTCAATAAGATGATATCGTCCGGCCAGCTGCTAGCGCTCAACAGCCAGATCAGTCAAAGCACGGGCACTATCGAATTCAAGGCACTATTCAACAATAGCGACGGCAAGTTATTCCCGAATCAATTTGTGAATGTGCGGATGCTGGTCAGCACCCAGCCGCATGCGGTTTTGATCCCGGTTGCCGCGCTACAGCATAATCCCCAGGGAACCTTCGTTTATGTGGTTAATTCCAGCCACAGCGTGGAAGCGCGCACGGTAACGCCCGGCAGTACCGAAGGCGGACTGGTGGCAATTAACAAAGGCCTCTCAGCCGGTGAAGTCGTTGTCACCAATGGGCTTGATCGCTTGCATCAAGGGACGAAGGTCGTACTGCAGATGGCCCAAAACACTACATCTGAAAATAGCCAGTGAACCCGTCACGCCTTTTTATCCAGCGTCCGGTCGCGACGTCCCTGCTGATGGTGGCGATAATGCTGGCTGGTATCGTCGCCTATCAGGAATTGCCTGTATCAACCCTCCCGGAGGTGGACTATCCAACAATCCAGGTGCTGACCTTCTACCCGGGCGCCAGTCCGGACGTCACTGCTTCCGGTGTAACCGCTCCCTTGGAACAGCAGTTCGGCCAGATTCCCGGGCTCAAGCAGATGACCTCGAGCAGTTCGTTCGGTTGTTCAGTCATCACGCTGGAGTTTGATCTAAGCCTCGATATTGATGTCGCCGAACAGGAAGTACAAGCGGCTATTAATGCAGCGTCCACCTATCTGCCGGCGGACTTACCCACTCCGCCGATTTACAGCAAGGTCAATCCGGCTGACGCACCGATCCTGACTCTCGCGCTCACTTCCACCACGATGCCATTATCCCAGGTCGAGGATCTCGCAGATACCCGGCTCGGCCCGAAGATTTCCCAAGTGGCCGGCGTTGGCTTAGTGAGTATTGGTGGCGGACAGAAGCCAGCCGTTCGTGTCCAGGTCAATCCCACCGCTCTCTCTTCGTATGGCATCGGACTTGAACAGATACGCACCGCCATTGCCGATGCCAACGTGGACGAGGCCAAAGGCAACTTCGACGGACCACGCCTCGCATACACTATCGGTGACAATGACCAGTTGCTTACCGCCAAGGACTACAAGCCATTAATCGTCGCATACAGCAATGGCGCACCGGTCCGGCTTTCCGACGTCGCCAACGTCATCGACGGTGCCGAGAACGTGAAACAGGCGGCATGGATGAATATGACTCCTGCGGTGATTCTGAATATCCAGCGCCAACCCGGAGCCAATATCATTGCGGTGGCAGATCGCGTCAAGGCGATTCTGCCGCAGTTACAATCGCTCTTGCCGTCCTCGGTGAAAGTGGTGGTGCTGACTGATCGCACGGTTACGATTCGCGCTTCAGTCAAAGACGTTGAGTTCGAATTACTGCTGACTATCGCGCTGGTAGTGATGGTCATTTTCCTCTTTCTGAGAAATCTCTCCGCAACCATCATTCCAAGCGTCGCCGTACCACTGTCGTTGTTCGGCACCTTCGGCGTGATGTATCTGCTGGGGTACAGCCTTGACAATCTCTCCCTGATGGCGCTGACGATCTCGACCGGATTCGTGGTCGACGACGCCATCGTGATGATCGAAAATATCACACGCTTCGTCGAGCAGGGCGACTCGCCTCTTGTGGCTGCGCTCAAGGGCTCGGAGCAAATCGGCTTTACGATTGTGTCATTAACGGTCTCGCTGATCGCTGTGCTGATTCCGCTGCTTTTCATGGGCGACATCGTCGGCCGCCTGTTCCGCGAATTTGCAATCACGCTCGCAGTGACTATCCTGGTTTCCGCGATCGTCTCCCTCACGCTTACTCCCATGATGTGCTCGCGGCTGCTGCGCCATAAGCCTGAGGCTCAGCGCGGGCGCTTTTACCGGGTCAGTGAATCAGCGTTCGAGTCGGTCATCGAGCGCTATGGAAGCACGCTTCGGTGGGTACTTAGGCACGAGGATATTACACTATTAGCCGCGATTGGCACTCTGATCCTGACAATCGTTCTATATACTGTTGTGCCCAAGGGCTTTTTCCCGGTGCAGGATACTGGCGTAATCCAGGCAACTTCCCAGGCCGCCGATGATATTTCGTTTCCGGCAATGGCCCGCAAGCAGGAGCAGCTTGCCGCAATCATGCTTAAGGACCCCGCGGTCGAAAGCCTATCCTCCTTCGTGGGCATCGACGGCACCAATACGACCGTCAACAGCGGCCGCTTTCTAATCAACCTGAAACCGCTCGGCGAGCGCGGCAACGACGGCAATATCAGCGATATAATCGCACGGATGCGAGATCAGCTAGCCGCGGTCAAAGGCACGTCAGTCAATCTGCAGCCGGTTCAGGATCTTACTATTGATGATCGCATAAGCCCTGCCCAATATCAGTTCAGCCTCGAAGATCCAAATACCGGAGAACTGAATATCTGGACTGCGAATTTAATTGATCGGCTCAAGACTCTTCCTGAGCTGGAGGACATTTCCACCGATCAGCAGAACGGCGGCCTGAATGCGCAACTAGTGATTGACCGGCTGACGGCAGGACGGCTCGGCCTGACGCCACAAACTATCGACGCCACGTTATATGATGGTTTCGGCCAGCGGCAGATTTCCACGATATTCACTCAGTTGAACCAGTACCATGTGGTGCTAGAGGTAGATCCCAAATATCAAAAAAGCCCTAAGTCGCTCGATGATATCTATCTGCCGGCGGCGAACGGCGACCCGATACCGCTTGGAGCGTTTACTCATTTTGTTCCACAAACCACGCCGCTAGTGGTAAACCATCAAGGACAATTTCCTGCCGTAACCGTCTCCTTTAATGCCGCTCCCGGATATTCACTCGGTGACGCAGTCGATGCGATTAATGACACGATAAAATCGATCGATATGCCGCGCAGTATTGAGACCGCTTTTCAGGGCAGTGCGGCTGCATTTCAAGCTTCACTCAAAAATGAGCCTCTGTTGATACTTGCGGCGCTGGTAACGGTATATATCGTTCTGGGGGTCCTCTATGAGAGCTATATCCATCCGATAACGATCCTCTCGACGCTGCCTTCGGCTGGCGTCGGGGCGCTGCTCGCACTGATGCTTTGCGGTGACAACCTCAATGTCATCTCGCTGATCGGAATCATCCTGCTGATCGGTATTGTCAAGAAGAATGCGATCATGATGATCGACTTCGCGCTCGAGGCTCAACGGAAAGAGGGTAAGAACCCGCGTGAAGCTATTTACGAAGCGTCACTCTTGCGCTTCCGGCCGATCATGATGACAACTATGGCGGCATTGCTCGGCGCGTTACCGCTTGCGCTGGGCAGTGGAACGGGCTCCGAGTTGCGGCGTCCGCTCGGCATCGCGATTGTTGGGGGATTGCTGATCAGCCAGGTTCTCACGCTCTATACAACGCCGGTGATCTTCCTCGCTTTCGAAAGATTGGCGGCGCGCGCCGCCGGACATCGAAGCAAATCGGAGTATCCGGGCTCGGTTCCAGCCAGCGCATCATGAGCATTTCCGAACCCTTCATTCGCAACTCGGTCGGAACCACGCTTCTGACGATCGCGATAGCGCTGGCGGGCATCGTAGCTTTCCGGCTATTGCCCGTCGCGCCCCTGCCTCAGGTTGATTTCCCGACAATCCAGGTTCAGGCGCTGCTTCCCGGCGGCAGTCCCGAAACGATGGCGTCCTCGGTGGCGACACCGCTGGAGCGGCAGTTTGGCCGGATCGCATCGCTTACTGAACTTACTTCCACCAGTTCGCTCGGCACGACTAATGTCGTTCTTCAGTTCAGCCTCAACCGGAATATCGATGCTGCTGCGCGTGACGTGGAAGCCGCTATCAACGCCGCGCGAAGCCAGTTGCCGACCACGCTGCAAAGTAATCCTACTTATCGCAAAGTAAACCCTGCGGATGCGCCGATTCTTATTATTGCGCTCACTTCTGATAGCCTGAAGATGGGCCAGATATACGATGCCGCCGACTCGATCCTCGCGCAGAAGCTTTCGCAGATGCCGGGGGTCGGCCAGGTCATAGTCGGCGGCGGCGCGCTGCCGGCCGTGCGAGTTGAATTAAACCCCAACACGCTCAACAAGTATGGCATCGGGCTGGAGCAGATCCGCACCGTTCTGAGCGATGCAAACGTCAATAGCCCGAAAGGAGAGTTTTCGGGGAATAATCATACCTGGACTATCAGCACCACCGACCAGTTACTTAAGGCCGACCTGTATAAACCGCTTATAGTAACTTACCACAATGGCGCGCCGGTCCAGTTATCCAGTCTTGGCGATGTGGTGGATTCCGTTCAGGACATACGCAATATCGGGCTGGTAGACGGAAAACGAGCGATTAACCTGATCATCTTTCGCCAGCCGGGCGCCAACATTATAAGTACCGTAGATAATGTCCTCGCGTCGATGCCGGCGCTGCAAGCGAGCATTTCACCCGCGATCAATTTGTCTGTGGTGCTGGACCGGACCACGACGATCCGCGCCTCCGTCAGCGATGTTGAAATCACCCTGCTGATATCAATCGCGCTGGTCGTACTGGTGGTTTTTGCATTTCTGCGCGATCTGCGCGCAACAGTTATTCCTGGTATCGTCGTTCCGCTCTCTCTTGTCGGCACGTTCGGCGTGATGTACCTGCTGGGCTACAGCCTCGATAATCTATCGCTGATGGCGCTGACGATCTCGACCGGATTCGTGGTCGACGACGCGATCGTGGTGATCGAAAATATCACCCGTTATCGCGATCAGGGCATGGGGGCCTACCAGGCGGCGATCAAAGGCGCCGCCGAGATTGGCTTCACTGTACTTTCGATAAGCATTTCATTAGTTGCGGTTTTCATACCGATTCTATTGATGGGCGGAATTGTGGGCCGGCTGTTCCGTGAATTCGCGGTCACTTTATCCACCGCGATCGTGGTATCAATGGCTATCTCGCTCACAACCACGCCAATGATGTGCGCGAAGCTTCTGCGATCACACGACTCCCGCGGACACGGACGCCTTTATAACATGGGCGAGCGCGCATTCGATTGGGCACTAACTCATTATGAATCCAGCCTCAGGTGGGTACTGCGTCATGCGCCGATAGTGTTAGCCATTGCACTGGCAACCCTGGCACTCAACATCTACTTATTCATGATCATTCCTAAAGGCTTTTTTCCTGAACAGGATACCGGCCGGCTGATGGGTGCAATAATGGCCGATCAGGACATATCCTTTCAGAACATGCGGAAAATGCTTACTGAATTCGTCGATACGATAAAAAAAGATCCGGCAGTGGATCACGTTATCGGATTCGCGGGCTCGACGGCCGGCGCAATGAATTCCGCCCGTATGTTTATCGCGCTTAAGCCGCTCGATCAGAGAGGAATCAGCGCGCAAGGAGTTATCGCACGCCTGCGAAAGGCAACTGCCAGAATACCCGGCGCGGCGCTATATCTTCAGGCTACGCAAGACCTGCGCGTCGGTGGCCGCTCGGCCAACGCCGAATATCAATATACCTTGCAAGGTGAAAATCTCGACGAATTGAACAAGTGGGGACCCAGGCTGCTCAAGAAATTGGGCTCGATGCGAATAATAACTGATGTGAATAGCGATCAGGAAAATCACGGCCTCGAATCGGACGTGGTGGTGGATCGCGATACAGCCGCACGGCTCGGACTGAACCAGCAGCTAATCGACAATACGCTCTATGATGCTTTCGGCCAGCGGCAGGTCTCTACCATGTACAGGCCGCTGAATCAGTATCATGTGGTCGAGGAAGTCGCACCGCAGTACTGGCAAGACCCTGCAACGCTCAGGCAGATCGACGTTCAATCGCCCACTGGCGCACAGATCAAGCTCAGCAGCTTCTGCCATTTCGGTACTTCCACTGCTCCGCTGGAAGTGAATCACCAGGGACAATTCCCCGCCGTCACAATCGCTTTCAACCTGGCGCCAGGCGTTTCACTTGGCCAGGCCGTGAACGCGATAAATGATGCCGAGCGTTCGATTGGCCTGCCGTCTGATATTATCGGCAGCTTTCAAGGAACAGCGCAGGCTTTCGAGGCCTCGCTGGCGAATGAGTCATTTCTGATCCTGGCGGCACTCGGCGCAGTATATATTGTACTGGGTATTCTCTATGAGAGTTATGTTCATCCGATCACGATTTTATCGACGCTGCCGTCAGCGGGCGTAGGCGCCTTGCTGGCGCTGATGCTTTTCCATATCGATCTGACGATTATAGCCTTGATCGGGATTGTACTGCTTATCGGTATCGTCAAGAAAAACGCGATTATGATGATCGACTTTGCGCTCGCCGCCGAGCGTAATGAAGGCAAGAACTCCGCCGATGCGATTTATGAGGCATGCACACTGCGTTTCCGGCCAATCATGATGACTACGATGGCGGCGATGCTCGGCGGACTTCCGCTAGCAGTGGGCGGCGGGACGGGATCGGAGTTACGGCAGCCTCTGGGAATCGCGATAGTTGGCGGCTTGCTGGTAAGCCAGTTGCTGACGCTCTATACCACGCCGGTAATCTATCTATATCTCGACCGCCTGCGGTTATGGTTCCTGCATCATCGCCGCCGGCTCACGCAGAAAATCTCAGGCTCGCTTGGCCACGGTGGCGCCGCACCATCACATTCGTAACCTCTCTTGCGTGAGCCGCTTCGAAAGCAGGATTAATTGAACTTCGAGGTGCGGATGATTGATTTTATTGGCGCGCCCTGAGGGATTTGAACCCCCGGCCTGATGATCCGTAGTCATCCGCTCTAATCCGCTGAGCTAAGGGCGCGCGGGAATTTATGACTGTTCCATATCGCCGACACGCCTGCAAGATGGAGCGCCGCTATAGGAGTGCCGCCGGCAGCCATATCGTGACGGTGGTGCCCTCACGCAGACGGCTTTCGATAGCCAGCGTTCCTTGATGCATCTGGAGGATATGCTTGACGATAGCCAGCCCGAGGCCGGTGCCACCCAACTCGCGCGAGCGGGCGCGATCTACACGGTAGAAACGTTCCGTAAGGCGCGGAATATCAGCAGCTGGAACCCCCTCGCCGGTATCAATCACTTTGAACGCGACCCCGGGACGATCTCTGCTGCCATTCGTTCCGCCAGACAGGGCGAGGACTTCGGTGGTAACGCGTCCACCGCGCGGAGTGTATTTGAGCGCATTGTCGAGCAGATTGAGCAATACTTGCTGCATCCGATCGTGGTCGGCCTGGATCGACGGAAGCGTTTCGGCGCAGCGCAATTCAAGCTCGATTTCGGCACGCCGCGCCCGCTCGCCGACCAAATCAACAATCTCGGCCGCCAGCTCGGACGGCTCGATTGATTCCAGTTTGAGCGGTGTTAGTCCACGCTCAAGGTCAGAGAGTGATATCAGGTCGTCTATCAGGCGCGCGAGCCGCTGCGCCTGACGATCGATAATTGCAAGGAAGCGGCGTTCGGTTTCACGGTCGTCGACACCGCGGGAGAGCGTCTCCGCATAGCCGCATAAGGCACTGAGCGGGGTGCGCAGTTCATGGGTCAGATTCGCGATAAAGTCGGTGCGGGCAGTTTCATAGAGCTTGAGGCGCGTGATGTCATGGAAGACCAGGACGCGCGCCGCCGCGCCGCCATGACGTACGGGAGCAGCACTAACCTCAAGATGGCGTGCAGCAGGGGTTTGAATCGCAAATTCACCGTTCAGCACGCCGCCTTCGCCGACGGTGGCGCGCGCGACGAACTCCTGCAGGCGCGGGTCGCGGCACAGTTCGACGAACTCGCGCCCAGTGTGGCCAGCGCCGGGCGCGAGGCCAAAAAGCTGCCGCGCCGCACCGTTCATCAGCACAACCTCACCGCGCGCACCGGTCACAACGACCGCCTCGGTCATGCTGCGCAGGATGGCCTCGAATTCCTCGCGCTGCTCTTCGAGTGCATCGAATTGCACGACCAGTGCGTCGGCAGTTTCAAGCAAACGGCGCTCGGCCAGACTCATCGGATCGCGCTCGGCGCCGATTACATGGGAGGGTGCGCGATGCTCTGCAAGTGAGCCTGCAATATCCTGGAGCCGTTCAGCGCGGCGGGACCATTCGCGGATAATGCCGGCAGTGACTGCAAGCGCGATCGCAAGGCTTACGCCGATGGCGCCTCCACTGAGCGCCAGGGATATGCCATGATGCGCCGAGGCCAGAATCAGAACCGCCGCAAGCGGCAGCAGGCTCAGCGTAATTAATGTGAAGAGCCTTGCCGTCGTTACTCCAGGGCGTCGGGATTAAAACGATAGCCGACGCTGCGCACAGTCAGGATTAGCTCCGGCTTGGCGTCGTCACGTTCGACTTGCTGGCGTAACCTGCGGACGTGCACGTCAACCGTGCGAGGCTCAACGAAAGTGTCGCGTCCCCAAACCAGGTCGAGCAGTTGCTCGCGGCTGTAGACGCGCATCGGATGCTGAGCGAAGAAGCGCAACAGTTCGAACTCGCGCAACGCTAGGTCTTTGCGGACGCCGTCTACAAAGACTTCGTAAGTCCCGAAATCGATTTTGAGGCGCCCGTGCTCGTAAGTTCCGGGCGCGACTGGTTCGGTTGAGGCACCCGTGCGGCGCAAGAGTGCCTTTACGCGCGCGACCACCTCCCGCGGGCTGAACGGCTTGACAACGTAGTCATCGGCGCCCATTTCCAGGCCGAGGATGCGATCGACTTCGGCGCCCTTGGCGGTTACTACCAGGATCGGCAAGCGCGCGGTCTCGGGGGCAGAGCGCATCCGGCGGCAAAGCTCAAGTCCCGACATCCGCGGCAGCATCAAATCGAGCACGAGGAGATCAGGGGCACGGCGGGCAATACGATCGAGCGCCTCGGCGCCGTCGGCCGCTTCCTCGACCGCGAAGCCTTCCTGCACCAGGTTGTAACGGAGCAATTCGCGGATATCGCCTTCGTCCTCGACCACGAGGATTTTCTGGCGGATCCGCTCACGATTGGGCTCTGCTGCCTGATTCATGCTCTGTGCTTATCCATATGTTTAATCGACCGGCCCTTGACCATATAAACGACCATTTCAGCAATATTAGTGGCATGATCGGCAATCCGTTCGAGATACTTTGAGATAAACAGGATCTTGGTAGCGCGCGGGATCGTCTGCGGATCTTCCACCATATAGCTTAGTAATTCGCGATAGGTCTGGTAGTTAAGCTGATCCACGTCATCGTCGCGGGCGATGACTTCAGCGGCGAGTTCGATATCACCGCGCATGAAGGCATCGAGGGCATCCTTGACCATGGTCTGGGCGATATCGGCCATCCGCGGAATGTCGATATAGGGCTTGAGCTGTGGCTCAGTATTAAGCTCGATTGCACGTTCACAAATGTTGACCGCATTGTCGCCGATCCGTTCGAGATCGGTCGTAATCTTAAGCCCTGTCGTGATAAAGCGCAGGTCGCTGGCGGTCGGCTGATGGAGCGCGAGCAGGCTGATACAGCGTTGGTCCATCTCGGTGTCGAGCCGGTTAACCTCGACATCGCCCTGGATGGTCTCGCGGGCCTGTTCGGTATTGCGATTCACCAATGACTCGACGGCTTCGACAATCTGCCGTTCCACCATCCCGCCCATCCTGAGAAGGCCGGCGCGCAGGCCGCGCAAATCCTCTTCATATTGACGGTTGGTATGCTGGGGCTGAGAAATTTCCATTTACTACTCCCGGCGCTTAGCCGAACCGTCCAGTGATGTAATCTTCCGTCTCGCGTTTGGCGGGCGTAGTGAAAATCTGCCTGGTCTCGCCGAACTCTATTAAATTGCCAGTGTACATAAAGGCGGTGTAATCGGAGCATCGCGCCGCCTGCTGCATATTGTGCGTAACTATCACGATTGTATAGCCGGATTTCAGTTCAAGCAGCAGCTCTTCGATGCGAGCCGTGGATATCGGGTCAAGCGCCGAACATGGCTCGTCCATCAGGAGTATTTCCGGCTCGACTGCAATCGCACGCGCGATGCATAACCGCTGCTGCTGCCCACCCGAGAGTCCCGCGCCTGGCCGCTTGAGATGGTCCTTCACCTCATCCCACAAAGCTGCCTGCCGCAGGCTTTTTTCGACCAGCCGGTCGCGATCGGCGCGCGAAAGCGAGACGCCGTTGAGTTTTAGACCTGCGGCAACGTTGTCCTCGACCGACATCGTGGGAAATGGCGTAGGCTTCTGGAAGACCATCCCGATGCGCCGCCGAACCTGTACCGGATCGACGTCAGGCGAATAGATATTATCGCCATCGAGCAGGACTTCGCCGGTGCAAGCGGCGCCTGGCACAACCTCATGCATCCGGTTGAGGCACCGGATGAGCGTTGACTTGCCGCATCCAGAGGGGCCGATCATCGCCGACACCCGCTTTTCGTCAAAGGCCACGCTGATATCGTGGAGAACCTCGTTTTTGTTAAAGGAGGCGCGCAGGTGGCGAACTTCGAGCTTATTAGGCATGAATTATTTCGCAACCCTTGCGTTACCGCGGGTAAACGATCGTACACCCAACTCGAGCGCGAGCACTATCGCAGTGAGGACAAGGGCTCCCGCCCAAGCCTGGCGCTGCCAGTCCGCAAACGGGGAGATAGCGTA
>Ga0335075_10013419_pt1 | contig 12331 bp, 11 predicted proteins | sample Lox_Sample_24_FD_206723 | JGI IMG/M metagenome (GOLD analysis project Ga0335075, IMG submission 206723) | Soil microbial communities from Loxahatchee National Wildlife Refuge, Florida, United States - Lox_Sample_2.4 | ecosystem: Environmental > Terrestrial > Soil > Wetlands | place: USA... | reverse complement strand
CCAAATACCTTCGGGCGCCGGTTGGCCATAGAACGCAACGGCATCGGCCGAGCGGTAGGCGGCGGGCACGGCGGGGTCGGCACTGACCACGGCCTGGGTGGCCGGGGGCGCACCCTGGAACCGTTGGCGCTCGTCATCTTCGAAAGCCGCTTCCAACGCAGGCACCTGTTCGGGCGGAACGCGCCGCAGGCTCTGCTGGTAGCCGCTGATCGTGGGCACCTGGGCGACCACTGCGCGCAGCCGCCGGTCGGTGGCGCCCAGCACGATGGCGTGACCGCCGGCGTAGCTGGTGCCCCACAAGCCGATTCTGTCGGCGTCTACGGCCGGGTGGCTCTCCAGGAAAGAAATTGCCCGGCGCCAGTCGGCGATTTGAACCCACGGGTCGATGTCGAACCGCGGTGAGCCGTCGCTGGCACCAAAGCCGCGGTGATCGTGCACGAGCACGACAAATCCGGCATCGGCGAACGCTCGCGCGAATCGCTCCAACCCGTGCTCTTTGACGCCGGCGAATCCGTGCGCCATCGTGATCGCTGGATGCGGCGCCGGGCCGTCGGGGATGAACAGCCAGCCCCGCAGCGTCACGCCGCCCTCGACGGGGAACTCGACATCTTGTTGCTGCATGATCACACCTCCTGTGGTGAACGGGTCTTGCTTCTGCATCCACCATGCGGCCGCTGCGGACGGACGAGAAGGTTCCCTTAACCCTGGGACTGGGAGGGACAGGCTGGGACTTAAGCTCATCTGATGGCGGTCAGGGCCAATGCGCTGGGCGATTACCTGCGCGCCAGGCGAGAGCAGGTGCGGCCCGAGGACGTCGGGCTGGTCGCTGGCGCACGCCGGCGAGTCGCGGGTTTGCGCCGCGAGGAGCTGGCGCTATTGGCCGGCATCAGCTCCGACTACTATCTGCGGCTCGAGCAGGGCCGCGACAAGAATCCGTCGGCTCAAATTCTCGATGCGCTTGCGCGGGCGCTGCAGCTCGACATCAAGGCGACCGAATATCTGCACCAGCTGGCTGTCCCGACCGGTGGTCGACGGGATGCTTCGGGTGCGGAGGTCGCTGCCGACGGCACCGACGAACTGATAGAGCAGTTCGCGATACCGGCGATTGTGGCCAGCAGATCGCTCGATGTGCTGGCGGCCAACCGAATCGCTCGTGCGCTATCCCCAGGCTTTGCTCCCGGTCAAAACTTCCTGTCCTGGCGCCTTTTAGATCCCGCGGCTCGCGAGCTCTACGTGGATTGGGACGCGGCCACGGACGTCGCGGTGAGCGGGTTACGCGAAGCGGCCGGCAGTGATCCCGACGACCCGCGGGTGCGGTCGTTGATCGATGAGTTATCCGCCGCCAGTGAGCGTTTCCGCGAACTGTGGGCGCGTGCCGACGTCGGCTATCGCGCGGACGTCGTCCACATGCGTCACCCTCAAGTGGGCGATCTGTATCTACATCCAAACAGGTTCAATATCCCGCACTCTGGTGGGCAGCACATGTTGACTTATCGCGTCGACCCGGACAGCGACTCCGCCAAAGCGCTTGAGGCGCTGCGGTCGCTCGGTTGAAACGGACGCCGCCGATTCTCGCGGCAGTCACATGTGTCCCATGAATCTCCGGCCGAGACGGTACACAGTCTGCCCGCCTCACAGCGACAAGCTAAAGCGCGCACGGAACTTGTCGCTCAGAGGCGGGCACAACGAACATCCCCAACCCGCAGAAACTCGTGTGACTGGTGTGACAGTCGGGGCCACCGAGTGGCGGCTCAGCTGAGAATGAATACTCCCTTTACGGTTCGAACACCAGCAGCGGTTTGCCTCCGTGTTCGGGGGCTTCGGCTAAATAGACTGCCTCGCTGAACTTTTCGAGGGGGATCGGCTGGCCCTCGGGTACACGCAGCGCGCCGGCGTCGGTTAGTTCAACGGTTCGATTGATCGCTGCGGCCATCCGATCCTTCGAGGTTTCGTTAAACCATCGGAATAACCAGAACCCCCGAACGGTCTTCGTTTCGTAAATCAGTGAGCGCGCAAAGACGGGGATGGTGAGTTTGTCGGGATCGGTTTGGCGGTGTGTGGACAACGCACCGTAGACGACCAGTTCACCGTGCGGTGCCAGCGCACGCGACACGTCCGCACCGACCTGACCGCTGACACAGTCGATCGCCTTGGCCACGCCTTGGTCGCCGGCGATCTCCGCCACCCGTTCGCGCAGGTCCTCATCTTCCGTGCAGATCACCGCCGTGCCCCCCAGCGCGAGGATGTTGTCGACGGCTGACCGACGGCGGACCACGTTCAGGGTTTTGAAGCCGACATGTACCCCGAGCTGGATGACTGACTGGCCCACGGTTGAACCGGCTGCGGTCTGCAGGAGCCATTCACCCGGTCGGACATCGAGTTCATCACCGGTCAAGATCACAGCGGTCAGCGGATTGGCAAGAATCTGCGCGGCGGTGGAGTTACTCATCCCGGCAGGAACGGGCAAGACTTGGGCGGCGTCGGCAACGACATACCCTTGCCACGTGCCCTTGACGCCGATCGTGATGACGCGTTGCCCGACGGTCAAACCGTTTGTGCCGCTGCCGAGTTCGTCGATCACACCGACGGACTCGATTCCGGGAACGGTGGGGAATTCCGGGATAAAACCGTATCGGCCGCGGATGGTATGCAGATCGCTGGCATGAACAGGTACTACTTCCACCCGGATCCGGACCTGGCCGGGACTAGGCTCCGGAATCGGTCGGGTCTGCAGCCGCAGGACTTCGGACGGTTCGCCCATCACGTCGGCAGCGACACATTGCATGGTTGGCATGCTCTGATGCTGCCACGAAGGCGAGGTGGTTGGGGTCTAAACCCTGCTGGACGAGGGCAGCCACAGACCACGGGACAGGTCGCGATCGAGTACATGAGTGCTGGCATCGCCGTCGTAGAAGAGGCTCGCGTCGAAGGCATCACCGAAGTGCTTGGCCAGCAACGACGAGAACAGCAGCGCGGCCGATTGCGGCCGGTGGTTCATGACGAGCTGGCTGGTCTCGCCTGCGTCGTTGAAGTACACCACGACGAAGTTGTAAATCTCGACTCCGTTCGGGTGGTAGGCCTCGGTGCCACGGATGCGGGAGCGGTAGTCCTCCAAGAACAGATCGCCACGCATGCCGTAGAAGCGGAAGTCCTGGAACGCGTAGAGGCTACGCGCGTAACTCAGCATTTTCCCGACCTGTTGTGCACCTCGCAATTCGCCGTTGAATACGGCGCCCTGAAGGATGACGTCGTCGGCGAGGTTGTCTAGCCAGTGCGGGTAGTAACTTAGGTGGTGCGCCTGGTTTTCGAGCTTGCGGGTGTTGGGGCTCGGTGTGGACATGACAGTTGTCTCCTCGTGGCTGAGTGGATGTGGTTACTAAGCTTGTGCCGACGCAGTCACTGAGAACGCCAAAGCCCTCGCTGCGCTCGGGTTGCTCGGCTGCGACGGTGTGCTGCAGCGCTTACGCTCCCACGGCCAGGTCATCAGCGCCCACACGATGGCAACGATGACGACCGCCTCCGCGACGTAATACGGCCAAGGCCCTAGTGCGTCGAGCGTCGAGCCGTTGGCGGGTTTCCCGTTGAGGAAGCCGTAGTCGCTTCCCGCGAGTGCATTGAAGATCATGGTGACCGCTGCCCAGGTCAGGGTCGTGACGACCGCGAAGCGGTAGCTGCGCCAACTGGGCCGCATTCCGTAGCCCCACGTCAGGTAGATGGCTGCCCACACAACGAGCAGGTGCAGCGCAAAGAACGTCAGGAAGCTGTGACTGGGAAAGTCCGGCGCATTGAGATCCGGCGTGATCAATGCCTGTGAACTGAGGGGGAGTCCCCAGTAATAGGTGAGCGCGAAGGCCCACTTCCGGTGCGACCATAACGCGTAGGCTGCGGTGAGCTCGGCGAGATCACAGAGTTGCAGCGGCACGGAATGGTCGATCGCGGGATGAATCAGCTTGTACGCCAGTGCCACCGCGAATATCGCGATGGTCACAGCCGCCAGGGTGCGGCCGAGAATCCGGGCCTGCGCTTCGCTTTGGCGGCGTCCGATCCAGACCAGCGCCGCGGAACCGATCGCGAAGATCGCGAGCACCGTCAAATGAGACGTGCCGTATGGGGAGAACCAACCCGGCGTCGAGGCATGCGCTGAATCTGCCGCCGCCATGAGTGTTTTGGTGATCATTTCAATGTCCTTGTCTGGTGTTTGTGTTGGTCGAGTGGAACTAATCCATCGCGGGTTCGCGGCCAGCGACGGGGCCTTTTCCGGCAAAGGAGCTCAGCCGCTGCCGGAAAGCCGGCACGCTGTAGCCGATTACCTGTGCGGCGGTGCGGGCTCGCACCGTCGCGGAGCGCGGCAGGCCGAACAGCGGTCCGATTTCACCGAAGTGGTCGCCGGGCTTGGCGACTCGGAGTAGTTCGTGTCCGCCGCCCGGTTGTTGGCGGACCAGCTCGAGCTCGCCCTCGGCGACGACGTAGATCAAATCGGCTAACGCGCCTTCGTTGAACAAGGTCGTTCCCGCCTCGAGGTGAATCGTCTCGTGGGCCCGGTTGACCAACGTCGTCGTCGGCACCATCTCGATGACACGATCGGCCAGGGGCAGTAATCGGGAGTCGTGAGTGGCCACCACGACGATGCGGTCGCCCGAGGCCAACTCGCGGATCAGCCGGAGCATCTCCTCGACCTGAAGGTAATCCAGATGTGCTGTCGGTTCGTCAGCCAGGATCAGCGGGGGATCCAGGGCAATCGCCCGCGCCACCGCCACTCGCTGTTGTTGGCCCCCGCTGAGATCCCCAGGGCGATGGCTTATTCGGTCTTGCAAACCAACTCGTGTCAGCAGCTCCTCGGCGCGTTCGCGCGCCGCACGTCGCGAGTAACCGGCTGCGCGCAGCGGCACTGCGACGTTTTCCAGCGCAGTGAGGCTGGGCACGAGGTTGAACGCCTGAAACACGATGCCGACATTGCGGCGCCGGTAGCGCGTCATGGCGCGGCGGTTGAGCGCGGTCACCTCGACGTCACCGACGGTGATCTGGCCCGACGTCGGTGTCAGCAGTCCGCCGAGGCACGACAGCAAGGTTGTTTTCCCGCAGCCGCTGGGGCCCAGCAGGATGTTCAACGAGCCGGGTTCGAGTTCGAGGTCGAAGCCGTCGATCGGGCGGATTGTGTTGCCGCCGCTGGGATATTCGACGACGAGGTTCTGGGTGCGTAGGCCGGACATGGTTAGGGACCTCCAAATGCGTGTGCGGGATCGACGGTGGCGGCCCGTTGGACCGCCGTGGCGCTGGAAAGCAGACCGACCAGGACTGCAATCACCGCCAAGAGTGGGTAAGCCGAGGTGGGCTCGATGACATTCATCGGGAACAGGGGAGCGAGCAGCCGTGAAAGCCCTGCGCCGATGGCTGCCGCGAGGACGGCGACGACGACCGCCTGCAGCACCAGGCCGGCCAGCACCGATCGCGTCGCGACGCCGATCGCCTTGAACACCGCGAAGTCCCGCATGCGTTCCAGCGCGGACAGATACACGACGGCGCCCACAATCAACGCTGCGACGATCCACAGCAGAATGGCGACGATTCTGATCGCCTCGACCGCGATCTTGGTGGGCCGCATGAGGTCGTCGACCGCAACACTGCGGTTGACAACCCGGTAGCCGTCGGGGGCGTGCGCCAGCGTGCCGCGGATCCCGATCGCTCCGATCATCCGCTGCCCGCCGTAGGCCAGTTGTTGGATCCCCTCGATCGTCACGAAGAGGTTCGGTGTCTTGGCCAGCGAGGTGGAATTGTTCACGATGCCCACGATTCGCAGTCTGCGCGAACCTATCTCGAGCTCATCGCCAAGCTTGCGGCCAATCGTGCTCGACACCGCGATCTCGTCGGGACTCGATGGCGCCTTGCCCGCAGACATGGCCGGCACGCCCGGACCTCCGACCGGTGCGCCGAAAACGGCCGCGTCCCGAGTCGAGTCACCAGCTTTGAACGTCGCCCCCTTGTACAACAGGGGAGCAGCGGACACAACGCCTGGGGCGCCGACGATCATTTGCAATTCGGCCTGTGGGAAGGGGGCAGAGCCCAGGAAGGGGCCGGTCGCACCGGATTTGATCAGGAACATGTCGACGCCGAGGGAATCAACCGTTCGCTCATCCTCCACCCGGAACCCGTTGGCGAGCCCGGTGAGGACAAGTGTCATCGCGAACACGAGGCCCGTGACAACGACCGCAATCGCGAAGCGCCATCTGCGCCACTGCATGTCCCGCAGAGCAGTAAACAACATGATCAGAACCAACCTTTCGCCGTTGCGGCATAGGCAGAATCTGCCTGCCTATCGTTGTGAGTTGACCAACCGGAATTGGACTGCGCTCCAATAAGTTTGACGATGTCAACGACAGCGGCGACGGAGAGTGCGACAAGTACGCTCAGCGTGAGAGCTGCCGGGATGACCGAAGTCCACTGCGATGCCTGGCTCACAAAGCGCGAAGTGCCCTGCGCCGCGAAGCGGGCCACACACACCAGCGCGTCGGTGATGTTCAACTGAGCAAGCTTGAGCGCCTTGGTGGCGGTAAGCCCGGTAAAACCGGAACCGATCGCCACGACGGCACGTCGCGGCCCTGGCACGTCGGACGACGCGGGCAACGTCTCGATGATCGTCACGGCATCCTCCTTCTTCTGTGGTTCGCCGAAAGCTGTCTCGGCCGGGCATGTACCCACCATCAGCGCTTGGCGGATCGACTGGATATGCCGCAGTTATCCCCGGTACTGGCAGGGACAGGATCGACCCGCCGGTATGCGCGAGCGGACTTTTGTCTATTCGACTGAGCCCATGTACGCTACGCGCAGCAACCGTCAAGGAATGTCTGCGAGCTTGATATCGGGTGCGGCGGATTTTCGCCGGACCTGATTGGAGGCGTACTTGGGTGAAGAAGAGGCTCAAGCGGCGTAACACGGCCGGAATGCTCAGCAAACTGTGGCTGCCTGTGGTAATCCTCGTGGTGCTCGGTGTTGTCGGTTACGGCGTGAACAGCGTTCGGCACGTGTCCGACGCGATTAGCTATCCGCCTTCGACGAGCTCGATTCCCGCCACGGTTGTTCAGATCAATCCCAAGAACGTCACGTATGAGGTTTTTGGAGACCTCGGCGGTGGCGGGAAAGTCGTCTACGCGAATCTGGACAGCCAGCCGATTACGGTCACGCTGACGTCGCTGCCCTGGTCTCATTCGATGACGACGATGTCGCCTTCAGTCACGTTGAGCCTCGTCACACAGGTCGACGGTAGTTCGTTGGGGTGCCGGATCATTGTCGACGGCAAAGTTCGCGACGAGCAGTCGGTCGCGCATGACGGCGCCGCGGTCGCGTGCACGGTGACCGCAGCATGACAGCCGAAACGCCGACCGAGCCCGTGCGGGTTGCCGAACCGGTGAAACGTCCTCGGCTCGCGAAACTGCTTCGGACCCTGGCAATTCCGATTGTGATCTTCTGGGTGCTGGCCGCTGCTGTGACGAACGTCTTCGTGCCATCGATTGAGAAGAACACAGCGGCCAATGCCGAGGCTGAGGTTCCCCGTGATGCGCCGTCGTCGCAGGCGGCGATCTTGCAAGGCCAGGCATTTCACGAATCCGACTACACCAGTGCCGCCGTCGTTCTGTTGGAAACCCACGGCCGCAAGCTCGGTGAGCAGGACCACCAGTATTACGACGAGTTGGTACGCCGGCTGGAGCAAGACAAACAACACGTGCAGTCGTTGCTGAACCTGTGGGGCAAGCCGGTGACAATGTCGGGGCAGCAGAGCGCCGACGCTGAAGCCGCGACGCTGACTGTGCGCCCGACCGGCGACTTGGGCGACGCGGACTCCAACCACTCGATCAACGCCATTCGAGACATTGTGGCCAAGGTTCCAAAACCCGCCGGTCTCAACGTCTATGTCAGCGGACCGTCTCCACTCGCAACGGATACCTTGCACGCCGCGGACGAGAGCCTGACTACGCTCACGCTGGTAACGATCGTTCTGATCATCATCATGCTGCTCATCGCCTACCGCTCGCCTACGCGAGCACTGATACCACTGTTCGGGGTGCTGATCGGACTGGCGACGGCACGGGGCGTCGTTTCGTTTCTCGTCGGACTCCATGTGCTTGGTATCTCGTCGTTTGCCACGAACATGGTGGTGGCTTTGGTGTTGGGGGTCAGTACCGACTACGGCATCTTTTACATGGGTCGATACCACGAAGCGCGCCGAATGGGGCAAGACAAAGAAGCGGCCTACTACACGGCGGTCGCCAACACCCAGCACGTCATCATGGGATCGGGACTGGCGATCTCTGGGGCGACGCTGTGCCTGAGCCTGACCAAGTTGAATTATTTCCGCACCCTCGGGCCGCCGTGTTTTGTGGCGATGGTTGTCGCCGTCGCGGCGGCGCTCACCCTCGGACCGGCTCTTCTCACATTAGGCAGCAAGATCAAGTACCTCGAGGAACCGAGGCCGACGAGCCCAATGTGGCGCCGAATAGGCACCGCGATCGCCCGGTGGCCGGTACCGATCATTGCGGTGGCCGCGCTGGTCATCCCGTTGGCCATCATGAATCTCGCCTCCTACAAGGTCAGTTACAACGACCGCGACTTCGCGCCCGCGAGCGTGGAGTCCAGCAAGGGTTATGCGGCCGCCGACAGGCATTACCCCAAGAGCGAGCTGTCCACCGACGTGCTCTACGTGCAGTCGGATCACGACATGCGCAATACCACCGACATGATCTCCTTGGACCGAATCGCCAAGAGCGTCTACCACATCCCAGGTATCGCGATGGTGCAAGGCATCACCAGACCCAACGGTCGACCGCTCGAGCACGCTTCACTTCCTTACGCGACGAGCTCTGTGGGGACCAAGATCGGCGAGAACATCGACTTCCTGCGCGACCGCATAGCCGATCTCGACACGTTGGCAGCCACGACAGGCAGCGTCATCCAATCAACCGAAGGGCTGGAAGACATCACGCGCCAACTGGCGGTTGGCACCCATATATCCCGCCAAAGCGCTGAGCGGCTCCAGGCCCTCACCCAAGAAGCGCGAGATCACCTGGCCGACTATGACGATTTCTTCAGGCCCATGCGCAGCTACTTCTACTGGGAGAAGCACTGCTTTGATATCCCAATATGCTGGGCCCTGCGGTCACTGCTCGAGACATTCGATGACGTCGACGGGCTGACCGACGAGTTCCAGAATGAGGTGAATGGCCTCACCATCATCGACACCGTCACGCCGCGGATCGTCACCCAAATACAGGGGATCGTAAACAACCTGAGATCAATACAGTCCTTGACCCTCACGGCGCAAAGCACCTTGCATGCGCTCATTCCGCAGTTAGAAGTCACCATTCACCCGTTGATCGATCTGGGGCAGGCGTTTGATAACGCGAAGAACGATGATTTCTTCTACTTACCACCGGATGCGCTCACGACACCCGATTTCAAGGTCGGCATGGACTTCTTCATGACCCCTGACGGCAAAGGTGCCCGCACCATCATTTATCACCAGGGTGAGGCGATGAGCCCGGAAGGCATCAAACAAATACAAAATGTTGCAACCGCGGCGCAAGAATCTCTCAAGGGAACATCGCTGTCGGACGCAAAGCTGTACTTAGCGGGCGCTTCCTCGAACTATCGTGATATACAAGACTTCTCCCTGAACGACCTTATAATCATGATGCTTGCGACGTTTGGACTCGTTTTCCTGATCGTCTTGGTCATTACACGGGCCTTCATTGGTTCAATATTGGTACTCATTACGGTCATTCTTTCTTTCGCTGGGGCGTTGGGGTTATCTACCCTGGTTTGGGAGACTCTCCTCGGTATTAAATTGCACTGGCTGATCATTCCGATTTCATTTATCGTCCTTGTTGGAGTAGGTTGTGACTACAACCTGCTGCTACTTTCGCGGTACCGAGAGGAGCTCGGCGCCGGCGTTAAGACCGGGCTGATCCGGGCGATGGCGGGCTCCGGAAACGTGGTAATCACTGCCGCCTTTGTCCTTGCGGGCACAATGCTCGCGCTGCTTTCCAGCGACGTGGTGAATATCGGCCAATCAGGCGCAACAATTTGCATTGGATTGATCTTCGACATGATGATCGTGCGGCTATTTTTGGTGATGCCGCTCGCCCGGTTGCTCGGTCCATGGTTCTGGTGGCCTCAGCGGATTCAACGGCAGCCCAGCGTTGCCCGCTGAGCAACAACCGAACAGGAGGGTGAAATGTCTACGTATCGCGCATACGAGGTCTCCGGAGAACGGCAGTTCCGCCTTGTGGAGCGAGAGCGCAGGGAGCCACTTGCAGGCGAGGTGCGGCTGCGGGTCCTGGCGTGCGGTGTCTGTCACTCTGACACGCTTGCGGTCGAAGGGTTGCGACCCGACCCATCGAGACCCGTTGTGCCGGGCCACGAAATCGTTGGGCTTGTCGAGGCCGTCGGTCCCGGCGTGACCGCTTGGCGGGAGGGCGACCAGGTCGGTGTCGGCTTTCTCAACGGCCACTGTTTCGAGTGTGAGCCGTGCCGTCGCGGCGCATTCGTCAACTGTGTCAATCAGCCGCAGACCGGCACCACCGTCGATGGGGGATACGCCGAGGTGGCCTACGCCCGCGCCAGCGGTCTTGTTCGGATCCCTGACGACATGCAGCCACTCGACATTGCGCCGTTGCTGTGCGCCGGTCTGACCGTCTACAGCGCACTGCTGCGGGCTGAGGCGCGCCCCGGCACGCTGATCGCTATCCAAGGCATCGGAGGACTCGGGCATCTCGGCATTCAGTACGCCGAAAAGCTGGGCTACCAAGTCGCGGCCATCGCCCGCGGCAGCGACAAAGCCGCGCTCGCGACGAAACTCGGGGCGGACCACTACATCGACAGCAATGCAACCGATCCCGCCGCCGCACTGCGTGAACTCGGCGGCGCGGCGGCCATCATCGCGACGGCTGCCAGCGGCGCCTCGATGTCGCCACTGATCGCAGGGCTGGCCCCTAGCGGCCGCATGATGGTCGTCGGCGTCGGGCCAGACCCCATCGAAGTGGACACCGCCGACCTTGTCTTGAGCACGCGATCGGTTACCGGCGCGCTGACGGGCAGCTCTATCGAGAACGAAGACAATTTAATGTTGGCCTGCCGTCGCGGAATTCGGTCCATGAACGAAGTTATGCCGCTCGCCGATGCGCCGAAGGCCTACGAGCGCATGATGTCCGGCCAGGCGCGCTTCCGCGTGGTACTCGATGCCCAGGCAGCGTAATGTTCACGGCGGGAAGCTAATTAGACCCACGCTGGCGCTGGCGTTTGCTCGGCCAGCGGGTCAGCGTGTCCTCTCCGCTGGAGGAGACGCTGAGCCCGACAGCGACCGCAGTTCCTCCAACTTCGTGGCGGACCCACTGCCAGGCTCGGCGCGATAAAGGAGCACATGCTGCCCGAGCGCGTGCGCGACATGGGGCACGTTGAGCTGGTTCCGGCACAGATACAGGTCGCCAACGCGCGGATGTCGCAGGTGCAGGGTTCCCAACCGGTAGCCCACATTCGCGCGTGCCCACGATTCACGGAAACGTGCGCTGGTGGAAGACAATTCGGCAATTAACGTCTGCATGCGAGGATCGTCGGGAACGGCGCCGGCAAGTTCCCGCAAACCGCTCACCGCGGCGTCGGTCGCGTCCTCCCAATCGACGTAGAGCTCGCGGGCGGCGGGGTCTAAAAGGCGCCAGCGCAGAAAGTTCTGTCCCGGTGTGAATCCCGGTGACAGCAACTGGGCGATCGGATTCGCGGCGAGGACATCTTGATACCTGCTGGCAACGATCGCCGGAAAAGGCAACTCGTCAATCAATTGGTCCAGCCCCTCGACCGCCGCGTCCAGAACGGACTGATCCCAGTGGCTGATGACCGGGTTGGCCAGTTGGTGCAGGTACCTGGTGGCCTTGATGTCGAGGCGCAGCGCCCGCGCGAGCGCCTCGATAACCGCAACCGACGGATTCTTGTCGCGGCCTACCTCGAGCCGCAGGTAGTACTCGGCGCTGATGCCCGCGAGCATCGCCAGCTCCTCGCGGCGCAAACCCGCAACGCGCCGCCGCGCGCCTGCTACCAGCCCGACATCCTCGGGACGAACCTGCTGCCGTCGCGACCGCAGGTACTCGCCCAGGGCGTTGGCCTTGACCGCCATCAACCGAGCCTAAGCCTGTCCCTGCCAGTACTGGGCTTAAACGAGGTATCCCCGACTGATCACCGTCGCGCTGATGCTTGATATACGCCCGGTCAATCTCAACCGTCTGAAATAGGAGAGAACGATGCCAGGCGCACTGTACGGGGTCATGGCAATGATCCCTGTAACCTTCGG
>Ga0335075_10013417_pt1 | contig 12333 bp, 9 predicted proteins | sample Lox_Sample_24_FD_206723 | JGI IMG/M metagenome (GOLD analysis project Ga0335075, IMG submission 206723) | Soil microbial communities from Loxahatchee National Wildlife Refuge, Florida, United States - Lox_Sample_2.4 | ecosystem: Environmental > Terrestrial > Soil > Wetlands | place: USA: Florida... | reverse complement strand
GGGCGCATACCACGGCGGACTCGCGGCGCTCGCCGGATCGTGAGTCTGCCACCACCCGGCCATCCTGCGATCCCAGTCGCGGATGGCCCGCGTGGGCGATCTCGCATACACCGGCAGCATTGCGAGGTAGGGGCCGTAGCCGCCGAGCCGCCGAATCCGCGGCGCGCTGATCCAGGCCTGGATCACCGATCCGCCCCAGGCGGACTCGATGAGTCCGATCGGCACTCCGACGGCCGGCTGCAGGCCGCGTCCGAAGAAATAACAGACGGCGGAGAACTCACGGACGCTCTGCGGACTGGTGATGTCCCAGTGTGCGCCGGCGCCGAAGCGGGTCCGCGGCACCGCGCTCGGGAAGCGCTCGACGTGAAAGAGGCGGATCAGGGTGTCGGTCGCGCTGTTGACGTCCGAGTCGTAGTCCGAGGCCAGCCGAGTCGGATACTCCATGTTGGACTGGCCGGAGCAGAGGAACACGTCGCCGATGAGGACGTCACCGACCGTCTCGCGGGTTCCGGCGCTGCTCTCGGCGGTGAGAGTGTAGGGACCGCCTGCCGGCAGCGCGGGCAGTGTCGCCTGCCAGCGACCGTCAGGTGCCGCGTGCGCGTGGAACTGGGGGGCCGTTGAAGACGTTGGGCCTGATGTTTTCGCAAGCGTTACGGTGACCGTGGCACCTGGCGTCGCGACGCCCCAGACAGGGATGGGCACGTCTCGTTGAAGAACGGCATGGTTCTGGAATGTCTGGTAGAGAAGGGCCGCGTCGGCGGGGTGGATCCCGGCCAGCGCGATGAGCAGGATGTATCGGTGCAGCGGTAAGCGAGCCATTCCCCCTCCTGAGCGTTATTCCGTATTCTAGGCAGATGAGTTCGACTCCCGTGAAGAGACGTGGCTGGCCGCTTGCGGGAGTTGCGCTTGCGCTCGCCTTCCAATGGACGCTGGTCATGGCGGCGCAGCAGCCGCCACCCAAAGCGCCCGCGGTGCCAGCGGCGGCTGCCGGCAAGTCCAAAGGTGCGGCAGCGCAACCCGCGGCTCCCACGGCAGCCAAGGCAAACTCTCTCCTGCCGCTTTCATCCTCTGATGTGCTGACCCACGTCCGCGCCAGCGTTGATTGGTACCGGGATCTGGCCACGGTGCAGCAGATCAGCCTGCCCGGCGTCGACCCGGGCGCGCGCATGGAGCTGCAGCAGGAGACGCTCGAGGCGGTGCATCTGGCCTTCCAGTTCGGCAAGGCCGCCGAGGACGTCCTCGGCCGCGAGGCCCAGGCCCAGGTGCAGGCCGCAGCCTCCGGCAACGGAAGCGGGGGCGCCGCGGCCCAGGCCGGGACACCGACCATGACCGCGCAGCTCCAGCATGCGGCGGCGAATCTTGCCGCGCAGGAGACGACGCTCAAGTCCGAAATGACGGCGGTCGATGCCCAGCTGCGCAAGGCGAAGGGGGCGCATGCGCGCGCCGCGCTCGCCCAAGAGCGCGCGGGCATCGTTGCCGCGCTGCAGCTCGTGCAGCAGATCGAGTCCAACGTCGGTCAGCTGCGCCATTTCCAGGAGAGCGCGGTCGCCGGGCAGGGCAAGCCGCCCAAGGGACTGCGGGCGCAGATCGCGGCGCTCGAGCACTCGGTGCCCGCGCTCGCGGCGGGAGAAGGGCCGGGAGGGGGCGCGGCCTCGGCCGCGGCTCACGGGGCGCCGGCGGCCGCCTCATCGAAGCCCGTTGCCGCCAACAACTTTCAGCCGCAGTCGGCCGGCATCCTGACCCTGATCGGGCAATGGTTCACGTTGCACGGCTACAAGGTGCAGCTGGCGACGGCCATCAAGGACACGACCACCCTGGAGACCGAGCTGACCACGACACGCTCGCGGCTCCTCGTGTCCGTGCGCCGGCTGGTGGGCAGCGGACTCGCGTCGATCGCGGCAGGCAGCACAGCGCAGCTGGCGACGCAGCGGCAGACGATCGAGACCGCAACCGGGCAGCTCACGGAGCTCTCCAGCGTCATCATCCCGCTCGGCGAGCAGGCCCTGACCTTGAGCAGCACACAGACCACGCTGCAGGATTGGAGCCACTCGCTGGCCGCGCAGGAGTCCAGCGTTGCCGGTTACCTGGGCCTGCGCTTGGGCATCCTCCTGGCTTGGGTCGTCGCGGTCCTCGTCTTCGCGGAGATCTGGCGCCGGGTGACTTTCAAGTTTCTGCCGGATGCCAGGCGCCGGCGGCCGTTCCTGATGCTGCGGCGTCTGGTGATCACCATCGCCCTGGTCCTGGTCGTCGTTTTCAACCTCGTGTCGCAGTTCGGCTCCGTGGCGACCTACGCGGGGTTCGTGACGGCGGGTCTGGCGGTGGCGCTGCAGAACGTGATTCTGGCTGTCGTGGCCTATTTCTTCCTCATCGGCCGGTATGGCGTGCGCGTGGGAGATCGCGTCACGATCGCCGGCGTCACCGGGCGGGTCGTCGACGTCTCGCTCTTTCGGATCTACCTCATGGAGCTCAGCGGTCCCGACCTGCATTCGACCGGCCGGATGGTGGTGCTGTCGAATGCGGTGTTGTTTCAACCCACCGCCTTCTTCAAGCAGATTCCGGGCGCGGAGTACCTGTGGCACAGCGTGACGCTGACCATCGTGGCCACGGCGGATGTCGAGAAGGCCTACGGCAGGCTCGAGGCTGCCGCCCACAAGGTGTATGAGACCTACAGCGCCGCCATCCAGCGCCAACACGATCTCGCGCAGCGCTTCATCGAGTTCGAGACGGCGCCGCCGTCGCCGGAGGTTCGCGTGCGGCTGACGGACAACGGCCTGGAGTGCAGCGTGCGTTATCCGGTGGTGCCGGAAAAGTCCGCCCGCATCGACCAGCAGATGCTCGAAGCCCTGCGCAAGGCGCTGGAGGGCGATGAGCAGTTCAAGCTCGTCGCTTCGGGCGGGATGGCGCTGCGGTCGGAGAGCTGAGCGCGGCTAGCGCAGCACGGCGAGCCGTGCCAGATTCGCCTGCACGATCGCATCGTGGCAGGCGCTCTGCGCATACCAGCGGCGTGTGGCGTTGACGAGGGCAGTGCAGATCTGCGCGGTGTCGGCGGATTCCGTACCCAACACCGCCAGCGGACCCGCTTTGAAGCCGCGCGGCCGCGTACGCTGCAGCCGATGCAGCCGCAGGCGTCGTAACGCGAGGGCAGGCACCGACTCATTGGCAATACTCGCGCGGTCAGTGCGCTCACAGACGAGCTGAACGATCCGGCCAATGTCAGCATCAGCGCCCGGCGGGACGTCGCCGCGCTTCACCCATTCCTCGCACCACGCCTGCACGCTCTCGACGGAGATTTGCATGCGTGGGTCGCTCAACGCGGCAGCGATCTGCGGCAGGTCGAATGCCTCGCGCAGCGCTTGCTCCCAGCGCTGCTCCTCGAGGAGGAGCTCGATGTCGGAGAGATAGCTTGCGAGCATGCGGGAGCTGGAAGGCGAGATTGAGCGTCCCGGCTCCGCCACGGGCGGCGGGGGCGGCGTGACTTGGTACGCGTACCGTTCTTGCATGCGTCAGGTCTCCGATGACAGGTTTACGTCCAATGACGGGATTGCAGCAGCGCTGCCGTCCACAGTCCCGTCTACCTGGCTCTTGGGCGGTTCAGCCGGCGCGCGGCGGGTTACGGGGGCGCTGGCACCGGGCTGGCGCTTGGGCGGCTTTGCCGGTGGGCGGCGGGTGACCGGAGGACTGGCAGCGCTCTGGCCCTGCGGCGCCTTGGCCGGGGGGCGTCGCTTTGGGGTAGCGGGGGCGGCGGCCTGGCGCTTCGGCGGCTTGGGCGCGCGGGCCGGCGGGGTGCGGGGTGCCGGGGTCCGGGCTGCCGGGGTGCGGCGCGCCGCGGACGCGCTGGAGCGGGTCTTGGCTTTTGCTGATTTTTCCGCCGGCGTGCGCCGGCGCCTGCTCTGGCTCTTGCGCTTCGTGCCGCGGGCGGCGGCTTTGGCGGTCTGGGGCGGCTTCTTACGCTGGCTGGCTGATGCTTCGGAAGGGCGGTCCGCGCGGTGCGCCTTGCGTGCCTTCTTCCACGCCTTGCGGGCCACGGCGGCCTGCTTCCGCGCCCGCTTGGCCTCGCGCTTGGCCTCTTTCACCCGCTTGCGCGCGCGCTTGAGCTCCTCTTTGGCGATACGCACCCGTTGCCGGGCCACTTCCGCCTGCAGCCGCGCCCGCTCGATCGGCTCTGCGGGGTCTCCCGCGGCAGGCTTCGCAGCGCTTGCGCCGGGTGCCGAGGTATCCGCCCGGTGATTCTCGCCGGGCGAGGGGGTGCCGACGGATCGCCTTCTTTTAGCTGTCTTCCCCATGCGCAGTACTGGGTGGTGGCGAAGGGCGGCCAGTGTCACACAATGGCTGCCGGCTTGCCACCGTGATTTTATCCACAGATTTTGTGAATAACCCTGTGTACACCGGCGCCGCGCGGAGGCAAAGCCGCTGCGGGGGCAAGGGCTTGCGTCAGCGTGGACAACGATTGATCAGCCGCCGGGCGGCGGCAGCGGGCGCTCAGCGCGAGCGCGCGGGCAGCATGGTCGCCGTGACCCGATTGCGGCCTGAATTCTTACTGCGATAAAGGGCCGCGTCCGCGACTTTGAGCAGTTGTTCCGCAAGCTTGCGCTCGCCGACCGGCACGCGATCGAGTCCGCACAAGCCGAAGCTCGCCGTGACCTCGACGTCGCGGGTGTTCACCTTGAAGGACTTGTTGGCAACGCAGGCGCGCAGCTTGCGCGCGACATCGAGCGCGTGATCGTAGGCGGTCTCGGGCAGCACGACCGCGAATTCCTCGCCGCCGATCCGCGCCACCCAATCGACGCCGCGGCGCAGGGACTCCTGCAGGCGCGCGCCGAACTGCCTGAGAATCTCATCGCCGCCGGCGTGACCGAGCGTGTCGTTGGCGTTCTTGAAGTAGTCGATGTCGCACAGAATGAGCGACAGCGGTCTGCCGTAGCGAGCCGCACGTTCCACCTCACGCGGGAAGTGCTTGCTGAAAAACCGTCGGCTCGCGACGCGTGTCAGGTCGTCCGTCGTAGAGAGCTTGCGATTCTCAACGAGGGCGATCCGTAGAACAGCCTCCAGCTCCGCGATCCTACGCGCCGCACCGAGTCGTGCGTGTATCTCACGATCAGAGACGCGTCGGCCTACGCAGTCGTCCGCTCCCGCTGTCAGGCCCGCTTCTCTCTCCCGCCACTCATCGAGTGGCGGGACGTAAACGACGTAGGGGGCACGTGCCGACTGTTGCTGGCGGACCTTGCGGATCAGCTCCAGACTGTCCGTCACGATGACGGGCCGGAATTCCGTGACCAGGCTGACCAGCGCCTCGCTCTCGTTGGTGGCAGCCTCGACTTCGAGCATGTCGGGCGGGATGCGTCTTGCAAAGTCGGCAAGAATCCCGGCGTCCGAGATGGCAACGAGGGCACGCGGCGGCGGCAGCACGCGCAGCATGACTGCGATCGTGGCCGTGGTGTCTTCCTGGATCGCCGACGGCTGGTGTGCGCGGCGCTCCAGTACTCGCTTGATGACGGTGGTCTGCCCACCCGTGCGCATTTTGGGTTCCCCCGAAGGCTCTTCACTCTGGCGACAGGCCTGGGATGTTACGGATTCCATGGCGCGAAAACTGTGGAGGCCCGCCCAACGGCATCGTCTGCGGGCCGTCCGGACGGGGGACGATCCGGCCCGGGATCCCCCGCAGGGAAGGCAAATGTGACGGTGCGCACGTTTCCCCTGCGGGCCGTCACGTCGCTACCATATGCAGGGCACAGCATCGTGCCAGTCACGCCGGAATCCGTTCCCGCCATGGGCCCTCCCGCCATCACCCGCCATCGCCGTCCCTTTCTCACTCCGGTCTGGCTGATCCTGCTGGGGGCGCTCGCGGTACTGGGCGTGGGGCTCTTCCTGCGTCAGTCGGCCTCGGACACGATCGTGGTCATCGTGCCGCCGGCGAGCCAGGAGCTGGGGACGATCGACGACCCGCCGCTTTCCGCGGTCGGTGAGCAGCAGGCGCAGCAGCTGGCGCAGCAGTTCGCCGCTGCGAACGGACCGGACGGCCTCAAAGCGATCTACGTGAGCGCCAGCCGGCAGGCGAAGCAGACCGCGGCGCCGCTGGCGCAACTCCTGGGCGAACAGCCAGTGACGCTCGCGAGCAGCGATGCGAACGGGATCGCGGGCCAGATCATGGGTGAGCACGCGGGCGACAACGTGCTGGTGGTTTGCCCCGAGGCGGTCATCGGGGACCTGATTCAGGTGCTGAGCGGCCAACAGGTCAACCCTGCTCACGGGCAGCGCGCCGCCTGGGTGGTCACCGTGCCGCGCTACGAGCCGGCGAGCGTGCTGCGGATCGGCTACTGACCAGGGGACTAGCGCGCACGCGCGCTCAGCGCGACGGCTTTCCGTACGAATGCCTCGTGCTGGCCGATGCGAAAGTCGGCGACCACCGCGTCCTGGATGTGCCGAGCCTGGTCGATCAGAAACGTGGCGCGGCGCACGCCGAAACCCAGCGGTCCCTGAACGCCGTACATCTTGATCACGAAACGATCGACGTCCGCGAGCAGGGTGAAGGGGAGCTTGTACTTGTCGCGGAAGGAGCGGTGGCTCTCCGGGCTCTGCGGGCTGATGCCCGCGACCCGCAGGCCGGCCGCATCGACCTCGCCCTGCAGATCGCGGAGCTGGCAGGCCTCCCGGGTGCACCCCGGGGTGAAGTCGGCGGGGTAGAAGTAAAGGACCAGCGCACCGTCGCGCAGCAGATTGCTGAGCGAGGTGGGCTGCCCGTCCGCATCCGGCAGGGTGAACTCGGGTGCCCGCGCGCCGATGGTCAGCATGGGCCTCTCTCCAGGGTGGTCTTGCTCTGGCCGCATCATAGCCGCGGTCCGGGGTGGCTGGGCAAGGCGCGGTGGCCGGGCTCGGGCGGGGCTGGCCGGCTGGGGGCCGTTTCGATTGGACGTGCTGTTCCCGGGTGCTAGAATCGCGCGCCTTGCGTGGGGCGGTAGCTCAGCTGGGAGAGCGTCGCGTTCGCAATGCGAAGGTCGAGGGTTCGATCCCCTTCCGCTCCACCACCCTTCAACCCCCTGCGGGGGCTTCGGGTGGCCGGCCACCCAAGAGACAATGACAAGGCGGGGACTGGCCGCCGCTGCGGGCCACCCGAAGTCATGGAACCCGGCAGTTCATTTCCCACTCGGGACATCAGAACTCCACCCGTCGATAGCCACCCGCCATTTCCCGTCTGCTCCGCGTCTAAAGATGTTGATGCCCTTGCCGTGGTCGGTAACGACCGCACCGGTTTTCTTGTCGATGTCCTTGGATTTATATGCGTAGCGCTCAAAGGTTCGTTACGGTGAATGCGGTGAGGTGTTCAGACGCGGATCGAAAGAGAAGGCCTGCGGCTCGCCGAGTCTCAGTCGAGCGAAATCCGGGTGGCGCGGATTCAGCAGGTAGTTGAATTCGCCGTCGACAACTATGCTGGGCACTCGTAACACGGCGGAGCGCGATTCCCTGGCCCAGCGCGAGCCGAGCTCCCGGGTAGAGGGAGGAGCGGGCAGCCGGCGCCAATCTTGCGGAAGGGAATCAGCGATCTCGATCAACGGCTCATCGATGTAGACGGGGATCGTCGCCCACTTCATGGCGGCAAGTACCCGGGTGTCCTCGGTGTGTACCAGCACCTCCAGTGAGGCGAGGGAGCGACTCTCGGCGGTGTAAACGACCGGGACGCCGGCCCCGTTCCAGCGTCCGGGGTTCTGCGCAGCGCCGCGACCATCAAACGCGCCGGCGAGGCGCGATTGCTTGCAGATGCGCCAAGCAGTGATCAGGCGAAGATTCCGTGCTCGAGCCGCCCAAGGACTCGCTCGACCTCTCGCGCGCCAGGCTCGGTTGCCGCCATCTGCAGCGGCGTCCGGCCCCCGAGTTCCCGTAAGGGACGGATCAGCCAGTCTCGCGCGGATTCCTCGCTCTCGAGGACCGAGGTCGAGAGCGAAATGATGCGCATCAGACGTACAACGCGCTCGGATTCGTCGGGTTTGAGCCGCGCGCGGGTCTTGAGACGCCGCTCGAGCGTCTTCTCGTTGATATTGACGATCGAGCCAACCTTCGCCGGTCTCAGGCCGAGAAAGGCGCCCACGCGCCTCAGCACCGCCGCAGGCAGGCCTGCGAGAATCAACGAGGCCATCTCGAGGTCGTTTTCAAGCGGATAGGACTTGAAGGCGGTTCTGGTCATATGTCTATGATATATGGACAAATGTCCAGGAGCAACCGCATTGGCTCCCGCGGGCCCATGCCGGTTGCCGCGACGTGTCCTCGTGACCGGTCGGAAACTCCCGAATCATTGTTGATGTAAAATCCGCGCATGGACGCAGCGACCTTTGAGTCAGTGGTTGCCCGCAGCGAGAAGCTGGCAGCGGAAAGACCCGCGCAATACCGGTTGGGTGTCTTCGCTCTGGCCGCCCTGGGGTACCTGTACCTTGCGTTCGTCGTCACCGTGCTGCTCGCGCTGTTCGTCCTCAGTGTCGTATCGGTGGTGTATCTCAAGGCCGCAGCAATCAAGCTGATCTTCGTGGTTGGCGCGACCCTTCTGGTCGTGCTGCGCGCGCTCTGGGTCAAACTCTCTCCGCCTAGCGGAATAGTGCTGACCCGCGAGAGCTCCCCGGAGCTCTTTGAGCAGTTGGACGAGTTGCGTCGGCGGCTGAACGCACCTCGCCTGCACCAGGTATTGCTGACGCCGGATTTCAACGCCGGAATCACGCAGGTGCCGCGCCTGGGGCTGTTCGGTTGGCATCAGAACTATCTGGTCATCGGCCTGCCCCTCACCAAGGCGTTGACGGTGGCGCAGTTTCAAGCCGTGATCGCTCACGAGCTCGGCCACCTGTCCCGGGGCCACGCCCGCGCGGCGAACTGGATCTACCGTCTGCGTGTCATCTGGCAGCGCCTGGACGCTTCGTTCGCGAAGAGCTCGCATTGGGCGGCGGTACTCGTGAGGCCGTTCTTCAAGCGATACGTCCCCTATTTTACGGCGGCGTCGTTCCCGCTCGCCCGAGCCAACGAGTACGAGGCCGACGCCGCCTCATTACGGATCACCTCCGCCCGCAGCGCGGCTCAGGCTTTGACCTCGGTCCACGTTGTCGGAACCTACCTGAGCGAGAGGTACTGGCCTTCCATTCAGGCGGCCGCAAAGGACGCGCCATTGCCGAGTTTTGCGCCATTTCGCGATTTCGCGGTCGGGGCCATCAAGGACTTGCCGGCGGAAGACCTGCAGCAGTGGTTGCAGACGGCGCTTGGCAAACAGACTTCTCACGCGGATACCCATCCTTGCCTCGCGGACCGGCTGAAGGCGCTCGGCGTACCGGCGGAATTCGCGCCTCCGCCGGCCGGAGGAGGGGCCGAGATGCTGCTTGGACCTTCTCTGCAAGAGTGGCAGGACAGCTTCGATACAGGCTGGCGGGAGCGCGTGCAGGACACCTGGAAGAAGATCCACGAACAGACTCAGGCCGGCAGGGCACGGATCGACGAGCTGCGCTCGAAGGGCGATCCGGCCGAGCTGGACGAGGCGGCCGCCCTGGAGTTTTCGAACCTCGAGGAGGAGGTCGGAGCAGGATCCGCCGCCGCGCTCGCCTTACGCCGGACTCTCGTCGAGAAGCATCCCGGCTCGCTGCCGATCCGCTTTGCGCTCGCGCGGCAGCTGCTGCTGCGCGGGGACGCGGAGGGCGTCGGTCCGATGGAATCGGTCCTCGAGCGGACTCAGGAGGCGGTGCTGCCCGGCGCGCAGCTGCTGCGGAACTTCTACCTGCGCCGGAACGAGACTGCGCGCGCCAGCTACTGGCAACAGAAATACCTCGAGCAGGCTGCTGCTCTGCAGGCGGCGCGGGAGGAACGCGGGAAACTGCTTCTTTCAGATCAGGTGGTCGGACACCAGCTGCCGTCAGACGCACTCAGCGCTTTGACTGCGCAACTGAAGGCCATACCGGATCTGACGCGCGCATATCTCGTCCGCAAGTCCACGCGATACCTTCCTGAGACACCCATGTACGTGCTCGGCTTCAAGATCACGCGCTGGTGGCAGATATACAATTCAGCAAGCAGCCATGCGTCTACGCAACGCATACGCCAGGAAGTGAAATTCCCCGGCAACACCTTGATCGTGAACGTCGAAGGCCGGAACCGGCGATTTGCCGGCAAGCTGCGCGGCGTGCCAGGCTCGAGGATCCTGTAGCGCAATCCGCCTCCATTCGGGCCGAGCCGTCAGGCCGGGAAGGGGCGGCGGATCTCGTCGGCTCACATTGCCCGCAAGTGGTCCCAGTCGATGCTCACGCCAGGCACGGCGGCTATGGCGGTTTGACCCCTTAGCTCGAGCACTATCGGTGGCCCGTATTCGCCGGCAGCGATTCGGTAGATCATCACACTACGCTCGGCCGGATCTATCAACCAGACCTCCGGAACACAGGCACGTTCCAACGCACGCAGTTTGGTGGTTTGGTCGTAGGCCGCGGTAGAGGGCGAGAGGACCTCTGCGATCCAGTCAGGAGCACCACGCATGCCGCGGTCGTCGAGCTTGTGCGGGTCGCAGACGATAATGACATCGGGCTGTACCACGGTGTCAATCTGATCGTCGGCGCCGCCGTGCTTCGGTAAGCGGACGTCAAAGGGGGCGACATAGGCGCGGGGGCGCTTGCCCTCGAGCGAATTTGAGATCTGGCGATAGAGCTCGCCGACGATTTCCTGGTGTAGTCGGGATGGAGCGGGCGGCTCTCTGACATAGGCGATGCCGTCTATGACCTCGTCTCCATAGGTGGCGGACCAGGTGAGGTAGTCCGCATACGTATGGTGTTGCATGTCGCGCTGTCGCATGAGCCGTATTCTATTTGGTTTGGAGCGGCAGCTGTGCGAAAGCTGAGTTTCTCGGGAGAGAGTTACCGTCGAACGACAACGGTGTAATTCGACGCGCATTGCGGACGCGGCAAACGACGATTTAGATTGGGTTGAAGAGCGGGCGCTGGCAGGCGTGCGACGAGCGCTGCTGACAGGCCGGCAGGGCTGGCGGACTCAAGCCCGATGGGATTTTATTTCGCGGTACGCGGCTTCCACGTTTGCGGCGAAACGCTTGCCGTCCATCAGCGGCGAGCTCTCGAGACGGGAGCGTAACTCGTGACGGAGCGAGGCGAGACGAGGCAGATCGTTGGCCAGCGCGACGCCTGTGGAGACAAAGTCTTCATCCGTACAGGCTGCGAGCTCCGTCAGGCCGACCTGATAGAGCAGGCTGAGGCCCGCCCGGCCGGGGCTGGTCGTGCCTACTCGCGTTACGGTCGGTACGCCCATCCAAAGTGCGTCGAGACTCGTGGTGTGGCCGTTGTAAGGGAGTGTGTCGAGACAGAGGTCGATATCGTGGTAGGAGTCCAGATAGTCGCTGCGCGGCCGGGTTGCGACGAATTGCACCACGGACTCGTCGATACCCGCGGCGCGCGCACGAGCGAGCAGCTCCGATCGATACCTGCCGGGCGGCATCATCAACAGCAAGCGCGCAGTCGGCAGCTGCCGCAGCAAGGGGGCCCAGAGTTGCAGCGTACGGTCGGTCAGCTTGCAGGGGTTGTTGAGGCAGCCGAGCGTCAGGTAGCCGCGGGTCATGGCCGGCAAGGGGTTTACCCCCGGCGTGGGTGCCCTGGGTCCCCTCGGTCCATAGCACCAAAAGGCATCGGGTAGCCGGATCGTACGCTCGGAATAGTGTGCCTCGAAGCCCGGTGGATCGAGCCTGGGGTCGCTGAACCGGTAGTCGATTGCGTCGAGCCCTGTAGTTCCGGGATAAGCCAGCCAGGCGACCTGCACGGGCGCCGGCCGTCGCGCGAACAGGAGCGGCCGACCGCCCGCCATGTGCATCGTCAGGTCCACCAGGATATCGATCCGATCCTCGCGCACGAGAGTGGCGAGCGAAGCGTCGCCGAGGCCGCGTACGTCTTTGAAGCTGTCGGCGTGGCTTCTGACTGCGCTCGTCACATCATCCGGCTGCGCCACACTCGAATAGCAGACGATCTCGAACTCGGAGTGATCGTGGTTTTCGAGCAGCGGCAGGGTAAAGAGGCTTTGGCAATGGCTCCTGAAGTCGGGCGACACATAGCCGATACGCAGCCGCGCTCCGGGCGGCGAGTGACCCATGCCGCGCTCGGATCCATCGCTTCGCAGCGGCACCGCGAATCGCTCGTTGAAGCGTCTGCACTCCGAAAGAATCGGTTCCGCGGCCTCTGACGTGTACATGAGGGAGAAGGCCAGGTCCGAGTGCGCGACTACGCAACGCGGGTCGAGCTCGAGCGCCTTGCGGAAGCATTCGATGGCGGAGTCGATATGGCCCCCGTCCTTGAGCACGCTTCCCAGGTCGATGTGCAGATAGAC
>Ga0335075_10013415_pt1 | contig 12333 bp, 8 predicted proteins | sample Lox_Sample_24_FD_206723 | JGI IMG/M metagenome (GOLD analysis project Ga0335075, IMG submission 206723) | Soil microbial communities from Loxahatchee National Wildlife Refuge, Florida, United States - Lox_Sample_2.4 | ecosystem: Environmental > Terrestrial > Soil > Wetlands | place: USA: Florida... | reverse complement strand
CGCTGGATGTGGAAGGCGCAGCACCTCACCGGCCATCGCGAGATCAACCAGCTGCACGTGCCGGTCGGCACGCCGGTCAAGCTGCTGATCTCGTCGGAGGACGTGATCCACAGCTATTACATCCCGGCGTTCCGCCAGAAGATGGACGCGGTGCCGGGCAAGACCACGACCATGTGGTTCGAGGCGAGCAAGCCGGGGACCTACCAGCTGTTCTGCGCCGAGTACTGCGGCACGCAGCACTCGGGCATGATCGGCAAGGTCGTCGCGATGGAGCCGCGTGAATACCAGCAGTGGCTGTCCGGCGGGGCCCCGGCTGGCACCCTGACCTCGACCGGCGAGCAGCAGTTCAGCACGCTCGGCTGCGCCACCTGCCACCAGGCAGACGGCAAGGGCCGCGGGCCGTCGCTGGTCGGCATCGCCGGCAAGGCGCAGCAGCTGGCCAATGGCACGTCGGTGATCGCCGACGAGGCGTACATCCGCGAGTCGATCCTGAATCCGACGGCGAAGATGGTGCAGGGATACGCGCCGCTGATGCCGACCTATCAGGGGCAGATCAGCGAGGAAGGCCTCGCCTCCCTCATCGCGTACATCAAGTCGCTCGGCACCAGCACCCCGGGCAGCGGGCCGGCCGGCACGACGGCGCCCGACGCGGCGGCCGCCACGGCGCCGACCCACTAGGACACGGCCATGCACGACGTCAGAACTCTCGAACACGACTCGTCGGCGCCGACCACGCCCGACGTGCACTACCTGAACGCGACGCACGGCGCGCTCTCGTGGTTCTTCACCAAGGACCACAAGCGCATCGCGCTGCTGTACCTCTATTCGGTCTCGGCGTTCTTCCTGGTCGGCGGCATCTTCGCGATGTTGATCCGCCTCGAACTCGCCACCCCGCAGGGCGACCTGCTGTCGGCCGAGACCTACAACAAGGTCTTCACCGCGCACGGCGTGGTGATGGTGTTCTTCTTCCTGATCCCGTCGATTCCGGCCATCCTCGGCAACTTCCTGGTGCCGCTGATGATCGGCGCCAAGGACCTGGCGTTTCCGCGAATCAACCTCGCGAGCTGGTACCTGTACATGGCCGGCGGCCTGTTCGGCATCGCGGCGCTCGTCTCGGGCGGCGTCGACACCGGCTGGACGTTCTACACGCCGTATTCCACCGCCGCGTCCAACACACACGTCGTACTGACCGCAGTCGGCGCCTTCATCGCCGGGTTCTCGTCGATCTTCACCGGCCTGAACTTCATCGTGACGATCCACACGATGCGCGCGCCCGGCATGACGTGGGACCGCCTGCCGCTGTTCATCTGGTCGCACTACGCGACGAGCCTGATCATGATGCTCGGCACGCCGGTCGTCGCGGTCACGCTGATGATGTTGGTGCTCGAGCGCACGCTGAAGTTCGGCTTCTTCAACCCGGACCTCGGCGGCGACCCGGTGCTGTTCCAGCACCTGTTCTGGTTCTACTCGCACCCGGCCGTCTACATCATGGTGCTGCCGGGCATGGGCGTGATCAGCGAGATCATCGCGGCCTTCTCGCGCAAGCCGGTGTTCGGCTACAAGATGGTCGCGATGGCGAGCCTCGGCATCGCCCTGATCGGCTTCCTGGTGTGGGGCCATCACATGTTCACGACCAGCCAGTCGACGCTGGCCGCCGTGACCTTCTCGTTCCTGAGCTTCCTGGTCGCCATCCCGTCGGCGATCAAGGTGTTCAACTGGACGGCGACGCTGTATCGCGGTTCGGTGCTGCTCGCCTCGCCGATGCTGTACGCGCTCGGCTTCATCGGCCTGTTCACCATCGGCGGCCTGACCGGCTTGTTCCTCGCCGCCATCGGCCTCGACATCCACATGCACGACACGTATTTCGTCGTCGCGCACTTCCACTACGTGATGGTCGGCGGCACGCTGCTGGCGTACCTCGGTGGCATCCACTACTGGTGGCCGAAGATCACCGGCAAGCTGTACTCGGAGCCGTGGGCCAAGACCGCCGCGGTGATCGTCTTCGTCGGTTTCAACCTGACGTTCTTCCCGCAGTTCGTGCTCGGCTACATGGGCATGCCGCGGCGCTACCACGCTTACCCGACCGAGGAGTTGTCGTGGCAGGTGCTGAACATCCTGTCGTCGGCCGGCGCGTCGATCCTCGGCATGGGCTTCATCCTGCCGGTGATCTACCTGACCTGGTCGGCGTTCCGCGGCCGCCCGGCCGGCCCGAACCCGTGGGGCGCCTTCGGCCTCGAGTGGGAGACCACGTCGCCGCCGCCCACCGCCAACTTCGAAGTCACGCCGATCGTGACCAAGCCCGCGTACTACTACGCCCCCGAGGAGCACTGAGGTGGCCAACGGCTCGCACGCCCATGCGGCGCATCACCCGATGCTGCAGCATCACTTCGACACGCTGGAGCAGCAGCAGAACGCCAGCCTGCTCGGCATGTGGATGTTCCTCGTCACCGAAGTGCTGTTCTTCGGTGGCCTGTTCATGGCGTACATCCTCTATCGCTGGCTGTACAACGCCTCGTTCCACGAGGCGAGCCACGAACTGAACGTCTGGCTCGGCCTGTTCAACACCGCGGTGCTGATCGGCAGTTCGCTGACGATGGCGCTGGCGGTGCGCGCCAGCAAGACCGGCGAGAAGTCACAGCTGGTGCTGTTCCTGATCCTCACGCTCGTGCTGGGCGGCATCTTCCTTGGCGTCAAGGTGGTGGAGTATGCCGAGAAGTTCACGCACCATCTGGTCCCGGGTGAACACTTCGCGTTCCACGACGCGGCATTGAAGGACGGCGCGCAGATCTACTTCTCGCTGTACTTCGCGATGACCGGCCTGCACGCCACCCACATGATTCTCGGCGGCCTGGTCCTGCTGCCGATCATCGTCATGGCGCAGCGCGGCTGGTTCTCGCCCGAGTGGTACACGCCGATCGAACTGTTCGGCCTGTACTGGCACTTCGTCGACATCGTCTGGATCTTCCTGTTCCCGTTGTTGTACCTGATGTGAACGGCCTTCGTCGGTCGGCCGTCGGCCTTCGGTCGATGGCCTCGACATTTCGCATTCACGCATTGAGCATTACCGGGCACCACCCATGAGCCACCAGCACCACATCCCCACGAAGGCGTCCCTGTTTGCCGTGTTCGGCGCACTGATGGTCCTCACCGTCCTCACGGTGCTGGTTTCGCGCGTCAACCTCGGCTACCTGAACCTGCCGGTGGCGCTCGCCGTCGCCGTCACCAAGGCCCTGCTGGTCATCCTGCTGTTCATGGAAGTCAAGTACAGCCCGAAGCTGGTGCAGGTCACCGCCGCCGCCGGCTTCCTGTTCTTCGGCATCATGATCCTGTACACGATGACCGACTATCTGAGCCGCAACATGATTGGCGTGGCCGGGCGGTAGCGACAACCGCCGTCGGATGACCGACGGCCCGACTTCACGACGCGCGAACCGCGTCGAAGGTGCACAGGCAGGGGGCTGGCGGAGACGCCAGCCCTCTTGTCGTTTCATCCCCGCCGAACGGGCAGGCGGGTGCCCTGGCGCGGTTACCATGGCTCGATCCCGATCCCACACATGTCCACTCCAGTCCTGCTTGCCGTCGACGACGATCCGGGCGTTCGCGCCGCCATCCAGCGCGACCTGCGCGACCGCTACGACGACGATGACACTCCTGAGGAACGCCGCTTCGAAGTGATGGCGGCTGAATCCGGCAAGGCCGCGCTCGACGTCATCGAACGTCTCAAGGGGCGCCGGCAACCGGTGGCGCTGGTGTTGTCCGACGAGCGCATGCCCGGCATGGGCGGCGTCGACCTGCTGACGAAGGTGCGTGAAGTGTCGCCCGCGACGCGGCGCGTCCTGCTCACCGCGTACGCCGATACCGACATCGCCATCAAGGGCGTCAACAACGCGCGGCTCGACCTGTACCTCACCAAGCCGTGGAACCCCAACGAGCTGTTCTCGCCGATCGACGACCTGCTGGCGATCTGGCGCGAGGACTACCGCGACGATCACAAGCCGACGGTGGTGTTCGGCGATCGATGGTCGAAGCAGTCGTACGAGCTCCGCGAATTCCTGGCCCGCAACCGCGTCCCGTACGAGTTCCAGGACACGGCGACGGCGTCCGGCCGCGACGCGTTCAAGGCCGCGGTTGGCGACAGCGAGCCGCCGCTCCCCTACGTCATCGCGAGAGACGGTGTGCGTCTCGAGCAGCCGTCGGTCACCGACCTGGCGTCGCACTTGAGCCTGCAGACGAAGGCGGTGCTGCAGAACTACAACCTGGTCGTGGTGGGGGCCGGGCCGGCCGGATTGACGTCGAGCGTGTACGGCGCGTCCGAAGGGCTCACGACCCTGCTGATCGACAAGGAAGCACCCGGCGGCCAGGCCGGTCTCAGCGCCCGCATCGAGAACTACCTCGGCTTCCCGGCCGGACTGTCCGGTCGCGATCTCGCCAACCGCGCCGTGGCGCAGGCGCGCAAGTTCAACGTCGAGATCGTGAGCCCGCAGACGGTCCGCGAGATGACCGTCGACAACAGCTACAAGATCCTCACGCTGTCTGACGGCAGTCGGATCCAGGCCGACACCGTGGTGCTCGCGATGGGCGTGCAGTGGCGCAAGCTCGGTGTGCCCGATCTCGAGCGGTTCACGGGTGCCGGCGTGTACTACGGCGCCTCGATGGCCGAGGCGCGCACGTGCAAGGGCGAAACGGTGTATGTGGTCGGCGGCGCCAATTCGGCCGGTCAGGCCGCGCTCAACTTCGCCGAGTTCGCGGCGAAGGTGGTCATGCTCGTCCGCGGCCCGAATCTCACGGCATCGATGTCGGAGTACCTGATCAAGAACATCGAAGCGGCGCCCAACATCGAGGTCATGACCAACACGAGCGTGGTCGGGGCCGATGGCGACGAGCGCCTGCGCTGTCTCTCGCTGGCCAGCCCCGACGGGGAGTCGCGCCGGTCGGTCGAGGCGACGTCGCTGTACGTGATGATCGGCGCCGAGCCAGAAACGTCGTGGCTCGGCAACGCGGTACATCGCGACGCGCGCGGCTACATCCTCACCGGGCCCGATCTGCCGCGTACCGAGAGCGGGCGCCGCGTGAAGGGCTGGCCACTGGAGCGCGACCCCTGGTTGCTCGAGACGTGCGTGCCCGGCGTGTTCGCCGCCGGTGACGTGCGCTGCGGATCGGTCAAGCGGGTGGCGTCGAGCGTCGGCGAGGGCGCCGTGGCCATCCAGTTCGTCCACCAGTTCCTCGCCGCGAGGTAGCACCGTGTCCGAGGCCTTCACCGAACCGCTCGCGCAGGCCCTGCGTCGCATCAAGGTGTTCGAGGACGTCGACACCGCGACGATGGACTGGCTCGTCGGGCGCATGAACGATGACACCTACGAGGCTGGCCTGGTGATCAGCCGGGCCGGCGATCCCGCCGATCGCATGACGGCGCTGGTCGTTGGCGAACTGCAGGTGTGGATGCCCGGCGCCGACGAGCCGATGTGGACCGTGCGCGAGACCGACGTCGCCGGCCTGCTGCCGTATTCGCGGATGACGAAGTACCCCGGCGAGGTCCGCAGCAGTCGCCGGAGCCGGGTGGCGTCGCTGCCGAAGGAGCACTTCCCTGAACTCCTCCGCGACTTTCCGCGCCTCGGCGAGCGCCTGGTGTGGCTGATGGCCGATCGCATCCGGACCGTTGCGGTTAGCGAGACCCATCGCGAGAAGCTCGCGGCACTCGGCAAGCTGTCGGCCGGCCTGGCGCACGAGTTGAACAACCCGGCGGCGGCGGTGCAGCGCGCCGCCTCGCAACTGTGCACGTTGCTGAACGAGTTGCAGACGTTCGACGTCGGTGCGGCCAGGCCGTTGGCGGAACGACTCTGCACGATGGACAGCGAGGAGCCCGATCCGATCGAGCGGTCGGACCGTGAGCGCGCCCTTCGGCAGTGGTCGCGCACGGCCGGCTACGACGTGCCGCGTGACGCGCTCGGCGCGCTGGCCGACGCCGGCCTCGATGCCACCGACGTCGCGGCGCTCGTCCAGGGCGTGCCAGAGCAGGAGGTCGCGGCGCTCATCGTGCGACTGACGATGGCGTGGCGGGCACGGACGCTGGTCGACGACATCGAGCACGGCACGACGCGCATCTCCGACCTGGTGACGGCGATCAAGGAGTACGCCTATCGCGACGAGATGCCGCGGCAGGCCGTCGACGTCCGGGTCAGTCTCGACCGGACGTTGAAGGTGTTCAGCCCGCGCATCAAGCGCGACGTCGTGCTGGAGAAGATCTACGACGAGGACCTGCCGACCATCGATGCCAACGCCGGCGAGCTCACGCAGGTGTGGACCAACCTGATCGACAACGCGCTGGACGCGATGGGTGACAAGGGCACGTTGCGGGTCAGCGCCCGTCGTGAGCACGGCGCGATCCTGGTCGAGATCGGTGACGACGGCCCCGGCATTCCGGCCGACATCCAGCGGCAGGTCTTCGAGCCGTTCTTCACGACCAAGGGGCAGAGCCAGGGTACCGGGCTCGGCCTCGACATCGTGCGCGGCATCGTCGGGCGGCACCACGGCGGCATTCGTATCCTGCACTCGCAAACGGGCGACACGGTGATGCAGGTGAGGCTGCCCATTGCAGAGGGCGCACCAGCCCGGGAGGAGACACATGGCGATCACGTGCGCGCATCGTGATCAGGTGAAGGACGTGGCGCCCAACACGCGCGGCTGCGAGGAGTGCCTCGCGTCGGGCGACACGTGGGTCCACCTGCGGTTGTGCCTCTCGTGCGGCCACGTCGGCTGCTGCGACTCGTCGCGGAACAAGCATGCGACGAAGCACTTCCACGCGACGCAGCATCCGATCGTCACGTCGCTGGAACGAGGCGAGCAATGGGCGTGGTGCTACGCCGACGAGGAGTTCTTCGAGGAAGCGTAGTCGGAGGACTACGTCCTCGTCGCCGTTCGACTCGCCTTCGTCATTTCGGCCGTCGGCCTTCGGGTCGTTGCGGGCCTGGTCGCCCGGCTGAAGATAATTCCGAGGGTAGGGGCGGCTCCCCGAGCCGCCCTTGAAGGTGGCGCGGGCCGACCAGGCCCGCGACTAGCTCCGCGTGACGACGAGCAGCGTCGCGTCGTCGGCGGGCGGCCGGCCGGCGAAAGCGTCGAGGTCGGCTTCGATGGCGCGGATGTAGTCGGCGCCATCATGGTGGCGATGCGCAGCGGCCAGCGGCGGCACCCTGGCGTAGCCATACAGTTCGTCACTCGCATCGAGGCGCTCGGGCACCCCGTCGGTCATCAACACCAGGCGATCGCCAGGGCGGAGGTGGAGCGACCGCGTCGAATAGCCAAAGCGAATCGGGGCGCCCAGAGGCGGGGCCGTCTCGCCGATCGGCGTCACCTGTCCATCCCGATCGAGCAGCAGGGCCGGCGGCATGCCGGCACTCGCGAGGTCCGCGCGTCCGTCCGGGTGGACCCGGACGATGGTCAGCGCCATGAACAGCCCGCGCAGTCGCAGGTCGCGGAGCGCCGCGCCCATCACCTGGAGTGCTACGCCGAGGTCGTCGTGGTCGCCGACCGCCTGGAACAGGCCCTTCGTGGTGGCGACGAGTGTCCCCGCACGGAGGCCGTGCCCGGTCGCATCGCCGATCACCAGCGTGGCGATGCCGTCGGGCATCCGTCGCACGTCGAAGTAATCGCCGCCCACTTCGCTCGCCGTCTGCATCGACGCCACGGCTTCCCAACCCACCAGATCGGGCAGTCGCGACGGCAACAGCGACAGCTGGAACGCGCGTGCCTCCTCGAGTTCGTGCGCCTGGCGTTCGGCCTCGGCACGTTCACGCTCGCGCTCGGCCCGAACCGCGGCTTCTGCCAGGTCGCGCTCGCGTTCACGCGCCGACAGTTCCTGCACGCGATCGAGTTGTTCGCGCAGCCTCTCGCTGGTGCGGGCGAAGCGCCACGCCTGGGCCGCCGAGGCGACGGCGACGACGGTCGCCAGGCCGACGAAGATCAGGAGCGAGCGGGAGGCGACCTCGACGCCAAGGGACTCGAGTGCCGTCAGCGCGAGTGGTAACGCACCAGCCACGGCCGCCACACCGACCAGCCTGGCCGACGGCAGCCGCTCACGCAAGGCGCCGGCTGCACCCAGCAGTGCGAGCAGGACCTGCACGAACTGAAGCGCGCCGTGCACCTGTTCGAAGACTTGCAGCGGGTGCAGCAGCGCCGTCGCCGACAGGACACCCTCCGACGCCAACACCAGCAGCGCTGTCAGCGGCAGCGCCCTCCGTGTCGTCGAGAACACGAAGGCAACCAGGCTGAACGCCATCAGTGACAACAGGACGTAGCCGCGGAAGTACATCACGGCGCCGGCCCATAGCGAATGGTCGACGAGGTCGCGCTGCAACTCGCTGCCGACCAGCAGTGCGAGCGACAGTGCATACGTCGCGAACCACAGGTTGTCCGTGTCCGTGCGTCGCAGCCAGAAATAGAGCAGGTGCAGCAGCCCGAAGGTGGTGAACACCGCGGTGAGTGCGGTCAGCAGCGCGACGTTGCGTGCGTGCTCACGGTCGATAGTGTCGGCCTGCACGTTGGCCTCGAGCAGCCGCGAGCGAAATCCTGCGGGAAAGCCCGCCGTCGTGAACCACCTGCCGGACCGTGTGCCGTCAGCGAGCGGCCAGGACGACACCCTCACTGCGATGAGGTGAACCTGGCCTGGCACGAGTGGCAGCGCGACGGCCCGGCCCCTCGGCTCTCGTGTCGCTTCGTCTTCGGGGGTCGAACCGACGCGGCCGAAGCCACCTGCTCGCACCCCGTCCACGTAAATCTCGGACGCGGAGAAGTGCGTGAGTTGCAGCGCGATCGGTTCGGAGGGCGTTGAGGCAGGCAGTCGTACCCGCAGGCGGAACCAACCGGTACCCTTCCACGCGAAGGCTGTGCTCCCCGGCGCTCGCCAAGTCGACTCGATGCGCGTCCATGCCGCATCGTCGAAGGCCGGATCGGACCAGCGCAAGTCGTCGCCGGGGGCGTACCGCCAACCGGCGCGGTCGAGGGCCATTCCGGGGAATGTGACGGTAGCGACCGGGATGTCGACGACGGCCGGCGCCAGCGTCTGGGCGACGGCCTGCCCGGCGCCACCGGCGATGGTGGCGAGCAGTGCGAGGGCGCCGAGGAGACGCGTGGCGCCTGCGATCACATCTCTCCGCTCAGTTGCGTCGCCAGCTGCTTGAGGAACAGCCCGACGTCTGTGACAACGCCAACGGTTTGTGCGGAACCGCGATCGGACAGCTTGGTCACGACGGCCGGATTGATGTCGACGCACACGACCTTGACCCACGACGGCAGCATGTTGCCGACGCCGATGGCATGCAGCATCGACGACAGCATCACCACCAGTCCGGCACCCTCGAGCAATCGCGCGTATTGCTCCTGCGCCGCGATCAAGTCCATCTCCGTATCACGCAGCGGCCCATCGTCGCGGATGCTGCCGGCAAGGACGAATGGTACCCGGTGTGTCACGAGATCGAACATGACACCACTGGTGAGCACACCGCGCTCCACGGCCGGCACGATGCCTCCCGCACGATTCACGCGGTTGATCGCTTTCATGTGGTGCTTGTGGCCTTCGTGCACCGGCGTGCCCTGCGTGAGATCGACGCCGAGCGACGTGCCGAAGAAGCAGGACTCGATGTCGTGCACGGCAATCGCATTGCCGCCGAGCAGGGCGTCGACCCATCCCGAGCGAATCAGCTGCGAGAAGTACGGCGCACCGCCGGTGTGGACGACGACGGGACCGGCGACGAAGACGATGCGCTCTCCGCGTGCCCGCACGTCGCGCATGACGCCGGCGATGCGCGTCACCGTGGCTTCGACGCGGCGCTCCGACGAGATGTCGTTGGCCATGAACGCGAAGTGCTGGCGATCGCGCTCCTGGAACTCCGGCACGATGCGGATGCCGTCGGTCCCGCAGACGACGCGGTCGCCCTTGCGCACGTCGCGCAGCTTCCGACAGGCGGCGCGCGTGTCGTCGGCGCTCACGACGACGATGGCGTCCATGCGCTGCTGGAGCACGTCGAGCCAGCGGCCGGCGACGCGAACGGCGGTGCGGTGATTGGTGGTCGAGTAGAAATCTTCGGGAACGGCCCCGTCCATGTCCGCCTCGCGGATCAGGGCGTCGCTCTGGACGACGGGTGCGCATCCGAGTGGCAACAGGGCCTCGAGAATGCGATCCAACTGCTCGGACGAAGATGCAGAAACCCGAAGAACGAGCTCCGAGAAGTCATTATTGGTGCGACCAATCTCGAACCTTTGCACCTCAAATGCGCCTTCATGCGCGATCACCGCATCGAAGATCGTATTCAACAATCCGGAGTCGATCAGGTGACCGTTCGCCTCGACGACGACGGAAGTCTCGCCTTTCATGACCGCAGAGTAGGTCATTGCGCGGCCGATTCCCAATTGGTTCGCGTCATTTCACGCGAACGCCGCTTGAACTTGCATCGTGAACTCTTTACCCTTCCGTCATCTTCGCGTTCCTGGGAGGGAATATGCGTTCAGTACTGAAGGGGGCCGGCGTGCGGCTGTTGGCCGTGCTGTGCCTGCTCACGGCGTCGAGTACGGCGGCGTGGGCGCAGGTCGGCCTGTCGACCCTCACGGGCATTGCGTCTGACACGTCGGGTGCCGCGGTTCCGGGTGTGACCGTCACCGCGACCAACACCGGCACGAGCATCCCGTACACGGGCGTCACGACCGATGCGGGGGCCTACACGATCACGGGCCTGCCGGTCGGCAACTACAGCGTCAAGTTCGAGCTCCAGGGCTTCAAGTCGGTGCAGACGACGCTGAACATGGCGGCCGGACAGACGGCCCGCGTCGACGCGGCGATGGAAGTCGGCAACCTGTCGGAAAGCATCGAGGTCGTCGCGACCGGTGCCATCCTGCAGACCGAGAACGCCGTGGTCGGCGGCAAGTTCGAGCGCGAGCAGGTGGAGAAGCTGCCCCTCCAGGGCCGCAACGTCTCCGCCACCACGCTCTACACGGCCGGCGTCACGGTGCCCAGCCCGGGCAACATGAACTCGCTGAAGGGCTCTGGCGCGCGGCCGTATGCCAACGGCCAGCGTGAGCAGGCCAACAACTTCACGATCGACGGCATCGACACCAACGACCCCACCGACAACCTGATCGCCTACCAGCCGAGCCCGGATGCGGTGGAGCAGGTCAACGTCGAGACCAACAACTACTCGCCCGAGATGGGCAACGTCGCCGGCGCGAGCGTCAACATGGTGATCAAGTCGGGCACCAACGACATTCGCGGCAACGCGTTCTACTACTGGCGCGACAACGAACTCGCCGCGACGCCGTGGGCCACCAACCGGGCCGGCGGCCGCAAGGCGGAATTCACGCGCAAGGTGTTCGGCGGCACGGCCGGCGGTCCGATCGTCCGCGGCAAGTTGTTCTGGTTCGCCGACTATCAGGGCGGCCGCCAGGAGAACCCCCCGGCCGACTCGTTCGCCACGGTGATCCCCGACGCGTGGCGCAACGGTGACCTGAGCAGCCTGCTGCCCGGCATCCAGCTCCGCGACCCGGACACCGGCCAGCCGTTCGTGAACAACCAGATTCCGGTCAGCCGGTTCAGCCCGTTCGCGCGCGCGTTGCTCGCCAACGAAGCGCTGTACCCGCGCGCCAACGTCAACCGCGCGATCAGCGACTTCCGCCAGAACTACATCGGCAAGAGCGCGTCGACCGAAGAGACCAACCAGTTCGACATCAAGGTCGACTGGAACGCGTCGGCCAACGACAAGGTCTACGTGCGCTACTCGCGCCAGCAGAACGAATCGCGGACGCAGGAGACGGCGATGCCGCTGATCTTCGGCAGCCTCGGTGACAACCCGTTCTGGAGCGTCGGCGCCAACTGGAACCGCATCATCAGCAAGAACATCGTCAACGACGTCATCGTCGGCTACAACGCCAACCAGTTCAATTCGGTGCCGCTCGACCTCCGTGGTCTCGGCAACCTGAACAACCAGCTGGGCATCGGTGGCGCGCAGCCGATTGCCGGCCTGACCGAAGTCCGCATGGGCAACAACGTCGGCAACATCGGCACGATCGGTGGCGCCAGCGAGATGAACAACGGCATCTTCCAGTTGAACGAGCGCCTCACCTGGTTGAAGGGTCGCCACACGCTGAAGTTCGGTGCGTCGTGGAACCATTACATCGCCGAGCGCTACTACGCCGGCAACAACGGCGTGCTGGGCTACATCGCGTACGGTGGCACCTACACGGGCGCGGCGTTCGGTGACTTCCTGCTCGACAAGGTCTCGAGCAAGGGCCGCGGTTCGCTCGGCGATCCGTGGACGCACTACCAGGATCGGTTCGCCTTCTACGCCGGCG
>Ga0335075_10013414_pt1 | contig 12334 bp, 14 predicted proteins | sample Lox_Sample_24_FD_206723 | JGI IMG/M metagenome (GOLD analysis project Ga0335075, IMG submission 206723) | Soil microbial communities from Loxahatchee National Wildlife Refuge, Florida, United States - Lox_Sample_2.4 | ecosystem: Environmental > Terrestrial > Soil > Wetlands | place: USA... | reverse complement strand
TCCCCGGGTCCCCCCCCCGGCCGGGGGGGTCCGGGGCCGCCACCCCCCGCCCGCCCCCCCCCGCCCACGCCCGGGACGCCGGTCCCCGGCCGCCGGGGCGCGGAGCACGCCGTCCCGTGGCCCGGGCCACGGAGCACGCCGTCCCGCCGCCCCACCCACGGGTCGCGCCCCCGCCGCGACGGCCACGGACCGGCCGTCCCGCCGCCGGGCCGCGGACCGGCCGTCCCGCGCCCGGGCCACGGATCGCGCCCAGGCGGAACTACGCGGCGCGCTGGGAGAACCAGGCCGAGCCGGAGAGGGCGCGGTCGAAGCCCGACCACGACTCGCCCTCGGGCAGCTGGCGCTCGAGCCGGTCGAAGGAGCCGAGCCGACCGCCGAGGTTGTCGATCATGTGGACGAGGACGGCCTCGCGGGTGGCGGGGACGACCGGGGAGCCGTGCTCGAGCGAGCCGTGGTGGCTGAGGATGATGTGGAGCACGCACTGGGCGAGGTGCGGGTCGAAGCCGGGGATGTCCTCGATCGCCCGGCGCACGGTGTAGTAGCCGAGCGGGATCTCGCCCTGCAGCCGGCCGGCGTCGGTGAGGTCGATCGCCAGCGGGTCGTCGTTGTAGGCGAGCAGCTTGCCGATGTCGTGCAGCAGCGCCCCGGTGACGGCGATTTCGCGATCGACGCCGGGGAAGAAGTTGGCCGCCGCCGAGACCGCCTGGGCGACCGAGAGCGTGTGCTCGAGCAGCCCGTGGCGGTAGGCCTGGTGGTAGGTCTTCGCCGCCGGGGCGTCGCGGAAGCGGGCCCAGGTGTCGGACCGCGAGGAGAAGAAGAGGTCGAGCAGCTCGCGCAGCTCCCCGTTCTGGACCGTCTCCAGCAGGTCGCGCAGATCGGCCTCGAGGCGCTCGGCCGAGACCTCCGAGGGGACCGCGAGGTCGTTCAGCTCGTACTCGTCCTCGGCGGCGGCGCGCAACTCGGTGATCTTGATCTTCGACCCCCACCGTTCGGAGGTCTCGAAGATGCCGCTGACGTGGACCGGCGAGCCGGTGGTGCAGAGCGCGTAGCGGACCTCGGCGTCGTCCCAGCAGACCGCCTCGGTGGTCCCGGTCGCGTCGCCGACGGTCATCCGCAGCCAGGGCTCGCCGTTGCGCTTGCGCCGCAGCTCCCGCCCGCGGACGGCATAGACGCCGCGCACCCGCTGGCCGTCCTCCAGGTCGCGGATCGCGATCCGCGCCGCGGCCTCGGTGGCGGTCTCCACTTCCACGGGAACGAAGCCCTCGATCTGCGTCTGTTCGCTCATCTCCAAACCCAAGGTAGGGAGCGCGCCGGACGGCTTTTGTGCTGGATCGCGGCCCGAAAATCCCCGCAAACAGCGAATTTTCGGGCCGCGTCTCCGGACTCCTTCTCAGACCTGGCTCGGCACCTCGGCCTGCGGCGGGGTGGCCGCCTGCTCGGCCCGCTCGAGCCCCGCGGCGACCCGGTTGCCGATCTCCCGGTCGACGTTCGACCAGTAGGCGACCACCCGGGCCTGCGTCTCGCCCGACACCTCGGCGCTGGCGTGGCCGACGATGTTTTCGACCAGCAGGTCGCGCTTCTCGTCGTCCATCACCTCGCGCACCAGCGTCCCGGCCTGGCCGAAGTCGTCGTCCTCGCGGTGCTTGGGATTCTCGTAGCGGCCGAGCTCACCGCCCGCGACCTCCCAGCCCAGGTCCGCCCCGTGCTCGCCGTCGGCGACCGGGCCGCCCTTCGAGTTCGGCGCGTAGACCGGCTGGGCGCCGGAGTGGATGTAGGTCATCGGGCCGTCGAAGTTGTAGGAGTGGACCTCGACCTTGGGCGAGTTGATCGGCAGCTGCTCGTAGTTGGGGCCGATCCGGTGCAGGTGGGTGTCGTGGTAGCTGAAGATCCGGCCCATCAGCATCTTGTCCGGGCTGAGCCCGATCCCCGGCACCAGGTTCGAGGGTGAGAACCCGGCCTGCTCGACCTCGGCGAAGAAGTTGTCCGGGTTGCGGTCGAGCACCATCCGCCCGACCTCGATCGCCGGGTAGTCGGAGTGCGGCCAGACCTTGGTCAGGTCGAACGGGTTGAAGCGGTAGTCGAGCGCCTCGGCGAACGGCATCACCTGCACCTCGAGCTTCCATTCCGGCGCGTCGCCGTCGTCGATCGCCTTGCGCAGGTCGCGCCGGTGCGCGTCGGGATCCTGCGAGGCCATCTCGACCGCCTCGTCTTCGCTGTAGTTCTCGATCCCCTGGACCGTCTTGAAGTGGTACTTGATCCAGAACTTCTCGCCGCCCGCGTTCTGCCAGGAGAAGGTGTGCGAGCCGAAGCCGTTCATGTGCCGGTAGGTGCGCGGCACCCCGCGGTCCGACATCAGGATCGTCACCTGGTGGGCGCTCTCCGGCGAGAGCGTCCAGAAGTCCCACTGCATCTCGTTCGACCGCATGCCGGTGTCCGGCAGCCGCTTCTGCGAGTGGATGAAGTCCTGGAACTTCGACGCGTCGCGGACGAAGAAGACCGGCGTGTTGTTGCCGACCAGGTCGTAATTGCCCTGCTCGGTATAGAACTTGAGCGCGAACCCGCGCGGATCGCGCGCCGTGTCCGGGGATCCCTGCTCCCCGGCGACGGTGGAGAACCGGGCGAAGAGCGGCGTCTTCTTCCCCGGCTGGAACAGATCGGCCTTGGTGAACTGGCTGACGTCCTCGGTGACCTCGAAGAACCCGTGCGCGCCGGAGCCCTTCGCGTGCACCACGCGCTCCGGCACCCGCTCCCTGTTGAAGTGCTGCATCTTCTGCACGACGTAGTGGTCGTGCAGCGCCGTCGGCCCCTGCGGGCCCACCGTCAGCGACCGTTCGTCGCTGCTCGCCGGGACGCCCGAGTCGGTGGTCGTGGTCGGTCGCTTCTCGCTCGCCATTCGAGCCTCCTCCAAGATCGCTTGCTCCTCGCCACCCCTTACCCGGTCTGGACTCAGTCCAAAGTAAAGATCGTGGGGACGGGCTGGGAGTGGACGACGTCGGGGCCGCCGGCGAGCGATTCGGCGACCTCGCGCCACTTCGCCGCGCGCTCCGCCGAATCGACGGTTTCCACGATCACCGGCACGTCGCGGCGCAGCGCGAGCACGCGGTCGCCGTGCGGCGCCACGTCGCCGCGGAACCCCCAGACGCCGCGCAGCGCGGTCGCGCCGGGGGCGCCGCCGCGACGCAGCGCGTGGATGAACTCGAGGTAGAGCGGCCCGGAAGCGCATTGCGTCGCCTCCGAGGTGGCGAGCGCGACCCGGACCCCGTGGAGCTTGCCGCGGTCGTCGACCGAGCTTCGCTCCACGCCCTCGAAGGCGACGAAGTCGGCGAGGGGGCCGAGCTCTGCCAGCGCCGCGGCGAGGGCCGCGCGCTCGCCGACCGCCACCGTCATCGCGGGCACGCCGCGGTTCCCGGCCACGAACCGAGCGCGGCGGCGCTCCCCGTCGAGGACCCCGTCGACGCCGAGCAGCACGATCGCCGACTCGGCCCCGTGGCGATGCAGCGCGTCGACCGCCCGCAGGTGCGGCGACCGCGGCCCCGACCTCGCGCCCCAGATGGTCGCCCGCGCCACGTCCGCCGCCGATCCGACCCCCGGCTCACCCGCCCCGGCCGCGGCGATGGGTGAGCCCGCGGTCGCGACCTCCACCTCCTCCAACACCAGCAGCCCCTCGGCGGCGATCTCGACGACCTCCTCGGCGAGCGCCTCGATCGCCGGCGCCTCCCCCACCGCGACCGCCACCAGCGGCTGGTCTTCCGACAGCGACAGCAGCCGCTCCGTCCGCATCCGCGCGTTCGCGCCGAACCCCTCGACGCCGCGCAGCAGCGCCGCCGCCCAGACCCCGTGCCGCGCGCAGGCGTCCATCACCGCGACGTCGAGCGGGCCGTCGCCGTCGCGATCCCGCTCGCCGAAGTGGAACCGCAGCTGCAGCGCGCCGCTCACAACGCTCCTCCGAGCCAATGTCCCAACGCCACCGCCGCGAGCCCGGCCACCAAGGAGAGCGCGATGTTCGCCCACAGCACCCGCGCCTCGCCGTCCTCGCCCGCCCGGTGGGACTCCAGCATCCAGGTGGAGAACGTCGTGTAGGTCCCCACCCCGCCGCCGGCGACGATCGTGTAGACGCTGCCGCTCAGCGCCGCCCCGGCGAGCACGCCGAGCAGCACCGCGCCGCTCAGGTTCACCACCAGGGTCCCGATCGGGAAGTCCTCGCCGAGCCGGCCCGCGCCGAGCCGCGTCGCCACCGTGGTGTCGACCACGAACCGGGCGATCGCCATCACCCCGCCGAGCGCCCCTACCGCCACCCAGGCCGCCGCCGTCACCGCCACCCCCCGGCGCGTTCGCGGCGGTGGCCGCGGGGCGAAGCCGAGCGCGGGCTCATCGCAGGACCCTCGCCCGGCGGGTGGCCACCGTGCCCACGTGCACGCAGGCGAAGCCGCAGGCGATCGTCGCCGCCGCGTAGCCCACCGCCAGGGGCACGTAGCCGGCTTCGAGCATCTTGAAGAGCTCCAGCTGCAGGGTCGAGAAGGTGGTCAGCGCGCCGCAGATCCCGGTCGCCAGGAAGGGCCGGCGGTAGGTCGAGGGCGGCAGCCGCTCGCCCAGCCGGGTGACGAACCAGCCGAGCAGCGCGGCGCCGACCATGTTCACGGCGAAGGTCGCCCAAGGCCAGGCGCCGACCCCGTGCGGCAGCGCCTCGGCGAGGCCGACGCGGCCCAGGGCGCCGACCACGCCGCCGGCGTAGATCGCGGCCAACTCGCGGCGATCGAATCGTCTCTGTCTCATTTCCGCAGCCTCCTACCGCCTCGTTCGACGTCGGTAGGAGCCATCAGCGGTCGCGCCGCGGTTATGGAGCGAGCCCCATCGCTCAGAGCAGGAGGCGAACCTTAGCCGAGGTCGAAGGTGTTACCGAGGAAACGACTCGAGGAGGATCAGATGTTGCGGGCGATCGGAAAACGGCTCACCTACGCGAACGTGATCGCGAGCCTGGCGCTGTTCTTCGCGCTGGGCGGCGGGGCCGTCTACGCGGCGTCACACCAGGCGAAGCAGATCGGCGCCGGGAAGCTGAAGCAGAACGCGGTGACGGCGGGCAAGATCAAGGCCAACGCGGTGACGCAGGCGAAAATCCGCAACAACGCGGTGACCAACGCGAAGCTGCGCGAAGGCTCGGTGAGCCTGGCGAAGATCGCCGCGGGCACCAACGTGGTCGGCACCACGACCAGCGCGCCGATCGCCGTCAACGGCCCGAGCGCCGTCCCGGTCACCTTCGCCGCCCCGCTCTCCTTCACCCCGACGGCGGGCGGCGTCTACATGCTGAGCGTCGAAGCACGGGCCACCAACCTCGCCCGCTCGGGCACCGAACCGTGCCGGGTCACGGTGGTGCCGCTGGTCAACGGGGCCGAATGGGGCACCGCGACGCCGCTCGTCCTCAGCGCCTTCGCGCCGACCCCGGAAGCGCCCGCGGGAGTCGTCCCGGCGGCGGGCCAGACCAGCCCGATCGGGCTCACCGCCACCGGCGTCACGCAGACGATCGGCGCCAAGCTGATCGGCGGGCCGCGCTGCGCCTCGACCTCCTCGGCGACCGTCGCGGTGGCGATCACCCAGCTCAAATAGCGAGCCGGGCGGTCCGCTTCACTAACCTTCCGTAAGTGGAGCGGATCGTCGCCTGGCATTTCACCGACCCGGGGTGCCCCTGGGCCTACTCGTCGCGTCCCGCGATCGCCCGCCTGCGCTGGCGCTTCGGCGACCAGCTCGACTGGCGCCTGGTCCTGATCGGGCTCAGCGAGAACACCGAGCGCTACGAGGAACTGGGCTTCACCCCGGCCCGCCTGGCGACGGGCTGGCGCGAGTTCCAGGAGCGCTTCGGGATGCCCTTCGGCCGCGGGATGAAGCCGCGGCTGGGCGCCACCACGCGCGCCTGCCGGGCGGTCATCGCCGCCCGCGAGGAGTCGCCCGAGCTCGGCTACGCGGCCCTCCGCGCCCTGCAGCTGATGCAGTTCACCACCACCGACGTGCTCGACGACGACGCGGCCCTGCGCCGCGCTCTGGCCGACGTCGACGGGCTCGACGCGGCGGCCGTGGTCGGGCGCATCGACGACCCCGAGATCGTCGCCCTCTACGAGGCCGACAAGGCCCGCACCCGCTCCGCCGAGGGCCGTCCGACCCACGTGCAGAACCGCCACTCCGACGCCGGCGGCCCGGTCCGCTACACCGCCCCGACGGTGGTCTTCGAGGGCGACGGGCGCTGGCTCGAGGTGGGCGGCTTCCAGCCCTTCGAGTCCTACGACACCGCGCTCGCCAACCTCGATCCCTCGCTGCAGCGCCGCCCCGCCCCCGAGCGCGCCGCCGACGCGGTGCTCGCCTACCCGATCGGCCTCACCACCGCCGAGGTCGCCTCGATCATGCGCACCTCCGACCTCCGCGAGGCCGATCTGGCCGCCGCCGAGCGGGAACTGATCGCGGCCGTCGCCGAGGGCGAGCTGGTCGTCACCCCGGCCGGCTCCGACGCCCTCTGGCGCCCCGCCGCCGCGGTGGCCGCCGAGCCCGACGCGCTCGGCGTCGCCGTCTAGGAAGGATCAGCGGCCAGGGAGGCCGAACTCGGCGCGGCGGTCCGCCGGGACCAGCGGCAGGAACTCCGGGTGGGCGCCGATGTACTCGGCGACGAACCAGCAGAAGGGGACCACCTCGAGCCCCTCCTCGCGGGCGTCGCGCAGCGCCCGCTCGATCATCCGCCCGGCGTGACCCTGGCCTTTGTGGCCGGCGAAGGTCTCGGTGTGGGTGAAGGAGACGATCCCCGGCTGCCTGACGTAGTCGGCGATCGCCACCGTCTCGCCCTCGAGCCGGACCTCGTAGCGCGACTGCTCCTTGTCGTCGACGATCGTCACGCCTCGAGCCATTCCGCCACCTGGCCGCCGCCGCGCAGGCCGGAGAGGTCGCCGTCGTCGCGCATCCGCGTCGCCACCGCGGCCATCGCCTCGATCGTCGCCCAGGCGAGCGAGCCGCCGACGCTGATCCGCCGCGCCCCGGCCGCCGCGATCTCCCCGGCGTCCAGCCCCGGCCGCGCCAGCACGTTGACCGGCAGCCCGACCGCCGCGACCACGGTGGCGATCTCCTCGACGCTCTCCAGCCCCGGCGCGTAGAGGACGTCGGCGCCCGCCTCCTCGTAGGCCCGCAGGCGGGCGATCGTGTCGCCGAGGTCGGGATTGCCGCGGACGTGGTTCTCGGCCCGCGCGGTCAGGGTGAAGTCGAACGGCAGCGCTGCCGCGGCGGCGGCGGCCGCCGCGACCCGCGCCGCCGCGGCGCCCACCTCGTAGATCCCCGCCTCCGCGTCCCAGTCCTCGATCGAGCCGCCGACCGCGCCGACCGCCGCCGCCACTTCGATCGCCCGCGCGGCGTGCTCGGGCGTCGCCCCGTAGCCGTTCTCCAGGTCGACCGAGATCGGCAGGTCGCTCGCCTCCGCCAGCACCTTCACGTGCTCGGCCAGCTCGTCCAGCGTCACCGCCCCGTCGGCCCTCCCGAGGGTGAAGGCGAAGGCGCTCGAGCTGGTCGCCAGCGCCTCGAACCCGAGCGACTCCAGGACCCGCGCGGTGCCCCCGTCCCAGGGGTTCGGGATCAGGAAGCAGCCCTCCTCGTGGAGCGCCGCGAAGCGCCGGCCGAGCTCCTCCTGCGTCGGGCCCGCGCTCATCCCGCCAGCTCCGCCATCTGCTCGCGCAGCGAGTCGATCAGCTGCGGCGCTTCGCGGGCGCGCGGGATCAGGCTGTGGTCGACCAGCATCGCGTCGGAGACCAGGCGCACGCTGACGCCGTGGTCGGGCCGCCCGCCGAGGTCGACCTCGATCGCGTCGCCGGCGCCGAGCTCGCCCTCCTCGACGATCTTCAGGTAGGCGCCCGGCCGCGAGGCGAGGGCGAAGCGGCGCAGGAAGGTCGGGTCCCCCATCTTCAGGCCGAGCTTGAAGCAGGGCAGCCGCGGCTGCACCACCTGGAGCAGCGTCGTCCCGATCCGCCAGCGCTCGCCGAGCACGGCGCCGGAGACGTCGACCCCCGCGGTGGTCAGGTTCTCGCCGAAGGCGCCCGGGCCGAGCTCCCGCCCGAGCTCGGCCTCCCACAGCCGCGTCTCCTCGATCGCGTAGGCGTACACCGCCTTGTCGGGGCCGCCGTGGACGGTGAGGTCGGCCTGGCGGTCGCCGTCGAGGTTCACGCCGCGGACCTTCACCCGCCCCTCGACCGGGTGCTTCCAGATCGCCGTCTCGACCTGCCGCCGGCCGCTGTCGACGACTTTCGGCAAGCCGACGTTGACGCTGATCAGGCGGCCCCTCGTCATATATGTGGACCGTAGCTCAGGCGACCAGCGGGGGAGCCTGGCGCAGCTCGCGCGCGGCGCGCTTGGCGCGGTAGAGCTCCGCGTCGGCCCGCGCCATCGCCCGGTCGAGCGACTCGCCCCGCTCCCACTCGACCAGGCCGACGCTCCAGTCGGCGAGCGAGGAGAGGCGGAGCCGGCGCAGCGCGTCCTCGGCGCCCGCCCGTTCGGTGCCGACCAGGGCCAGCGCGAACTCGTCGCCGCCGAAGCGCGCCAGCACCTCCGAGCCGCGCAGCTCGGCCCGCCAGTCGCGGCCGAGTTCGACCAGCAGCTCGTCGCCCGCCGCGTGGCCCTGCAGGTCGTTCACCTGCTTGAACTGGTCGAGGTCGATCAGGGCGATCGAGATCGGCAGCCCGGTGCGGTCGGCGACCGAGCGCATCCGCTCCGCCGCGCTGACGAAGCCGGAGCGGTTGAGCAGCCCGGTGAGCGGGTCGGTGACCAGCTGGGTGCGGACGCGCGAGTTGAGCCGGGCGAGCGCCTCGGTGGCGAGCACCGAGGAGCCGGCGACCATCGCCCAGGCGGTGACCATCCCCGGCAGGTCGCTGAGCCAGAGGGCGACGCCGGAGGCGACCACCAGCACCGCGGCCTGGATCCGGGCGGCGCGCGGCTCGAAGAACTGGCCGGCGTAGATGCCGATCCAGATGTAGGCGAAGCTGTTCAGCGCGGCGCCGTAGTCGGTGGTGCAGTTGGCGACGAGGACGGAGTTGACCAGCGTCCCGGCGATCGCCAGCGACTGCAGCCCGCGCGGCGAGATCCCGGCGCCCAAGCGCGCCAGCGCCAGAGAGCCGGCGAGCAGGACGAACCCGAGCACCGTGGCCAGCGTCGTCGGCGCGGTGCGGGAGAGCGGGAAGACGGCGGCGAACAGGCACATGAAGCCGCCGGCGCCGAAGATCGCCGCCAGCGCCCAGACCGGCGCGGGCAGCCGTCGCAGCCGCCGCTCGAGGCGCCGCTTCAGGCTGGTCGGCTGCTGCCTAGGGCGATTCACCGTCACCCCCAGAGAATCGGCGCGTACCGAGCGTCACTTAAGCAGCTGCAGGGCGAATTCCATCACCCGCGCCTGTTTCTCGGCGGGCAGGCGGTCGGGGTAGAGGAGCGCGTGCAGGCTGACCCCGTCGATCACCGCGCCGAGCAGCTCGATCACGTCCTCCATGTCGTGCTCGGCCGAGATCGTCCCGTCCGCTTTCGCCTTCTCGACCAGTTCGCGCAGCAGCCCGCGCAGGATCTCCGACTCCCGCTCCTGGATCTCGTGCAGCGCCTCGTTGCGCAGCGCCCGCGCCCAGAAGCTCATCTCGATCCGCGTCTCCAGCTCGCGCTGCTCGTCGAGCGGCAGGTTGTCGAGCAGGATCCCCTTCAGCGCGTCGGCGGCGACCGGCGTGTCCACCTCGGCGTCGTAGCGTTTGCGGATCCGGGTGTGGGACAGCCGCAGGGCGTGGGCGAGCAGGTCGTCCTTGTTCTCGAAGTAGTGCGCCAGCACCCCCGACGAGTAGCCCGACTCGCGGGCGATTTCGCGGATCGTCACCTCGTCGATGCCGCGTGCCGCGATCACCCTCCAGGCGGCGAGGACGAGCTCTTCCCGGCGCGCGTCGTGGTCGACTTTCTTAGGCATCGCGGCGGATTCTCGCAGTCGGCCCAGCGGCCACGGGATCGAACTTGTCCATTCTCACGTCCCTTTCCTTTCCTATCCGTGTTGAACTCGGGCGGTCGGCAGCAGCCGGCGGCCGGCGAAGATCGCGGGCAGCGCCGCCAGCGGCACGGCGATGGCGAGGAGGACGCCGAGGCGCCAGCCGCCCGCCTCGACCAGCGGGCCGGCGAGCGCCGCGCTGGCGCTGGTCCCGACCATCACCGAGAGCAGCAGCCAGGTGAACGTTTCGGTGCCGGTGCCGGGCGGCATGGTCAGCTCGGCGACGCGGCTGCGCAGCGTCACCGCCGGCGCCACGAACGTCCCCGCCAGGACGGCGAGGAAGACGAGCGCGAGCGGGCTCGGCGCGAGCAGGACCGGGGCGATCACCAGCGGCTGCAGCACGGCGAGGCGGAAGCTCGCCTGGCGCAGGTTGCCGAACCGCCCGCCGACGAGGCCGAAGAGGACGGCGCCGAGCATCGAGCCGAGCGAGACGGCGGCGGCGAAGAGGCCGCCGAGGGCGCTCGAGCCGTGGGCGACGCCGAAGGCGGGCAGGGCGACGTCGAGGGCGCCGAAGCTGGCCCCGATCGGCAGGCCGGTGAGGACGATGAAGCGGATCGCGGGCGCGGCGAGGGCGCCGGCCCGGGTGTGGTGCTCGGGGGCGGCGGGCTCGACCACCCCCACCACCGGCACCAGCAGGAACCAGGAGGTGCCGAGGATGACCAACCCGGCGGCGACGAGGAGCGGCGCCGCGGGGCTGACGGTCGCGGTGAGGAGGCCGGTGAGGAGCGGCCCGCAGACGAAGACGGTCTCGATCAGGATCGAGTCGAAGAGGTAGGCGTGGGTGAGGTCGTGGCGCGGGATCAGCGCCGGCCAGGTGCGGCGCACCACCCCGCTGATCGGCGGCATCGCCGCCCCGGCGACGAGCGCCGCGAGGGCGAGCGGGACGGTCGCCGCGGAGCCGTCGCCGATCGCGACGACGGCGAGCAGGGCGAGCGCGCAGACGACGCTCGCCGGGCCGAGGACGGGGCGCGGCCCGCGGCGATCGACCTGGCGGCCGAGCAGCGGCCCGGCGAGCGCGAAGGCGAGCGTGTAGAGGCCGGTGACCAGGCCGGCGACGCCGAACGAGCCGGTGCGCGCGTGGACGAAGATGACGAAGGCGACGCCGCACATGCCGAAGGGCAGGCGGCCGACGATCGAGGCGGTGGCGAGCGAGCCGACCTGGGGTGCGGAGAGCACCCGTGCCCACGGGCCGCGACCGCTGTCCGGAGTCGTCGATTCGGAGTACATGCTCGGGCTGCGGCCGCGAACATCGCGGTGCGCCCGGGGGGAGGGCGCCTTCCATGATCTTGCTCGGACGCCCGATCTAGATTACCGTCAGGCAGCGATGAGCGGCTCGCCCCATCCCTTCCGGTTCGGCGTCGAGATGATGGCGCCGTTCGCGGGGATGAGCTGGGCCGAGTCGGCCCGCGAGCTGGAGTCGCTCGGCTACTCGACCCTGTTCGTCCCCGACCACTTCGACGAGGGCCTCGGCCCGCTCACCGCGATGGCGACGGCGGCCGCGGCGACCACCGAGCTGCGCGTCGCCACCGCCGTCCTCGCCGCCGACTTCCGCCATCCCGCCGTGCTCGCCCGTGAGCTCGCCGCGATCGACCTGCTCTCCGCCGGGCGGCTCGAGGTCGGCCTCGGCGCCGGCTACCAGGTGGACGACTACCGGGCCTCGGGCATCGCGATGGACCCGCCCAAGGTCCGCGTCGACAGGCTGATCGAGTACGTCGCGGTGCTGCGCGGGCTCTTCGCCGCCGGGCCGTTCAGCTACGCGGGCGAGCACTTCCGGATCGACGCCCTGGACGGCACCCCGCACCCCTTCACCCCGGGCGGCCCGCCGATCTTCGTCGCCGGCGGCGGCCCGCGGATGCTCCGCTTCGCCGCCCGCCACGCCGACATCGTCGGCGTCAACCCGGCGCTGCCGACCTCCGAGCGGCGCGCGGAGGCGCGCCGCGACGGCCTCGCCGCCCGCATCGACGAGAAGTTCGCGCTGATCCGCGAGGCCGCCGGCGAGCGCTTCGAGCGCCTCGTCTTCCACGCCTGGCTGCAGGCGGCCGTGATCACCGACGACGCCCGCCGCGCGGCCGCCGAGATCGGCGCCGCGCTCGGCGGCCTCGATCCCGACGACGTCCTCGAATCCCCCTTCGTCCTGCTCGGCAGCGTCGAGGAGATCGTCGCCCGCCTGCACGAGCGCCGCGACCGCTGGGGCTACACCTACTACACGGTCCAACAGCCCGCCGCCCACGCCTTCGCCCCCGTCCTCACCGCCACCACCGGCGAGCCGTGAGTTCGCACTTATCACCGCTATGCGGTGATAAGTGCGAA
>Ga0335075_10013413_pt1 | contig 12335 bp, 12 predicted proteins | sample Lox_Sample_24_FD_206723 | JGI IMG/M metagenome (GOLD analysis project Ga0335075, IMG submission 206723) | Soil microbial communities from Loxahatchee National Wildlife Refuge, Florida, United States - Lox_Sample_2.4 | ecosystem: Environmental > Terrestrial > Soil > Wetlands | place: USA... | reverse complement strand
GTCGCCGCGCTGCGGGCGCGCCTCGAGTCGCTGCGCGTGGCCGAGCTCGAGCGCCATCGCGCGCAACTGGCCGACCTCACCGAGGAGGAGTGGGAGCAGGTGGACCAGACGACCCGCGCCACGCTGGCCAAGATGCTGCACGAGCCCACCGTGTTGTTGAAGGAGACCGCCGGGACGCCGCGTGGCGAGCGGCTCGTCGAGGCGTTGCGGATCCTCTTCGACCTCTAGTCGCGGCCATGGGATAGTCACGGCCGTGGAACACCTCCGCCTGGCTACCCGGGGCTCGCCGCTCGCGCTGCGCCAGGCGGACATCGTCGCCGCCTTGTTGCGCGACGCGCACCCCGGGCTCGACGTCGAAGCCGTGGTCGTGCGCACCCGGGGCGACCGCGAGGCGAAGGCCTCGTTGGACCGCATCGGCGGCCAGGGCGTGTTCGTGGCGGAAGTCGAGGCTGCGGTCACCGACGGCCGCGCCGATGCCGCGGTGCACTCGGCCAAGGACATGAGCTCGACCATGCCCGCGCATCTCGTGCTCGCTGCGGTTCCCGAGCGCGCCGACCCGCGCGACGGGCTCGTCGGGTGCACGCTCGCCGGCCTCGCACCGGGCGCGCTCGTGGCCACGGGGTCGGCCCGGCGCCGGGCCCAGCTGGCCCATCTCCGACCCGACCTGGTCTTCACCGACCTGCGCGGCAACATGGCTCGCCGCGTCGCGGTGGCCGAGGACAGCGACGTCGCCGCCGTCGTGGTGGCGGTCGCGGCCATGGTGCGGCTCGGCTGGGAGGAGCGGCTGCGTGACGTGGTGGACCCGGTCGACCTGCTGCCGCAGGCAGGGCAGGGCGCCATCGCCGTCCAGTGCCGCCGTGACGACGACGCGACGCGTGCGCTGGTGCAGCACATCGACCACGCGCCCAGCCACCGGGCCCTGCGCGCCGAGCGCGCCGTCTTGGCCGCGCTGGGCGCGAACTGCGCCTTGCCCGTCGCCGCGTTCGCCGAAGCCGACGAGGACAGTGCCGGTGAGGGTGGCGGTGGCGGAACCGGGCTCCGCGTGACCGGACTGCTCGCGAGCGGCGACGGGCGACGGCTCGTCCGGGTCCGACGCGCGGGGTCGGATCCGGAGGTCGTCGGGACCGCAGTCGCACGCGCACTCGAAAAGGGCGGCGCCCGCGCCATCGACGGGTTCGCCGCGTTCGAGGTGGGTACGGGCCTGTGACGGTGTACCTCGTCGGGGCCGGGCCCGGCGACCCGGGGCTCCTGACTCGTCGCGGCGCCGCGCTGTTGCGACGGGCCGACGTCGTCCTGTACGACCGCTTGGTCAGCCCGGCGCTGCTCGACCTGGTCCGCACCGACGCGACGGTGATCGACGTCGGCAAGGATCCCGATGGCGCCGAGAGCGGCGCGGCGCGCCAAGGAGAGATTGCGCGGTTGCTCGTCGAGCACGGACGCAGCGGCGCCATCGTGGTCCGCCTCAAGGGCGGGGATCCCTTCCTCTTCGGTCGCGGCGGCGAGGAGGTCGTCGCGCTGCGCGACGCCGGCATCGCCTGGGAGGTGGTGCCGGGCGTGACCTCTGCGTTCGGCGTGCCCGCTGCCGCCGGCATCCCCGTCACCCAGCGGGGCCTCGCCTCGTCGGTGACCGTGGTCACGGGCCGGGTCGGTGATCCCGGCTCCAGCGACGGCGCCAGCGGGACCGGCGGAACCGGCGGGACCGACGCGCCCGACTGGGATGCGCTCGCCCGCACCGGTGGCACGCTCGTGATCCTCATGGGCATGGCGACGCGTGGAGCCATTGCGGACGCGCTCGTGCGCGGCGGCCGGTCCCCCGACACCCCGGTCGCGGTGATCTCGCGCGGCACGACCCCGGCGCAACGCGTCGCTCGCACGACCCTGTCCGGCCTGGCGGCAGTGGACCTCGGATCACCGGCCGTGATCGTCGTGGGCCCGGTCGCCGCCTTGGGCGACGACGCCGTCCACGCCGCCGCGGGCACCGCGCCGTTGACCGGGCGGACGGTCGTCGTGACGCGCTCGGGCCGGCGGGCCGAAGGGTTGCTCGGCGCGCTCGAGCGCGCCGGCGCGCACACGGTCGAACTCGCGCTGACCCGACAGATCGACCCCGCTGACGGCGGTGCGGCGCTCCGCCGGGCGGCCGCTGCAGCGCGTGACGCCGTTTGGGTCGTCTTCACCTCCGTCAACGCGGTCGACCGGTTCATGGCCGAGCTGCGCGACGCCCGGGCGCTGGGCACGGCCCTGGTCGCCGCCGTCGGGCCGGCGACCGCCGACGCGCTGCGCGCGGAGGGCGTCGAGCCTGACCTGGTGCCGGCCGAGCACAGCGCGCGCGGGTTGGTCGACGTGTTCCCCGAGCCGAGCGGGCCGCGCCAGATCGTCATGTTCCCGAGCGCCGACATCGCGCCCGAGACGATCGACGACGGGTTGCGCGAGAAGGGCTGGGAGGTCTGGCGTCTCGAGGCGTACCGGACGGTGGCGCGGCACGCGCCGATGCCCGAGGTCCTCGAACTCGTCGCGGCGGCCGACGCCCTCACCTTCACGGCGACCTCGTCGGTACAGGCGTTCATGGCGTTGCGGACGCCTGGCGGAGCGCCCCTGCATGCGCCCGCGCACGTGGTGTGCATCGGGCCGACGACTGCGGCCGCGGCCCGCGCCGCGGGCCTGCCGGGCGTGCACGAAGCGTGGGGTGCGTCCGCCGAAGGCATCGTCGCCGAGCTGGTCGACCACTTCGGTCAGCCCGGGAGCGGGGCCTCGTAGGCTGGTCCCATGGCCACGGGTACCGCAGGCACCCCCGACGCAGCGTTCCCCGAGCGGCGGCTGCGCCGTCTGCGCCGCACTCCGGCGTTGCGGCGGCTCGTCGCCGAGGCCCGTCTCAGCGTGGACGATCTCGTGGCGCCCCTCTTCGTCCGCGAGGGGGCGGACGCGCCCGAGCCGGTCGCGTCGATGCCGGGCGTGGCGCAGCACTCCGTCGACTCGCTGGTCGTGGAGGCGAAGCGCCTGGTCTCACTGGGCATCCCGGGGCTCATCCTCTTCGGTGTCCCTTCGGTCAAGGATGCAGAGGGGAGCGGCGCCTGGGACCCCGATGGCGTGGTCCAGGTCGCGCTCCGCGCGCTGCGGGCGGCGGTCGGCGACGAGATCGTCCTCATGGCCGACCTGTGTCTGGACGAGTACACCGACCACGGGCACTGCGGGGTGCTCGGGCCGTCGGGCGAGGTGCTGAACGACGAGACGCTCGAGCTGTACCGGCGGGTGGCACAGGCGCAGGCCGCCGCCGGGGCGGATGTCGTCGCCCCGAGCGGGATGATGGACGGACAGGTGGCGGCGATCCGCGCCGCGCTCGACGCAGGCGGCCACGCGGAGGTGGCGATCCTCGCCTACGCGGCCAAGTACGCGTCCGCGCTCTACGGCCCGTTCCGCGACGCCGTCGACGTCACGATCGCGGGTGGGGGCGACCGGCGGGCCTACCAGCAGGATCCGCGCAACGCCCGGGAAGCCTTGGCGGAGATCGAACTCGACGTCGCCGAGGGCGCCGACATGATCATGGTCAAGCCGGCCATGACGTCGCTCGACATCCTGGCGGCGGTGCGCGCACGCGTGCCGGTGCCGTTGGCCGCCTACCACGTGAGCGGTGAGTACGCGATGGTCAAGGCGGCCGACGCCGCGGGGTGGATCGACGGCGCCGCGGTCGCGTGCGAGCAGCTGACCGTGTTGAAGCGCGCGGGCGCCGACTTCATCCTCACCTACTTCGCAGCAGAGGTGGCCGAGGCCCTCGGTGGCTGAACGAGGGGACGCCACCAACGCGGCGTGGTTCGCGCGGGCGCGCGCGGTCATCCCCGGCGGCGTCGATTCGCCCGTGCGCTCCTTCGCCTCCGTGGGCGGCACGCCCTACACGGTGGTGGCGGGTGAAGGCCCCTACGTCCTCGACGTCGAGGGCACCCGCTACATCGACCTCGTGCAGTCCTACGGCGCCGTGCTGCTCGGCCACGCGCATCCGGTCGTCACGGCCGCCATCGCCGAGGAGTCGGCCCGCGGGACGACGTTCGGCGCGCCGACGCCGGGCGAGGTCCTCTTGGCCGAGGCGATCTGCGCCCGCGTGCCCGGCTGTGAGCAGGTCCGCCTCGTGTCCTCGGGCACCGAGGCCGCCATGAGCGCGGTCCGCGTGGCGCGCGGCGTGACCGGGCGCGACCGGATCGTGAAGTTCGACGGCTGCTACCACGGGCACTCCGACGGGTTGCTCGCCGGCGGCGGCAGCGGTGTCGCCATGCTCGGACTGCCCGGCTCCGCCGGCGTGCCCGCGGCTGCCGTGGCCGAGACCGAGGTCGTCCCGTACAACGTGGTGCCCGCGCTCGATGAGCGTGTGGCCTGCGTCATCGTCGAAGCGGTCGCCGCCAACATGAACCTGGTCGCGCCGGCCCCGGGGTTCTTGGAGGGGCTGCGCGCGGCGTGCGACGCGAGTGGCACGCTGCTGATCTTCGACGAGGTCATCACCGGCTTTCGCATCGGCCCGGGCGGTGCCACCGCGTGGTCGGGCGTCACGCCGGACCTGTGGTGCTTCGGGAAGGTGATCGGCGGCGGCCTCCCGGTGGGGGCCTTCGGTGGGTCGGCGGCGTTGCTGGCCGAGCTCGCACCCGGCGGGCCGGTGTACCAGGCGGGCACGCTGTCGGGGAACCCGCTCGCCACGGCAGCGGGGCTGGCCGTGCTGAACGAGGTGACCGAGGCCGACTACGAGGGTCTCGCGGCGCGCGTGGGCATCTTCGCCAAGGAGCTCGAGGCCGCGCTCACCAGCAGCGGGCTGTGGGCGTCGGTGCCGGTGGTGGGACCACTGGCCGGCTTGTTCCTGGCGCGCGCGTCGGAGCCGCCGCTCGCCTTGCCGCCCGACTACGTGGCGGTGCGCGAGCTGGTCGGCAACGGCCTCTACCGGCGGTTCTTCCACGCCATGCTGGCGCGCGGCGTAGCGCTGGCGCCTGGGCCCTACGAGATCATGTTTCCCGGTCTCGCCCACGACGACGGCGTGCTCGCCCGCGTCGTCGAGGCAGCGGGCGACGCGGCGGCCGAGGTGGCGGCGGGCACCGACTGAGGGCGCGGCGGCGACCCTCTGCGAGACTGACGCAGTGGCGCCGTCGCACGAGTGGCCCGAGAACTTCGACGCGCTCCGGCGCGGTGAAGGCTGCCCGATGTGCAGCGCGGGTGCAGACGAGACCGAGCACGGTGTGCGCATCTACGCCGGACGCTGGGCCGACGGTTACCTGGGCCGCTATCCGGCGCGGCCCGGCTACGCCTACGTGATCTGGAACGGCAGGCACGTCGCGGAGCCGACCGAGCTGGCGGCCGACGAGGCGGCCGGCTTCTGGTCCGAGGTGGGCCGCGTGGCGCGCGCCGTCGACGAGCGGTACCACCCGGCGAAGATGAACTGGCTCAGCCTCGGCAACGGCGTGCCACACCTGCACGTGCACCTCGTGCCGCGACCCGAAGGCGACGCGTGGGCGGGCGGCCCGCTCGAGCCCGAGGCGTTCGAGCGTGCGCTGATCCCGCCCGTCGACGACGCAGAGCTGCGCGCCGAGGCGGCCGCCTTGCGCGCGAGCCTCGGTGCCTGAACGCGCCGCGGACATGGCGCTCCTCGCCGAGGGACGCATGGCGGAGGTGTTCGAGTACGGCGAGGGCCGGGTCCTCAAGCTCGACCGTCCGGAATGGACCGGGCTCGCGTCCTTCGAGGGCGACGTGCTCGAACGTCTCGCCGCGGCCGGCCTGCCGGTGGCGCGGCCGCGCGGCACCGTCACCGTCGACGGCCGGACGGGACTGGTGCTCGACCGCGTCGACGGGCCCTCATTGCTTGCGGTGATCCAGGGCCCGGGGGCCGACGACGCCGAGCGGCGCGCGCTGGTGCCCCGGTTTGCGGCGCTCCAGGAGCAGATCAACGCGACGACGGTCGCCGGCCTGCCCGATCTCGTGCCGCGCCTGCGCAACGAGCTCGAGACGTCGGTGAGCGACCCCGGGTTGCGCGACGAGCTCGTGGCTCTGCTGGCGGCCCTCGACGACGGCGGGCACGGCGTGTGCCACTTCGACTTCCACCCCCTGAACGTGCTGGTCGGATCGCGTGCATGGGTGGTGATCGACTGGCTGACGGTGGCCGCCGGACCACCGACGGCGGATCTCGCGCGCACGCTGGTGTTGTGGTCGATGCGGCCGCGTGACCGCGTCACCGAGTTCCTGCGGGAGGTCCGACGCGAGAGCGTGGAGCGGCGAGGCATCGACGACGCGACGCTCGACGGCTGGGTGCGCGTCCTCGCCGCGGCCCGGATCGCCGAGGGGTTCGGTGGCGAGGAGGCCGAGTGGCTGATGCGCGTCGCGGGCGGCGCGCAGCGCCTCTTCGTCTGAGCGGGCGGAAAACGTCCTGGCGAATGGGCCCGGCGCGGCGCTCAGGCCGCGGGCGCCTCGGCCGACGCTGCGGTGTGGTTGCCGTTCCCGTTGGCGGCGACGGAACGGGCGTCGCCGTCGGCGTCGGGCAGCATGCGCGCGATGAGCTCCATCGCGCGGTAGCTCAGCTCGGCGGGCCCGGTTGCATCGGGGCGCATCAGGTTGGCCATGATGCGGAGCAGCTGGTTCATGAGCAGCTCCGAGCGCATGCCCACGCTGACGCACAGCCGCATCGCCTCGGGGTGCGAGATGAGGTGGACGAAGGCGCGTGCGACGCGGAAGTACGGCCCGTACGCCGCGTCGAGCTCACGGTCGTACCCGGCCAGGGCGGCCTCCCCGTCGCCGCGCAGCGCATGGCCGAGGGCGGCGGCGGCCAGGCGTCCCGTCTCGTAGCCGTAGGCGATGCCCTCGCCGTTGAACGGGTTGATGGCGCCGCTCGCGTCGCCGGCGATGACCACGTTGGCCCCCGCCCGCGGGCTGACGGAGAGTCCCATCGGCAGCTTCCCGCCGGTCGGCGGGCCGAGGCTGGTCTCGGGCCGCAGCCCCCAGGACTCGGGCGCATACGCGACGAACGTGTCCATGAGGGTGGACGTGTTGCTGCCCTTCCAGCGCTGGTCGGTGGAGAGCAGGCCGACACCGACGTTGACGCGTCCGTCGCCCATCGGGAAGATCCAGCCGTAGCCGGGGACCACGTTGCCCTCGGCGTCGCGGATGTCGAGATGCGACTCGATATAGGGGTCGTCGTGGCGGTCCGAGCTGTAGTACCCGCGCAGGGCCATGCCGAGCGGGAGCTCGCGGCGGCGGGCGGTGCCGAGCATGCGGCCCACCCGTGAGTTCGAGCCGTCGGCCACGACGACATAGCGCGCCAAGATGGTGCGCGTCGCGTCCTGACCCTTCTCCTTGACCGTGACGCCGCGCAACGCCGGCAGGGGGGGCGTGTCGGCCCCGGGCACCGGGGCGGCGGTCTCGTCGAGGAGGGGGGCCGTGACCTCCGTCCCCTGGAGCAGCGTGGCGCCGGCCGACGCCGCGTGCTCGGCCACTATCCCGTCGAGGTCGTGACGCGTGATGGTGTAGCCGTAGCCGGGGAAGTTGGGGTGCGACGGCCACGGCATCTCGATGCTCTGGCCGAACCCGAAGGCGCGCAGGCCGCCGTAGCGATGGGAGCCGGCGAGGGCACCTTCGAGGTCCATGTCGGCCAGCTGGCGCACCGCTCGGGGGGTCAGCCCGTCGCCGCACGTCTTCTCCCGCGGGAACTCCTTCTTCTCCACGACGACGACGTCCCAGCCGGCGTCGGCCAGCCAGTACGCGCAGGAGGCTCCAGCCGGCCCGGCACCGACCACGACGACGTCGTGCACGCGTCCGTCGGGACGGGCTCGCGCATGAGTCGCCGGCGCCGTTCTGGGCCCGGCCTCCGCCGCCGCCTGTTCCGAGGGGGGCTGCTTCGAAGGGGGGTGTTTCGAAGGAGCCTTCTCCGCGCCGGCCTTCGCAGCCGCCGCCTTCTTCCCGGCCGCTTTCCCAGCCTTCTGCGCTGCCGCCTTCTTCGCGGGAGCCTTCTTCGCCGGCGCCCGCTTCGCCGGGGGCTTCCCCGCCGGAGCCTTCCTCGCTGGGGCCTTCTCGGCAGCCGGACCGCCGCCCGGAGCTGCCTTCGCCGCCGGTTGCGCCGACGGGGCGGAGGGGGTGCGTCCCGCCGGTTGCGGCCGGACCGGAGCCGGGGCGGCGGCCTGGTCCGCAGCCTCCTTCGCCGGTCCGGCCTCCTCCTCGGAACCGCCGGTCGGGCGGGTGTCGTCGGCAGGCGTCACGAAGGCATCGTAGGTCCGGCGGCGGGGCCTCTGACCAGCGACGCGGATGTGCTTGCGAAAGGGGTCACATGGTAGAAACGAACCACTGTGGAGCAGTACCTGCCGATCCTCATCCTGGGCGTTCTCGGCTTCGCCTTCACCGTCTTCTCGCTCGTGTCCTCGGCCATGCTGGCGCCGCGCAAGAAGCCGACGGCGGCCAAGCTCGCGCCGTACGAGTGCGGCATCGTGCCCAACGTCGAGCCGCCGCAGCGCTTCCCGGTTCGCTTCTACCTCGTGTCGATGATCTTCATCATCTTCGACATCGAGATCGTCTTCTTGTACCCGTGGGCCGTGGTGTTCCACCAGATCGAGACGTTCGGCCTCATCGAGGTCATCGTGTTCGCCGCGGTGGTGTTCGTGTCCTTCCTCTATCTCATCTCCAACGGGGCCCTCACCTGGGGCCCGCCCAAGACGTTGCAGACGGGCCTGCCGAGCCGCACCTCGGAGTCGACCATCACCCGCATCAGCGGCGCGCGCCCGACCCCGGGTGAGGCGGCCTGACGTGGGCATCGAGGATCTCCAGCACAACTTCCTGACCGGCCGCCTCGAGGACATGGTCAAGTGGGCGCGCCGCAACAGTGTGTGGCCCGCGACCTTCGGGCTGGCGTGCTGCGCGATCGAGATGATCGCGGTCGGCGCCGCCGACTACGACATCGCCCGCCTCGGCATGGAGGTCTTCCGCGGGTCGCCGCGCCAGGCCGACCTCATGATCGTGGCCGGGCGGGTCTCGCAGAAGATGGCCCCGGTCCTGCGCCAGATCTACGACCAGATGATGGAGCCCAAGTGGGTCATCTCCATGGGCGTGTGCGCATCGACCGGCGGGATGTTCAACAACTACGCCATCGTCCAGGGCGTGGACCAGATCGTCCCGGTCGACGTCTACGCGCCGGGGTGCCCTCCCTCGCCCGAGACGCTGCTGCACGCGATCTTGACCCTGCACGAGAAGATCCGCACCGGCGAGATCACCCGCCGTCCCGGCAGCTCGGTCCCCGCCGGCGAGCAGGCCACCGGCGGCTGGGTGCCGAGCGTGCCCGACGCCGTCCGGGTCGCCACGCCGCGGTGAGCGACACGACCTCGAGCGCGGTGACGCCCGCGAGCGTCCTGCCCGACGTCCCGCGCCTGCCCGACCGCCTCGTCGACCAGCTCGCGTTCCCGAGCCGCGGGACCTACAAGCAGATGATCGGCGCGTTCCGCGAGGCGGGCTTCGAGATGTGCTCGGACCTCTGCGGCGTCGACTACCTCACCCACCCCGGGCGCACGCTGCCCGAGGGCGTCACCGCCGAGCGCTTCGAGGTGGTCGTGAACCTCCTCTCCCTCTCGCTGCGCCAGCGGGTGCGCGTGCGCGTCCAGGTCCCCGAGTCGGACCCGACGGTCGACACGATCACCGACGTGTACCCGGGCGCGGACGCCATGGAGCGCGAGGCCTACGACCTGGTGGGGATCCTGTTCCTCGGGCACCCCGACATGACGCGCATCCTCATGCCCGAGGACTGGGAGGGCCACCCCCTGCGCAAGGACTACGGCGTCGGCCGGGTGCCGGTGCAGTTCAAGGAAGCCCCGGGGCCACGATGAGCGACGAGGACGAGCGCGAGATGGCCGGCGAGGACGACCAGGGCGAGGGCGACGGCACGCCGGAGGGCTTCGGACTGGAGCCGACCGAGCGCGCGCACCGGGAGGCCGAGGAGGAGCGCTACTTCGTCCCCGAGACCTCCGAGGGGATCCAGGAGCTGCGGCCACGGGGGACCACGGGCGCCGCGGAGCTGCGCCAGGAGGTCGGGGCGGTCCTGCGCCTGCCCGAGGGCGGCTACGTCGACCCGAGCGACATCGACATCGAAGAGCGCGACGACCAGACGATGATCATCAACATGGGGCCCCAGCACCCCTCGACCCACGGCGTGCTGCGGCTCATGCTCGAGCTGGACGGCGAGACGGTGCTGCGCACCAAGCCGGTGATCGGCTACCTGCACACCGGCATGGAGAAGACCGGCGAGGAATTGACCTACGTCACGGGCGGCACCAACACGACGCGCATGGACTACCTGTCGCCGCTGCACAACGAGCTCGTCTTCGCGCTCGCCACCGAGCAGCTCCTCGGCGTCGAGCTCCCGCCGCGGGCGACCTGGATCCGCATGCTCATGTGCGAGCTGAACCGGGTCTCGTCGCACCTGGTGTGGATGGCGACCAACGGGGGCGACCTCGGGTCCACCTCCATGCTGGTCTACGGCTTCCGCGAGCGCGAGATGGTGCTCGCCTTCTTCGAGAAGACGACCGGCCAGCGGATGAACCACAACTTCATCCGCCCCGGCGGCGTGGCCGCCGACCTGCCCGACGGGTGGGAGGACGACGTCGACGTCATCTGCGAGACCGTCCTCGCCCGGACTTACGAGTACGACGAGCTGCTGACGGGCCAGCCCATCTTCCGCGAGCGCACCGAGGCCGTCGGCAACATCTCCGCCGAGGAGGCCCTCGCCCTCTCGGTGACGGGCCCCATCCTGCGCTCCACCGGCGTGCCGTGGGACCTGCGCCGCACGATGCCGTACCTCGCGTACGACAAGCTCGACTTCGACGTGATCGTCGGCACCTACGGCGACAACTTCGACCGCTACTCGGTCCGCCTCAACGAGATCCGCGAGTCGATCAAGATGATCCGCCAGATCGCCGAGATGATGCCGCCCGGCGACTACCGCGTGCAGGACCGCAAGGTCACGCCGCCGCCCCGCGCCCGCATCGACGAGAGCATGGAGGCGCTGATCCACCACTTCAAGATCTTCACCGAGGGCTTCCGCGTGCCCGAGGGCGAGGTCTACGTCTCCGTCGAGTCACCGCGCGGTGAGCTCGGCTGCTACATGGTCTCGGACGGGACGTCGAAGCCGTACCGCATGCACATCCGGGCGCCGAGCTTCGTCAACCTCCAGGCCCTGCCGCTGCTGCTGCGCGGGGCGATGATGGCCGACGCCGTCGCCATCATCTCCACCGTCGACCCCGTCATGGGCGAGGTCGACCGGTGAGCCACCTCAACGCGGACATGCGCGCCCGCGCCGGCGAGCTCGTGGCGCTCTATCCCGAGCCGCGCTCGGCCCTGATCCCGCTGTGCCACCTGGCCCAGGAGCAGGACGGGTGGCTGACGCCCGAGGCGATGGAGGACATCGGGGACCTGTGCGGCGTGACCGCGGCCGAGGTGCGCGGCACCGCCAGCTTCTACGACATGTTGCACACCGAACCCGTCGGGACCTACGTCATCGCGGTGTGCACGAACATCGCGTGCCTGCTCGGCGGCGCGCTCGAGCTGCTCGAGCACGCCGAGTCCGCGCTCGGGATGCGCGTCGGCGGGACGACACCCGACGGCGTCTTCACGCTCCACGAAGCCGAGTGCCTGGCCGACTGCGACCAGACCGTCTGCGTCCAGGTCAACCACCGCTACGTGGGCGCCCAGTCGCCCGAGACGTTCGACGCGTTGCTCGACGACCTGCGCGCGGGGCGCCGGGAGGCCGACATCCCCCCGCACGGGACGCTCGTGCGCGTGCGGCGCAGCGTGCCACTCGAGGCCGGCCGGGCCGAGATCGCCGCCGAGCGAAAGGCCATGGCCCAGGCGCAGGCGCAGCGGGCGGCCGCCGCGAGAGCGAGCGGGGGCGACGGGGGAGCGACGTCCTGATGGCCATCACCGACGCCCCCAAGATCATCACGTCGCGAGTCGGCTACGACGACTCCTTCACGCTCGAGCGCTACCTGGCGACGGGCGGCTACGAGGGCCTGCGCAAGGCGCTGGCCATGACGCCGGAGGCCGTGGCCGCCGAGGTCGACGCGGCCAGCCTGCTCGGGCGCGGCGGCGCCGGCTTCCCGGCGGGCCGCAAGTGGTCGATGATGCGCAAGAACCCGGTGACCTACCTCGCCATCAACGGCGACGAGTCCGAACCGGCCACCTTCAAGGACCACCTCCTCATCGAGCGCGACCCGCACCAGATCCTCGAGGGCGTGCTGATCTCGGCCTACGCCCTGCAGGTGAGCCAGGCCTTCATCTACCTGCGCGGCGAGTTCGCGCTCGGCCTCGAGCGGCTGCAGAGCGCGCTGAACGAGGCGTACGCCTAC
>Ga0335075_10013412_pt1 | contig 12337 bp, 9 predicted proteins | sample Lox_Sample_24_FD_206723 | JGI IMG/M metagenome (GOLD analysis project Ga0335075, IMG submission 206723) | Soil microbial communities from Loxahatchee National Wildlife Refuge, Florida, United States - Lox_Sample_2.4 | ecosystem: Environmental > Terrestrial > Soil > Wetlands | place: USA: Florida... | reverse complement strand
GTAGACGCCGGAGTTCCATCAGAGCTAGCAGAAGGCCGGGACTTCGCCGCGTTTTTTCGCCAGGCGACCGGGCATGAGCCGCACGGATTCCAGGCACGGATCGCGCGGGACGGGCTGCCGCATCGTGTCATTCGCCGGTAGGCGCGCCGCCTAGCTCGCAGACGATGTCCAGGTGGCCGAGGTGGCGGGCGTACTCCTGCAGTAGGTGGAACAGGATCCGCTCCAGGGTCGCGGGCGGGTTGCCGTCCCACCGGTCGCCGGGGGCTCCGATATCCGATAGGTCGCGGGACTCGATGATCGCGCGGCTTCGCACGGCCTGGGCGCCGAGGTCCGCGAGCAGGTCGTTCAGGGTCTCGTCCGCAGAGACGTACCAGCGGTCATCGCGCTGGTCCCCCCAGGGATCCTTGACCTCACGGCCCTCGAAGCCCCACTCCAGCCAGCGCAGTTCGACATAGGTCAGGTGCTTGAGCAGCTCGATCGGCGTCCATCCGGACGGCAGCCGGCTGCCGCGCAGCTCGGCCTCGGGCAGGCTGCGGAGCCGGGCGGCCACGCGCGAGCGGAAGTAGTCCAGGTACCGGAGAAAGACCTCCGTGCGGGACGCGGCGGGCACAGTGGGTTCAGGAAACGGGACGCTCATGGCTCAATTTTGCTGGCTGCCGGTCCCCGGACGCATGCGAATTCTCACCACCGGCGACCGGGGCCGGGTTCAGGATGCGGCGGAGAGCTTCCTCATCACCCTCGAACACGAGGCGCAGTCGCACGTGACGCCCGGCCCTGGTGAGCTGTGAGGCGGACAGCGCTGATTCACAGGGCGCTGGGCCGAGGGGCCGCCTATCGATCACAGGGACCAGATACCGATCACAGGCACAGGTTTCCAATCGGGCGGCCAGTCGACCAGAGTTTCCCGTGACTTGAGCAACTGCGCATCCAGCCGCCGGTACCCAGGTGTAACGCAGCGCAAGAGGGCGGTACTCGGGCAGGGGCCGTACGGCACGGTATCTTCATAGCTAGTTGGAAGGAGATCCTCCAGGCCGGAGAGGAACGGATGTGGCCAGCTACCGTCCCATGACCGTTGCCGATCTAGCGGTGCACCTGTCGCGGACGACGGATGACAAGACCAGGTGGAAGCTGGTCTGGGAGTTCCTGGAGGAGTATCGGTGGGAACCCGGCGATGCTCAGCCCCGTTTGCTGAGGGATGAGCCGCCTCCCCTCGGTGACGAGCGGTGGGATGCCCTGCTGGCGGCGCTGGCCGAGCACCTCGCGGCCAAGCACGATCTCGCGCCGCCGACCTGGGCCGAATCGCGGGTTCTGCGTCGGCCGTGGTTCCCGGCCGAGCTTCGGGTTCAGCGCGCCGACGCCCTGGTCCGGGCACCAGCCGCGTTCCGGAAGCACGGCGTCTACCTCTCAGCCGCGGACCTGGAAGCAGCGTGACCGAACCTGGGAGTGTCCTCCTCGACCGAGCGCAGATCGAACGGGCGTTCACCGCCCTCGGCGATCGGCTTGTGCGGCGTGGCGTAGTCGCCGATGTCTTCATCGTCGGCGGGGCGGCGATGGCACTGGCATACGACGCCACACGCGTGACCCGCGACGTCGATTCGCTAGCTGACAGCGCTGCCACAGTCCTCGGGCACTGCCTCGCCGCGGTCCGCAGCCCGGCCAAGGCTACGCCACCGAGACGTTCACCCAGTTCAAACCGAGGTATATGCGAGCGTGGGCAAGGTCCCCTGTGTTCCTGTCATCATCACGCGAAACACGCGCCCGGCTGGAGACTCGAGCAGCCGGAGCCGGGCGTCATGCGCTGGACGCTGCCCAGCGGCCGCGTCCACACCACCAGGCCCACCAGGTACGACGTATAACCGGCGGTCGAGCGGTTCCTGCGCTGAACCTTCTCGCGGAATGCCCGGTCCCGCGCGCAGTGATGGTTAGCGTGGAATCGGCTCCGTGGCGTCCCGCCGCCGCAGGCCCGGAACGTACGGGTCAAGCTCCCCGGACGCGAACCGGCACAGCTTGATCGCCCACCAGAGGTCATCCTCCGGATCGCCTTCCAGCTTGTAACTCCCGTCGGGCAGCAAGGTCGCGTACCCGCCGGAAAACGAGACCAGCGTGCTCACGATGGCTCCGGTCGCGGCGTCCCAGATCCGTGCGGTGCCGTCGTCGGAGGCCGTGACGACGGCGCTGGAATCAGGAGAGAAAGCGAGCCCGTTCAGCGGCCCGCTGTGGCCGGTGAGAGTGAGACGATAGGCACCGGTAGCGCCCCATATCCGCGCGGTACCGTCCCGGGAAGCGGTCGCGAGGAGGCTGCCGTCGGGCGAGAACGCGACAGCGGTCACCTGGTTCTGGTGACCCTCGATGACCGTGCGGATGGCGCCGGTCGCGACGTCCCAGACGCGGGCGGTGCGATCGGCGGACGCGGTAGCGAGCAGGGCGCCATCGGGGGAGAACGCGACGCTCCGCACCGGGCCGCGATGCCCGGCCACGGTGGTCCGGGTACTGGCCGTGGCGACGTCCCAGATGCGGGCCGTATGGTCGTCGGACGCGGTGGCGAGCAGCGAGCCGTCGGGCGAGAAGGTAACGTCCCGGATCTGGCCGGCGTGGCCCTCGAGCTGAATTGTCCTGCGCCGCCGCAACCTGCCGGCCAGACGGCCGGTGCTTAGCATCCAGATGCGAGCGATGCTGTCGGCGGATGCGGTGGCGAGCAGCGCCCCGTCGGGCGAGAACGCGACCGCGGTCACCAGGTTGCCGTGACCGTTGATGGTGAACCGGGTCTCGCCGGTGGTGACGTCCCAGACGCGGACGCTGTGGTCGCTGGACGCGGTGGCGAGCAGCGAGCCGTCGGGCGAGAAGATAACGTCCCGGACCAGATCGGTGTGCCCTGTCAGCGTGGCGAGAGCGGTCCCGGTGGTGGTCTCCCAGATGCGGGCGGTCGCGTCCTTGGATGCGGTGGCGAGCAGGGCGCCATCAGGGGAGAACGCGACGGAAGTCACGGTACGTTCATGGCCGCTCAGGCTGATGACCGCGGCTCCCGTGGTGGTTTCCCAGACACGCGCGGTGCCGTCCCTGGCCGCGGTGGCGAGCAGCGTCCCGTCGGGGGAGAAGCTGACGGAAGTCACCATGTCGCCATGGCCGGTCAGGGTGGTGCGCGGGGCTCCCGTGGCGACGTCCCAGATGCGTGCGGTGCGGTCGGTGGATGCGGTGGCGAGCAGCGAGCCGTCGGGGGAGAACGCGACGGAAGTCACCACGCTGCCATGGCCGGTGAGGATGGTGCGCGGGGCTCCCGTGGCGACGTCCCAGATGCGTGCGGTGCGGTCGGTGGACGCGGTGGCGAGCAGCGAGCCGTCGGGGGAGAACGCGACGGAAGTCACGATGCTGTTAGGGGCATTGACATGGGCGTTGATAGTGGCGCGAGTCGTGCCGGAAGCGATGCCCCAGATGCGGGCGGTGCCGTCCCGAGGCGCGGTGGCGAGCAGCGAGCCGTCGGGGGAGAACGCGACGGAAATCACGGGCAGGTCATGGGCATTCAGCGTGGCGCGGGTGGCGCCGGAAGCGACGTCCCAGACGCGGGCCGTATGGTCGTCGGCCGCGGTGGCGAGCAGCGAGCCGTCGGGGGAGAACGCCACGCTTGTCACGGGCAGGTCATGGCCGGTGAGGGTGTTCCGCGCCGATCCGGTGGTGACGTCCCAGACGCGGGCGGTGCCGTCGGTGGACGCGGTGGCGAGCAGCGAGCCGTCGGGGGAGAACGCCACGCTCGTCACCCCGCCCGCGTGGCCGCGCACAATCCGGATTCCCCGGCCGTCCGCGACGCCGGCTATCGCCACCACGCTGCCCGAGCCGTATGCGATCAGCGCGCCGTCGGGCGAGAACGCGACGCAGTTGGAACGTGCGGCGGGGGGCTCGATCACGGCCTCGGCCGGATCGCGGCCGGCGACCGCCGCCTCGGCGGGCAACCTCGTACCGGCGGTGCCCAGGATGGCGGCGCGGTTCCAGGTGCTGCCGGTGAACGTCGCGTTCCGCAGCGAGCCCTCGACCATCACCGCGCCGGTCAGGTCGGCGCCGGTCAGGTCGGCGCCGCTCAGGTCGACGTGGTCCAGGCGCATACGCGAGAGGAACGCGCCGCGCAGGCTCGCGCCGCGCAGGTCGCGGCCGGTCAGGTCCTGGCCGCGCAGGTCCACCCGGGCCAGGTCCACGCCAGCCGGGCCTGGCGACGCCGTCGGCGCGCCCGCCCGTGCGGCGACGTCGAGCGCGTTCTGCTTGGCGATTTCCGGAGCGTCCGGATCGGCCAGCGTACGCGCCGCCCAGCCGCGGGCCGTGTCATGGCCGGCCAGGTCGGCGAAGAACGCCACCATGAGCCGGGACATCCGGCGTGCGGCGAGGATCTCGCTGCCGCTCGCGGCGGCGGCCGCGACCAGCCATTCCATGACGGACTGGTGGATGAAGGTGAACGCGCCGTCTTCGGTCCTGACAAGCAGGCTGCCGGACGCGATCGAATGCGTCGCCTGGTCCTCGGTGTAGCCGCGCTCGGCGAGGCCGGTCAGCGTCGCGGCGACCTCGGCGGACAGGTCGTGCAGCGCGATCACGGGATCCTTCGACGCCCACAGCCGCAGCGCCAGCGCCGTGCATGCCGCCAGCCGCTCCTGTTTCCCGATAGCGGGCATCCCGCCGCGATGCCGCTGTCGCTCCGCCTCCCGCTCCAGCCAGTAGTCGACGATCTCCCGGTACAGGTCCGCCGCGCTGAGCTGCCCGGTCTGGTGCGCCGCGGCCCGCAGCCGCGCGGAATCCAGGTCCGCGACGAAGGCGAGCATGCGCGGGTTGTGCGCCAGGTCGAGCAGGTTCCCGATCCCGCTGATCAGGTCGTACTGGGTCCGCGCCCGGTCCGGGTCTCCCTCGTAGAGGTTGGTGAGGAACTGCAGGATCTGGTCGTCGGAGAAGTCCTCGAGCACGACCACCCGGCTCTCCGGCCTTGTTTCGATCCGCTCGCCGAGCGCGGTCCGGCCGGCCCGGCGCAGCGCGGTCCGCAGCCGGGCACCGACCGTGTGCCGCACCTGTTCGGTCGACCGGAAGTGCTGGGTCCGGCTGGTCAGGATGACCTTGGCGTGCCCGGTCACCGACGCGAGCAGCTTCTCCAGGTAGTCGGCGGCGCTGGAGTAGCCGACCCGGAGCTCGAGCTCGTCGAACCCGTCGAGCAGCAGCGCGACCCGGCCGCTGCTGATCATGTAGCGGAGCTTGCCGGGGTTGATGTCCTCGACGCCTTGCCGCACCAGGTGCTGGGCGAGCAACTCGTCAAGCGACGGCGCCTTCTCCAGGCTACGCAGCTCCACCAGGATCGGCGTGACCTCGGGAAGCCGCGCCGGCAGCTCCCGGGTGAGCTGGCGCAGGAACGAGGTCTTGCCGCGCCCGAAGTCGCCGAGCACCACGATCAGCCGCGCGCCCTCGGCGCCGAGCCACTGCACCGCCCGCTCGACCAGCCCGGTGCGGATCTCGTCGGTGTGGCCGCCGCCGCTGACGATCCGGTAGCGCTGGTCGACGTACAGCCTGGCCGGGTAGATCCGGTCCCCGGCCAGCCGCTCGCGCTGCGCCTCGGCCAGCGGCCGCAGGTCGATCAGCCCCTGATATTCGATAAGGCTGCGCAGCAGCACCCCGTTGCGGAGCGCGAAGTCGGCCAGTGCGCCAGGCGCCGCGGGCATCCGGTACACCAGCTCAGACTGCGCCGCCGGGTCTTCGGCGGCGAACTGCCGGTGCACCCGTGCCACGAAGTCGCTGACCGCCTCCTCGGTCGCCGGGCCGTCGATGACGCCCACCGGCCACTGCTCGACCCGCCCGCCTTCCCGCAAGACCGTGACCCGCAGGTAGCCGTCTTCCGGGCGTTCGGTGACGATCGCGCCGGGCACCCGCGCGCGGGTCGCGTCCGCCACCCGGTCGAAGAACTCGCTCCGCGAGCCAGCCCGCTTTCGTTCGGGAAACTGTGCCTGAGCGGCCATGGCCGGCGGGAAAGCCTTGTCCACGTCACTGAGCGGGTAATCGTGGGAGCTGCTCGCGCCGCCCCAGCGACGCCGCGCGGGCGCGTACCGCCGGGTGAACCGGGTGAAGCCGTCCCGGCGGACGGCGATGAGCTGATACTGAACGGGCGCGTCGCCGCCCGCGAGCGCGACCAGGCCCGACGGAAGCCAGTGCAGCCGTGCGTCTGGCGCGTGTCCGTGCAGCAGCAGGTTCACCGGCAGCAGCCGGTCCGCCTCACGGGCGTCGCGCAGCCGTCCCTCGCCGTCGCCTTGGGGGTCGTGGTGCACGGCGGCCAGCCGCAGCCAGCCCTGATCGCGGTAGTCCGCGAGCCGGGTCGCGAACCAGCGCAGCTGCCGCTCGCCCATGTGCCCGTGGTGCCCGGCGGCCAGGTGGCTGTCCGCGATCGTGGAGTTCAGCCCGGCGACGACGACGTTGAGGTCGGCCATCTCGAACAGTGTCCACGGCTCGTCCGGCGTGAACGCGATCTCCTCCAGGCCCGCGTAGAAATCGCGGAACAGTTCAGAGAACTGCCGCCACTTCGGCCAGTACGGGGGAACCGGCTCTTCCTCGTCGCTTTCCTGCTCCTCGAAGTAGGCCTTGCAGGCCCGCCGGTTCACGTCGTGGTTGCCGGGCACGATCACCACGTGGCGGCGGGGGATACCGGCCTCTTCGGCGAGCGCGGCGACGAACTCCGTTGCCTGGCGGAACTCGCTGCGCAGCCCGTGTGCGGCCAGGTTCCCGGTGACGACAAGCAGGTCCGGGCGGGCTAGCCCGGCCAGGTCAGCAGGCAGCCGGGCGAGGCCCTCGCCGGGCTGCTCGCGGTCGAAGCACGGATCGGACACGTGCAGGATCGTCAGCTCTTCCGCGCGTCGCGCCCCGGATGGCTGCCAGCGTGCGCCGAGGACCTCCGGCCAGGCGAGCCGCAGCCGCTCGGCGCTGATCGCGTAGCTGTCCCGCGCGGCGTCCGGCGCGGCGGTGACAAGCAGGCCGGCCACGCGGCCCGCATTGTCGTCGATGACCGGGCTGCCGCTGAACCCGGGCTGGACCCGCCAGGCCGAATCGGGCCTCGAGTCGAGCTGCAGCCGCCCGTTGCTCACCAGGCCCTGGACGGTCGTGGCGACCCAGGCCCCGTCCGGGCGCGGCGCGTCACCCGGATAGCCGAACACCCGGACGGTCCGCCCCGCCCGCGGCGTCTCCACGGCCAGCCGTGCGACCGCCGCCCGCGGCGGCGGGCCCGTCAGCTCGAGCCCCGCGATGTCATCCCCGGCGACGCCGGCGCCGGGCGGCGGCCGCCACATCACGACCTCGGCCTCGAACGGCGCCCGGTCCGGCTGCTCGAGGAGCGGGAAGTCCACCCGCACCCGTTCCCGCGGCTGCTGCTGGGACAGGGTGTCGCGGCCGAGAGCGGTGTTCACCACGTGCGCGCACGTCATGACATGCCAGGGACCCACCAGCGCACCGACCCCGCCGACGGCGTCGTCCGGCCCGAGGACGCGCACTATGAACGAGAGGGACTGCCCAGCCAACTGCTCAGCCAACGGCGTCGTCTCCGCGGTCGTCCCCGCGCGTCCAGGCGAGCCTCACGGTGAAGTGAACCTCGGCGCCGCCCTTCGCCACCACGACCCCGGTCTCCGCGCTCAGCATGATGCCGAACTCCACGGTCACCTCGTCAGGCGACAGCTTCCGCAGCCGGTCCGTGAGCACGCCGAGAGCGGGCGTGACGTCGGCGAGGGCGTCCTCGAGCGTCTCCCGCGCCCGCTCGACTGTCTTCCCCGGCGACGCCGGGGCGAGCGCCTGGTCGGCGCCAGCCGCCTGCACCCGGAGCACGCCGCCGGCTCGCACCGGGAACTCGACTATCCGCGCCATTGCTCTCGTCCTTCGGTATCTGCCCGCCCTCCGGTCCGGACGCGGAGCGTCAGGCGGGTGCGGGCCTGCGGCCGTGCGCCAACTAGGCCTGGACCGAGTCGTCAGGCACTGGGCTCGGGTTCGGGTTCGGGCGCGGTGAGCATCCGGGCGATCAGCGCGCCGGCCAGCACTCCGCCGGCGGCGGCGCCGAGAAAGGCCAGCTTGCCTGGCAGCGGCCGCCCGAGCCGGTACTTGCCCGGCCCGGTCGCGGCCAGCGTCAGCGCCAGCGTGGCGTAGCTGAGCGGGAGTTCGATGCCGCCCCGGATCGCCATCAGGCCGCCCTTGCGGTTGCTCGCCGCGGCGACGGTCATCGCCCCGGCGACCGCGAGCGGCCCCGCGGGGTCGGCGATCCCGGTGGCGGTGAGCAGGCCGCCGACGATCTCCGTGGTCGCGGCCGTCGCGGCCATGTGCTTGCCCGGCGCGAGTCCGCTCTTCTCGAACAGCGCTCCGGCACCCTCCAGGCCCGGCCCGTGGAACTTGCCGAGCAGTTTCTGCGAGGCGTGGATACCCATGTAGCCGCCGAGTATCAGCCTGGCGCCGAGCAGGGCTGCGTCACGCATGTTGACCTCCGTGTCAGTGCGCGCCAGATACCGCTACTTTTATACCGTTTCTACTGGGTTGGCGGGACATGATGCTGTGTCGCCGGCGCCCTCGGACGGCCGGCCAGGTCGGCCGGGTCATCCGCGGGCGAGTACCACCCAGACCTGGCCGGGGGCGAACTTCATCCGCTGGCCCGACGGCAGCGTGCACGTCGTCCCCCCGTCAGCCGAAGGGCGCGACCAGCGGGCGTCGTAGGCCATGCCGGTCTTGCCGGATGTGGCGCCCGCGGAACTGTGAGTGGTATCCGTGGAGCGTCAGCGTCCGGCGGGCGCTTGCGGCTGAGGGGAGGTCGTGGAACACCGCGGGCAAATAAAATGTTTAGTTTGTATAAGCAACTAATGGATGGTGGCTATGAACGTCCCGGACCCGGACCTCGTGCCGGACCTGCCAGGCCGCCTCGGCATGGCGGTGCAGATGCTGGCCCACGCGGGCAAAGTCGGCGGCGGGCGGCCGGAACTGACGCCTACCCGGCTCACCGCTCTCGCCATCATGTCGTCGGCGGGCCCGATGCGGATGGGCAACCTCGCGTCCCGGCTCGGCGTGCAGGTTTCCACGATGTCCCGGATCGTGGACATCCTGGTGGCACTGGGATGGGCGGAACGCCGGCCGGACGAGGCCGATCACCGGGCTTGCGTGATCGGCATCACCGGCGCGGGCGCCGCGCTGATCGATACGATCCGGCGGGACAACGCCACCCGGCTAGCCAACTGCATCACCCGGCTTGACGCCGCGGACCTCGCCGTGCTTCAGGCCGCGCTGCCCGTGCTCGAGTCGCTTGCCCAGCAGGCCGCCTGCCGCACCAGCGGCGTCACCGTCGAGGCCGCACTGGCCTAGCGCCCTAGCCGAGGATGCGCGCCGGGTTGCGCACCAGCATCGCGTCGATCTGGTCCGCTGTGACACCGCGTTCGCGCAAGTAGGGAAGCACGTCCTGGCTGATGTGCAGGTAGTGCCAGTGCCTGAGGTCGTCGAGGCTGCCGGGCGCGAACCAGTCGATATAGCAGCACGTGTCGTGGGACAGCACCATCCGGTCGGCTAGGCCGCGGCGGCACAGCTCAGCCACCAGGTCCGCCCTGACCTCGAACGTGCCCAGGTGGTCGATGCCGAACCGGTCCATCCCGAGGGTTGAGCGTGCGGCCGAGCCTGGCCGCGTCGACCGGGCCGAGCACCGTCTGTACCCGCGCCATGGAAGCCACGATGTCAGGAAATCGCGGGCGGGGCTTCGGGAGGAACCACTGTCCGTTCGGTGAGACTTTAGTTTTCCCGAACGGACTGAAAAGGAACGATCCGCGCGGCTGGGCCAGCACCGCGCCTGGTTAAATTCGTTCTGGCCAATCGCCCGTTCAAGAACGGGCTCACGATAGATGCGGTTGGGTGATGTCTGAGCTTCAAACCTGGTCGGGTACCTACCGGTTCACGGCGCGCCAGGTGATCGCCGCGCGGACGGTCGACGACGTCCGCCGTGCTGTCGCCGCGGGCGGGCGCGTTCGCGCTCTTGGGACCCGTCATTCCTTCAACGACCTCGCGGACAACGGGGCCACCCTCGTCACGGTGACCGGCATCCCGCCCGATCCCGTCCTCGACGAGGCCTCGCGAACGGTGACGGTCGGGGCCGGGACCTCCTATGGGGTTATCGCAGCGTGGCTTCAAGAACGGGGATGGGCCCTTGGCAACCTGGGCTCGTTGCCGCACATCTCCGTCGCCGGCGCGATCGCCACGGGAACCCACGGATCGGGGAGCCGCAACCGGATCCTCTCGGCCGCCGTCGCGGGCCTGGAGTATGTGGACGCCGACGGCGAACTCCGCCGCGCCGGGCGCTCGGATCCGGGCTTCGACGGGATGGCCGTCGGGCTAGGGGCGTTTGGCGTCGTCGTGCGCGTCACCCTGGACATAGAGCCCAGTTACCTGGTCAGGCAGGATGTGTACGCCGACTTGTCGTGGGATCGCGTGCTCGCCGACACCGACGGCGTCATGTCCGCCGGCTACAGCGTGAGCTTGTTCACCAACTGGAGGGAATCGCTCCAGGCGTGGGTCAAGCGCCGGCTTGCGGAACCGGAAGACGTCACGCCCGAGGAACTCTTCGGGGCGCGCCGGGATCCCGGGCCGGCCCGGCTCGCCGATGTTCCTGTTGACAACCTCACGGTGCACGGCGCCGCCGGCCCGTGGTCGGAGAGGCTCCCGCATTTCCGTGCCGACGTTCCGCCGAGCATTGGAGACGAGATTCAGTCGGAGTACTTCGTCGCCCGGCATCACGGGGCGGAAGCCCTGGATGCTGTACGGCGCCTCGCTCGCCTGATAACGCCGGTGCTGTTCGTCTCCGAGATCCGCGCCACCGCCCCGGACCGCCTGTGGCTGAGCGGATCGTATGATCGCGAAACGCTGGCGATCCACTTCACCTGGCGCAACCGCCCCAGCCAGGTCGATGCCGCGGTGCGGGAGGTCGAGGCGGCACTGGCGCCGTTCGGTGCCCGGCCGCACTGGGGAAAGGTCTCGCACGTCCAGGCCGGCCAGCCCGAGCTGCTGTACCCCCGTCTTCGCGACGCAAGAGCGCTGTTCGAACGGCTCGACCCGGAAGGGCGGTTCAGCAATCGCCGCCTAGAGCGACTCGGGGTCCGCGTAATTCGCTAAGCGGCCCTCAGGAGGAGGGTTGCTTGTTCACCGACGCCTGGAAGATCTGCGCGATCGAAGATTCCAGCCGCGCGTTGAACTGCTCGCCGGTCTGGCTCTCGGTGAGTCCTTCAAGCAGCGCACGGGAGAAGCTGGCGATGAGGGAAGGATCGCGTGCGAGCAGGGCGCAGGCCTCGTCGCGGCTGTAGCCACCCGACAGGGCCACCACCCGGAGAACGCGCGGATCGGATGCCAGCCCGGCATACAGGCCGGGCTCCGTCGGGATGGTGATCTTGAGCATGACGGTGGCGTCCTCAGGCAGCGCCTCGACGCACTTGCGCAGGGCATCACGCAGCAGTGTCTCTGCCTGTTCCTTGTGCGGGCTGGCGATGCTGACCTCGGGCTCGATGATCGGGACCAAGCCCGCCGCCATGATCCGGGCGGCGTAATCGAACTGCTGATTGACGATGGCCGCGACGCCAGCCTCGTTGGCATCGTTGATCACCGAGCGCATCTTGGTGCCGAAGATCTGGTGATGCCGGGCCCGCTCGAGCAGGTCATCGAGGGTGTCGATGGGTTTCATGAGCCGCACGCCGTCCTGCTCGGCGGCCAGGCCCTTATCGACCTTGAGGAACGGCACCACGTTCTTCCGCTCCCACAGGTACCGGGCTGTCGGCATATCGTCCACATCCCGCTCCATGGTCTGCTCGAACAGGATCGCCGCGAGCACACGCGAGCCGTCGAACGCCGGGCTGGTAAGCACACGGGTCCGCATCGCGTGGACCAGGTCGAACATCTCCGCATCGGAGCCGTAACGGTCCTTGGCGATGCCATACTCCGCCAGCGCCTTGGGTGTGCTGCCACCACTCTGGTCGAGGGCGGCGAAGAACCCGTGCCCGGCCTTGACCTTTTCCAACTGCACCTCGTTCACGCCCCCATTCTGGCATCCCGCGGATCGGACGGGGACTAGAGGCGTTCGATGATGGTGGCGACGGCCTGCGGTTCGACATGCTGACCGCCCCCGGGCACCGCCAGCCCAGACCACCTCGAAGCCAACCTCGCGGCCGGCGCACTCACCATCGACGCCGCCACCCTCGCTGCGCTCGACGCCATCCCTTTTCCCGCGCACTTACCTAGCGGCGCGCGGAGCCCGCCGTGCCGCTGCTGCGCGCGTCCCCTCCCGTGGGCTGACGCGCTTTACAGACCCTCGTCCGGCAGCACGGGAGTACGGCTG
>Ga0335075_10013411_pt1 | contig 12337 bp, 8 predicted proteins | sample Lox_Sample_24_FD_206723 | JGI IMG/M metagenome (GOLD analysis project Ga0335075, IMG submission 206723) | Soil microbial communities from Loxahatchee National Wildlife Refuge, Florida, United States - Lox_Sample_2.4 | ecosystem: Environmental > Terrestrial > Soil > Wetlands | place: USA: Florida... | reverse complement strand
AACGTGGCATAACGGTTACGCGGGTAGACACGCGGACATCGGCGGAGATCCCGGGGAACACGCGGAGCCCCCGATAGAAGAAGTCTCGCCAAAGAACACCTTCACCGGGAGAGGCTCCGCGTGGCCTTCTATCGTGTCAGACTCGACGTGCCCAGGGAACTTGTCCTGTTCGTTTCCGGCCTGCTGGCCGGCCACCGTCGCGAGATCGGGACCCGCAAGGGCACCCGCAAGCTGGGCTGTTACCGGCAGGCGCTGTTCGCCCTGGCCTGGTTCCGGGACAAAGGAGACATCCCGCGGCTGGGCGCCGGGTTCGGCCTGCCGCAGTCCACGGCCTACCGGTACCTGGACGAGGTCATCGAGGTACTGGCCGCGCGGGCGCCCGGGCTGCAGGAAGCACTGGAGCGCGCCCTGGCCGAGCGCACGCCATACGTGATCCTGGACGGCAAGATCGTCGCCTCCGACCGGTGCCACGAGAAGACCATCAGCCGCAAGGGCCGGGAAATCGACCTGTGGTACTCGGGGAAGAAGCACGATTTCGGCGGGAACATCCAGGCTGTGTTCTATCCCTCGGGCATCCCGATGTGGGTTTCTGACGTGCTGCCGGGCAATGTCCATGACCTGGCCGCGGCCCGGGAGAACGTGCTGGCGGTGCTGCGCCCGTTCCTGGACGCCATGCCGGCCCTGGCTGATTCCGGGTACGAAGGTGCAGGCCACGGCGTTCACGTCCCGGTGAAGAAGCCCGCCGGAGTAAAGGAACTGGACATTAACACCCGGACCAGGAACGCTCTGCTGACCTCGGCTCGCTGCCTGGGCGAGCGCGGCTTCGCGCTGCTATCCCAGCGCTGGCAGACCCTCCAGAACGTCACCGCAAGCCCCGGGAAAATCGGCCTCATCGCCCGTGCCGCCCTCGTCCTGGTGCTATTCGAGCACAAGATGGTCACCTGAAAGTCGCTGAGAAAACCTCAATACGCGGCGCAGATATCGGCGGTGCCAGGCCTCTCGGTCACCAATGTCTCGATCCACAACGATGGGCACCTCTACCCATCAGAGGTGGCCATCATCGCCCATAAGCATGGCAGGCTCGAGCGCACTCCTGCTCGGGAGCAGATACGTGGCTGACGTGACGAACGTGCGGGAATCTGGTATAGCCGCAGCCGATCGAAGGCCCGCCCGCCGACGGCTGTACATGTTCATCGGTGCCGAGACGATCTCCGGGCTCGGCAGCAGCGCCGCGCTGGTGGCGACCTCCTTGCTGGTTTACGACAGAACGCATAGCGTCGCTGCGCTCGGGTCGGTATGGGCCGTCAAGGCCCTGGTTCGCTTGTTCTTCTCGCCGCTGGCCGGTGCGATCGTGGACCGGAGCAAGATCAAGACGATCCTGATGATTACTGGCTCGGCGAACGCGGTGGTGGCGGCGTCGCTGGCGTGGGCGGTGCACGTCGGTGTGTGGTTCCTGTTCGCGCTCATTGGCCTGCTCCAGCTAATCCAAGGCTTCGACTCGCCCGCCACTAACTCGCTGATCGCCACCGTGGTGGACAAGGGCGACCTGCAGCGCGTAAACGGCTACGCCAGGTCCGCCGGGAACATCGTCAGCATTGCCGGGCCAGCACTGGGCGGGGCGCTGTACGCCCTGGCCGGGGCAGGCATCGTATTCATCTTCAACGGCCTCAGCTTCGCTCTCGTCTTGTTCTTCGTCGCCGCGCTGCGCGTGCCGCGGCGCGAACACGAGGCCAGCGCACGCTCATCGGTCTGGACGAACAGCGCGGCGGGGCTGCGCTACGCCCGTTCCGACCTCTTCATCCTGGCGATCCTCTGCCTGGCTGTCATCGACTCCATGGTCGGCCGGGCAGTGGAGATCGTGATGGTGCCACTAACCACCGTCACCGCACACATGGGCTCTTCCGGTCTGGGCATCGCATATTCGGCACTCACATTTGGCGCCGTCGCCGGTGCTCTGATGTCGACCCGTATCAGGAAGCTGCTTGCCCGCCCAGCCAACCTAATCGTCTCATATGCCGCCCTCGCGGTTCCACTCGTTGCCGTCGCCGTGCTCGCCCAGCGGATAGTCATCCTGGTTTGCATGTTCGCCATGGGATTTGTGATGGACATATTCGCGGTGTCCCTGATGACCACGTTCCAGCGGCATGTCTCGCCAGACTACCTGGGAAGAGTCATCGCGCTTTACGGGTCCGCGCTGGCACTCGGCGCGCTGCCGCTGGCCTTCGGGATATCGCCGATCGTCAGCGTCCTGGGCGTGCGCGGAACCTTCGCGGTCAGCGGCATCCTCATCGCCGGCACCTACGTCGTTCTTGCTGTGGCCGTCCGCCGCGGTGAGCTAGCGAAATCACCAGCGACCGAGTCGGCCTGACAAGCCAATGGAGGTGCATTTGCTTACCGGATGCAGCGTGCGGCAGCACGGTTTCACCGTTCGGGATTCCGTTCTCACACCACAGGAACTCGCCTGTTTCAGTTGCACGCTCGACAGGATCGTAGCGACCGCCGGGGCATCGCCGGGCGGACCATCGATGCGATGGAAAGTCGAACTAGACCCGGACGGCGCAGTCGCCAGCCTGCAGCTCAACAACCCGGAGAAGTTCTTCCCTCGCCTGCCAGTCGAGGCGCTGTCTGCGCGGCTCCTACCGCTTGCAGCCGAGTCGCTCGGCCGAGACGCTACTTGTGCGGACAGCGCTGAGTACATTTACCGGGCACCTAGAACTGGGCGGGCAACCGAGTGGCATCAGGACGAGGCCTTCATGTCGCCCGAGTTTGATCATCGGAAGATGACAATCTGGATCGCACTGGATGACGTGAACGACGAGACCGGTTGCATGTCTTACATCCCTGGCAGCCACCGCGGCCGGATCCTCGAGCACACTTGGCTGCCTCAGCCGATGATCGCAGAGCCGGTCGATGATCGTCACAACGCCACCATCCCGCTGCGAGCCGGCGATGCCGTCGCTCACCACTGCCGAACCATCCACCGGGTAGGACCCAACCGCAGCATCCGCGCCAGGAGAGCTTTGCTCATCCGCTTTCACGCACCCAGCATTCCCCGAGATCGTCCTGACCGCAGACCATGGCTCGACACGGTGACTGCGCCTTTACGGGCCGCCGCGCCCGTCAGCCGGCCAGCCGACCCAGATCGACTGCAGGGCCCGGTAGATGTTGCCGCCGAGGACCGCTCGAATTTCCTCGTCATCGAAACCGTGCTGGACCAGCCAGCCGCAGATGTTCCCGAAGTTCTCGGAGGGGTTCTCCAGGCCGTCGACGTAGGCGACAGGGTCGAACGACGGACCTCTGGCCGCGCTGATGCTGAGCAGGTGGGCGAATATCCGGTGCAGGGCCACGTGGTCGCCGTAGAGCGTGTCCGGGCCGAACGCCACGTGGTCGATCCCGACCAGGTCGACGCAGTAGCGGAAGTGGTCCATGACCGACTCGATCGAATGCCGCGGGTGCGCGGCCGACAGCGTCGTGTGCGGGGCGGCCGACATCCCGATGACGCCCCCGGTCTCGGCGACCGCCCGCAGCACATCGTCCGGCTTCATGCGCGGGATGTCCCAGACCGCTCGCGCCCCGGCGTGGGTGATGAACACCGGCCGCTCGCTCTGCGCACACGTGTCAAGGGCGGTGCGGTCGCCCGCGTGGGACAGGTCGATGGCCAGGCCCAGCTTGTTCATCCGCCGCACCGCCCGGCGGCCGAACGCGGTGAGCCCGGAATCGTGAACCTCGGCCAGACCGCCGCCGAGCGCGTTGGCGTCGGAGTAGGCGATGCCGACCTGCCGCAGGCCGAGGCCGTACAGCACGTCCAGCCGGTCGAGTTCGTTTTCGATCGGAGTGGCCGATTCCAGCCCGAAGACAATCCCGACCCGCCCGGACCGATGCGCCTGGTCGATGTCTGCCACGGTCCGTACCACCGTGACCCGGTCCTGGTGGGCCAGATCCGCCTGGCGCATGCCGAGATCGGTGATGATGTCGTTCCACCGCCACGGCGCGTTCCCGGTGACGCAGGCCGTGCCGTCCATCATGTTGTCGAACACCACGGTCATCCCCGACGCCGCCAGGCCCGCGTAGGCGGCGTGCTGGCGTCCGGTGCGGTTGTACTCCGGGGTCTCCTCCATCCGCAGCGGGAACCTGACCGGGTGGTCGTGCAGGCTGATCACGAGGCTGTCGCGCAGCAGCCCTTCGGCCCGCTGCCGCTGCTCGGCGGTCAGGTCGGCCAGGCCGGCCCAGGGAGGCACCCGGCCGAACTCGGGTGCCAGCTCGAAGCCACGGAAGTCTTCGCCCGCGGTGAGATACGAGTACGCCGTGTAGCCGTCAGTCATGATGGCCGCCTCCGGTCGCGGCAACGCCAGCCAGCCGGCGCGGGCCGTCGGCCAGTACCCGCCACAGCTGTTCCCATGCCCGCATCCCCTCCCTCAGCCTGCGGATCCGCAGGAATTCGTTGGGCGCGTGGAGCTTCTCGTCCGCGGTGGAGAACGAGAAGAACAGGGTCTTGACCCCGAGCACCCGCTCGAACAGCGCCGTGGCCGGAAGCGTCCCGGGGATGCAGGTCAACAGGACCCGCTGGCCCGGGTAAACCGCTTCGAGCGCGGCGGTGGCCGCTGCGATGGCCGGGTGGCTGGCCGGAATGGTATAGGCCGGCACCCGGGCCTGGTCGGCACGTACCTGGACGCGCACGCCCGGGGCCCGCCGGGCGGCCACATGAGCGGTGATGGCCTCGATCACGGCGTCCGGATCCTGGTCGGGCACCAGGCGACAGGACAGGTTCGCCACCGCAACGTGGGGGATGACGGTGTACTTCCCGCCGCCATGCACGCCGTTGATTTCCAGCGTCGGCCGTTCCCACAGGCGCTCAAGCGTGGTGTACCCGGGATCGCCAAAAGGCTCGCTCAGTCCCAGGTCGGCCAGATAGCGCACATCATCGAACGCGACATCGGCGATCTCGCGGCGACGCTGCGGACTCAGCTCAGCAACGCCGTCATAGAAACCGTCCACGGCGACCTTTCCGTCCGGATGGTGCAGGCTGGCCAGGATGTCGCTGAGCGCGTGCAGCGGATTGGCGACCGTGCCTCCGTACCGCCCGGAATGCAGGTCGGTGCTGGCGCCCTCGACGACGATGTCCATCGCGGCTAGGCCCTTCGACTTCACCGCGACCGAGGGCTCGTCCGGCCGCCACATCGCCCCGTCGGCCGAGATGACCAGGTCGGCGGCCAGTTCCGCGGCGTGCGCGGCGACAAAATCCGCCAGGTGCGGGCTGCCGATCTCCTCCTCCCCCTCGAACAGGAACTTCACGTTGAGCGGCAGGCCGCCCTCCTGTGCCATGAATGCCTGCGCGGTCTTGAGCACGATGTACACGGGGCCCTTGTCATCGCTGGCGCCCCGCCCGCGGACGACATCGCCATCCACGGTCAGCTCGAACGGTGGAGTTAGCCACTCCGCCTCCGCGCCCGTCGGCTGCACGTCATAGTGGCCGTAGACCAGGACGGTCGGCGCCCCGGCGGCACCAAGCCATGCCCCAAGTACGACGGGATGGCCGCCGGACGGCACGACCCTGCCGCCGGCGAAAGCGATCTGCCCGGCCAGCCACTGCGCCGCCTCCCACATCGTCTCGTGCGAAGCGTCCCGGCTGATGGTCGGCACGGCGACGAACTCGGCAAGCTCCGCCACGTAGCCGCCGCCCGGGCCGAAAGGGGGGTCAAAGGAGAGCATGACCGCCGTCGATCGAAATCGTCTGCCCGGTCACCCACGACGACTGTTCTGCGACGAAGAACTGCACGCCGTTGGCGATGTCCGCCGGTGTCCCCAGCCGCCGCATGGCAATGCCCTGCACCAGCGCCTGTTGCCCCGCCTCGCCGTAGCTCTCCCACTGCCGCTGCGTGGTCGGGTTGGACAGGATGAACCCGGGGGCGATGCAGTTGACCGTGATGCCGAACGGCCCGAGTTCGTGTGCCATCTGCCGGGTGAACCCGATCTGGGCCGCCTTGGCGCTGGCGTAGGCCTGGATTCCGGTCAGGCTGACGGTGCGACCTGCGCCCGAGGAGATGTTCACGATCCGGCCCCAGCGGCCCTCCTTCATCGCGGGCACCACTGCCCGGGTGCACAAAAACGTGCTGGTCAGGTTCGCGTCGACCACCTGCCGCCAGTCGTGGTCGGTCACCTCCTCGAGCGGACGGCCCACCTGCCCGCACACTCCGCCTGCGTTGTTGACCAGGACGTCGACGGGGCCGACCGCCGCGAAGAACTCCCTGACTGCATCGGGACTGGTCAGGTCCGCGACGTCCTTGTCGACCCCGTGGACGACCGCTCCGGTGTCCCGTAGCGCCTGCGCGATCGCGGCGCCGATGCCGTGCGCGGTACCGGTGACGACGGCGGTCCGGGCCCGCGAATCCCGCGAGCCCGTCAGGCCTCCGGTCACTTCACGAAATACCAGTCCTCCGGGGTGATGCTGAGCGTCGGGCTCTGCGGCAGGACTCCCTTCAGGTTGCTGGCGACTTCGGTGAGCGTGTAGGCGGCGTTCGGCTGGTACTCCACCGGCAGCTCCGGTGCCAGGTAATCCTGCCACTGGTAGAAGTACTGCAGGTCGGAGCTGGTGAGCGTCTTGCCTATCAGCGCGTCGTCGGTGCTGTTGCAGTAGCCGCCGGAGTTCGACACCGCGCCGCACATGAACAGCTCCTCGCCGGTCGGCAGGTAGTCGGGCGAGAACGACCAGCCGAACCCCCAGTTCGCAAGGTCCCAGTTGCACGGCGACTTGGTGACCACGCAGTTGCCCCCGGCCTGGGAGATCACCTGGGCGAACGGCTTGGCATCCAGGTTCAGCTTGATCCCGACCTGCGCGGCGTTGGATTGCAGCTGGACCATCTCCTGCTGGACCCAGGTGACGCCGCTCTCGTAGACGAAGTTGAAGTTCAGAGCGGTTCCCTTGGTGATACCCGGGCCGCATGCGGTCGGGTCCGTGCAGGTGGTGACCCCGGTCGCGACCACCGTCCAGCCGTGACTGGTCAGCAGGCTCTTGGCCTTGCCCGGGTTGTAGGGGAACGGGTCACCCTGCCTGCCCGCAGACGACAGCCATGAGGTCGGCGGCGTCGCGGCGACCGGACCCACGGTGAGCGTGCCGTACCCGCGCAGCGGGCCCTTGATGATCGCTTCCTGGTTCATCAGGTAGGCCATCGCCTCACGGAAGTACAGCTGCTTGAAGATGGCGGCGTGGTCGGAGACGGTGGACTGGAAGTTCATCGCGTAGTAGTCGATGCCCCACGGGTAGACCGGCGCCAGCGTGTAACCGGACAGCGGGTTGGCGCCCACGGCCTGGCCGGACTGGACCGGCGGCGCGTCCTGGTTGGGCAGGTAGCCGACATCGATCTTGCTGCCGGAGCTTGATGAGCGCAGCACGTTGTACTCGGCGGCATCGGTGGTGAACGGCAGCTCCTCGAACGCCGACAGCCTCGGCTTCACCGGCCCGGAGTAGGACTTGTTCGGCACGAAGACGACGTAGCCGTCGGCGTTGAACTGGCTCAGCCGCCACGGCCCGTCCACGATGCTCCACAGCGGCGAGCTCGTGTAGTCGGACAGGTGGCTGGCCTGACCGGTCAGGTAGGTCCACACCGCCTTGCAGTCCGCGACCGTGGTGTCACAGCTGCTCGGCCCGGAAGCGGTACGGTCCCAGGCCGCGGGCATGGGCGTGATCTGGCTCAGCTCGTTGTAAAGGAACCAGTTCGAGTTGTAGGCCTTGTCCATCGTCATCGTCAGCTCGGTCGGGCTTACCACCTTGATGTTCGAGACGTTCGCCGGGAACCCGGTGTAGCCGAAGAAGTTGTCAGGCTCGGCCGTCTCCATGTTCAGCCAGAACATCACGTCCTGCGCGGTCACCTGGGTGCCGTTGGACCACATGTAGTGCTTCAGCGTGATCGTCACGTTCCTGCCGTTGACGACCGGAAGGTTCGCCAGGCTCAGCGAGGTGTTCACCGTCGGCTGGGAGCCCGTGCCGAACCAGTACAGCGGCCGGTACATGAGGTACGTGAAGTCGAACAGGTTGACGTTGCTGACGTTGGCGCTGTCCATGTACGGGAAGATGTACGTCGGCGGGTACTGCGGCGCCTCCGCCATGATGGCGGTCCCGCCATTGACCGGGGTGTTCCCCGCGGGCGAGGAACTGCTGCTACTGCTGCAGCCGGCCACAGCCAGCGCCAGCGCCGCCACACCAGCCGCCAGAATCCGGACGCGGGCCCGCCGGGCCCGCCGGGCCCGCGGGGATCCGGACCGCGGCGTACCTGTTTGCGAATTGATCACAAACACCATGGTGCGAGCCGTGTGGCCCGAAGCGCCAGACGGGAAATCCCACATGGGACGTTACTGTGACACTTGCGTGACTATCTTCTGCCCGCTGTCCAGCGTCCGGTGATCGGGTGACTGCCTGGTGTCTGTGGCCCGGATGGAGGACGAGATGGTATGAAAGTGCTGTCGGCTCGGCGATGGCGTCGTGGCGGACTGGGGGGCCGACTCTTTTGGAGCGTCCGCAGTGCCGCTGACAGAACTGCAACCGGGGGATCCTGAGCATATCGGCCCGTACCGCCTGCTGAACCGGCTGGGCAGCGGCGGGATGGGGCGGGTGTACCTGGGCCGCTCTCGAGGCGGAAGGCTGGTCGCGGTCAAGGTCATCAACCCTGAACTAGCGGATAACGCGGATTTCCGGGTCAGGTTCGCGCGCGAGGCGGCGTCGGCGCATCAGGTCAGCGGCTTGTACACCGCCGAAGTAGTCGACTGGTCCGTGGATGGCGCGGTGCCGTGGCTCGCGACGGCCTTTGTCCGGGGGCCTTCGCTGGAAGAGGCGGTCGCCAGCGGCGGCCCGCTGAAACCGCACGCGGTGCTGGACCTGGCGGCCGGGCTAGCCGAGGGCCTCGCCGCTATTCACGCCGCCGGAGTCGTGCACCGGGACCTGAAGCCCACGAATGTGATACTCGCCGACGACGGGCCACGGGTCATCGACTTCGGGATCGCCCGTTCCGCGGAGGATACCGCGCTGACCCGCATCGGACAGGTCATCGGCTCGCCCGTATTCATGTCACCCGAGCAAGCTGCGGGCCGCGACATAGGCCCGGCCAGCGACATTTTCAGCCTCGGCTCGGTACTGGCCTTCGCGGCAGCCGGGCGCGCGCCGTTCGGCGGCGAGCCTCTCGCTGCCCTGTTGTACCGGATCGTGAACCACGAGCCGGATCTCGATCAGGTCCCCAGCCCGCTCCGCGCGCTGATCGGACGCTGCCTGGCCAAAGACCCTGCCGGCCGGCCTACGGCGGAGCAGCTCCTGGCCGAGGTCGCCACCTGCCGGGAGGGCATCACGCAGCCAGCGCTGGACGACAGCGCAGCCGCCGTGCGGCAGCCCGATCGTCACGAGGAACCCGGCGAGCCCGCGCGCACCGTCACCGTGATCCCCCAGCCGCCCGCCCTGGCGGACACACCGCAGTCGCCGCTCCCGTCCGCGGTGATCCCGGGCACCGCGGCCCGGCGGCGGACACGGGTCCTGCTCGGCAGCGCGATCGTGGCAGTGGTCGCGCTGATAGTCGGCCTGCTCGTCTGGGTGCTTCCTGGGCCCGCCCCTTCCGCGCCGAAGCCGCCGACGGGCCTGGCCGCTGCGGGCGCCACGGCCAGTTCGGTGGCGTTGCGGTGGACCCGGCCAGTCGGCGGGCCGGCCCCGGACCATTACCTGATCTCCCAGGACGGAACGATCGTCCGATCCGTCCCGGCTAGCGTCACGGATTACCGGGTCGCCGGGCTGGCTCCGGGTTCGGTATACACATACCGGATATTCGCGCAGACTGGTGGCCTCCGGTCCGGGCCGTCAGCCGTCCTGACGGTCCACACGCTCACCCCGCCGCTCTCGGCGGCCACCCTGACCGGAGGCTGGCAGGGAAACTACACCGTCACGTCCGAATCAGGCTTTAGCGCGGGGTTCGGGAAGGGCTCGACCCTAGGCGGCGCCTGGAGGTTCGTCCCCGGCTGCGCCGTCGGGCCGTGCCCGGCAACGCTCTATGGCAGCATCGGCATCAGGCCCTTTACCGTCCACCTGACCGACACGGACACCACATACACCGGATCGGCGTCTGTGCGCTACGCCAACTGCCAGGTCGGCGGCAACCGGTACATGTATACGGACCAGCTAAGCATCCAGATTGCCGTGAGCGGAGCAGCCCTGGTCAACCGGGCATGGGCAGCCATCTCGTGGAGCGGCATCATGACCCTATCGGCTCCCGGAATGGGGGTGTGTAATCCCCTTTCGCTCGCGGCGAGCTTCTCATCCGCGAATCCGACTGTCAGATTTTCGTCCGCGGGTCCGGTTGTCAGGTCGGTGTCACCGGGCACTGCGTCGCCCGGCCAGGTCGTCACAGTGCGCGGAGCCGACTTCGGGGCAACCCAGGGGCTGGGGTATATCACCTTCAGCGATGGCGGCTTCGGCTGGGGAGCACCCGGAGATCTCGACACGTTCAAGGTCGACAACTGGAGCGATAACGCGATCACCTTCACTGTGCCGGTCCCCTCGGGGACCGGCGGCGAGTTTCGTGTCGTGCCCGGCACCGCGGCCGCGATCACCGTGACGACCGCCGACGGCGGGATCTCGGACGGCGGCACGTTGAATATCAGCTTCTCGTCGGCGGATCCGGCTCTCAGGTCCGTATCGCCGGGCACTGCGTCGGCCGGTCAGGCGGTCACGGTGAGGGGAGTCAACTTCGGGGCCGCCCGGAGCATCGGCTATGTCATCTTCAGTGACGACGGGACCGTCTGGGGAACGATTGGAAATCCCGCCACGTTCAAGGTCGATCACTGGAGCGACGACGCGATCATCTTCACCGTGCCGACCCCCTCGGGGACGGGCGGCGAGTGGCGTGTCGTGCCCGGTACCACGGCCACGATCACCGTGGTGACCGCCGACGGCGACGTCTCCAACGTCGGCACGCTGATCGTCGGCTCGGGCTAGCACGCGTCAGGCCAGTTAGGAGCAGCAGCGCAAAGCGCGGCGCTCTGCGCGCGGCTGCTGATCGCGGCTACTTTGCGCCGAGGCCGAGCAGCAGCCCGTCCGCCGCCACGGCGGGCGAACTGGTCACGAACATGAGCACGCCGTCGGCCGGCGCGACGATGGTCTCGAGCGTCTCCGTGCCGTCGATGCTGCTGACGGTGCCAAGCACCTGCCCGGCGGTGACCGCCTCGCCAACCCGCGCCGCCGGCTCCCACCATCCCTCGTCCCGGCAGTTCAGCCACAGGAACCGCTGCAGGTAGGTCGGCGCCTCCGGCTGAGGCTCGTCACGACCGTCGGCCATGCCGAGAAGGGCCAGCACCCGGTCCAGGCCGCGGACGTGCGCTTCGACGGCCGGCTGCTCCACCAGGCCGCACCCGCCGGCCTCGGCGATGATCGCCGGGATCCCGGTCTCGGCCGCGGCGGCGCTGCTGGTGCCCGCCACGGCGCGGTCAGGCCCGGGTTCCTGCCGGATGACGTACCCCAGGCCGTAGGCGGTGGCCATGTCCCGGGCGCGGGCCTCGGCCGGGCCCGCATCGTACAGCGCGAATGGCTGGAGCGCCTCGACCATGTCCCCGGCGTGCATGCCGATCAGGGCGTCAGAGCCCTTGATGATCTTCGTGAACGCGTCGGCGGCGATACGGTCGGCCCGGCTTCCCGACGGGTCCCCGGGGAAGCAGCGGTTGAGGTTCTTGCCGTCGTCGGGAACCACGAACGGCGTCCGGCCCCGGAACGCGGGCAGGTTCAGCACGGGCACGGCCAGGACACGGCCTCGAAGCTCCCGGTCAGCCAGGTCGCGGGCCCAGATCCGCAGTCCCGCCATCGAGGCGTATTCGCATCCGTGCACGCCCGCGATCACGGTCAGCCGCGGACCGTCTGCGCTCCCCGTGATCTCCAGCGCGGGCACGGTCAGGTCGGCGAGTTCGAAGCTGCGCCGGTTCAGTGTGGCCTGTGGCATGCTCGCTCCCTATTGCGGCGACGTGGCGGCGACGTGGCGGCGACGTGGCGGCGACGTGGCGGCGACGTTGCGGCGACGCGATGATGATCCTGCCGATCGACTGGATGGTCTCACGGACGCGTCCGACCCGCGCCTGCGGGTCCGCGCACCCGGAGGCGACTCGCCGCTCGGCCGGGCAGCCAGCAGGTCGACGACCTGAGTACCGACGCCCTGACCCCGGCCCGCAGTGCCGCTTTCCTCGCCGAGATCACCAAGCAGACCTAACGCCCAGGGATAGTGATACCGCACCGGACGGATGACGCTGAAGCCAACCGATATAGTGGCACCGTCCTGCACGTGCACCAGGCAAACCCCCCCTCAAGGATCCTGATGACCGA
>Ga0335075_10013409_pt1 | contig 12338 bp, 12 predicted proteins | sample Lox_Sample_24_FD_206723 | JGI IMG/M metagenome (GOLD analysis project Ga0335075, IMG submission 206723) | Soil microbial communities from Loxahatchee National Wildlife Refuge, Florida, United States - Lox_Sample_2.4 | ecosystem: Environmental > Terrestrial > Soil > Wetlands | place: USA... | reverse complement strand
CCCGTCATCGTCCATGTCATCGCCAGCGTCCGTAGCCAGGTCCCCCCGAGACAACCAGCGCCGCTGCGAATCGCCAACGGTCTGCGAATCACCACTGCGGGACCCCAGGCTCTCCGTTGACCCGGGCCCGTGCTGTCCGCTCGGCAGCTGTCCGCTCGGCAGCTGTCCGCTGAACATCTGCCCGTTCAAAATTGGGTCGTGAGCCATGCTAGGCGCCCACCTTCGGCGGTTTGCGCGGTGGCGCGACGCGCGCCCCACCCACGGCCGGGTTCGAGTGGGGGGCGTGAGCGCTCAGCGAGTGAGCGCTCGCGAGGGCGCTGGCACCTCGGGCCCGGGCGCGATGGCGTTGGAGACTGCGTTGGAACGCTTCGCGCCCGAGCCGGAGGCGGGAGGCGACAGTACCGCGGCTGATACCGAGGACCTCCGCGATCTCGGGTGAGCTCATGCCCTCGATTTCGTACATCACGAACACGGTCCGCAGATCCCAACTCAGCCCGGTGAGGATCTGGTCGAGCACCTGCCGGACCTGCTGCTGCTCGACGAGCCCCTCGACGTCGGGCCGACCGGGCTCGACGCTGAGCTCATCGAACTCGACGTGCTGGTGGCGGCGATAGTTGCGCCGCATCTCGGATGCGATGCGCACCACCACCGAGAAAATGTAGCTGCGCACCTTGGTGGGCTCGATGCTGTCCAACTTTTGCGCCAGCACCACCCAGACGCGCTGACAGCCGTCGTCGCAATCGGCCTCGGCGACACCGAGGCGCCGCAACGAGCGCCACACGAAATCGGAATATTCGTTCACGAGCTCGTGAACGCGACGTCGCAGATCATCGTTGGACCAGGCGGGCAGAGCCGCGAGCCGTGGCCTCTCGGCGCCCGCCGCATCGTCGAGCGAGGCGCCCCCCCCAGCCACCGGCGAGGCCGCCGCCACTGCGGCCGCGCCGGCGCCGCTCGATACCGAGCTGGTCGAGGGGGATGGAATCGAGCCCGAGCGTGCCCGCGCCGCCGGCCCATCCCCGTATGCGGCGCGGGCAACGCTCAGATCTCGCTCACCCATCACGGCGCGATGGCTCGAGGCTCGACGAAGGATCACTCTTTTCGACGTCCCATGTTCGACTCGTCTCGGCTTTTCACCGACGTTTCGAGTTTACTCGCGACTCTGCTGTATTACTCGCGCGCGAGCGGTGCGATCGATGAGAATGAGCCCGCTGCAAGTTGCGACGACGCATCGCGTGAGGCAACCGAACCGCGATGTGCGATCCCCACGACCACGCCGCCGAGTATCGAAGCCGCCGTCAGCAGCATGATTCGGCGTCGCAAACCTCCGCCTTCGTTCGGCTTCACGAAGCGTCGAGTCTCACGTGCGATCCAGCGCCACGCAGCGCTCCAGGGGCTGGTGGGCGCAGGCCGCTTCGGACCCTCCAAACGGCCGTGTGCGCACAGGCTCTGCAGCTGCGAAGCGGCCTCCAGCACGCTCGGAAATCTTTCGTCTGGCAGATGAGCGCAAGCTCGTGCAAACCAGGCATCGAAGCCGACGGGCACGGCGCCGAACGTCGACGGCACGGGCAGCGGTTGGGTGCAGATCTGCAAGAGCAAGTTGCCGAGCCCGCTCGCCACGAACGGTGGATAACCGAGCAGACATTCGAACGCGATCACGCCGAGGGCCCAGACGTCCGAGCGATGGTCGACCGTCGTCGCGCCACGCACCTGCTCCGGGCTCATGTAGTGCGGGGTGCCCACCATCTCGCCCTCGGCGGTGTCGCGCGACACGCTCACATCGAACTGCTCTTTTTGAACCTTGGCCACGCCGAAGTCGAGCAACTTCGGGTGCTCGCGCTCTCCCGCGCGGACGATGAACACGTTCTCGGGCTTGATGTCGCGATGCACGACACCGAGGTCGTGCACGCGCTGGAGCGCGCGTGCGAGCGGCAACAGCACGTTCGCCGTCTGCTCGGGTGACAAGCGCCCGATGCGGCGGAGCCGGCGCGCCAGCGACTCGCCGAGCAAGAGCTCCATCACCATGTAAGGACGGCCCTCGGCCACGCCGAAGTCGAGCACCTGGGGCACGTGCGGGCCGCTCGAGGCCGATGCGATGCGAGCCTCGCGCAGGAAGCGGCGCGGCACGTCGGGGTCGCGCTCGCGGCTCGCCTGCATGAACTTGATCGCGACCGGCACTTCGAGCGCCAGGTGCTCCGCGCGCCACACGCTGCCCATGGTGCCCGACGCGAGGCGCTCGCTCAGGCGATACTTGCCCTCGAGCACGCTGCCGGGCTGCGGGAAACCGGGCTCTGCGTGCTGGCTCGTCGCCAGCAACGGCGCGTGTTCTGACAACGTGGGCGCCTCGTGCGGTGCGGTGTCGCTCAACCCCGCGGGATCATGCGCTCTCTCGCGCAGCGTCGGCGCGCGGCGGGCCTCCAGCTGCGATGCAATGTCGACGTGCAACATGTCGTCTCCTGCGCTGCGCTCGATCACCGCTGGCAGAGGAGTCACGTCGTCGTCGTTCACGTCGTCCCGCACGCGCACGCCTCCGCCTTCCCCACCCGAGTGCATCGAACCATCGCCTCGTCTCCGGCCTGATCGCAGGCCTCATCAGAGCTTCGCCGAGCCCCGCCGGCATGCAGCGGGAGCGAATCGACGAGCGCTGAGCCATGGCTACCCGGCTGCGGCGAGATCACCCAATCTCGGACGCTGCTGGTTTCGCGTGGCTTATCCCACGCTTGCTCGCTTCGCGATCGCATGAGCCAAGCCCGGCGCATCCCGAGCCCAGCGCAGCGCCATTCCGGAGCGCTGGCGAGACGCGCGCGCGACGGGCGAAGAGCGCAGCACGGGCCGTCGGCACGAGGCGTGCCGCCCCACGACGCGCGACGCGCCCGGGCGGCAGGCGTCGCTTGTTTCATGCAAGCAATACATATGCAGCGGCACCAGCGCCCGGTCCATCGCCGTGGCACACGCCTCTTCAGAAGTGGAACACGGGGAGCGCGCCGGCGGGCTCGGGCCCGCTCCTCGCCGGGGCAGCGCGAGCGTCATCACGATCTGTACTGGCCGAGTGCCGCAGCGCACGATACGAAGCGGTGAATGCGCTCGACGCGGAACCGTTTGGCCTCGGCTGGGCTCGCGCTGCTGGCTGGGCTCGTCTTTTGCGGATGCGAGCGCGACGCGACGAACGCGCAACGCGAGGTCGAGACTCGGGTCGAAGCGCTCACGCCGAGCACCCCTCATCCGACGGCCGCCCCGACATCCGAGGTGGCGGCGCCGGGCGTCGAGCAGGCTCAGGCGCAGCGCCCCCCCTCGAGCTCGGCCTGTCCCGAGGTCGAGCGCCAGGCGCGCGAGCTCCGCGCGGCGCTGCCCCGTCAGCTCGACGCCGACACGCGCGCGACGCGTGTGACGGCGGACGGCTGCGATCTGCGGCTCGAGTACGAGCTCTCGACGCTCAGCGCGCACGACGTCTCGGAGCGTGGCTTGCGTGCGATGCGCACCGAAGTGATCGAACGACTGTGCGCCGACAAGGGCGCACTGGCGGTGATGCAACGAGGCGGTCGCTTCACGAACGTCTACACCGATCGCGCGCAGGCGCCGATCGGTCTGTTTACCGTGGCAGCCGACGATTGCGGCATTTGACCGCACGACCCGGTTCGGTGCTGGTTTTCGGCGCGGTTCACCTATACTGGCCCGCATGAAACTGTCCGGCATGAATCGCTTCGCGCTCGCCGCCGTCTTCCCCGCGGCACTCCTCTTTGCAGCCTGTAAGAACGACGCACAGCCCGCGTCGACGTCGGCTACGCCCAGCGCCACGCCTGCGGCGGCTTCGCCGTCGGCGTCGCCCTCGGGTGCGCCGGCAAATCCGCATGGCACGGGCGCACTACCGCCCGGAGCAGCCCCACCGAATGCGCACGGCACGCCGCCGATGGCCGCCCAGATGGCACCGCACACGCTCGAGAAGCGCGCCGACGGACGCTCGGTGATGGGCCCCTTCTCGCTGGTCGTGCCGTCGAATTGGACGGAGAAGCCCAGCACCTCCAGCATGCGCGCCGCTCAGTTCCAGCTGCCGGCGCCCGCTGGCGACGAGGCAGAGGTCGTCGTCTATTACTTCGGCGAGACAGGTGCTGGCAGCGTGCAGGCCAACATCGATCGCTGGGTGTCGCAGTTCAAGCAGCCCGACGACAAGCCCTCGGCGAGCGTCGCCAAGATCGAGAAAGAGACGTTCGCTGGCCAGGAGGCGAGCGTGGTCTCGGTCTCGGGCCGCTACGTCGCGCCGGCGATGCCGGGCGGCGCGCCCTCCGACAAGCCCGATCAGTCGCTGGTGGCGGTGATCGTGCCGAGCCCGAAGGGGCCGTACTACTTCCGATTGATCGGCTCCAAGGCGGCGGTCGCCGCGCAGGAAGCGACGTTCCGCGAAGCGCTCGGTTCGCTGAAGGTCGATTGAGCGTCGAGGCCGCGCCCCGCGCTCACGCGAGCACGGGGTGCGGGTCGGTCCAGCGCACCTGCCATTGGTGGCCGTCGAGATCGTGAAAGCTCGACGCGCACATGAAGCCGGCGTCGATCCAGGCGCCGGCGGGAGTGCCGCCGGCGGCGATCGCCTCCGACATCAGGGCGCTCACCTCGGCGCGGCTGCGGCACGACAGCACGAACCAGCTCTCGGACTGGGTGCGCGTGTCGCAGCGCGGCTTGGACGTGAAGCGGTCGAAGAAGGGCTCGGTGAGCAGCATGACGAAGGCCGCGTCGCTCACGATCATGCATGCAGCCTGGTCATCGGTGTAACGAGCGTGGAACCGAAATCCGAGCCGCGCGAAGAAGCGCTTCGACGCCCCGAGGTCGTGCACGGGCAAGTTGAGGAACAGCTTGCGATGCGCCTCGGCCATGGCTGCATCCCCGGTTGCGCGAGGCGAGCGTGGCTCAGCGCGCGAAGAACGCGCGGACGCGGCGATCGCGCAGCCAGAGCCCGCCCCAGATGAACACGGCCACGTAGATGGGAAACAGCGTGTGCGAGGCCCAGGGGTTGCCGATGCGCAGGTGCGTGGCGATGGCGCCGCCGAGGTAGCCCGTCCAGAGCAGCGCGCCGATCGGCGCCGTGCGCGGGACCAGGTACAAGGCGAGGCAGACGATCTCGAGCACGCCGAGGCCTCGCAGCGTCTCGAAACGCCAGCCGAGGTCGACCGTCGCCGCGGCCGCCGCCTCGGGCGAGGCGACGAGCTTGTAGATGCCGTCGAAAGCGAGGAACAACGCGGCGAAGCCGGTGAGCACGCGCCCCGTCCAGATCGCTTTCTTGCTGTAGCTGGGAGCCGGAGCGGCACCGGTGGCGTTCGACAGGGAGGAGCGGTCGCTGAGGAGGCTGGCGGTCAACGTGGTCATGCGGATGCCCTTTCTCGTGGGTTTTGCAGAATAGACCCGCGCCCCGACGCAGACTCATCGCTGGCCATCGAAGAAAAGCGCATCGTGCGCCGAAACCGCACCAATGACGCAGCGGCCAAAGGGCCGCCTCCCCCAGCGCCTGCGTGCCTCAGGGCAGCTCGGGCGGGAACCCGAACAGCGGGAACAGGTGCTCGGCGTCGAGGAAGTTCGTCATCCCCGTGATGCGCTCGCCGTCGCCTTCGAGCACGATCAGCGCCCAGGCGCGATGGCGACCGTCGTCGGGGCTGCGGCGATACTGGCCGAACGCGGGCAGGCCGTTCGCGGCCGAGCGCAACAGACGCGAGCCGCGGCAACCCTCGCCCCGCCCGAGCAGCCAGGTGCGCAGCGTGTCGTGCCCCGTCAGCCACAACGTGAAGGGCGGCATCGAGATGATGGCGTCCTGGTGCAGGAGGCTCATCAGCGCGTCCATGTCGTAGCGCTCGAACGCCGCGACGTAACGATCCACGACCGCTGGCTGCACGGGCTCGGGGCTCGGCTCCGTGCTCTGGCTCTTGGCCGCGAGCGTCGCGCGCGCACGCTGCAGCGCGCTGTTCACCGCCGCGACCGACGTGTCGAGGCTGGCGGCCACCTCGGCGGCAGAGCAGCCGACCACCTCCGTCAAGAGCAGCGCCGCGCGTTGCTTGGCGGGTAGATGTTGCAGAGCAGCAACAAACGCGAGCCGGATGCTCTGGCGCAGCAGCGCCTTCTCGGCCGGGTCTGCGTCGGCGGGCACGGCGCGCGCGTCGGGAATGGGCTCGAGCCAGTGCGTGCGGGGCCGCACCTCGAGCACGTCGTCCACCGTGCCCATCGGGCCCTCGTCGATCGAACGAGCGCGGCGCCGGCCGTCGGCGAGCGCGTCGAGGCAAACGTTGGTGGCGATGCGATACAACCACGTGCGCAGCGCCGAGCGCCCCTCGAAGCGCTCCATGCTCTTCCAGGCGCGCACCATCGTCTCTTGAACCGCGTCGTCGGCGTCGACGGCCGATCCGAGCATCCGATAGCAGTGCCCGGTGAGCGCCACGCGGTGCGTCTCGAGCTGGGCAATGTCGGGGGGAGCGAGCTCGGGCTTGCCGAGACCTGCAGCATCTGCCGTCGTCATGAGATCGACGCTAGCATCCGCTCTCTCACGGGTCCAACGACCGGGCCAGCCCGGTGGAAAAACGCCTGGCAGCGCGAAAGCGCCTGCGTTTTCTGCGCGCTGCCCGCCGCACGCGCCAGCGGTCAGCCTGCCGGCACGTGCTTCATCGAAACGGAGTTGATGCAGTAGCGCTTGTACGTCGGGGGCGGCCCGTCCGGGAAAACATGCCCTTGGTGGCCGTCGCAGCGCGCACAGCGCACCTCCGTGCGACGCATGCCGTGGGAGCGATCGTCGATCTCGATCAGCGCGTCGTCGCTGACGGGCTGGGTGAACGACGGCCACCCCGTACCGGACTCGAACTTGTCGCCCGAGCGGAACAGCGGATGCTCGCAGCCGGCGCACACGTACACGCCAGGCGTCTTGGTGCCGACGAAGCAACCGATGTGCGGACGCTCGGTGCCGTGCTTGCGCAGCACCTCGTACTCCTCGCGCGTCAGCCGCTTGCGCCACTCCTCGTCACTGAGAACCAATTTATCCACCATGGATGGAGAGTAGTGCCCCGTCCGAGAAGTCACAATCGGTTCGGCGAGGAGCCCGCGCCGTCCGCATCGAGCACCTTTGCGCGGAGCAAACTGCCTCGTCGAACGCCAGTATTGGCACTCGCTCGATGACGCCTGCGCCGCCGGGCGCGGCGCGAGTTGTTGTCTGCTGCTCTCTGCTGCGCCGAGTGAACGCGGGTTGAACCTGCAATACGAGAGCGAGTAGGTTCCGCCTGCCCTGTTTTCAAGGAGCCGATGATGTCTAAAATTATCCTTTCGATGCAAACGCTGGCTCAGCAGAGCCGCGCAGTCTTCGCCTGCGCCGTCGCCCTGTGTTCGTTCGCCGCCTGTTCGGACAACGAGGACGATGGTGACGACGCGAGCGAGGGCGGCGGGAACACCTCTGAAATGACGTTCTTCGTCACCAGCACCGATCACGACGGTGACCTCGGCGGCCTGGACGGCGCCGACGAGATCTGTGACGACCTGGCGACCGCGGTGGGCGCCGGCGATCACACCTGGCGCGCGTATCTGAGCGCCGAGAACGACGGCTCACCGATCCATGCCCGCAGCCGCATCGGCAACGGGCCCTGGATGAACGCCGCCGGCGAGATGCTGGCACCCAACCTCGAGGCGCTCCACTCCGCGTCGATGAACGGCAACGCCGAGATGTTCATCGACGAGAACGGCGATCGCATCGACGGTCAGTGGAATGGTTCGAACGGCATGAACGGCAGCCCGCCAAACCAGCACGACGTGATGACCGGGTCGGACGAGAACGGCATGCTGATCATGGACATGGTCACCACCTGCGACGACTGGACGTCGAACACGCTGACGCCGGGCCCGCAAGTGGGCCACACCGATGGCATGGGTCCAGGCATGGACACGAGCATGCGCAACTACACCTCCTGGAACGGTGGCCATGCGGCGGCCGGCTGCAGCGCAGCGGACCTGCAGATGCGCGGCGGCGCCGGCAAGTTCTACTGCTTCGCAGCGGACTGAACCCGAGTCACCGCTCGCGGCGAACGGCGGCGCCGGCCATCACGGCGCCGCCCTCGCGTCACCGCTATCGAGTCGCTGCTCTCACCTCACGGCAGCAAGGCCGCGACAGGACCCTTCAGGGCGCCGTGATCTCGGGCACGCCGGCGTCAGCCAGGGGCTGCTGATAGCCGTAGATGGTGTCCTTCTTCTCGAGCGGCGTGATCTTCACGTCGACGACGGCGTCGTTGAACGTGTAGGCACGCGCGTGCACCGTCAAGTAACCCTGAGCGCGCACGGTGACGTCGAGAGGCCCGCTGTCGCGGACGCGCTCGACGACGAGGGGCTTGCCCCGATCGGTGAAGCCGAGCCGCTTGTTGCCCCACATGATGCTGGCGCGGCGGGGCGGGAACGTGCGGAACGTGAGCTTCACGTTCGGCGAGAGCGGAGCGCCGGCGTCTGCCGTGGCAGCCGTCGCCTTGGGATCGAGCGGTGGGTGGACGGGGGTGGTGCCCGGCGGCGCGTCCGCCTCGCCTTCGGCAGCGGACCCGGCGGCCCCCTCGGCGGTGTTCGCCGAGCCGTCGGCACCTGGGTGCGCTGGCTTCGTCGAACGGACGGCGATCACCACCAGGAAGCCGAGCAACGCGCCACCGGCGATGAACCACGGCCAGCGCCGCCGCAGCGTGGGCGGCGCTTGATGCCAAGTCTGTTTGAGCCAGGCGATCGCGCGTGCGACCGCCGAATCGGGCTCGCTCATGGGGCGCCCTTGTCGATCGCGGCGGCCGTCGTCTCGCCCTCGCCCTCGGCGGGCGGGGGCGGCGGATAGCGCTTTCCGGGCTTGGGCACGTAGCCCTCGATGGGCTCTTTGGCGACGCTGCGGACGTTGCCTTCGAGCACGTTGACGCTGATCGGCGGATCGAGCTCGAACTCGAAGCCGCGCGACGGGATGCGCATGTCGTACACCTGATCGCTCGACAGGAACTGCCGGGAGAACTCCATCGGCGAATCACCTTTGACGATCATGTGGCGGTGTTGAAGCAGAAAATCGTAGAGGCGGATCGCCAGATGGTTCGGCAGACGATGGCAGCCATGTGAGTAGCCGTTATCGCTGTAGATCGACAAGTAGTTCGACGAGCCGTGCGCGCGGATGCCGCGGTCGACGTCGGGCGCGTCGCCCTGGCCCGGGATCACGAAATAGCCGGCGACCACGCCGTACGCCGACAGATAGCCGGGCCCGAGCTCGTCGTAGTTGACGACATTCTGCCAGCGCCCTTCGACCTTCTTGCTCTTGACCAGGCTGCGGATGGGCGTGGATTCGGGCGCGATCCAGACCGGACCGGAGACGATCTTGCGGATGACGCGGGCGCCCGTGTCGGAACCCTTGTACTTGTAATACTCGTAGCCGTTCGCGGCCTGCTCCGCGCGCCAGCCGCCGATGGTGGTGCGCCAGCGCGTGAGCGGGAACTTCTCGCCCCGGTAGTCGACGTACAGCGTCAGCGAGGGGTAACGCGAGCGCGGCGGGTAGCGCCACTTGTCTTGCTCGTCGAACCACGGGTCGTACCAGACGTCGCCCCGATCGACGACGATCGAGAGCTCCATGTGAGGGGCGTAGTACTCCGGGCGCGGGCCCAGCTTGACGCCGGCACGCAGATGTTTGAACGCCGCGTCATCGTGGCGATCGAAGAAGGCGCGCGCACCCTCGACCGTATCGAGGCCGAGCTGCTCGAGTGCCGCCTTCGTGTACTCCTCGGCGAGGTTGCGCAGCGGCACCTTCTCGCCGGAGGCCGACGTGTACATGACGGGGCCCTTCTTCGTCTCCGTCGAGCCGTCTTCGAGCACGTCGGCGGCCGCGATCACGCGCTCGCGGAAGGCGCGCACGAAGGCCGCATGATCGTTCTCGAGCGTCGACTTGGCGAGCATCTCGAGCGTGCGCGGCCGGAACGAGGGGCCGTCGTAGATCATGTGCTTCTGCTGGAAGCTGCGCAGCGCCACGCGCAGCGCTTCGTCTTGCATCCCGGGCTCGTGCTTCAGCGGGCCCTTTTTCTTCGCCGACTCCTCGGGCTTGGGGAGGAAGCCTTCGCAGATGAGGCGCCGCTCCGCCGCGGCGACGGCGCCCGTCACCGCCGCCCACTTCTCGTATTCGGCGACCTTCGCCGCCTGCTTGGGCTGCTTCTGGGCCAGCTCCGCGAGCGTCTCGACCTTTGCCGCGAGGCGCGCCTGCTCGAGCTCGGCGCCGGCCTTTTTCTGCTTGATGGCGTTGCGCTTCGCCGTCGCGGGGGCCACGAAGCCGATCGTCTTTTGCGCGGCCATCGCGGCCTGGTCTTCCGGCACCACGCAGGTCCGCTTCTCGTCGAGCATGAAGCGATCGCGGATCACCGATAGCGACGGGAAGATGCCGTAGAGCTCGAGGTAGTTGCTCTGACCGGCTTCGAGGGGCTGACCGTCGCCGTCGAGCTCGTCGTTGGCGAGGCCGATGAACACGCGCCGGTAGCGGTTGGGCAGCGGATGCCCCGCTGGATCGACGAGCTCCTCGAACAGGAACGGCGTCCAGTCGTCGTTCATGTCGACGATGGTGTAGCCGGCCGCCGTAGCCGCCTCGGCCGAGAGCCAGCGCTCCTCGCGCTCGCCCCCGGCGCCGCTCTCCATCACGAGGATGGCCCCGGGGAAGTGGCGGGACGCTCCGTGGACGTCGGCAGCCTCCTCCGGACGCGTCGTCACTGCCGCGGCGGTGGCGGTGCTCGGCGACTCGTCGGACCGGCCAGACGACTGTTCCGCGTCCTTATCGGACTTGCAACCGATGATCAGCCCAGCGGCCAGGGCGAGCGCGGGGGGGAGAATGCGCAGCGTTCGAAACACGGTCGAGAGAGTCATAGCAAGACGCGGGTCGCGGCGCGAGCAATGGGCCAAGATCCCGTGCCGCCTTTCGGGGTGGATCCTGGCGCCGCCTGAGCTGACGCCGCGCCCTTTCGCAGCAAGATCCGGCAGCGCCCGCACATTTGCCGAACGCTCGACGGCGGCTCGGGTAACCACGGTGTTTCATACGAGCAATGCCACGGAAAGTGACATGCACGACGCGCCGCGGTGCACGCCGACGGAGCAGTGCGCGTTTCCGACCCAGGTGCGAGACGGCGCCAGCGCGGGCCGCCAGCGGGCCCTCGTCACTCGCAAATGCGTGCGCTGCGATAGAGCTGCATGCTGCCGCCGCGGTCGGAGGCGAAGAACAGCTCGAAGCCGTCCAGCGTGATGGCAGGGTCGATCTCGATGCTCGGGGTGTTCAGCACGCTCAGGTTCTCGGCTTCACCGAACGGGCCGTTCACGTCGGCGCGCGTCGCCACCCAGAGGTCCATGTCGTTCGCGGGCTCGCGGTTGGAGGCAAAGAACACCGTCAAACCATCCGCGGAGAGCCAGAAGCCCTCGTCGCGCGCATCGGAGTTGACCCCGGGCAGCTCGACCGGCACCGAGAACGGCGCCGATAGATTGGCGCGGCTCGTCTGCCAGATGTTCGACGAGAGGTTTACCGTGTCGCGCCCGGAGACGAACATCAACGAGAGGCCGTCGGGGCTGAGCCGCGGCAGGTGCTCGAGCTCGGCGGTGTTCACCCCGGGAACCAACGCCGGCGTCGAGAACTCGGCACCCGCACCGGCGCGCGTGGCCACCCAGAGATCTCGGTCGCCGGGGGCCTGCGGATCGGGCCGGTCGGAGAAGAAGTAGAGCGCGGTGTCGTCCGCGTTGATGAACGGCGTCCCATCGGCGGCGCTCGGATCGTTCACGCCGGGCAGCAGCTCGACGGGGCTGAAGCGGTTGGCGCGCGTGGGGCGCGTGGCGAAGAAGATGTCTTCTTGCGCGCCCTCCGAGGAGAGATACAGCGTCAGCCCATCCGCGGACGGCGCAGGGCCGAACGAATCGAGCCCGGCGGCGATGCCCAGACCTGCGACGAGCTCGGGCTCGCCAAACGGGCCACTGTTGCACGGGCACGGGTCGCACGGGGGCTCGACCGGGCCTGCTCCCGCGCTGCCGCCCGCCTCCCCGTCATTGCCGGCATCACCGTCGCCCGAGCCTGCGCCGGAACCGCCGCTGCCGGAGCCACTCGCGGCGCCGACTCCAGCGCCGCTGCCAGCCCCCGTGCCCGAGCCGTTGCCCCCGAAACCGTTGCCCCCGGAACCGTTGCCCCCGAAACCGTTGCCCCCGAGGCCGTTGCCCGCGCCGGCCCCGACCGGGGCCGCCCCGGAGCTACCGCCGCTGCTGGCGACGCCCTCGTCGCCGGGCTGGCCTTGCCCCGCGCTGGCCTGCCCCGCACGTCCGCCCATCGCGCTGACGCCTCCCGCACCAGCGTTCGCGACGCCGTCTTCGTT